>Ga0315899_10000240_pt1 | contig 67033 bp, 48 predicted proteins | sample LakEriMetagenome_2_FD_203518 | JGI IMG/M metagenome (GOLD analysis project Ga0315899, IMG submission 203518) | Freshwater fungal communities from buoy surface, Lake Erie, Ohio, United States - Buoy 4 MA112 | ecosystem: Environmental > Aquatic > Freshwater > Lake | place: USA: Lake Erie, Ohio... | reverse complement strand
CCCAGAGTCCAGTAACTCCATGGCTTTCAGCCTGCGCGTTTCCGCGTCTTTTCGTTTTCCGCTGTATGGCATGCATGGGGTATCGGCCACCCGGCCCATCGGCCATGAATCTTTTTTTCAAGCGTCACTAAAATCCCCGAAGAACCGTGTCAACAAGAACCTGCTCCCGGTCGTAAACCCTGCGGCGGCAGCCCGCTGCGGAATTCAGTATCGCGGCACGGCCACTGGCGTTGCCCGCGCCGGGGGTTGCGAGAGGGCAGGCGTGGCGAACGGGTTCCACGACGGGTTAGCGGGCTGCTGCGGCGGATACGTCGGCATCTGCGCCGTCACCTGCTGCTGGCCGGCCTGGAGCGCCTGGTTGGCCTGCTGGTTGACCTGGTTCAGTGCCTGCTGGGCCTGCTGCTGCGTCTGGGTCATGGCTTGGTTCACCTGCTGCTGCGCCTGAGTCGCGGCCTGTTGGGCCTGGTTCGCGTATTGGTTCACGAACTGGTTGGCCTGCTGGTTGTATTGGTTGGTCAGCTGATTGGCCTGCTGCTGGGCGTTTGCATAGGCCTGCTGGGCCTGCTGCTGCGTCTGGGTATTCATCTGCTGCCACTGGTTGGTAGCGTTGTTCTGCATTTGCCCCCACTGCCCGGCGAGGCTTTGCGAACTGGGGCCGGCGAACGCCGGCTGCTGTGCGGCCGGCGGCAGCATGGTGGTCGTCGGCGCCGGAGGCTGGGGCCAGGCTTGGGCCACCGGCTGGGGGGCCGGACCGGGCATCGGCGGCGCACCCGGCGGGTAGGCTGCGCCCTGCGGCTGCGTCGCCCAGCTGCCATAGGCCGGCTGCTGACCGGCCGTGGGATAAGTCGCCGGGGAACGCGGTGTCTGGCAGCCCGCGACCGCGGCCAGCAGCATGCCGACGGTCGCGATGGTCGAGCAGCGGCCGATGCCGCGATGACGAACGGGTAAATTCGGCACGGCGCTGACTCCGCTGACGAAAACGTGGCTTGGGAAACGAATCGCGCCGAGGGACAATCCCAGGGGGCGGTCGCGGCAGGACGATAGCAATTCGCCCATGCCGGTCCAGACCAGTTGACGGTGATTTCCGCCCGCCGTCCCGCGGTTTCCCAAACTTCCCACGTTCGCGATCCTGTAGACGCATGGGCTCCGACGCATTTCCCGTGAACAGTCCGCTCCTCCTGCAGCACCTTCGGGCCGAGGCACAACGGCTCGGCTTTTCCCGGCTCGGAATTGCGCCGGCCGTGCCGCCGCCGCACCACGAAGGGTTCCGTTCCTGGCTGGCGGGGGGATTCGCCGGCGGCATGGCAGACTGGCTCCAGCGGCACGAGCCGCTGCGGGCCGATCCGGGGACGATCCTGCCGGCCGCCCGGAGCGTGATCGTGCTGGCGACGGACCATGCGATCGGCGCCACGGCCGGCGTTCGATCGGCCGAGCCGGGCCGCGGGCTCGTGGCCCGCTACGCCTGGGGAGACGACTACCACGATCTGCTGCGGGCCCGGGGCAACGCGCTCGCCGCCTGGCTCGAGACGCGGGCCGCCTGCCGGACGCGGGCTGTGGTCGATTCGGCGCCGCTCGCGGAACGTGACTACGGCCTCCTCGCCGGCCTCGGCTGGATCGGCAAGAACACGCTGCTCATCGATCCCCGCGCGGGAAGTTTTTTTCTGCTGACCGCGATCCTCACCGACCTGGAACTTCCCTTCGACGTGCCGCTCGAGGTCGATCACTGCGGCACCTGCACGGCCTGCCTCGACGCCTGTCCGACCGGCGCGCTGCCGGAGCCGCGGCTGCTCGACGCCCGCCGCTGCATCAGCGCGATCACGATCGAGGAGCGGGGGCCGATCCCGGACGAGCGGCGCACGGAGATGGCCGACTGGATCTTCGGCTGCGACATCTGCCAGGAGGTGTGCCCGTGGAACCGGCACGCGCCGGGCTCGTCCGAGCCCGCCTTCCAGCCGCGCAACGCGGAGCCGACGCTGCCGCTGGCCGACCTGCTCGGCCTCGACGAGCAGGCGTTTCGCCTCCGCTTCGCCGGATCAGCGCTGCTGCGGGCCAAACGCCATGGACTCGCCCGATCGGCCGCGGTGGCTCTCGGCAACCGGCCGGATCCGGCGGCCCTGCCGGCCCTCGCCGGGGCGCTTGCCGATCACGAGCCTGTGGTGCGCGGTGCCGCGGCCTGGGCGCTGGGCCGCTGGCTGCGGGCGGGCGTGCATGCAGGCGCGGCCCGCGCCGCGCTTGCCGCCCGGCTCGAGGCGGAAACCGATGCGGACGTCCGCGCGGAACTCACGGCCGCCTTGGCCGGCGCGACGGGATGACGGGCCGTTTGCCTCCGGGTATGGCCCTGCCCGGACGCGTTGGCCTCGGCCACGATGGCCACCAGCCACGATCCACGAGAGCGTCAGTCGTGCCGTCCCAGCCAGCGGTCGCGGATCCGGTCGAAGGAACCGTCCTCGCGAATCCCGAGGACAGCCGCGTTGAGCCGCTCGCGAAGCGGGCTGCCCGGGGGCAGGCCGAGGCCACAGTCGAACGACTCGAAGAGCGGGCCGACGAGCGCGATGCCCGGATGCTTCCCCTCGGTGACGAGCACCATCATCTGCTGGTGCTCGCCGACCACGGCCTCCACCATGCCGAGCGCGAGGGCGTCGGCGGCCGCTCGCAACGTGTCGTATTCCGCCACGACCGCACCGCGTTGCCGCATGGTGTCCGCCATCGGCGACCGGCGCTGGCAGCCCACGGTGCGGCCGACGAGATCGCGTGGCCCGCGGATCGTCCCCGCCACACGTTCGGCGGTCATCGTCGCCGTGAGCAGGCTCGTGAACGTCGCGATCAGGCCGATGCCGCCGATCATCCACAGGAAGGCGATGCCACGCCCGCGCGGGCTGTCGACGTGCTTGTCGTCGCAGCCGCCGGTCACGATCACCGACGCGATCCACCAGATCGCCTCCCAGACGCCGCGCGGATACGCGCGCGGAAACGACCGCTCGTTGCCGTCGCGCTCGAACCACCAGAGCAGGTGCCCTGACAGCAGAACGAGCCCGACGACCGCCGCCAGCAGCTGCACCAGCCGCCACGAAAGGAGCGAACCCAGCGCGGCGAGGATCCCCGTGCTCGTCCGCTGCCGGACGGCGACCCTCAGGCCCGAGTGGAAGAGCGGGTGTGTGAGGTCGAATTTCTTCTCCCGTTCCTCCGTGATCGCCAGGGGGCCGAGGGCCACGTCCACGCGGCCGTCGAGCAGGGCGTCGCAGAGGTCGCCAGGCGTGGCGATGCGCACGTACTCGGTCCGGACGTCGAGCCGATCGGCGAGGTTCGCCCACGTGTCGATCATCACCCCGCTGGGCCGGTCGCCCGTCCACTCGACCGCCGCGATCATCGGTGCCGCACCGACCCGCAGCGTCGGCGGCCCGTTCGCGGCCGGTTCGGCGGCCCCTGCAACCGGCGTCATGCCGAGCAGGCCGCAGGTCAGGCATGCCAGTCGCGCGACGGTCATCCCCGCTCCTCCGCCGTCCGGCCGCGGGAAGCCCAGGCGTGGGCCAGACGGTGCGCGGCGGCCACCTGCTGCTCGAAGAGTTCAGCGGTCAGGGGGTCGAGCGAGATCCGGCCCGTGGCGTCGAAGGCGGCGGGGGGCAGGTAGAGAAACTGCGGCACGATCACGCACCGGTGGTCCACCATCAGGGCATTGGCCAGGGGCAGGGGGGCGAGGAACGAGCGATCGCCGCCGGCGTTGGCCACGAACGTCACCACCTTGTCCTTCCAGGCGTCGTTGGTGAGCTCGACGAAGTTCTTGGCCGCCGCATTGGGCTGGTAGTTGTAGACCGGGAAGCAGACGACCAGCAGGTCGGCGGCACGGACGCGGCGGGTCATGACGTGCACCCGCTCGTCCTGGTAGCAGGTGAAGCCGTCGCAGGCGGGGAGCGGCTCGGTGGCGAGGTCGACGAGATCGATCGACAGCCCCTCCCGGGCGAGGCGGGCGGCCGTATGGTCGGCGGCGGTGCGGGTCTTGCTGCCCGCCTTGAGGGCGGTGGAGATGACGACGGCGTGCAGGTCGGCGCTGGGCATGGGGATCGTTCCTCGGTCAACGGGCTTCGGTGTCGCGCCGCCCGTCCGGCGGTCTCGTTCGTCAGGCAGTCTCGTTTTCGCCGGAATCCTAACGCATGGTCGGTCGCCGTGGCGATGGCTCGGTTCTGCACGTGCCCCGCTCGCCGGACGCTCGCTGCGCTGCGGCCGACCGATCCGCCTGTGCGGATCGGTGTCTGCATGGGGTTGGTGGTCTGTCCGAGCGGGTGTCGTTCAGACCTCGCACGAGGTGACCTCGTCGACGTCGGCGGCGGGGTCGCGGCCGGGACCGTCGGCGGCGTAGAAGCGGTCGAGGACGATCTGCCAGTCGGCGTTCACGCGCACGGCGATGAAGGCATCACGGACGGCGCGGTGCTCGGGGTGCACGCGGGCATACTTGATGGCGAACTTCCGCATGCTGCGGCCCGCGACCGCTTCACCGTGGAGCTCCATCGACAGCGCCCAGTGCTCCTCGAGCGCGGCCCGCTGCTCGCCGATCGTCGGCGGGGGCAGGGCAGGGCCGCCGGCCAGCAGGGCACGGGCCTGACGGAAGATCCACGGGTTGCCGATCGCGCCCCGGGCGATGCTCACCCCGTCCACGCCGGTCCCCTCGAGCATCGCCAGGCAGGCCTCTGCGGAAAACAGGTCACCCGAGCCGATCACGATGCGGGTGCCGGCGTGCCGCTTCACGTCGGCCAGAAATTCCCAATCGCTGGGGCCGACGTACTTCTGCTGCACGGTCCGACCGTGGACGGTGATCGCCGCCGCGCCGCGGGCGAAGGCGCCGTCGAAGATCGTCCAGAAGTCGTCGCGGCTGCGGGCAGAGTCGTCGATGCCGCGCCGCATCTTGAGCGTGACCGGGACGCGGGCCGGCACGGCATCACGGACCCGGGCGACGATCTCCAGGGCCGTGGCCGGCTGCGAAAGGAGGTAGCCGCCCCGGCAGCGGCCGAGCACCTTCTTGACGGGGCAGCCGAAATTGATGTCGATGACGTCGTAGCCCTCGTTCACGAGCCGCCGCGCGGCCGGGGGAAAATCGTCCGGGTTCGCCCCCATCAACTGGCCGCCGACGGGATGCTCCTCGGCGGCCACCGCGAGGCGGGCGGAATTCCTCCGGCTGCGGCCGGCCTCGACCACGAACCGGTCGAGCAGCACCTCGCCGAGCGCATACGCGGCGCCGTGCCTCCTGGCGAGGACGCGCATCGCCCGGTCGCTGTAGCCGGAGAGCGCGGCCTGCACGAGGGGCGATTCGAGCGCGACGCCGCCGATGGAAAACGGCGTCAGCCGGCGGTTCGGCGCGGACCCCTGCGTTGCCGGGGCCGTCATGTGAGCACCGGGCAGAGGTCGAACCAGGTCCGCCCCTGGGCCGCCATCCACGCGGCGCTTTCGAGCGGGCCCCAGTCGCCCGGCTCGTAGGTGGCGATCAGCGCCAGGTCGGTGCCGCTCCAGGCCCGCACGAACGGGTCGATGATCTCCCAGGACTTCTCCACTTCGTCGGCACGGGCGAAGAGGCTGGCGTCGCCGTCGAGCACGTCGAGCAGGAGCGGCTCGTAGGCCTCGGGAAGCCGACCGGCGAACTCGCGCGAGTAGCTGAATTCGAGATCGGTGAGCCGGAGCCGCATCCCCTCCCCGGGCACCTTCGTATGGAAATGGAGCTGGATTCCTTCGGCGGGCTGGATCTGGATCACGAGCCGATTGGCCTCGCGATGGAACGTTCGGCGGCCGGCGGCGAAGAGTTCCAGCGGTGGCTGCCGGAAGCCGATGACGATCTGCGTGGTGCGACAGCTCATCGCCTTGCCGCTCCGCAGGTAGAAGGGGACCCCCTGCCAGCGCCAGTTGTCGATCTCCAGTCGCACCGCACCGAACGTCGCCGTGCCGCTGTCGGCCGCCACGCCGGGCTCCCCGCGGTAGCCCCGGTACTGGCCGCGGACGCCGGCGGCCGCGATCTCCGCCGGATCCAGCGGCCGGATGGCGTCGAGAACCTTGACCTTCTCGTTGCGGACCGCGGTCGCCTCGAACCGCACCGGCGCCTCCATCGCCGTCACCATGAGGAGCTGGAGGAGGTGGTTTTGGAACATGTCGCGCAGGACGCCGGCAGTGTCGTAGTAGGCCCCGCGCCGGCCGACCTGCACTTCTTCGGCCACCGTGATCTGGACATGGTCCACGTACCGCCGGTTCCAGACCGGCTCGAAGATCGTGTTGGCGAACCGCAGGGCGAGGATGTTCTGCACCGACTCCTTGCCGAGGTAGTGGTCGATGCGAAATACCTGGTGCTCGCCGAACACCGCATGGAGGCGGGCATTCAGGTCACGGGCGGTGGCAAGGTCGGTGCCGAACGGCTTCTCGACCACGATCCGCCTGGGCCCCGCCGTCTCGGCGGCGAGGCCGTGGGCGCCGAGTGCCGCGACGACGACAGGGTAGAACTGCGGAGCCGTGGCCAGATAGTAGACCCGGGTCGTCGCGGTCGCTCCCTCGAGGTCGTCGAGGCGGGCGGCGAGCCGGCGGAAGTCATCGGCCTGCCCGATGTCCCCCGGCTGGTAGTGGACGGTGGCGGCGAAGGCGTTCCAGGCAGCATCGTCGATGGTGCCGCAGTCGCAGTGCTTCGCGGTCGTCTCACGGAGGCTTGCCCGCCATTCGGCGTCGCTGAGCGGCGTCCGCGAGAAGCCGACGATCCGCGTGTCGGCGGGCAGAGCCCCCGACTGCCGCAGGTTGAAGAGCGCGGGGACGAGTTTGCGGCTGGTGAGGTCACCGGAAGCGCCGAAGATGACGATCGTATATGGCATGAAGGACGAGTGTAGCGTGTCTCGATCCGCGTGATCAGCCTGAACACACGCCCAGCCGGGATGTCGGGGCAAGGATGGCACGACGGTCGCGAAGGCAGTCAGCCGGTTGGAGGCATGCTCGTCGCCGGGGGACTTTGCCGTTGCGACCTCGTGCGACATGGTTCGTCTTGCGGTGCAGGCAAAGCACCCCGGACTCCTGCGCGTGCCTCCAACCGGCTTCCGCGGCAGCACCGGCCATCCAGACGGCCAATTGGGCGGTGCGCTGGTTCACAGGGCCAACGCCCGGCCAGGAGGCCGGGCGGCTCTGCTCGCCTGGACGTGCGAGCAGTCAGCCCTCCGGCCGCACCTTGGCTGCGGCCGCGAGGGCCCAAGCAAAAACCGGCAGGATGCCGGTGTTTTGCGTGTAGTCAGATGCTCATCCCCGTGAACCCGCCGTCGACGTAGAGTTCGGCACCGGTGATGAAACTGCCCGCCACCGGCGCACAGAGCAGGATCGCGGCTCCCACGAGTTCCTCCGGGCTGCCGAAGCGGGCCATCGGCGTCTTCCCCATGATCGACGCCGTCCGCTCGGGCGAGAGGATCTTGCGGTTCTGCTCGGCCGGAAAGAAGCCCGGGCAGAGCACGTTGACGCGAACGCCGCGGGGGGCGAGTTCACGGGCAACGTTCTTCGTGTAGTTCACGACCGCCGCCTTGGAGGCGGAGTAGACGAAGACTTTCGAAAGCGGTTTGTCGGCCGAGACGCTGCCGATGTTGAGGATCGCGCCGCCGCCGATCGCCGCCATGTGGCTGCCGAAGATCTGGCAGCCGAGGTGCGTGCTTTTGAGGTTCGTGTCGATGATCCTGGCGAAATCCTCGTCGGGAATGTCGAAGTAGGGAGTCGCCGAGTTGACGCCGGCACAGTTGACGAGGATGTCGGCCCGGCCGCGGGCCGTGACGGTGGCGTCGAGCAGCGCCTGCACGCTGCCTCGGTCGCAGGCGTCCACGCTCACGAAAGCGCCGTCGCCGCCTGCCGCACGAATGGCGGCGACCCGGGCCGCACCGCGGTCGGCCCCGCGGCCGGCCACGACCACGAAGGCACCGGCGCCGGCGAGGCCGTCTGCCAACGCCCCGCCGAGCACGCCCGTGCCGCCGACGACGACGGCTGTGCGGCCCTCGAGGCTGAACAGGTTTTCCAGGAAGCCGTCGGCCATGCGCAGGTCCTCGTCAGGTCACGGAGCGGTCAGGTCACGGGCGTGCGAAGGTCGAGCCACTCGGAGTGGAACGTGCCCGGCTTGTCGGTCCGCTCGTAGGTGTGCGCGCCGAAGTAGTCCCGCTGCGCCTGGAGCAGATTCGCCGGCAGGCTGCCATGCCGGTAGCCGTCGTAGTAGGCTAGGGCCGACATGAACGCGGGCACGGGCACGCCGATCGTGGCGGCGGTGGCGACGACGTGCCGCCAGGCCTTCTGGGCCGCGGCGAGGGCCTCCGTGAAGTACGGGGCGAGCATCAGGTTTTCGAGATCGGGGCGGGCCCGGTAGGCCTCGGCGATGCGATCCAGGAAGCGGGCCCGGATGATGCACCCGCCGCGCCACATCATCGCGATCGAAGCATAGTCGAGCGGCCAGTCCTGTTCCTTCGCGGCGGCTGCGAGCTGCACGAAGCCCTGGGCGTAACTGGCGATCTTCGAGGCGTAGAGCGCCTGCCGCACCTGCTCGATGAACTCGGCCTTCTCGCCCCGGTTGGGCATGTCCGGCCCCTTGAGCACCGTGCTGGCGCGGACGCGGGCATCCTTGAGGGCCGACAGACAGCGGGCATAGACGGCCTCGGTGACGAGCGTGCTCGGCACGCCCAAGTCGAGGGCCAGTTGACTCATCCACTTGCCTGTTCCCTTGGCCCCCGCCTTGTCGAGGATCAGGTCGACGAGGTAGCCGCCGCCGTCGGGATCGCGGACCGTGAAGATGTCGCGGGTGATCTCGATCAGGTAGCTGTCGAGGTCGCCCCGGTTCCAGTCGGCGAAGACACTCGCGAGTTCGGGATTCGTCAGGCCGGCGCCGTGCTTGAGCAGCCAGTATGCCTCGCAGATCAGCTGCATGTCGCCGTACTCGATGCCGTTGTGGACCATCTTCACGTAGTTGCCGGCGCCGCGTGGGCCCACCCAATCGCAGCAGGGAATGTCGCCCTGCGGCCCGACCTTGGCGGCGATGGCCTGGAAGATCGGCTTGACGAGCGGCCAGGCGGCGGGCGAGCCGCCGGGCATGAGGCTCGGCCCCTTGAGCGCCCCTTCCTCGCCGCCGGAGACGCCGGTGCCGATGTAGAGCAGTCCCGCCGCCTCGACCTCGCGGGTGCGGCGGTCGGTGTCGGAGGGGAGCGTGTTGCCGCCGTCGATGAGGACGTCGCCGGGCGAGAGCAGGGGAATCAGGGTCTTGATCAGGTCGTCCACGGCCGGGCCGGCCTTGACCATCATCATCACCTTGCGCGGCCGCTCGAGGGCGGCGACGAGGTCGGGGAGCGTGTGACAGCCCCTGACGTGGGGCTGCCGTCCGCGGCCGGCCGTGAAGGCGTCGGTGACGCTCGTGGTGCGATTGAAGACGGCGATCGAGTAGCCCCGGCTGGCGATGTTGAGGGCCAGGTTCTCCCCCATGACGGCCAGGCCGATCAGGCCGATGTCGCACCCCTGCTGGAGTCCCATGCCGTTCCGCTCCTGCATTCTCGACCGGTCGACCCGTCCCACGTGGCACGCGCGAACCGGCCCAAAGTCGAAGTAGGTGACTTTATCGGCAGCCTTGCGGGTCGACACAAGGCCCGGCCTTCGTGCCGCGGCGCGGAGAAATCGGCGCGGCTGGCGTCGGGGGCCGGCAGTCGGACTGAAGCCGCGGGCCGGTGCCGGCCGATACACGATGCAGAACCGGAACGATCGCCCCAGGTGGGGGAACCCGGACGGTTTGCGCGAAGGGCAGAACTTGACCAGTCGGTCGGGGCTGCCGTAGCGTACTTTGGTCGGCAGTGGCTCCGTAGCCAAGTGGCTAAGGCAGCGGATTGCAAATCCGCCATCGTCGGTTCGACTCCGACCGGAGCCTCTCAACAGAAGACCCTCGCGAAGTCCCGGTTCGGCCGGGCTTCGCGGGGGTTTTTTGTTTTTCAGCCGCGCTCGATGCGGGCAGGTCGGCAGCCCGCACAGATGCCCCAGAGTGCCACCCGGAGCCCTCCTGAGCCTGCTGTGAGTGGGCACTTTCGTGGGCACTTTTCCGGTCGCCCGCCGGGGCGGAATCCGCCCGCCCGCAGGTGCCCGTCGCCCGCTGAGCCTCCGCCTCCGGGCGGGTCGGCTGCCCGGTCAGCAGGTCGCCCAAGCCCGCGACCGCCCCTGCCACATCGAGCAGGGTCGCTCGGCTGTAGGTGTTCATGGTCAGCAGGGGCGTCGAGTGCCTCGCGAGGGTCTGAGCCTCCTTCACGCTCGCCCCGCTCGCGACCACCCGCGAGATGAACAGCACCCGCAGCGAGTGGAAGTCGGCAACCTGCCCCTGCCGGTCGCGGTACAGCAGGAAGTCGCTCGCCTGCATCTGCTCCTTCACCGACTCGGGCTGCTGCTCGGCTGCTTTCAGCCATGCCTTCCGGGCGGCTGCGAGGTCGCTCCTGAGCATCCGGGCGGTGTCGCCTGCGATGCCCGCGAAGACCCGCTCGCCCGGGTCGAAGCCCGCGAGCCAAGCCCGCAGGGGCTCCACCAAGGCATCCGGCAGCGGCTGCACATCCCGCTTCCGCCGCTTGCTGTAGCCCGCCTCGACGGTGCAGGTGGGCGGGGTGGCATCGAGGTCGAAAGAGTCTGTGGTCAGGCTCCGCAGTTCGTTCGCCCGAAAGCCGGTCGCTGCCGCGAGGCGGTAGCACATCGCCCGGGTCGGGCCGGGGGCACCATGCTCGCGGATGGTCCGCTGCTCGGTCACATCGAGCAGCCACCGCACCTCCTCCATCTCCATTTCCCGGCGGATGTGGCGGCGGTCTGTCTCGGCATTGAACAGCCCAAGGTCGAGCAGGGCATCTTCGGGGGTCAGCCGCTGCTTCCACAGCCACCGCGAGAAGCCCTTCACGCTCCGCAGGTGCCCGTTGCATGTGGCGAGCGAGGCGGGCTGCTTCTCCTTCTCCTCGCCATCGGCAGGCGGCGGCGGGTTCCGCATCGCGGAGATGGCAGACAGCACAGCGGCAGACTTCAACTCGGGCAGCCGCTCGATGCCCGATGCGGAGAAGATTGCCCGCAGGTGCCGCTCAACGGTCCGCACATGCTTCGCGGTGTTCCCTGCGGCTCGCAGATGCTCCACATGGGCGGCGGCATGGTCGGCAATCGGAGCCCGGGCAGCCTTGGCAAACCGCTCCTGAGCCGGGTCGAGCAGCCCCTCTCGCCGCTGCATCGCCCGCTTCTCCAACTCCCGCCCCAACTGCTCCGCGGCAGCGTAGTCGCGGCAGCGGGTTCCCACCTCGCGGATGTGCCCATGCTCATCGACAAACCGGACCGTATACGTGGAGGCTTTGGCGAGGATGCCTGAGCCATCTTTCGACAGTGGGGCGGTACGCCACTTGCCCCGCGAGTTGAGCCACTCCGCGAGCCGCTTCCCTTTCCGTTCGACCACCTGAGCCCCGGGGGGGAGAGGCTTCTTCTTGGTCCGCTGAAACACCGTTGCCATCTCTCAACTCCTGCCTTTGGGGCGGCGCGACTCGGCTGCGATGTGCAGCCCAAGCAGGTCCGCGAGTTTGTCGATGCTTTCCATCCCGAGCCCCCGCTCGCCATCCATGAACTTCGAAAGGCTGCCTTGGTCGATGCCGGTCTGCTGCCAGATGCTGTATCGGCTCAGCCCGGACCGCTCGATTGCCTGCCGCAGTTCGTCGCTCAGGCTCAGTCGCTGCTTCTTCTTCGGCATGGCAGAATCCTATCCTTTGCTTGGCGGAGTGCCAAGTCTAACTATCTGCGGGCCGTCTTCGGTCGGCACCACCCGGAGCCACATCTGCACCAACTCGGGGAAGTAGGGCGGATGGCATCGCCCGCACTTGTAGCCCTCCTGCCCGCTTCCGAAGTTCGACAGCCAGAAGACCGGGCTGCCGCACCAATAGCAGGGCTTGGGCGGCAGCGTCACTTCCGGAGCCCGCTTCCACCGCAGCAGCCACTCGGGCAGCGGCAGGCTCGGCAGGGCTCCGGGGAGACGGTTTGCCGGTCGAGTCGGGGCAGGGGGGCTCGCCGCCGGGGGCGGTGCCTGCCTCGCCTCCTCGGGCTCAGCAGGAGCCCTCGCGGGCGGCTGCTCGGGAAACAGGTTGTGAAGCAGCGATGCGGCATCAAAAGCCATCGGGAGCCTCCTTTCGGGAATGTGCCCTATGTGCCCTATGTACCCTGCCGAGCCCGCTCCGGGGCACGTAGGGTACGTAGGGCACATTGGTCCGGGGCGGGGTCGGGGTCGGGCTGTGGCAGGTCGAGGTCGATGCCGTAGGACTGCTGCACTCTGAGCAGGTCCGCAGGCGAGGGGCCGAAGAACTTCCTGCCGTTGGTCTTCTTCGACAGAATGCCGTACCGCTTCAAGTGAGCCGCGACCGCTCGGGCGGTCCAGTTCCGGAAGAGGCTTGGCTCCACATCCTCGACCGTCGCGAGCAGTTCGCCCGCAGTCGGGGCGATGCCGCTGCCGACCGCCCGGGCGAGGGCTTGCAGCAGCACCTCATCATCCGGCGGAGTCGCTGCCTCTCGACCCTGCTCGATGAGCAGCAGGGCATGCCGCCGCAGGAGGTCGAGCAGCCCGTGGGCACCGCGGTCTTCGAACCATGCCGCGAGCCCGAGCAGCGGCTGCCAGATTTCGAAGTTCCTGCCGCTCATCTCGGGCACCACATCCTGCCGGGAGGGCAGGGCGAGCCACTCGCTGCCATGCTCCATCGCGAGGATGTGCAGGGCATCTCGCAGTCGCTGCCATAGGGCAGCGTCAGCATCGACCCGCAGGCGCGGCTTGATGCTGCCTTTCGGGCTGCGGAACATCGGCACCGCGATGCAGCGGCTCGCGAGAGTCGGCGGTACTTCGTTGATTGCCGCGAAAGCCTTGCAGCCGAAGACCGAGAAGTGTCGCATGGCAATCTGCCCGTCGCCGGTCTGCTCGCATCGAGAGGCACAGCCGCCCCGCTTGTAGCCTGCGAGCAGGTTGGCAAGCAGCCCCTGCATCTCCGGGTCGCGGAGCCGCTCCGCCTCATCGAGCAGGGCGGTATGCCCAAAGGCATGCAGGCTCCGAAAGATGGCAGCCTCGCTTGTGCTGCTTGTGAGCAGCGGTCGGAAGACCACCTGCTGTAGCAGTTCAAGGATGCGGCTTTTCCCCGAGCCCATAGGTCCGCTCACCGACACGTAGGGCACAGCGGGAAGCCCGGGCGAGAGGTAGGTCAGCAGCGACCAACAAGAGAGCATCGCGACCGTTCCGGCAGCAGTGTCGCTCGGCAGGTCGAGGTACTTTGCGAAGCCCTCGATGAGCTGCCGACAGACTTCATCCGGCGGCATCGAGGTCGAGCCCGCGAGCCATTCCGCTCGACTCGCAGCCGACCATCCGGGCAGCATGGCAGGCGGCGGCTCGGGCGGTCGCGGTGTGATGAAGATTCGCTCGCTGCCGACCGGCAGCACCTCGGGCAGCGGAATCGCTTCTCGCCTGCCATCCTGCCACCGGAGGTAGAGCATCCATTCCGACACCACCTCGCCGCCGCGGTCAACTCGCCGCGGCACCGCGAGCCCGGACACATCCGGCAGAATGAACCGCTCGGGCCGCACCACTCGACCATCCCCCAACTCGACCACCTCCGCGGGTGGCGCGGCTTTTGGCGGGGCAGCGAGCCCAGCGGCTGCCTCCGCCAACTGCTGCTCGACCGCCTCCGCATCGAGCAGGTGGAAGGCATCATCCCCGAGCCGGTCGCGAAGGGCTTCGATGAACTTCTGCCGCTCCTTGCCTTTGGCGAGGTCGAATCGCTCGCAGGCGACCACCTCGCCATCGGCACCGCCCCGGCGGACCGTCACTGTGGCGGCGGTGCCCCTGCCGCCGGGCTCGGCATGCAGGTCGAGTCGCTCGGGCTCCTGAGTCGCGCCGCTCAGCGGCTTCTTCTGCTTGCTCATCGCCAACCTCGCTTTCTGCTGCCGATGGTCAGGCGGGCTCGCGGGGCAGCCTGCCGCGGTTCCTGCTCTATCTGCCGGGTTTGCTCCCGCTCATCTCGCCGCAAATCCTCCGCCACTCGGCAAACCGCCTCGATGCTCACATCTGCCACCGATGGAATCCCCAAGGCAGCCGCGGCAGCATCTCGCCAATAGCCCGGGCTGCCACCGATGAGGCTCGATGCCTGCTTGGTCAGGTGGTCGATTGCCACCTGCTCCCAAGCAGATGCCCCTCGATGCTCGCGAAGCATCTGCCGCCGCACATTGGCGAGCCTTGGCAGCAGTTCCGCCTCCTCGATGGCGAGCAGGTCTTCGCAGATTGCCCGCTGCTGCTCGGCTGAAAGTTGAATCCTGCTCATCGCTCCACCGCCTTTCGCACCCGAGGGCAGCCCTCGGCAATCCACTCCGCCAATTCGGTCCTCCGCCACCGCACAGCACCACCAAGCCGGACCGGGGCAGGGGCGCGACCGCTGCTCACGTACCGCCACCAACTCCGTTTCGCGACTCCTGCCATCTCTGCCGACTCCGCAGCGGACAGCAGTTCGCGGAGATGCTCCAACCTCGCCTCGCTTCTCATCGGGCTCCTCCTTCTGCCTCGCAGGGTTCCGCAGCCATCCTTTCCACGGCGGCTTCCCGCTCATCCGGCATGGTCGCGGGACGGTCGCTACCGAGAGGCAGCCCCGCTTTTGCGAGGGCGTTTGCTCGCTCGATGAAGGCTGCCCCTGCTTGGTCGAGGCTCAACAGTTCGCCATCGGTCGCCCGCGGAGCCGCGTCAAACTCGCCCGCGAGAACTGTCTCGGCAGCGAACCGCCACACCTTCGACTCGCCACCCTGCTGCATCGTCTGCGGGAAAGCGTTCCGGAGCCGCAGGAACAGCAGTCCGGTCTGCTGCCGCTGCTCGTCGCTCAGGGCGGCGGGCTCGATGTGAGCCCGGTCGCGGGTCGAGATTCCTTTCTTCGATTCCATCTGCTCGCTCCTTCTGCTTTTACTCGCGACCCGCGGTGTGCAGGTCGCATGCGGGCAGGCTATGGCACGATTTCGGATTCAAAAATGCCCCTCCTGGCACGATGAATAGGGGCATTGCATCGGCAACTGAACTTGCTAGAGGCGGGCGAGTTTGCGATGCCGACGAGTGCTAAGTCGGTCGCGGTAGCGAGAGGCAGTCAAAGCCCCTGCCCGCTTTGGAAAGCAAGTCTGTCTGTAACCGGGCTTTTCACAGCCAAGGCGGGCGGCGGACCGGCCCCGGGAGGAACCGCGAGCAGGAGGGAAGAGTCAGCCCGACCGGGCTTTTCACAGCCGAGAGCAGGGGGCAGCCGCCCCGGGAGGAACCGGGCTCAGCGGCTCGCCTTGACCATCGCGAGGATGCCTGCCCGGACGGCGGGCGGCAGGCTCGACCAAGCCTCGACCACCACAGCGAGGTCGCGGTCTGCGGCCGCGAGGGTGGGCACTTTCGTGGGCACTTCTGCGGAATCGCTGCCATTCCCGGGCGAAACCGCCGTTGATTCCGGATTGCAAATCCGCCATCGTCGGTTCGACTCCGACCGGAGCCTCTCAACAGAAGACCCTCGCGAAGTCCCGGTTCGGCCGGGCTTCGCGGGGGTTTTTTCGTTGGTGGGCTGTGTTGACGGCGGTTGAAAACGACGGCGGCCAAGGGACCGTGCTCATGCTTGCCAGCGGACAGACGCGGTCTGAGTAGCCGCCGTCGTCAGTCATCCAGTTCGCCACCGACTCCGCCCTTGAAGTGGCAGTCACCGCACGACTCACTGAGGGCTCGGAATCCCGCTCGCAGCAACTTGGCATCTTGCTGCTTGGCGGCGGCAGCGATTTCTTTCACGGCATCAACGTAGCCGTCAGCCGAACCCTTGATATCGGGGTTTGTGGATTCCCGCAAAGCCTTGCTCATCGCCTCGAACCGCGGCAACGTCCTCTCGACGGCCTGCCACGACGGCTCCGGTGCCTCTGCCTGTGTCCGCAGCTGCCGGTAAGGCGACCGTTTGCCCTCATGGGTTTTCTCCATGAGTTCTTCCACCCTCTCGTCCTCGTCGCGATCGGCATAGGCAACCACGCCGGCTATTCCGGCCGCCACAAGAACGACCCCGAGACCAAGGACAGCCGTTTTCACGGTGTCGTCTCCACCTGCTGAAAAGGAACCTCATGCCGTTGGTCAAGAATACACGCCGTACGGTACTCCCGGCCAACACGCCCACCCTCGCCAACCGCCCCCCAGCGCCTCGCCTCGCGTCTTGGAGGAGCCTCGCAGTGCGGGTGCCGGTATTCTGAATCTGTGACGCGAGAGACCCGGATTCGCCAGCCGTGCCGTCATGAACCGGCCCTGCATGCCCGGTCCTGCATGCCCGGTCCTGGAACCTTCGTGCAGGTCGTCTCGTGCCGGTCTTCGGCAAGGACGACGACTTTCTGGCCCGGGCACTGGTTTGTGGTCATCCGCCTCTCGATGGGCGTCCCCCGCTTCAGTGCCGCCGATTGGGACCTCAGCGGCTCGGTGCAGGCCAAGGCCACGGGAAGCCGGCTGCAAATCCCCTACTCATGCTCACCGCGAACATCGGCTTCGCCGTCGTCGCCGATCTCGACACGCAGAGTCATGGGATGGCAGCAGACCGGGCAATCCTCGACGTAGGCCTGGTGCTTTCCGGCCGAGACATCCACGGGGACGACGATCTCCTCGCCGCATGAGTCGCAGACGTAGGCAGCCTCCTGATAGGCTGCCACGCGGGCCGAGCGGCGTTTTTTTCCGGGCTTCTTCATGGCAGGCAGGGGGCGACGCCGCCCCGATCACCATACCATGCGAGCGTCGGCCCCGTTCGTCGGCCCGGCCGCACTCGTCGACAGACCGTGCCTTGCCGCCGCCTGGAACACGCATTCCGTTTCGTCCAGTCCGGCGGCGATCACCACGAGATTTCCCACAAGCGGCGAAACCAGCGCAGGCGCCGCGGCCAGGTTGGTGGCGGCTGTGCCGATCGGGTAACGTGAATAGCCGGACGGATGCATTTCCCGCGCCGCCGGCCTTTCGCGAGATGCCAACGTGATCAGTCCCGCCGTTCCGGGTTCGCTCCGCCGGCCCCGGTGCTCCCCGCTTTTCGGCGCCGCGTTGGTCGCCGCGTTCGCCACACATGCGGTCTCGACACCTTCTGGCAACGGAACCGCTGCCGTCCCGCCGGTCGAGACCCGGCAGATCGTCGTCTACGGCGCCACGTCGGGCGGCATCGTGGCCGCGATCCAGGCGAAGAAGCTCGGCAAGACCGTGATCGTCATCGAGCCGAGCCGCCACCCCGGCGGCCTCACGAGCGGCGGCCTCGGAGCGACCGACATCGGCAACAAGGGGGCGATCGGCGGGCTGTCGCGGGAGTTCTACCAGCGGATCGGCCGGCACTACGCCAAGGATTCGGCCTGGAAGCAGGAGCGCCGCGCGGACTACGACAAGCGGCGAAAACCGGGAGCCGCAGCCGAACTCGAGATGTGGACGTTCGAGCCGCACGTCGCCGAGCGGGTGTATCGAGAATGGCTGGACGAGGCAGCCGTCGAGATCGTCTACGGCGAACGGCTCGATCTCGGCCCCGGGGGCGTCGAGAAGGCGGACGGCCGGATCGTGTCGATCCGCATGGAGAGCGGCCGGCGGTTCGCCGGGAGCATGTTCATCGACGCGTCCTATGAGGGTGACCTCATGGCCAAGGCCGGGGTCTCGTACCACGTGGGCCGCGAGGCACAGGCCACCTATGACGAGTCGCTCAACGGCGTGCGGACGGCGGAGGCGGAGAGCCACCAGTTCACCCACGACGTCGACCCTTACGTGAAGCCGGGCGACCCGGCGAGCGGACTGCTGCCGCTGGTGTCTCCCGATCCGCCCGGAGTCGATGGAGCGGGGGATCACCGCGTGCAGGCCTACAACTTCCGCATCTGCACGACCGACGTGCCGGAGAACCGTCGTCCCTGGCCCAAGCCCGAGGGCTACGACGAGAAGACCTACGAACTGCTCCTCCGCAACTTCGAGGCCGGCGACGACCGCCGTCCCTGGAGCCCGATCTGGATGCCCAACCGCAAGACCGACACCAACAACAAGTGCGCCATCAGCACCGACTTCATCGGCGGCAACTACGCGTATCCGGAGGCCGACCATGCCACCCGCGAGCGGATCGTCGCCGAGCACCGGCGGTACCAGCTGGGGCTGCTGTACACGCTCGCCAATCATCCACGGGTGCCGGCCGACATCCGCGCGGACTTCCAGTCGCTGGGGCTGGCGCGGGATGAGTTCGTCGACAATGACAATTGGCCGCATCAGCTGTACGTCCGCGAGGCCCGGCGGATGGTGTCGGACTACGTCATGACACAGCACCACTGCCAGCAGCGGACCGTGCCGGAGGATCCGGTCGGCCTGGGGGCCTACAACATGGACTCGCATCACTGTCAGCGGTACGTGACGCAGCAGGGATTCGTCCGCAACGAGGGAGACATCCAGGTCGGCGTCACGCCCTACAGGATCAGTTACCGGAGCATCCGGCCGCGCGGGGAGGAGTGCACGAACCTCCTCGTGCCGGTCTGCCTCGCCGCCTCGCACATCGCCTACGGGTCGATCCGCATGGAGCCCGTCTTCATGGTGCTCGGTCAGTCCGCGGCGGCGGCGGCGGCGATCGCGATCGACGACGGAGTCGCCGTGCAGGCGGTCGACTACGAAAAGCTGAGGGGCCGCCTGCTCGCCGACGGCCAGGTGCTCGAATGGACCGGTCAGGCCGGGGCAAAACCGGCGCCCTGAATGGAGGCCGCGCCGGTCGCGGGCCATCGGTCGGCGCGAATTGCACCGCGGCCGCGGCCGGCCGGAGGCATTTTGCCGAACTGTCCGCCCGCTCGGGCGGCATGCCTGTGATGCAGCATGGCCGGAAGACGACGGCCGAGCCTACCGTTTGCGGCCCCCGGGCGGGGCGGCCCGCGTGCGGCCGTTCGTGACCTGTTTCCGGGGTTCCTCAGAGGGTTGAAGCGATGACCGGAACAAAGACTGCCAAGACGTTCGTGCGGGTCTGTGGAGCGGTGGCGTGCGTGGTCGCCGCCGTCAGCGGCTGGGATGCGGAGGCCGGCTGGCGGCGGCGGTGCTGCGCGACGCCGTGCTGCGAGCCCGTCTGCTGCGAGCCGGTGCAGTACGAACCCGTCTGCTGCGAGACGCGGATGGTGGTGACAGCGTGCCCTACGCGGTGCATGACGTGCTATGACGACTGCGGACGGCGGATCGACTGTGGGTGCGGCGGTACCGTCGTCTACTCCCGGACGGTCGCTCCGGCCGTCACCTGCTGCGAGGTGGCGACGACCGGCAGCGCGGGGCAGGCGGCGATCGGCGGGCCGACGCTCGCCGGACGGAGCGACAAGGCGGCGGGGAGCGCTCTGCCCGTCGCGGCCCGATCGGTCCTTTCGCGCTGATCACGCCGGGCGGGGAGCGGGTATGACGCAGAGGTACGCTCGCGTCCCGCCGTCCGGCCGGTGGCTGGACAAGCAGGCCGCGGGACCGCACGATGCGGGCCCGGGGCCAGCTTCCACCGCGTCCCGGTACGCTCCGGAGACCTTGCCCCGTGTCAGCATCCCGTCCCACCGCGTCCGCCGCAGCGCCGGAGATCCAGCCCGTGCTCATCGACGGAGCCTGGTGCACGGCGACGTCGGCCGAGACCTTTCGCGCATTCGATCCGACGACGGGCGCCGCCCGTGAAACGCCCTGGCCGGTGAGTGCCTGGGCCGACGTCGACCGGGCGCTCGACGCCGCCGCGCGGGCCGCCGTGGAACTCCGCCGGCTCCCCTCAGCCGCCGGCGCGGCGTTCCTGGAACGCTACGCCGAGCGGCTCGCGGGGATCGCGGACGAACTGGCCGGCCTGGCGCATGCCGAGACCGGGCTCGCCATGCGGCCGCGGCTCCTGGAGGTGGAGCTGCCGCGCATGCTGGATCAACTGCGACAGGCCGCCGCCGCCGCCCGCGAAGGTTCGTGGCGGATGGCGATGATCGACACGCAGCGCAACATCCGCTCCTGCGCGGTCGGCCTCGGTCCGGTCGTCGTCTTTCCGCCGGCGAACTTTCCCCTCGCCTTCGGTGCCGTGACGGGCGGAGACTTCGCGGCGGCGATCGCGGCGGGCAACCCGGTCATCGCCAAGGCACATCCCGGCTGCCCTGCGGTGTCGGCCCGGGCGGCCCGCGAGGCGGTCGCAGCGGTTCGCGAGACCGGCCTGCCGGCAGCCGCGGTGCAACTTCTGCACGGGATCGCTCCGGCGGACGGCGACCGGCTCGTGGCCGATCCGCGGATCGGTGCCAGCGGCTTCACGGGGGGACAAGAGGCGGGGAAGAGGCTGTTCGCCGCCGCATCGGCCGCGGGCCGTGTCATCTGGGTGGAGATGGGGAGCATCAATCCCGTCGTGCTCTTGCCGGGAGCGATCGCGGAGCGGCCGGGGGACCTGGCCGGCGAATTGACGGCCAGCGTCACCGGATCGGCGGGGCAGTTTTGCACCAAGCCGGGCGTGGTGCTGCTGGTCGACGACGAGGCCGCCGGGGCATTCGTGGCCGCGGTGCGGGAGCGGTTCGCGGCGATCGGGCCGCAGGTGCTGCTCGGGCCGACGGGACGGCGTAGGCTCGTCGACGCGATCGGGCGGTTGCAGGAAGCCGGCGCCGAGGTTCTCGTCGGCTCCGCCGGCACGACGGAGCCGGGGCCATGCACGCACGTGCCGACGCTGCTCGAGGTGAGCGGCTCGGAAGCGTTAAATGATCCCGAGCGGCTCATCGTCGAGGCGTTCGGCAACGCGACGCTGCTCATCCGCTGCCGATCGATCGAGGAAATCGGCATGCTGATCGGCAGGATCGAGGGCGCGCTCGCCGCCAGCCTGTACCGGGCGACGGACGGACGCGACGACGCCGCATTCGCGGCCCTCGCGCCGCTGGTCGTCGAACGGGCGGGACGAGTGATCGAGAACCGGATGCCGACCGGGCTCGCTGTCACGCCCCCGATGCAGCACGGGGGCCCGTGGCCGTCGGCGAGCCCGCCCTTTTTCTCCGCGGTCGGTTTTCCCTGGTCGATCCTTCGCTTCGCCCGCCGCGTCTGCTTCGACGGCTTCGGGCAGGGGCGGCTGCCGGACATCCTCCGCGATTCGACGCCGCAGGAGCGGCCCTGGCGGTTCGTGGACGGCGGCTGGACGCGGGGCTGACACGAGCGGCCGGTCTGTCCCGGGATTTTTGCGCTGCCCCCTTGCAGTCGGCTATCCGCCCCTTATCGTGGGGGTTCAGCCCGCGTTGGGTGCCCCAGCGTCGGCGACCGTCTCGGAGGTTCCCATGTCATCGCGGTTTGCCAGCGCTGCTCGCGCGACCTGTCGTGCCGTCGCCCGCGGTGCGGTGATCGTCGCGGCGCTCGTGCCCCTGTCGGCGGTCGCCGCAGACGGGGAGACGATCTCGGAACAAGTCGATGCCGTCATGAGCCGGGCGGCCCGGCTGGGGATGCCGGTGCTCGCGGTGGCCAGCACCGACTCCTGCACCGAAGGGCCGCTCTTGAAGCAGCGGCTTGCCGCCGATCCAATCCTCCAACCGCTGGTCGCCCGGTTCGGGCTCGTCGAACTGCGGATGAGCGGCGATGACCGGTGGACGTGGAAGCGCTGGCAGGAACATTTCGACACGCACCGTCGGCAGAGCCCCCAGGTGTTCGTCGTGCGGGCCGACGGCAAGAAGATGTTCTCTGGCGATCCGCCCGCCGACCTGGTCGGCTTCCTGCACAAGCATCTCGCCCAGTGCGGGCAGGCGATCGTGCCCCGGCAGGCGCAGCTCTTTGAATCGCAACTCGAGGCGGCGTCGCAGCTGCAGGCGGCGGGGGATCTCGCCGCGGCCGTGCGGGCCGTGACCCCGGCGGCGCGGGTCCCGAGTCACGCGCGGCCGGTCGTGCAGAGCATCGCCTTCCGTGCCGCCGTGACCAAGCGGCTCCTGGCTTCCATCGAACGGCTCGCCATCGATCCGGCCGCAGGAGCCGACAGCCTTGCGGCCGCCGAGGAACTCGTCGCCCTGGGCGATGAGTACGCCACGACACTGCCCGACGTGGCCCGGGCGGCGCGCGAGCGAACTGCACTGATCGGTCGTGAACCGGCCGGCCGGGAGATGGTGCGGCAGGCCCAGCTCCTGCGCCGTGCCGCCGTCGCCGCCCGCCGCTCGGCGGACCGCGGCCTCGCGCTCTACGAGCAGATCATCGCGACCGATCCCGATTCGCCGGCGGCGGAACTGGCGGCCGTGCGGCTACGGAGCATCGACCACGGGCCGCGCTGAACCGGATGGCTGCCCGGCGCCGCGGACTCCTCCCCCGGCCCCGAAGAATCGAAAGCAGAGCCCGAGCATGATCGGCATCAGGATCAGGGTGAGGAGCGTCGAAAACAGCATGCCCCCCAGGAGCACGGCGCCCAAGCCCCGGTAGAGTTCGCTCCCGGCGCCGGGGGAGATCACCAGCGGCAGCAGGCCGAGCACGGTGGCCAGCGTCGTCATGAAGATCGGCCTGATCCGGCTCCGCACTCCCTCGAGGATCGCAGCCGTCGGCGCCAGGCCATGCTCGCGGACCAGCTGCAGCGCCCGCTCGACGATCAGAATCGGATTGTTGACGACGGTGCCGACGAGGATCACGAAGCCGAGCATGGTGAGCACATCGAGCGGCTGGAAGATGCCGAACGGTCCGCCCACTCGGTTGAGAAGCCAAAGGCCGAGCAGGCCGCCGACGCTGCCGAGCGGCACCGAGGCGATGATCACCGCCGGGTAGAGCCAGGAGTCGAAGAGTGCGGCCATCAGCAGGTAGGTGATGAGCCCGGCGAGCGCGAGGTTGAACCACAGCGACTTCCACGTGGCCCGAAGCTTGTCCGTCGTGCCGCCCAGACGGATCGCGTAGCCGCCGTCGAGCGCGCCAGACGCGACGAGCGGGGCGACCACGAGCCGTTCGATCCGCTCCTGCGCCTCTTCGAGGGGCATCCGTGAAGGTGGTGATACCTGCACCGTGATCGCCCGCTCGCGTTCCCGATGAAGAATCTGCTCGGGACCGCTGGAAAACTCGCGGATCTCCGCCAGGCTCTCCAGCGGCACCAGCTGGCCCCCGGGGGTGACCACCGGCAGGCCGCGCAGGTCCTGGGTCCGCTGCACGAACCGGTCGTCCCCCTTGATCACGAGGTCGATCCGGTCGCTTCCCAGGAAGAAGTCGGTCGCGTAGCCACCGTCCACGAGGCAGTCGACCATGTAGCCGAGTTGGCGGGCGTCGATCTGCATGTCGGCGGCCTGCTCCAATCGGGGCACGAGCTGCACCTCGGGACTGGAGAGATCGAGCGAAGGCTTGGGAAGGTTCTGGCTGCCCGGGGTGGCGGCGGGGAGCATGCCCATGACCCGCGTGCCGAGCTGCACGAGCGTGACGAGATCGGGACCGGTGATCTCGATGTCCACCGTACGGCCCGCCGCCAGCCCCTGCTCGAAGAGGCTCGACTGCTTGGCCACCGTCACGGTGCCCGGCAGTCCGGCACTGGCGCGGCGAACCAGCGGCACGAGGCTCGATGCCTGCAACGGATCGAGCGCGCTGAGTCCGATGAACACGCTGCGGCCACGGGCGACGAAGAACAGGTCGCCGAGGATCGGAGCGTCGAGGGCGGCGGCCGCGGCCGTGCCCGGATCGACGTCCCAATAGGGGAGGAGCCGCTCCTCGACGACGTCGCTCATCCGTTGCAGTTCGTCGAGGTTGTAGCCCGGCGGCGGCAGGAGAATGCCGAAGACGAGATTCCTGTTTCCATCGGGGAGGTATTCCGCCTTCGGCATCAGGAACCAGGTCGCCGCCAGCGAGGCCCCGACGATGGCCGTCGTGGCGACGAGCTGACGGCCCGTTCCCGCCAGCAGCATGCGGTTGAGGCCCAGGACGGCGGACGTGAATGACCGGCCGAACCGGAGGATCGGATCGGCGGATCGCGTGGCGCTCGGCCCGGTGCCGGCGGCGACGATCGCGGCCGCGGACCGGGCATGCCGCCCCTCGAGGAGGGCGGCGGCCGCCGTCGGCACCACCAGGCCCGACACCAGCAGCGAGAGGCCGAGGGCGGCGACGATCGCCAGGGAGATGTCGCCGAACAACTGCCCCGCCTCGCCGCGGATGAAGAGCACCGGCAGGAAGACGGCGATGTTCGTGAGCGTGCTGGCGATGATCGCCCCCCAGACCTCCGTCGTTCCCCGGGTGGCCGCCGTCCGCGGATCCTCGCCGGCATTCCAGCGGACGAAGATGTTCTCCAGCACCACGACCGCGTTGTCGACGAGCATGCCGACGGCGAAAGCCATGCCCGCGAGGCTGATGACGTTCAGTGTCCGCTGGAAGGCCGCCAGGGCGAGGAAGGTGCCCATCACGCTGACGGGAATCGACAGGGCGACGATCAGCGTCGAGCGGATGTTGCGCAGGAAGAGGAGCAGCGTGCCGAGCGTGAGCAGGCCGCCCACGAAGATGCTGTCGTTGACGAGCCCGATCGCCGAGTCGATGTAGGTCGTCTCGTCGTAGACGAGCGTCAGGCCGAGGCCGCGCGGCAGCAGTTCGCGGTTGATGGCGGCGGTTACGTCCCGGACCAGCCGCATGGTCTCGAGGACGTTGGCGTTCCGCTCGCGGCTGATGCGGATGGCGATGTTCTTGGCGCCGAAGCGGCGGACGAAGCCGTCGGGCTTCTTCTTCCCGAGCTGCGCCCGGGCCACGTCCCGGACGTAGACGGGTTTCCCGTCCCGGCGAGCGATGATCACCCCCTCGACCTGCTCCGGGGAATGGAAGCGGCCGAGCGTCCGGACGACGTAGCGGCGTTTCCCCTCCCAGACGTCCCCTCCCGAAGTGTCCTGATTCTGGTTGGCGAGGGCGCCGCGCAGGTCGTCGATCGTCAGGCCCCGGGCCGCGAGCAGCTGTGGATCGACGATCACCTGGAGCTCGTCGGTCCGGCCGCCGACCAGCTCGGCGTTGGAAACCCCCTCGATCCGCTCCAGCCGGCTTTCGATCTCGTCCTCCGCCATCCGCCGGACCGCTTCGACGTCGATGACGGCGGGGGTGAGGGGGGCGAGTTCGGGGTGCAAGGTGATCAGCTTCCGCAGCCGGAACAGGGCGAGGTCCGGCGACCGGGCGGTACGGACGCGGTCGAGCTCCGCCGCATGGTCGGGGTGCTCTGCCACGGCGCGGGCGAGAAGGGCGGGATCGGGCGCCGCCTGGCCGAGCACCAGCCAGGCCACCGGCCGGTCGTTGACGCTCGACGTGCGGATCACCGGCCGGTCCGCATCGATCGGCCAGTCACGAATCTGCTGGACCCGCGTGTTGACCTTCACGAGCGCCTCGGCGATCTCGGTGTCGACGGTGAACTCGAGGCCGATCGTGCCGAATGAGTCGCTGCTCTCGCTCGACAGTCTCACCAGCCCCTCGACGCTGCGCAGCTGTTCCTCCAGCGGTTGCACGAGCTCCTGTTCGATCTCCTGCGGGCTGGCGCCGCGCCACCGGGCATCGACCGTGATCGTCGGGATCTGCACCTCGGGAGTGAGCTGCACCGGCATCGAGACCAGGGCCAGGATTCCGAACAGGGTGACGAGGATGACCCCCACGGTCACCTTCACGGGATTCGCCACGCAGGCTGCGATGAGGTTCATGGGTTCGCCCGCCGCGGCCTCCGGGCCTCGGTCAATCCTGCGGCTGGGCGTAGCTCACCGCCATGCCCGGTCGCAGCCGCTCGTTACCGCGAACGACCACGAGCAGTCCGCCTTCCAGTCCGGAGCGGACTTCGACGTTGCCCCCCACCGCGGCACCGAGTGTGACGCTCGCGACGCGGACCGTCCCCGTGGTGGCGGCCGGCGCGATGGTGGTTTTCGGCTCGACCACGTAGACCACGGGCGTGCCGCCGCCGAGCACCAGGGCATCCTTCGGCACGACGGTGACCGGCTCGGCCTTGCCGACCGGCAGCCAGGCACGGGCCAGCATGCCGCCGCGGAGCACCGGCTCGTCATCGACCACGATGTTGGCGACGCTGACGAGCACCGGGAAGCTGCGGCTGCGCAGGTCCGCCTGGGGCACGATCCGCGCGACCGTGCCGATCCACGTTCGCTGCGGCGCGGCGTCGAACTCCAGCCGTACCTCGACATCACGTTGCAGTTTCGCGACCGACGACTCGGGCACCTGGACCTCGACGTCCACGCGGTCGAGTTGTGCGATCCGAGCCACGAGGCCGCCGCGGGAGAGCCACTGGCCCTTTTCGGTGAACCGCTCGATCACCCAGCCGTCGAAGGGAGCCCGGATCGTGTGCTTGCCAAGCTGGTCGTCGATCCGCTCGATCGTCGCCTCCTGCACGGCCACCGCCGCCGCCGCCTGGGCGACCTGTTCCTTGCGCGGACCGGCCTCGGCGAGAGCCAGTCCCGCCCGGCTGCCCCGGAGCTGGGCCTCGATCTGCTGCAGTTCGGTCTGCGCATCCTGGAGCTCGTCCACTGTGCTCGTGCCCCGCTCGGCGAGCCTGGCCAGGCGGGCGACGCGGCCGCGGGCGTATGCGAGTCGGGCTTCGAACCCGGCCACGAGCGCCCGGGCCTGGTCGATCTCCTCGGGACGAGAGCCTGCCTGCAACTCGGCGAGGACTTCGCGCAGCCGTTCGAGTTCGGCGACGGCCCCGCCGCGCTCGATCTCGAGGAGTCCGCGCAGCAATTCGGCGATCGGTTGCCCGGCGGTCACCGGCTGGCCGTCCTGGATCGGCAGTTCGACGAGCCGGCCGTCGACGGCGCTGCCCACGTCGCTCGTTCTGGCGGGGAGAACAGTGCCCACGAACGACTGTCCTGACGCCTGCTCCGCCGCAAGCACCCGCGCGACCACGACCGGCACGGGAGCCTGCTCCGCCGGCCCGGCCGCCGCTGGAAACAAGCCTGGCGCGAGGACTCTGCAGAAGATGACCCAGGCGGCGATTCGCCGCCACGGGCTTGATCCCTTCCGACGGGCGGTCAAAGGCCGTCCATCGGTGTCAGATCCTGCCCGCAGCCTTCGTCGTCGGTCCGCCATGAGGATCGGTTATACCCTCGGCGAAGATCGCTGGATCGGGGCAATTTGCGGCGTTTTTTTCCGGTGCTTGACGGGGGTGAACTGTTCGGCTAATTTTCCCGTATCAGAGCGGCCGATCACCACTTTCCCGGTGATCGGTTCCCGCGTTTGGTCGTGAGCGGCTCGCGTTCACGGGTGTCCGGACAGACATGTTCCGGCTGCCTGGCGATGCGAGTTCGTGGGTCGAGGAGCGGTTCGTTCCGGTGTGAATCCGGACGACGATTCGCTCCTCAGTCCACGAGACTGGCTCACGAGCCGCCGTCGCGATGGCAGCGAATCGCTGTGTCGCCGCGTCGGCTCGTTTCGTTCCTTGACAATCCGGTCGTGGTAGTTGGCATCTTGAAAGAATGCCGAAGGAAAACGGTCTCAAGCCGTTTTCCGGAAGCGTTCTCCCAAGGCTCGAATGCCGTCTGCGTCCGTTCTGCGGCCGTGGCGGTGTTCAGAAAAAGAGCGAGAAAAATCGTTGCCCTTCCCGGTTCCTCCGGGAAGGTGGCGAAACCTCTCGGATCGGCCTGACTCGCGTTCGCGCGAGCATTCGATTCGGGTGGTCAAGCTACAAAGGGCGCATGGGGGATGACTAGGCGTCGGAAGGCTTTGAAGGGCGCGGAAGACTGCGATAAGCCCGGGGAAACCGTCAAACAGGTGATGATCCCGGGATTCCTGAACAGGCCGTGACTGAATCCATAGGTCACGGCAGCCAACGCGGAGAACTGAAACATCTCAGTACCCGCAGGAACAGAAAGAAAAATCGATTTCCTCAGTAGCGGCGAGCGAAAGGGAAGCAGCCCAAACCGAGGTGGTTTCCACCTCGGGGTTGTAGGGCCCTCCACAGGAGTTATCAAACAATCGGTTAGCGGAACGTAATGGAAAGTACGTCCACAGAGGGTGACAGGCCCGTACGCGAAAACTGATTGTCTCTGGAGGGTACCCTGAGTAGGTCGAGTCACGTGGAACCTCGACTGAATCTACGGGGACCATCCCGTAAGGCTAAATACTCTCCGACGACCGATAGTGAACTAGTAGCGCGAGCGAAAGTTGGGAAGAACCCCTGCTAGGGGAGGATAGTGAACCTGAAACCATGTGCCTACAAGCGGTCGGAGCGCTATGGCGGGTAACCGCAATGCGTGACGGCGTGCCTTTTGCATAATGATCCGGCGAGTTACCGTCAGCGGCTCGGTTAAGGCCTTCAGGGCCGAAGCCAAAGGGAAACCGAGTCTGAATAGGGCGACAATTGGTCGCTGGTGGTAGACGCGAAACTGCACGAACTACCCATGAGCAGGTTGAACCGCGGGTCAAACCGCGTGGAGGACCGAACCCACTTGGGTTGAAAACCGAGGGGATGACTTGTGGGGAGGAGTGAAAGTCTAATCAAGCGCAGAGATAGCTCGTTCTCTCCGAAATAGCTTTAGGGCTAGCCTCGGAACATTGCGTGGTGGGGGTAGAGAGACTGAATCGGAGGAGGGCCATACCCTGGTACCTCCCTGAACCAAACTCCGAATACCATCACGTTTACTCCGGGAGTCAGTCCGCGAGGGATAAGCTTCGCGGTCAAAAGGGAAACAACCCAGACCAACTGCTAAGGTCCCCAAGCAGAACTCAGTCACTAAGGAAGTGGAGTTGCTAAGACAGCCAGGATGTTGGCTTAGAAGCAGCCATCATTTAAAAAGTGCGTAACAGCTTACTGGTCGAGCAATTCCGCGCCGATAATGAACGGGAGTAAGTTCTGCACCGAAGCATTGGAATCCACGCAAGTGGATTGGTAGGAGAGCGCTGTACGTCAGATACAAGTCGCACCGTAAGGAGCGATGCCGGGGCGTACAGGTGATTATGCCGGAATGAGTAACGATTAAGCAGGTGAGAATCCTGCTCGCCGAAAGCCTAAGGTTTCCTGGGGAAGGTAAATCCGCCCAGGGTTAGCCGGTTCCTTAGTCGAGGCCGAAAGGCGTAGACGATGGACAGCAGGTCAACATTCCTGCGCCACATGCTGGACCGATGGAGGGACGGCGTCTGGAAGGTGAGGGGACGGATAGAAATGTCCCTCGCCGGTGTGGAAGGTAGCTGTAGGAAAATCCGCAGCGACATCCGGAAGCATCGGACAAAGACGCTTATGTTTCGATAGTCATCCGAAGGACGTCCAAGAAAAGCTTCTAGGGTTGAAGGCATGTGACCGTACTAAAACTGACACAGGTAGGCGGGACGAGAAGTCCTAGGCGCTCGGGAGAACACTGGTTAAGGAACTCTGCAAAATGGCCCCGTAAGTTCGCGATAAGGGGTACCCCCTGATGTTTATAGCAATGGGGGGTCACAGTAAATCGGCATCAGCAACTGTTTATCAAAAACACAGGACTCTGCTAACTCGCAAGAGGATGTATAGAGTCTGACGCCTGCCCGGTGTTGGTAGGTTAAGGAAGAGGGTTAGCCGCAAGGCGAAGCCCGCGACCGAAGCCCCAATAAACGGCGGCCGTAACTATGACGGTCCTAAGGTAGCGAAGTTCCTTGTCGGGTAAGTTCCGACCTGCATGAATGGCGTAATGACTGATGCACTGTCTCAACCAGTGACCCGGTGAAATTGTAGCCGTGGTGAAGATGCCACGTACCCGCAGTGTGACGGAAAGACCCCGTGAACCTTCACTGTAGGCTGATATTGGTCTCGGACGTGTTCTGTGTAGGATAGGTGGGAGGCTGCGAAGTGGTGGCGTTAGCCATCATGGAGCCAATGGTGAAATACCACCCTGGGCTCGTTTGAGTTCTAACTCTGATTCCCGTGAATCCGGGCAGAGGACAGTGTCAGTTGGGCAGTTTGACTGGGGCGGTCTCCTCCAAAAGAGTAACGGAGGAGTTCAAAGGTACCCTCAGCCTGGTTGGCAATCAGGCATCGAGCGTAAAGGTAGAAGGGTGCTTGACTGCGAGACCCATAAGTCGAGCAGATACGAAAGTAGGACTTAGTGATCCGGCGGTGCTGGATGGAAAGGCCGTCGCTCATCAGATAAAAGGTACTCCGGGGATAACAGGCTTATCGCTTCCGAGCGTCCATAGCGGCGAAGCGGTTTGGCACCTCGATGTCGGCTCATCACATCCTGGGGGTGGAGAAGCTCCCAAGGGTTTGGCTGTTCGCCAATGAAAGTGGTACGTGAGCTGGGTTCAGACCGTCGTGAGACAGGTCGGTCCCTATCTGCTGTGGGCGCACGAAACTTGAGGGGATTCTTCTTTAGTACGAGAGGATTTGGAAGGACGTTCCTCTGGTGTCCCAGTTGTCGCGCTAGCGGCACGGCTGGATAGCTATGAACGGAACGGATAAACGCTGAAAGCATATAAGCGTGAAGCCCGCCCCAAGATGAGGTTTCGTAGGGTTTAACCCGAAAGTCCCCTGGAAGACGACCAGGTTGATAGGCCGGACGTGTACGTGCAGCAATGCACTCAGCCAACCGGTACTAACGGACGAACGCTTGACCACTCGTATCGAGTGCTCGGGCTTTTTCTGGGGCGTCGGCTGCGGCCGACGCGAGCGGAGTGTGGCTGCGAAGCCAATGCTCCTGCCAACTGCCACGACCAACCGTATTCGTGCCCCTCGCGGGGCACGGCCGAATTTCCGGTGACCATATCTGGAAGGTCACACCCGTTCCCATCCCGAACACGGCAGTTAAGCTTCCAGAGCCGATGGTAGTGCCACAAGCGCGAGAGTAGGTATCGCCGGAATCTTTCACCAACGGCCCGCCTGGACTTCGAGTCCGGCGGGCCGTTTTTGTTGTCGATAGGTGGGCGGCGGTGGTTCGGTCAGGTGCCGGTGGTGGCGTCGAGTTCCATGAGCATTCGCGTCACCGTCTCGAGCGGCAGGCCGACCACGTTCGACGGGCTGCCGGACACGAGCCGGAGCGGAAGGCGTTCATCCTGGAAACCGCAGGCCCCTGCCTTTCCTCGCCACATGCCGCTGTCGAGATACCAGTCGAGGAATTCCGCATCGAGCGGAGCCATGTCGAGCAGGCTCTCGCTCGCCGCCAGGGCCGGCGGATATTCCGGGTGCTGCCAGAGGCAGACGCCGGTCACGACACGGTGCGCGCGGCCCGAGAGGGCCTGGAGCATGCGGCGAGCATCGTCCCTGTCAAGCGGTTTTCCCAGCGGGATGCCGTCGATTTCACCGAGCGTGTCGCAGGCCAGAATCGTTCCTCGGACTCCCGTTGCGCCCACGGCACGGGCTTTCGCGAGGGCGAGCCGCATGACGTAGTCCGCGAGGGTTTCTCCCGGGCCGCGGGGCGGGGCGGTGGATTCGGCCGAGTCGGGCGGCGGCACGACGCGCACGGCCCAGCCCGCCGACCTGGCAAGTTCCAGCCGGCGCGGCGACTGACTTGCAAGGATGATCGAACGAGGCGAGGCTGCGTCCATGGCTGGCGAAGGCACGGGAGTCGAGATCGTTTTCGAGGACGACGATGTCGTCGGGCTCGTCAAGCCGTCCGGGCTGCCGACGGCCAATGCGGCGCCCGGAATCGACAGCGTCTACACGATCCTCCGAGCCCGACCCCCGGCTGACCGCTTCATCGGCATTGTAAGCCGCCTCGACGCCGCCGTTTCGGGCGTGCTGGTCGTGGCGAAGACCGGCGACGCCGCGGCCGCGCTGGCGCGGCAGTTTCGGCTGCGGACGGTCGACAAAACGTACCTGGCGATCGTGGAGGGACGGTTTCCCGCGCCGCTCGGCGCATGGGTCGATTGGCACGACACGATGCTCCGGCGTCCGAATCAGAGAACCTCGGAACTCGTCGGCCCGCCGGGAGCCGCAGCCAAGCCGCAGGCCGGCGGCACCCACGCGGATTCCGACGCTGACGACGGCGAGCAGGGCCGGCCCGTGTCGGCCCACGTCAGGGCGCGGGTGGTCCGCCGGGCCGGCGAGGCCTCGCTCGTCGAACTCCTGCCGACCACGGGCCGCAGGCACCAGTTGCGGCTGCAGCTGTCCGCCCGCGGCTGTCCGATCGTGGGTGATCGGCTGTATGGGGCCAGGTTGCCGCTCGCGATCGGAATCGCCCTGCATGCCGCATGCGTGCGGTTCCTCCATCCGCGGACGGAGGAGGCCGTCGAACTGGCGGCACCCCCGCCGTCGCAGTGGAAGCGAAAATTTCCCGCGCTCTTCACCGGCCGATGAGCGACGCGGACGACTCACGGCTGCGGTACAATTCCCAGCGAAAAATCGCGGTCCACGCTTCATCCGTGACAGGGCTGCGACAGCGCTGCGACAAAACAGGTACGGTCCGCGGTTCGCCACCGGTCGTCATCCCCGTCGTTCTTCTCCTCGCCCGCCATGCAGCCTCCCACGGACGACGCCGGCACGACAGCGGGCGATCGGGCGCCACCACGGTTTCGGGAAACGGTGCTGGCCAGCGGCCTCGTGGCTCCTGAACAAATCGACGCCGTCGAGATCGAACTCCAAGGGAGTCTCGACCGGAGCAGGACGCCGCCAGCGTTCTGGGACACGAGCCTCGCCGATGTGCTCGTGAAGCGGGGCCAGCTCACCCGGTTCCAGGCCCGGGAAATGCTCGCCGGCCGGCGCCGGTTTCGGCTCGGCCACTACACGGTGCTCGACGAGATCGGCCGCGGCGGAATGGGGCAGGTGTTTCTCGCGGAGCACGCTCTCATGGGCCGCGCGGTCGCGATCAAGGTGCTGCCGCGGGCCCGGTCCACGCCCGAATACGAGGCGGCGTTCCGCAGGGAGATCCGCATGCTCGCGAGTCTCGACCACGAGAATCTCGTGCGGGCGCTCGATGCCGGATACGACGCCAAGGTCTACTACCTGGTCACCGAATTCGTGCCCGGATTCGACCTGCGAAAGCAGGTGCGACGGTACGGCCCGCTCGACGCACTTGCTGCCGGGGCCGTCATGACCCAGGCGGCACGTGGCCTTGCCTATGCCCATGAGCAAGGGCTCGTGCACCGGGACGTGAAGCCGGGCAACCTGCTCGTCTCTCAGGATGGCCGGGTGAAGGTTCTCGATCTCGGGCTGGCCGGCTCGGCGTTCGACCCCGAAACGCAGCAGGCGGGGCGGGTGGTCGGCACGATGGACTACATGGCGCCCGAGCAGATCCGCGCGCCGGAAGCGGCCGGTCCTGCGGCCGATGTCTATGCGCTCGGCTGCACCATCTACTTCGCGCTCACCGGTCAGCCCCCGTTTCCCGGCGGCAGCCGCAAGGAAAAAGCGCAGCGGCAACTCGCCGAGCAGCCTGTCCCGCTCCGGCAACTGGTCCCGCGCATCGATCCCGGCCTTGCCCGTCTCGTCGAGGAGATGATGAGAAAGTCGCCCACGGAGAGGATCACCTCGGCGCACGAGGTGATCGATCGACTGCGTCCCTGGACGCCGCGTACGCTCGTGCCGATGTCTCGAACTCCCGTGAGGCATGGGGGCCACCCGGCCGGAGACGATCCTGAACGCGGATCGTCGGCCGACGGGAAGGGGCCGCCTCGCGACCTGCTCGGGGGCCGCGAGCGATCCGCCGGGGGAGCAAGTGCGGGCTCGCTGGCCGTGGGGGGGGCGCCCGTGCCGCCGGTTCCCGAACCGCCGCGGATCGTGGTCATGCCGCACGGCAATCGCCCGCACCGCGCCCGACTGCTGCCTTCGCACGCGCGGGGGCTACGTGGCACCTTCGTCGTGCCGGTAGCAGCCGGCCTCGTTTTCTGGTGTTTCATGGCGGCCGTTCAGGCCGCGGATCGGGTCTGGTTCAAACAGTTCTTCGGGGCGATCGCGTCGCCCTTGCTGCTCGGAGTCGGGGTGGGATTGCTGGCTGCCCTCGGCCAAGCCGTCACCGGCCTGATCGCGGATTCCGACCGCTGACCCTGACGCGGAACGTGAGCGGCGACGGTGCGTTGACAGTCGGCCGCCGACAGCCTAGGAAAGTCTGTTGTTCGGGTCTCGTACCCGTCCGCGGACAGGTAGCTCAGTTGGTAGAGCAACGGACTGAAAATCCGTGTGTCGCCGGTTCGATTCCGGCCCTGTCCACTTCCTTGCCAGCCTGCCGACTTTGGCTTCAGCCTGCCGGGGCCTGCGGAGTCCCGAACCGCCGGTCACGGTTCCACGGCAATTTCTCCCCGTCCCACGTCGATCACGGCTGAAACCCCATCCACGGTGAACCAGCGGGTGAACAGGTCGAAGTCGGCTGTATCGGGCCAATCCTGGATGTCGGGCAGCCACGAGGCGAGTTCACGACGGAAAATTTCCTCGAAGAGGTCCTCCACGACCTCGTCGATTTCCTCGGGAAATTGACAGGACGGAATCAGGTAAACCGATCGGTCGCCGGCCTCCGTGCGGACCCTGATGTGATCGTCGGTGAGTCCGGTCGTCTTCAGCCAGCCGTAAAACGCGGGTTCATGTCCGATCACGACGGCACTGCGGTTGAGCATGGAAAGCCTGCCGATCCTCGGGTCGCGGCTTCGTGCCCGGATTTCCGTCCCGGGCGGCTTTCTTCCGCCGTCGGGAGACACGGTCGCTCGTCGGAGAGCAGCGGTCTTAGCCATGCTAGGAACCGCCCGCACGAAAGGAAAACGTGGCGGGAAAAAGAGAGCGGGCGGCGCCATCTGGCACCGCCCGCCCCTCGTTGGAAGCACGACGCAGCGGCCCGAGCCGCGTGGCTCAGCCGGCCACCATCGCCTTGAGGTTCTTGAGAGCCCGCACGCGAACCTTCACGCTCGCCGGCTTCGCCGGCCGGTCTTGAAGTTCGCCGGTGAAGGGATTCTTCACGCCCTTCTGGGCCGGACGGGCGGGAACCTTTCGCCGCTCGATCTTGACGAGGCCCGGAATCGAGAACACGCCGATGCCAGAGCCCTTGAGAGCCTTGTGGATCTCGTGGGTCAGCGATTCGAGCACCGCCACCACGTCCTTCTTCTGCAAGCCGGTCGTCTCGGAGATGTTCCGCATGATCTCCGTCTTCGTCAGGGGCTTGCTTCCAGATTTCTTCGCCATGTCCAAACCCTCCAAACAGTGGAAAAATTGTGTGCGGCAGAACCCCCACCGCGCCCGAATACCCTTGGCCTAAAAGGCCGAACCGACCGCCGATTAGACGGCCTGAAATCGAAATTGCAACCCACAAAACCGGTGCAATCGGGAGAAATCCCCTGTTTTTTGGCCTGCAGGCGGGGGTCGAGGCAAAGGTGCGCGGACCGATCGTGGGGGTGGTACCGCATTTTTCGGCCGGTTTGCCCCGCGTGCGTGCCTTCTGCGGCATCCTGCTACGATGCTCGAAGAGAGATTGCTGGGAGTCGATCCGAATCCAATTCTGCCGAATCCGTTCGCCGTTCCGGTTTCGATTCCGGTTCCGGTTCCGTGCGGTGGTGCCATGCCCTTTCCTCCAATTCGCGCATGGCAGCGGGCTCTGGTCGTGGCGGCCCTGGCCGCGCTCCCCTGGCACGTGCCGGGCGATCCGCCCCGGGCCATGGCGGTCGCCGCACAACCGCCAGGCGACGCGGATGAAGCCCGCACGGAGGCTGCGGAGAATGAGGAGGAGGCCGGGGACGAGCGGGGAATCTTTCTGCCCACGGATCGCGGGCGCGAAAGACAACTGGATCGAGCGAAGCGGCTCATCGCCGGTGAGCGATGGAGCGATGCCGCGACGATGCTCGACGAACTTCTTGCCGGAGCTGGAGATGCGTTCATCCGGCAACCGGCGGTGTCGCGCAATGACGGGGTGACGACCGAGAGCGTCAAGTCCGAAGCGGCGCGGTTAATAGCGGCTCTGCCCAAGGCGGGGCGCGAGGCATACGAGGCGCAGTTTCGCGGCCAGGCCGAGCGGTCCCTCGCCGCGGCCGTCGCCCGTAACGACTTCGAGGCGATCGTTTCCGTCGCCCGCCGCTGGCTGAGCACCGCTGCCGGCCGCCAGGCCGCTCTGCTCGCGGCGGTGCAGGCGCTCGAGTCAGGACACCCGCTGGCTGCCGCGGCCTGGCTCGACCGGCTCGCGGCCGATGAGGCGGCCGGCAGCCTGGAGCCCACGTTGTCGGTGATGCGTGCCGTGGCGTGGCGGCAGGCCGGCGACACCGCCGCCGCCGCCGCCGCGGTCGAGCGGGCGCGAACCGGATCGCGGGGGTTGGTTCGCATCGCTGGTCGCGACGTCGCGGTGTCGTTTCCCGCCGGGCAGGGGCTGCGCTGGCTCGATGAAGTCGTCGGTCAGGTCGCCGCTGCCGGGGACAGTGCCGGGGACAGTGCCGTCTCGGGGGTGGGTGCGGGAGAGTGGCGTCAGCCGCGCGGAGGCGCGAGCCGCAATGGCATCGCCACGGCATCTCGTCCGCTGCTGGCGGCGCGATTCCGCGTTCCCGTCGCCCGGCATCCCGCGGAAAGCCGCCTTCTGGAGGACCGTCGGCAGGCGTTCGCCGACCAGGACGTCCCTCTGTTCCCTGCCGCCCTGCCGCTTGCGGTCGATGGCACGATCCTGCTGCGGACGCCGCTCGGATTGCTCGCCGTCGACTTCGCCACCGGCAAGCGAATCTGGCTGCAGCCCGGAGCCGCCGCCACCGACGGCGAAGAAGCCGAGGACCAGATACGCAGCCGTCTGCCCCGGACCTTCGACAACCTGACGGACGGCGGCCTGTCGAGCGACGGTCGGCTGGTGTTCGCGGTGGACAGCCACCCGGACGCCTTTCTGTCCGTCGGCGGACTCTTTTTCGATCCTGTTCAGGGGCGGCCGCGGGGCTCGACGTGGCAGGGAGGTAATACCCTCTCCGCGTACGACATCCGGGCCCGGGGCCGTCTGCGCTGGCGTCTGCCTGCGGCCCCGGCCGGGCTCTCCGCCGGAGCGGCGACATCGACTGCCTGGTTCATGGGGGCCCCGCTGGTGGTGGGAGACCGGCTGTTCGTCATGGTCGAGGAGCGCGGCGAGGTGAGACTCGACGTGCTCCGGTGCGGTGATGGCAGCGTGGAGTGGTCGCAACCGCTCGCCGAGTTGGACGAGTCGCAGGCCATCAGGCCCGGCGAGTTCCGCTGGCGGCAGCGGGCCGGCCTTTCCCCGGCGCTCGGCGGCGGCATCCTCGTCTGCCCGCTCGGCAACGGCTCGGTCGTCGCCATCGACCTGGCGACGCGTGTTCTCCAATGGGCCCACGCCTATCGACGCAGTCAGCGGGACGAAGCGGTGCGGCCCAACGGCTTTCGCGGCCGGTTGCCGCTGCGGGGTGGCGTCGTGCTGCCGACCCGTGGCGATACTCCGACCGAGGCGGACAGGTGGCGGGACGAGGGGCCGATCGTGGTCGGCGGCAGCGTGCTGCTGACTCCCCATGATGCCGACGAACTCATCTGCCTCGATCTGCGTTCTGGGACGGTGCGCTGGACGCTGCCGCGCGAGCGGAGGCTGCTCTCGGTGGCGGGCGTCGTCGACGGCCGGGTCGTGATCATCGGCCGGCGGGGCGTCGAGGCGGTCGACCTGGCGACGGGCCGCTCCGTCTGGAAGCGCGGGTTCGATGCCGACGGCGCGGTGCCCAGCGGCCGTGGTGTCCTCACCGCCGACCGTCTGTTCTTGCCGCTCGACGTGCCCGAGGTGATCGAGGTCGGCCTCGTCGACGGGACGCTCGTCGGCCGGTCTCCGGCCCGCGGTGGTGCCGTGCCCGGCAACCTCGTCGCCTATCGCGGCGAGATGATCGCCCTGGGCACCGACTTTCTCGACGTGTTCCACCAGGTCGAGGCTCTCGGCCCGCGGGTCGAGACCGCCCTGCGAAGCCGGCCAGACGATCCCTGGGCGATGCACTGGAGCGGCCAGTTGGAAATCACGCGTGGCCGGGTCGAGGCGGGCATGGATCGCCTGCTGCGGGCGGAGCGGTCCGCGCCGGGCAGCCTGCCGCCCGACGGGCTGACGGCGGCACTCGCGGTCGCGACTGACCGCGACTTCGCCGCCGCCGCGCCGTTCTGGAACGCGGTGCAGGGGCTCGCCGGCAGCGACGCGTCGACCCAGAAAGTTGCCCGGCACATCGTCGATGGATTTCTGCGGACGGATGACCGTGCGGCCGCCTGGCAGGTGTGCAGCGACCTGCTCGACATCTCGGACGACGGCGCTGACGGGCTCTTCCTCGACGGCCTCGACAGGCGGGTGCAGCTGACTGATCAGGCGTGGTTTCGGGGGCGGCTCGAGAGGTTGCGGGCCGGTGCGACCGCCGCCTTGGCCTTGGAAATCGATGCCGCCCTGGCTGCGGCTGTTTCCCTGGCCGACGCCACCGTGGATCCGCTGGTGCGGCTGCGCCGGCTGGAGTCGCTGGCGGCCAGATTCGGCGACTCGGCGGCAGGCCACGCCGCGCGCCGCCGATTCGTCGCCGTCGGGCCGGGCTTCACGCCGGGTGCCGCGTCAGGTAACGCCGATCCGGTCCGCCGCGATCTCTTCCTGCTGCAACTGGGGCGCACCGGGGAGGCCGCGGATCGAGCAGCCGCCGGTGCCGCGCTGGCTGCGGTGGGTCGCGACGGGGGAGCGGAAGCCGGGCTCGCCGCCTGGAAGCTGGGCCGCGTGAACCCGCAGCGGCCGCCGGTCGAACGCCGCAGCAGCCTCGAGGATGCCAGGGCACGGCCGCTGCGGGTGCCGGTCGAGGCAGCGCCGCAATCGCTCCTGCCCGGCATCTCGCTGGCATACGACCAGCAGCTCTCGCGGGTGTCCGTGCTCGACGGCTACGGACGCCAGTGCGGGGAATCGCTGGTGGTCGATCGCCCGGACGTCGGGCCTCTCGTGCCCGGCGCCATGGGACCGGCGATCGAGGCCGTATCGTTGGGCCGGGTGCTCTACGTGCGGTCCGCGGGCACGATCGCCGCATTCGCCATCGGCGATGCCGGCGGAAACCGGCGGCTCTGGACGACCGCATCCTCCGCGGGCCGTTCGTGGCAGCAGCCGTTTGCGAATCGCCCCCGTCCCGCGGTTGTCGGCATCCATCGCCAGGGAGGCATCCCGCTCGGCGAGCGGATCAGCGAGCCGGAGGATCCGCTGGCGACCAGTGGCACTCCCCTCTGGTGTGGACCGCGGATCACGGGCGTGCCGGTGTACGAAGGCCGGACGCTGACGCTGCTCGACCCCGGCAGTGGTGCGGTGCTGTGGAAGCGACACCGGTTGCCGCCGGCGACCGAACTGCTCGCCGACGAGGACACCGTCTGCGTGTGCACGCCCGATGGTCGTGGCTCGATCGTGCTCGGCATGGCCGACGGCCGCATGATCCGCGAGATCGACCTGCCCGACCGCCGCCGCCGGCTGTACGCGGCCGGGCGGTTACTGCTGACGATCGCGCCGGGAGGGGAGGGCGACACGGACCGGCCACGGGAACGGGTCGTGCTCGAGGTCTGGGATCCGCTGGCAGGCACGCGGCTGCCGATGGGTCAGTTTTCGGGCTCGGCGCGGGTGCGGTCAGCCGGCCCCGGACGGCTCGTCGTGCTGGAGCCGTCCGGCACGGTCACGCTCCTCGACGTGACGCGGCAGGCCGTCGCGTTCGTGACGACGCTCGGCGACATGCCGCGCGAGTTCGACGAACTGCACGTCGTTCCCTGGATGGACCGGCTCCTGGTGATGGCCGCCCGGCGGGCCGACGACGCGGCGGACAACGATGTGACGTCAATCATTCCCCTGCAGCAGACGCTCTTGAGCGGGCATGACGGCCAGATGCGGTCCTACTCGATCTGGGCGTTGGATGCCTCCAGCGGTGCCCAGGTGTGGAATGTCCCGGCGACCGTCTCGCACCACGCGCTCCATCCGGTGCAGCCGGCCGATCTGCCCGTGCTCCTCTTCTGCCGGCAGATCCAGGGTTCCGACTCCCGCGACACGACCCAACTCAGCGTCCTCTGCCTCGACAAACGTACGGGTCACGCCGTCTTCGAGGAGGACCGAATTCGCGTGCAGCCGCACCTGCTCTACGGCTGCGACATGACGGGCGATCCGGCGGCCCGCACGATCACCCTTTTCAGTCGGGGGGGAGACATGCAGCGCGTGGTCCTGGAGTTCACCGGCGCACCGCTGTCGCCGCGGACGCCGCACCAGGCGTCCGCCCGGCCGCCGCGGCCGGCCGAGGGCTGGGATGCGTGGCTGGAAAGAACCCTGCGTCGACGCAGCGGACGCTGACCGCCCGCGTCCGGGCGACCGGTACATTGGAGGAACCCCTCGTCATGCCGAACGACCCTGGCCGCCATCGCGGACGCAGCCCGGGCCTGCCGGCGGCCCGCACTGCGGCCGCGGCATGTCTGGCGGCATGCCTGACGGTCGCGGTCGACGTCGGACCGGCTGCCGCGGTCGGCGACCCGGCGGTCGATCGCGCGGTGCAGGGGGCGCTCGACTGGCTCGTGGCGAAGCAGTCGCGGCGCGGAAGCTGGACGGCGAACGAGGGCCGCTATCCGACGGCGATGACGGCGCTGGCGGGAACCGCCCTGCTCATGGAGGGCTCCACCACGACGCAGGGCCGCCACGCGGAGCCGATCCGGCGGGCCGTCGATGCGGTCGTGGGCCGGGCCCGGCCCAATGGCCTCATCGGTGATCCGAAGAGCGACGACCGCTACACCTACGGGCACGGGTTCGCGATGCTCTTCCTCTCGCAGGTGCTGGGCGAGGAAGAGGACGATCGTCGCCGCGAGGAACTCGTCCGCGTCCTCCAGAAGGCTGTGGAGTTTTCCGGCCGCGCCCAGACGAAAGACGGCGGCTGGGGGTACGTCAGCGCCAAGGACGGGCACGATTTCGACGAAGGCTCGACCACCATCACGCAGGTGCAGGGCCTGCGCGGCTGCCGCAACGCCGGCATCCCGGTGCCGCGGGAGACGATCGATCGGGCGATCGCCTACATCCACCGCTGCACGATGGCGGACGGCGGCGTCCAGTACAGCTCCAAGGGGGGCGGTGGCCGGCCGGCGATCTCCGCCGCCGCGATCGCCTGCCTGTTCAACGCCGGCGAGTACGACGACACGCACGTGCCACGGATGCTGGAATATGCCGACAAGCATCTCGGCAGCGTCGCCAACAATTCGTTCGGCCATTGGCACTACGCCCACTTTTATTACGCCCAGGTCATGTACCGCGAGGGGGGCGACCGCTGGGACGGCTACCGGGGGCAGATCGAGCGGAAACTGCTCGCCGAGGCCGAGCGGGATCGCGACGGGACCTGCTGGACGCAGGGCTACATCGGTCCGGTCTACACGACGGCCACGAACCTGGTGATTCTCCAGTTGCAGGGGGCGGCCCTTCCGATCTACCAGCGTTGATGCGACGATGACACTGCGGCGTCGGCGGCGACCGGCCGCTCCCGCAGTCCCCGGAGTCCTCCATGTCCAGTGCCGATGCCCCGTCCATCGACCGCCTGCACGCGGCCCGCGAGCGGATTCTTGACCAGCTCGGCCGCGTGATCGTCGGTCAGCGGCAGGTGATCGAAGAACTGCTGATCTGCATCTTCAGCCGCGGCCACTGCCTCCTCGAGGGTGTGCCGGGGCTCGCCAAGACGCTGCTTGTCAGCACGCTCGCCCGGAGCCTCGACCTGTCGTTCAGCCGCATCCAGTTCACTCCCGACCTGATGCCGTCCGACATCATCGGCACCGACGTGCTCGAGGAGGACCGAGCGACGGGCGGCCGGCAGGTGCGGTTCCTGGAGGGCCCCCTGTTCGCCAACGTGGTGCTCGCCGACGAGATCAACCGCACGCCTCCCAAGACCCAGGCGGCGCTCCTCGAGGCGATGCAGGAACGGCAGGTGAGCGTGGGTCGCGTGCGGCACCGGCTCGTCGACCCGTTCTTCGTGCTCGCCACGCAAAACCCGATCGAGCAGGAGGGCACCTACCCGCTGCCCGAGGCACAGCAGGATCGGTTCATGCTCAAGGTCTTCGTCCGCTACCCGAGCTTCCACGAGGAGTTCGAAATCGCGCGGCGGACGACCGGCCTGCCGACCGACGAGCCGCAGCCCGTCCTCTCCGCCGCCGACATTCTCGCCCTGCAGCGGTCGGTTCGTGAGGTGCCCGTCGCCGATCACCTGGTCCGCTACGCGCTGGCGATCGTGCGGCAGACGCGGGCCGGTGAACCGGGCGTGCCCGACTTCGTCGCCGACCAACTCACCTGGGGAGCGGGGCCGAGGGCCGTGCAGTTCATGATCGTGGGGGCGAAGGCCCGGGCGTTGCTCCAGGGCCGCAGCCACGTGACGGCCGCCGACGTCCAGGCCCTCGCCGCCCCCGTGCTCCGGCACCGGATCGTCGTCGGCTTCGCCGCCGAGAGCGAGGGCGTGACCGCCGACGCGATCATCGGCCGCATTGTCGACAACACCCCGGCCAACGAGGATGAACTGACGCGTGACCCGCGGTTCCAGACGATCTTTGCATCCTGACGCGATCGCCCGCATCGCCCGGCTCGAACTGCGCGCCCGGGCCGCCGTCGAGGGTGCGCTCGTCGGGCTCCATAAGAGCCCGTTCAAGGGGCAGAGCGTCGAGTTCCTCCAGCACCGCGAATACGTCCGCGGTGACGACCTGCGGCGGGTCGACTGGAAGGTCTGGGGACGGCAGGACAGGCTGTACGTCAAGGAGTTCGAGGAGGAGAGCAATCTCCGGCTCACGCTCCTCGTCGACGGTTCGGCGAGCATGGACTACGTCGCTGCGGAAGGCGGCCGGCCCACGAAGTACGACGTGGCCGCCACGTTGGCGGCGAGCCTCGCCTGGCTGGCGCTGTCGCATGGTGACGCCGTCGGCTGCGCGGTCTTCGACGAAGCGATCCGCGCCAGCGTGCCGGCGCGGACGCGGCGGTCGCACCTCGGCGGCATCTGCGACGTGCTCGAGGCGCCGCGAGGCGGGCGGCCGACCGCGTTCCTGCCGGTGCTCCGCGGGCTGGCGGAAACCCTCCCGCGGCGCGGCCTGGTGGCGATCATCTCCGACGTCCTCGGGGACCGCGCCGGGCTGTTCGCCGGCCTCCGGCTCCTCCGCCAGCGCGGCCACGACCCGCTCCTGCTCCACGTTCTCGACGACGACGAGATCGACTTTCCGTTCGAGGGGCCGACCCGGTTCGAGGGGCTGGAACTGCCCGACTGGCTGGCCTGCAATCCGCGCGCCCTCCGCGCCGGCTACCTGGAGGCCTTCGCGGCGTTCCTGGCCGAGGTGCGCGGCAAGGCGGCGGCCGTGCAGTGCGACTATGCGTTGGTCCGCACCGGCGAGCCCGTGGCCGCGGCGCTGGTGCGGCTCCTCGCCCGCCGGGCCCGCGTGGCGCTGTAGCGACAGCGGACTGGATCGCCATGCCGACGTTCGACTTTCCGACGCTGTTCTGGTGGGGCCTGCCGGTCGTGGCGGCGCCGCTGGCCATCCATCTCATCAACCTGCTGCGCCAGCGGCGCGTGAAGTTCGCGGCACTGGAGTTTCTGCTCGCCAGCCAGCGGCGCTACCGGACCCGGGTGCTGCTGCGACAGGTTCTCCTCCTCCTGCTGCGGACGGCGCTGCTGCTCGGTCTCGTACTCGCCCTGGCGCAGCCGCGCTGGCGGCAGGCGATCGGCGGCCTGCTCGGCGCCGGCCGGGTCGCGCATCTCGTTCTCCTCGACGACACGCTCTCGATGGCCGACACGACCGGGGCGGTTCCGGGGGCCGAGGGGCGGGCGTTCGATCGTGGCCGGCGGTTCGTCGAGCGGCTCGTTTCCACGGTCGTCGCCGAGGGGCGAGCGGGCGAATTCAGCTGCGGGCGCTGTTCGGAACTCGAACCGGGAGGTGCCGGTTTGGATCTCGACAGCCGGCCCCTCGACAGGCGGCTCGTGCAGGAGGTGCGGTCGCTGGCGGAAGGCTGGCGACCGGGGGCGTTCGCCACCGGCCCCGCGACGCCGCTTGCGGCCGCGCTCGGGCTCCTCGCGGGTGCGGAGGGGTCCCGAATCCTCTGGCTGGTGAGCGACTTCCGGGCCCGCGACTGGCAGGGAGACGACGAGACGAAGGAGACGCTGCGCCGCCTGGTGGCCGCGGGCGTCGAACTGCGGTTCGTCGATTGCGCGGCCGCTGGCGGCCGCACGCCGGCCGGCAACCTGACGCTCGAACGGGTGGAGATGGCGGGGGGCGTGCCGGCGGCGGGCGTGATCGTGCCCTTCGAGGTCACGGCGCGGAACGACGGGGCCTCGACCGTTCGGGACGTGGTGATCGACCTGCGCGAGGATGGGGCACCGCGGCCCGGCGTGACGATCCCGGAAATCGCGGCCGGGGCCAGTGTGACGCGTCGATTCGACGCCCGGTTCACGGCGGCCGGGCCCCACCTCGTGGAGGCGCGACTGCCCGCCGACGTCCTCGCCGCCGACGATCTCAGGTCCACGGTCGTCGACGTGGTCGACCGGGTGGACGTGCTCGTGATCGACGGCGATCCGCGTGGCGGCGGCCGCGACGGCGACGCCTTCTACGTGGCGACGGCCGTCGCCCCGGGCGGAGCCGCACCCACGGGGATCCGTCCGCGGATCGAGCAGCCCCGCGCGTTGGCCAGCCTCGACCTCGCCACGTTCGACTGCATCTGGCTGCTCGACGTCGAGCGGCTCGATGCGGCAGAGGTGGCGGCCGTCGAGGAGTACGTTCGCGGCGGCGGCGGCGCCGTCTTCTTCACCGGGCCGCGGACGCGGGCCGACGTCGTCAACCGGACACTGTACCGCGACGGTGCGGGCGTGTTTCCTGCCCCGCTCGCCGGCGCTGTCGACCTGCTGCCGGAACCGGCCGGCGGCGGCGTGCCCGACGTCGTCGTCGAGGAGCATCCCGCCGTCGTCGTGCTCGCCGGACAGCGAAATCCCCTGCTCGACGCGGTGCGGGTGGAGCGGTTCTTCGCCGTCGAGCGGAGCTTCGTGCCGGCGGCCGGTTCCGGATTCCGCCGCCTCCTCTCGCTTCGCAACGGCATGCCGCTCGCCGTGGAGCGGCCGTTCGGCGCCGGCATGGCGGTTGCGGTGCTGACGACCGCGGCGCCGACCTGGAACAACTGGGCCCGTGGCAATCCGAGCTGGGTCGTGGTGCTGCTCGAACTCGAGGCCCGGCTCGCCCGCAACCGGCGGCGCGCGGCGGAGACCGCCGTGGGAGCCGACCTCGTGGTGCCGCTGGAGCCGGGCAGCGACGAGATCGAGGTCGACTTCGTCGTTCCCCCGGCGGGGACCGTGGTCCGGCAGACGGCCGCAGCCACGGCCGCCGGCGGGCTGGAGGCGCGGCTGCGCCGCGTCCGTGCGCCGGGAGGCTACGCGGCACGCTGGCGCCGGATCGATGGCGTGGAGCGGGAACGGCTGTTCGCCGTCAACGTCGTCAGCGACGAGGGGCGGCTGCTCCGCATCGACAGGGCGGAACTGGCCCGCGACCTGGCGGGGATTCCCTTCCGTTTCGAGGCCGCCGAGTCGCCCCGCGCAGCCGGCGCGGCGCCGGAAGGAACGCCGCTCGGCGGGCCGCTCCTTTGCGTCGTGCTCGGGCTCCTCGTGGCCGAGCAACTGCTCTCCCGTGCGGCCGGATACCATGCCCCGCAGGCCCGCAGGCGGCCGTCGTTTAGCTGACCACAACTCCGCGCGATCAATCGTTTCATGCCCGGCGCCGTTCACTCCTCGGGTTCCTCCGCCGCAGCCGCCACGCGGCAGCGGGTCACGAGTGCGCTCGTCGAGGGATTCTCCGAGTGGTGGCAGATGCCCGTCCTCGTGCTGGCGGCACTGGCACTCGTCGCGTTCGTTGTCTGGACGTATCGGCGTGATGCGGCGGACTTGCCCTGGCCCGCCCGGCTGCTGCTGGCCGCACTGCGGATCGGCACGCTCGCGGTGGTGGCGGTCGCCATCCTCGACCTGCAACGCACGACCGAACGGGAACGCGTGTTCCCCAGCCGCGTCGCCGTGCTGGTGGATGCCAGCGCGAGCATGTCGCTGCCCGCGCAGGAGTCAGCGGCGGACCCGGCCGCTACGACCGGCGGGGACGTGAGCCGGGCGGGTGCGGCGGCCGGCGTGCTCGACGATGCCGGGCTGTTGGCCGCCCTGACGCGGCGGCACGAGGTCTCGGTGTGGCGGTTCGAGGCGGATGCGGAGCGGCTCGTCACCCTGCCGCACCAGACGGCGGCGACTGAGGAGGAAACAGGACCCGTGGCCGGGAACGTGGCCGGGACGGGAGCGGGAAGCGACCGCTCGTGGCGGGATCGGATCCGACCGGCGGGCTATGAGACCCGCCTCGGCGAGGCGTTGGCCGCGGTCCTCGACCGTGAGCCGCGCGGCCTGCTCGCCGCCATCGTCGTGCTGACGGACGGGGCCAGCAATGCCGGCATCGATCCGGTCGCCGTGGCCAACGCCAGCGCGGCGGAGGGGGTCTCGATCCACCCGCTCGGCTTCGGATCGGACCGGCTGCCGGCGAACGTCCGCGTCGCCGACGTCGTGGCCCCGTCCCGTGTGGTGCCCGGGGACGGTTTCTCGGTCAGTGGCTATCTCCAGCCGCAGGGACTCGACCGCACGCTGGTCACGGTCGAACTCCTCGAGGCGGCCCCTGTTCCCGGCACGTCTTCCGGAGGCGGAGCAGGTGTGGCCGCCGCGGCCCGCAGCATCGCGATTCGTGACGTCGTGCTCGGGCCGGACGGCGACCTTGTGCCGGTGCGGTTCGAGGTTCCCGGCCTGCCCGCGGCCGGCCGCCGCACGCTCACCGTGCGGGTGCGGCCACCGGCGGAGGATCGCACGCCCGCCGACGACGCCCAGAGCGTCGAGATCGACGTCGTCGATCGCGTGACGCAGGTGCTGCTCGTCGCGGGTGGTCCGACACGCGAATACCAGTTCGCCCGCAGCGTTCTCCACCGCGACAAGAGCTTCGCCGTCGACGTGCTGCTCGGCACAGCGGCGCCGGGAATCTCCCAGGATGCCCGGCGACTGCTCGATCACTTCCCGGACAGCGACGCGGCACTCGCCGGCTACGACGCGATCCTGGCCTTTGACTTCGACTGGCGACAACTCGACACCGCCGCGCAGGCCCGGCTCGAACGCTGGGTCGCCCGCGAGTCGGGGGGCATGGTGTTCTTTTCCGGCGCCGTCGGCACGGAACGCTGGCTGGGGGCGGGCGAGGCGGCGATCGTCCGGGGGTTGCTCCCCGTGGCGCCGGGCGGCGCCGGCCGGCTGGCCGTCGGGCCGGCACTGGTCTCGCCGGAGCCGATGCGGTTCGAGTTCACGCGGGAAGGGGAGGAGGCGGAATTCCTCTGGCTGGCGCCAACGCCGGCCGCGAGCCGGACGGTGTGGGATGAATTTCGCGGTGTCCATGCCTGCATCGGCAGCGGTGAGGCCAAGCCGGGGGCCACGGTCTACGCCCGGGTCGTGCCGCCGGCGGCCGCCGGCGGAACGCAGCCGATCTTTCTGGCGGGACAGTACTACGGGTCGGGCAGCACGCTGTTCGTCGCCAGCGGCGAACTGTGGCGGCTGCGCGGCATTGACGACGCGGCCTACGAGCGGCTCGTGACGCAGATCGTGCGGCACGTGGCGCAGGGGAGACTGCTCCGCGGCTCCGGCCGCGGTCGGCTGCTGGTGGACCGCGACCGGTTTCCGGTCGGTGGTTCCGTTGCCGTGCGGGTCGTGTTTGCGGATCCGGTGGCGGCCGAACCGCTGCCGCGATGCCGGGCCATCGCGCCGGACGGCAGCGTGGTGGTCGTGCCCCTGGAGCCCGAGCCGGCGCGACCCGAGATCGTGCGCGGCGGATTCGTGGCAGGCCGCGAGGGAACCTGGCAGATCGAATGCGACCTCGGCTCCGGCGACGACGCGCGGCTGACGAAACGCGTGCAGGCGCACTTGCCCGACCGGGAACTCGCCCGGCCGCAGCTCGACCGCGGTCTGCTCGGCCAGGTCGCCCGGGCGGCGGGCGTGGAGCCCGCGTACCCTGGCGCGGGCGGCTGGACGGCCGCCGAGTCTGCCCGGCTTGCCGCCACGATTCCGGACCGGTCCCGACGCGAGTACGAGACCGCGTCGGCCGACGCACCGTTCAAGCGCGGCCTCAACGGCATCCTGCTTTCGGCCGGCGTCGGCCTGCTGTGTCTCGAATGGATCCTGCGCCGGCTCCTCCGGCTTGCCTGACCACCTCCTTCGTCCCTCTGCGTTCATGTCACTCGTCCTCCACCAACCCGACGCGCCGGCCGACGCCGACCCCGCGGCCGCGGCCGTCTCCGCCGTGCGCCGGATGCTCGGCGGCGTGCGCCGGGCGGCGCGGACGTGGATCTGGGTCGAGTCGCTCGCCTGGCTCGTCATCGCCGCCGCCGCGTCGTTCTGGGCATCGCTGGCATTCGACTGGTGCGTCGAGCCGCCGGGCTGGGTGCGCGCCGCAGCCGTCACGGTCGCCCTCGGCGGGCTGGTGTGGCTCGTGGCGACGAAGCTCATCGGCCGCCTGGCGGTGCCGCTGGCCGATGCATCCCTCGCCATCGCCGTGGAACGCAGCCACCCCGGATTTCGTGACAGCCTGTCGACCACGATCGCGCTCGCCGGCTCCGGCCGTGACGACGTCGACACCCGGCTCCTTGCGCGGACGGCGGCCGAGGCCGCGGCCCTGGTCGATGCGGTCGACACGGCGCGGATCTTCCGCCGCCGCCGGCTCGTGTCGTTGGCGCTCGCGGCCGCGGCTGCGGCCGCGACGGTCGGTCTGCTCGTGGCGGCACGGCCGGCGATCGGCCAGACCTGGGCCCGCCGCATGTTCGGGCTCTCCGCCGTGGCCTGGCCGCGCCGGACGGCGCTCGACGTCGAGGGCTTCGTCGCCGGTGTCCGCACGGTGGCCCGGGGAAGTGACGTCGAACTGGTCGTGCATGCCCGGGGAAGTTCCGGACCGCCGGCCGCGGTGGACCTGCGAACGCGGAGCGAGGCCGGCTGGACGTCCGCGCGGATGGGCATGCGCGGGGCCGCGGAGGATGGCGTGCAGACGTTCGTCCACGTCGTCCGGTCGGTCGCCGGCGACGTCCCTCTGGAGATTCGCGGCGGCGATGCCCGGCTGCGCGACCTGCGGCTGCATGCGGTCGATCCGCCGGCGGTCGACGCGTTCGCCATCCGCTGCCTGCCCCCCGCCTATCTCGGCGCCGGCTTGCGGGTCTTGCCGGCCGCACGGACGATCCCCGTTCCCGCCGGGTCCCGCGTCGAGATCACATGCACGGCGACGAAGCCGCTCCGGTCGGCGCGGCTGGTGTGCCGCTCGAGCGGCGCCGCGGCGCCGCACGGCGGAACGATCCCGGCACCGGTCGCCGCGCCCGAATCGGCGGGGGAGTCGACAGCGGAGACGACCGTCGCGACACTCGATCCCGCGGCTGCGGGTGCTCGTGCGGTGAGTGGAACCCTCGTCGACGTGCGTGCCGACACGGCGGTGATCGTGCGGCTCGTGGACACTGACGGCCTGGCGAATCGCGACACGGTCGCGTTCACCCTCGTGGCCGTCGCCGACGAGTCGCCCCGCGTCGGCCTGCGGATCGTCGGTGGCCCGACCGCGGTGACGCCGCGGGGACGGATCATGATCGAAGGATCGATCAGCGACGATCACGGCCTGACCGGGGCCGCGATCACGCTGCGCCCTGTGGCAGGCCAGCTCCGGCAGGGGACGCGGGAGGCTGGGCCGCGGTCGGTGGGTTCCGCTGGAGGAGGTGCGGATGCGGCGCCGGCGACGGTGCCGATCGGCCGCGTGCGCGGCGGCGAGACGGTGGTCGACATCGCTGCTGCCGATCCGCTGCCGGTGCCGCTCGACGCGCTGCGGCTCGTCGTTGGCGGCCGGCTTCTCGTCGCCGCCGAGGCCCGTGACGGCTGCACGCTGGCCGCGGTGCCGAACATCGGCACGAGCGACACGTGGACGCTCGACGTGGTCACGCCCGAGGCCCTGCGGGCACTGCTCGAGGCCCGCGAGATCCTCCTCCGGCGTCGGTTCGAAGCCGCGATCGAGGATCTGGTGCGGGCCCGCGAGCGACTGACGACGCCGCAACGTGGCACGGAAGCGGCGGCTGCGGACCAGTCCGGCACGGACCCGGCGATGGCGGCCGTGACCCGATGCGGAGAGGCTGCGACCCGTGCCGCCGGTGAAACGGGGGAGATAGCCGGCGCGTTTCGGGGCATCGGGCTCGAACTGGCCAACAACCTGCTGCTCTCCGCGGAACTCGAGAGTCGGCTGGTCGTCGGAATCACCCGGCCGCTGGCCGCGATCGCCGCGGTGGACCTGCCCGATCTGGCCAAGGCCTGCCGGCCGACCCCGGGCGGCCCGGTGGCCGACCCGGCGGCCATCGTCGGCCGGGCCGACGCCGTGCTCGGCCGCATGCGCGAGGTGCTGGCTAAGATGCTGGAGGCGGAATCGGTCAACGAGGTCGTCGAGCGGCTGCGGAGCATGCTCCGTCGTCAGGAACAGATTCGCGCCGAAACGCTCGAGACGCAGAAGCGGCAGTCCCGCGAAGCCTTGGAGCGGCCATGAGTCGAACGTGCAGCCGCGGCCACTGTCGCCGGATGGAATGGCCGCACTGGACCGGCCGTCTGGTCAATCGACTGGTCAGTCGCTTGGTCAGTCGCCGGCTGACGCTGCTGGTCGCCTGGCTGGCCTCCGCCGGCATCGCGCTGCCGGTACACGCTGCGGGAGAGACCGATACGGCCTCCCGGCTGCTGCAGCGGGAGGAGGAGCTGCGCCGGGAATATGCCGAACTGGAGCGGTCGCTTCTCCGTCTTGCAGACCTGCTGGCCACGACCGATCCGCGCCGGTCGGCCGCGCTGCGGACGGCCTTCGAGAAGGCCCGTGAAAGCCGGCTCGACGAGCGGCTCTCGACGATCGTCGCGCTCCTCGAAAAGCGGCAGTACCTCAAGGCCGGCAGCAGCCAGCAGGAGGCGATCGACCAGATGCGCGGGCTTCTGGAGCTGCTCGAGTCGGGCGACTCGGAGCGGCGCGCGGCCACGATGAAGGAGGAGGTGCGGGGGTTCTTGGCACGGCTCGGCAAGGCCGTGGCCCGGCAGCGCGACATCGAAGGGTCGACCGAGGCGGGAGGGCGTCCCGCGGAACTCGCGGAACGACAGGCCGCGCTCGCCGGAGACGTGCGCAGCCTGTCCGACGATGTCGACCGCTTCGCCCGCCGGGCCGATGAACGTTCGACGCCACCAGGCGACGCGGGAAAGCCTTCCCCGCGGAACGGCGGGTCGCCCCAGGGAGACCCCGGCAGGGGCGGCCCCGGTCAGGATGGGCAGCCGGACAGCTCTCCCCCGGCAGGACCGGACGGCGACGGGGATGCGTCGCACGACGCTGCTGCCGGCGACGGCGATGACGACGCAGCGCGGGCCAGACGGACGGCGCGGCGGCTGACCGCCGCCGAGCAGCGGATGCAGGCCGCGCGGGACCGTCTCGCCGCCGACGGTCGCGCCGCGGCGCGGCGGGAACAGGAGCGGGCGGTCGAGGAATTGGAGACGGCCCGGTCCGCACTGGAGGAAATCCTCCGGCAGATGCGCGAACAGGAGGTCGAGCGATTGCTCGTCCAGCTCGGCGCCCGGTTACGGGAGATGCTACGGGTCGAGCGCGAGGTGCTCGCAGGCATCGATCGCCTGGCGGCGGCTCCGGGTTCGGGCCGCGAGCGGGAACTGGAATCTGCCCGGCTGGGCCGCGAACAGGCGGCCGTCGGCACCGAGGCGACGAAAGCCGTCGCACTCTTGCGCGACGACGGCTCCGCGGTGGCGATTCCTCAGGCGTTGGAGGGCATTCGCGACGACGCAACGCAGGCGGCCGCGCGGCTGGCCCGCGGGGCGATCGACGGCACGACCCGAAGCCTCTGCCAGGACCTGGTCGCGGGACTCGAGGAACTGCTCGCGGCCGTGGAACGGGCAGCCGCGCAGGACCGTCAGGCGAAGGAGGCCGGCGGCATGCAGGGGGGCGGCGCCGGCCAACGGCAGGAGCAGCCGCTTGTCGACAAGCTCGCCGAACTGAAGATGATCCGCAGCCTGCAGGGAAAGGTGAACGCGCGGACGAAGAAATACGCGCAATTGCTCGCCGATGGCGCGGAGCGGGCCGAGGAGCCGGAACTCGTCGAGGCGATCCGCCGGCTTGCCGAGCGGCAGCGTTCCATCGAGCGGGCGGCCCAGGATATCGTCAGCGGTCGGACGGAGCCGTGACCGAAGGCGGGTTGTGCGTTGCATGAGCGAGGAGTCGTGCGATTCATGGGGCCGGACGGCCGGCCCGAATCGCGGCATACGGCCCACGGGGACCTGCTGGAGATGCTCGGCGAGCCGGGCAGCGCGGCGGATGTCGGGCCGCATTTCGTCCTCCACGGCGTCGGCAATTACCCGTTGGTCTTCGGTGACGAGGCGATGCGCAAGGCATTCAGCCTGGCGATCGGCGGCGATCGGCGGCGAGCGGCGGCCCTCGGGTAGCGTTGCAGCGGGCGTGGTGCACTGCCGGGATTCTGCACGTGGGACGGCGGGCGGATAAGATGGCGACAGCGGGCAGCCGAATGGTGTTCGGCGGAAAGCCCGGTCGTTCCCAGTGAGCCACTCCATGAACCCGCTGCGGAGAGTCGCGGTGCCTGCGGCATCGCTCGCGGTCGTGGCGGCAGGCTTCTGCCTGTCGGCCGCGGCCACGTCCCCCCCGGCGGCTGCCGGAGACGCCGAACTCGACCGCGAGCCGTCCTGGTCGATTCCGACGCCCGCCGACGTCGAGACCCGGGGCCGCCGCTGGCTCGAGGAACTTGCCGGCTCGGTGCCTGCGGACGTTTCGTCGCGTGGCCAGGCCGTCTGGAGCCGGACCGCCGGCAGCGCCGCTGATCCGCTCGACCGCATCATGGAGACTGCGGCGGCGATGGACGCTCGGGTGGCGGAACTGGGGCGGGCGGTCGCCGGCCGCGGACACCTTGCCGGTCCGCCGGATTGGCTGCAGGACGGCACGCTCGCGACGTTCGCCCGCGATGCGGTCGCCCTCTGGGCGGGTCGGGAACTCGTGCGTCGTGACCGGTTCGACGAGGCGTTGGAGTTCCTGACGGGCCTCGATCCGACCACGGCGGTCGACCCGGCCGCGCTCCTCTTCTGTCGCGCGGCCTGCCAACACTGGCTGCTCGACACGGCCGCGGCAGTGGAGACACTCGATCGGCTCCTCGAACGACACGGACAGATTCCGCTGCGGTACGCCCGCGTCGCCGCGCTCCTCCGTGCCGATGCGGCGGCGCTCGAGAGCGGTTCGCTCGATCACATAGCCCGGCGGATGCGGGACAGCACGCGGCGGCTCGATCTCGGGGGCGCCGGCCCCGCCACGCGACAAGTCCAGGATGGCGTCGTCGAATCGCTCGACAGGTTGATCGAGTCGCTGGAGAAGGAGCAGCAGCAGCAGGCGGGTGCCGGTGCTGGAGGCGGGGCCGGAGGAGGTGGGCGGCAGGGGGGACAGGCCGCACCGCTCGACGACAGCCGGATCGCAGATGGCAAGGGGCGCGGCGACGTTCAGAAGCGCGAGATCGCCGTCGGCGAAGCCTGGGGCAGCCTGCCGCCGCATCGCCGCGAGGAATCCTTGCAGCAGATCGGCCGCGAGTTTCCGCCCCATTACCGCGAGGCGATCGAGCAGTATTTCAAGCGGCTGGCGACCGGAGGAGAAGAGGGTGAACGCGCGCGTGGGCGGTGAGTCGTCGGTCCGCGGAGCCGGCAGGGCCAGGAACGCGGTGACGGCGTTCCTCCGCGCCGGCCTCGCGGTCGCCGTGTGCCCGCCGTTCGCCCTGGCGATCGAAGCCCGGATCGAGAAGACGGACGGGTCCATCGTCTCGGGGAGCCTGGAGTCGATCGGCCTGCAGGAGGTGCGGCTCGCCGCGCTGCCCGCGATTCCCGTGGCCGCCATCCGCCGGATCCTGGTCGCCGAAGACGCCGCGGCAGGCGGGTCGAGGCGGGTGGCCGTCGAGGGGGCTGCCGGGCTGCGGCTTGCGGGCGACGATTTCATCTGGAAGGACGGCCGCGCAGCGATCCTGCAAGAAGACGGTCGGATCGAACTGCCGATCGACCGCGTCCACACCGTCGCCTTTCGGTCCGAGCGCGGGACGAGCGGCGATCCTGCCTGGCTGGGAGCGATCCCGGAGAAGCCGGGATCGGACCTGGTCGTCATCGCGAGACAACGCGACAAGGACGAACCCGGCTTCGAACTCGTCGAGTGCGCGATCACCGCGGTCGATGCCGAGCAGGTGAGCGTCGTGCTCGACGAGGAGACGATCCGCGTCAATCGCGGCAAGGTGGCCGGTCTCCACTGGCTGCGTCCCACCCCGGCGGAGGCGGAGGGGACCGCCGTGGCGGTGATCGGCGGCGGCCTGCGCGGGACGAGCGTGACATGGTCGCCTGAATCGCTGGAGATCGACGGCACGGTGAAACTCCCCGGCCGTATGCTGCGGTCAATCGACTATGCCGCCGGCCGCACCGTCCGGCTCGCGACCCTGACAGCGGAGCGGACGACCGTGGAGCCGTTCTTCGGAGGGCTGGCAACGATCGCGGGGCTGGCTGAATTTTTCGCCCCCCGGTTCCTGCCCGCGGAGTCCGCCACGCCGGGCGGGCTCGTGGTCCGGCCGCGGACGGTCGTCGCCTGGCGGGTGCCGGCCGACAGTCGGCGATTTCGCGCCCGTCTCGCCTCGACCGCGGCCGAGGCGGGGGGGCGGACCGCCGTCGTCACGATCAGCGTTGACGACAGGGAGGTGTTCCGCAGCCCGGCGGCCGACGGCACTGCAGCGGATCGGTCGGCAGCGCCGGGAGACGTGCCGATCGACGTCGATGTGGCGCCAGCCCGCCGACTGACGATCACGGTCGATGCCGCCGGCGCCGGCGGGCCGGTCGGCCCCGTGCTGTTCCATGACCCGGTCTTCGAGAAGTGAAGCCCCGTCGATGCGCACGTTGCCACAGTCCGTGCAGGTGAGGGCCGTGCTCCGCGGCCGGCGGAAGGAAGAACTTCCGGCGCGGGTGGGAATGCCGTCGGTCCGGTCGGTGCTGGCGGTCTCGGGTCTGGTGCTGGTGCTGGTGCTTTCCTGGCCTGTCCCGGGGGCCGTCGCGGCTGATGTTTCCGCCGCCGTGCGGGGGGCGGAGCGTGGGCGGATCGAGGCGATCCGCCGGGCCGCGCCGGCGGCGGTCTCGATCTTCGCGGGCGGTGCCGGCGGCGGTTCGGGCGTGCTCGTCGATCCCGCCGGGTACGCGGTCTCGAACTTTCACGTCACCCAGCCGGCGGGCGTGGCGATGACGTGCGGCCTTGCGGATGGTCGGCTCTATGACGCCGTCATCGTCGGCATCGATCCGACCGGCGACGTCGCCCTTGTCAAGCTTCTCGGCCGCGACGACTTTCCCCACGTGCCGCTCGCCGACAGTGATCTCGTCGAGCCGGGTGATCCGTGCTTCGCGGCGGGCAATCCGTTTCTGCTGGCGACCGACCTGCGGCCGTCGATCAGCGCGGGAATCGTGTCGGGCGTCCATCGCTACCAGTTTCCCAGCGGCACGATCCTCGAATACGCCGACTGCATCCAGGTCGACGCGGCGATCAACCCCGGCAACTCCGGGGGCGGCCTGTTCGACGCCTCCGGCAGGCTGATCGGCGTCAACGGCCGGGCGTCGTTCGACAAGCGCGGCCGGGTGAACGTCGGCGTCGGTTACGCGATCTCGGCCAACCAGGTGCGGAACTTCCTCGGTGCGCTGCGGGGCGGACGGATCGTCGATCATGCCACGCTCGGTGCGGTGGTCGCCTCCGCCGCCGACGGGTCGGTGTTCATTTCCGACATCCTCGAATCATCGGACGCCTGGCGGCGCGGCATCCGTCACGACGACGAGGTGGTGTCGCTCGCCGGCCGGCCGGTGCGGACCGTCAACGCCTTCAAGAACATCCTCGGCACGCTTCCCGCGGGCTGGCAGGTGCCGATCGTCATTCGGCGCGGGGGGCGGCGCGAGGAAAAGATGGTCCGGCTGACGGGCGTGCACACGGCCGCCGAACTGGCCGCGGTGGTCGCCGGCGAGGAGCAGCCCGCCCGCGGCGGTCCGCCCCCGGCCGAGCCGGAGGCAAAGCGGGGGCCGGCTGCGGACCGCCCCGTCGGCGACTTGCCCGCCGCCGTCCGGGGCCGCTACGAGTCGCGCCGCGGCTATGCCAACTACCACTTCAACGTCGTCGAGCGGGATCGAGTCGCCACGGCCGTCATGGGACGCGGGCCTGCCGCCGCTGCGGCCGCCTGGACGCTCGCGGGGCGGACGGCCCGCGGTGGCAACTTCCGCATCGTCATCGGCGACGACGCCGCGACGATCGAACTCCCGACCGGAGTGTCGCGGATCGATCCGCGTGGCGAACTCGACAAGAGCCCCGCACCTCCGGGAAGCGGCGGACTCCTCGCCGCGCTCGTTCTCTGTCGGCGGCTCGTCCGCGAGGGGCCGGTGGCGCTCGGCCGGACGACCTACCAGGGAACCGCGCCCCGCGATCCGCGGGCACTCGCGGCCTTCGCCCTGCCGGAACTTGTCGACGTGCTCGAGTCGGCGGTCGCCGGCGTCGAAGCCCGGTTCTTCGTCGCCAGCGACGGGACGCTGACCGGAATCGACCTCTGGACCACGCCTGACGCCGATCCCTGCGAATTGCGGTTCGGCCGAAACGCCGCTGGCGACCTCGTGGTCGACGTCCGCGTGGGCACGGAGCCGTTCGAGACGCTCACGGTGATGCCGCAGGCCGCGGAGGAGACACGATGACCCTGCGCGGAGCCGTGGTGTCGCTGGTGGCGGTCGCGTGTGCCGGGGCGGCCGCAGCGACCGATTCTCCGCGTCAGACGATCGCCGGCGCGGCCCGTAAGGTGGTGAAGATTTACGGCGCCGGTGGCGTGCGCGGGCTCGAGGCGTACCAGTCCGGGCTTCTCGTCTCGCCCGCGGGCCGGATCGTGACCGTGGCGAGCACGGTCCTCGACTCTCCCGCGATCGATTGCGTGCTCGACGACGGCCGGCGGTTCGCCGCCACGGTCGTCGGCATCGATCCCGGCCGCGATCTGGCGGTGCTCTCGATCGATGCCGAAGGGCTACCCTGCTTCGCGCTCGCCGCGGACCCGCGGGTGGCGGCCGGCACCCGGGTCATGGCGCTGGCGAATCTCTTCGGCGTCGCGGTCGGTGACGAGCGGGTGAGCGTGCAGCGCGGCGTGATCGCGGCACTCGTGCCGCTGGAAGCCCGGCGCGGCGCGGCAGAGTCGCTTTACAAGGGAGACGCCTACGTCCTCGATTTCACGACCAACAACCCGGGCTCCGCCGGCGGGGCCGTGGTCGATGCGGAGGGGCGGTTGCTCGGCATGCTGGGCAAGGAACTGCGGTCGGCGGCGACCGGACTGTGGCTGAACCATGCGCTCCCCGCGGATGAGATCGTCGACGGGTGCAAGGTGATCGAGGCCGGCGGGCCGCCGCCAGTGGCCGCGGCCCGAGGTCCGGAATTCGACCCGCGGGCGTTCGGCATTGTGCTCGTGCCCGACCTGCTCGACGGCACGCCGCCGTTCGTGGAGTCGGTCGTCGGGGAGTCGGCCGCGGCGCGGGGCGGACTGCGCCCCGACGACCTCGTGATCGCGGTCAACGGTCGGACCGTCACGTCGCGGGCCGCCGTCCGCCGGGCGCTCGGCGGCCTGGCTCCGGGGGATCCCGTCACGGTCACCGTCGTCCGCGGGGATGAGGCGGTCGCCTGCGATCTGGGGCCGCTTCCACGAGCCGAGGGGCGACGATGACGGAGCCGTGCGGTCCGCTGTGCCGGCCTGCGGCGCGTCGCCACGGCGTTCGCACGTCGCCAGGCGTCGTCGTGCTCGCGATGCTCGCGGCCGGTGCGGCCGGCAGCGGCCGGACGGATGAGCCGACGCGTGCGGAGGAGGATGCATTCCGCGCGGCGGTCGCGCGGGTGGCCGGGGCCGTCGTCCGTCTCGAGCCGGGCACGTCGGCCGTCGCGGTGGCGGGGGACGCCGAAGGCGGCCCCTCGACAGGGCCGTCGACAGGCCTCGTGATCGACGACGATGCGACCGCGGACCGGTCGTGGATCGTGACCACCACGCTCGCGGTGCCCGATGGCGTCGAGCGGGTGGTCGTGGTGAGGCCCGACTCCACGCGCGGCGTGGGCCGGGTCGTGGGGCGGGATCGTGCCCGCGCGCTGGCGCTCCTCCAGACACCGCGGATCGACGCCGTGCCGGTGCCGAAACCGGCGCCGCGGCGTGAACTCGAGCCGGGGCAGTGGGCGATCGCCGTCGGCCGCGGCTGGAACCAGGCGGGGCCCGGCGTGTCGGTGGGAATCGTATCGGCGACCGACCGCTGCTGGGGACGGGCGGTGCAGACCGATGCCGCCGTGTCGCCCGCCAACTACGGCGGGCCGCTCGTCGACATCGAGGGCCGGGTGATCGGCCTGCTCGCGCCGTTGCCCGCCGACACCGCCGGCATGAACCAGGGCACGGAACTCTACGATTCCGGCATCGGCTTCGCGGTGCCGCTGGAAGACGTGCTGCGCGTGCTGCCCCGGCTCAAGGAGGGAGCGACGCTCGTGCCTGGAATCCTCGGCATCACGTGGCACGGCACCGACCTGATCAACGGACCGCCGCTGATCGGTTCCTGCCGCAGCGGTTCTCCCGCGGCGCTGGCGGGTCTGCGGGCCGGCGATCGGATCGTCGAGGTCGCCGGCCGCCCGATCGGGCGGATCGCCGATGCCCGCCATCAGCTCGGGCCGCGGTATGCCGGGGACGAGGTCGACGTGATGGTCGAGCGCCCAGCGAAGGGCGGCGGGGAACGGCTCACCGTTCGGATCGTCCTCGCGGATCGGCTCCCGCCGTGGAGGCGTGCGATGGTGGGTGTGCTGCCGTTGACGACCCCTGCCGGCGTGCCGGTGGCGAAGGAGCACGATCCTGCGGTCCATGGACTCGCCGTCGATCGTGTGCTCGCCGGTGGACCGGCGGACAAGGCAGGCATCCGTGCGGGTGACCGCATCACGTCGATTCGCCCGGTCGCCGCGGCCGGAGGCGATGCCGCGGTGCCGATCACGACGAGGGCCGACCTCGTCGCCGTCCTCGCCGGCATCGAGCCGACACAGCCCGTCACGATCGGGTACCTCCGCGCCGACAAGGCCGTGACCGCCGAGGTCGTCACGGCCGAGCCGCCGCTCGATCCGACCGTGGGGCTGGCGGCGGCTCTGAATCCTCAGGATCGGCGGGCGGGTGGGGCCGGCGGACGCCCCGGCGGCGGCGTCGATGCGGCGACGATCGTGACGCTCGACGTTGCCGAGGATCGTCAGCGGCCGCTGGCCGTGCTGCCAGCCGACCGTGGGGTGGCGCCGCTGCCGCTGGTGATCTACTGCGGCCCGCCACGCGGGCCGCTCGACGAGGGGGCGGCTGCTCCCTGGAAGGCCGCGGTGGCGGGGAACGGCGTCGCCGTGCTGCTTCCCGGGTCGCTCGATCCACAACGCTGGGGGCCGGCCGACCTGGCCGCGATCGGCCGCGGCGTGCTCGCACTCGACGCGCGGCGGCCGATCGACCGGTCGCGGATCGCGATCGCCGGCAGTCAGGCGGGGGGCACGTTCGCCTGGCTGGTCGCCGAGCGGTTCGGGCCCCAGGCCCGCGGCGTGGCCATGCTGGATGCGGCACTGCCGCGACAGGCGATGATCGAGCCGGTCGATCCGCTCCGCTGGAAGTGGGTGCTTTTCGGCGCCGGTGCGGGGACCACCGACAGGCACCTGCGTGTCGAAGCCGACAAGCGGCGGCTCACCGCGGCCGGCTACGCGGTGGGAGTCGTTCCCGCGGACGACGCGGGCCCGCCTGCGGAACTGCTCTGCCGCTGGGCCGTGATGCTGGGATTGCTGTGACGGCGGCGTGCGATCCGCCGCGGATCGTCCACTGCGACGAGGCGATCGTCGTCGTCGAGAAACCGTCCGGAATGCCGAGCGTGCCGGCCCGAACACCGCTCGATCCTCCCTGCGTGGCGGAGCGGCTGGCGGCATTCTTCGGAACGGTCGAGGCCGTGCACCGCCTCGACCGCGACACTTCGGGCCTGCTCGTGCTCGCCCGTTCGGCAGAGGCTCGGGCCGCCCTCGGACGCGCCTTCGAACACGGACTCGTGGCAAAACGCTACGTCGCCGTAGTGCGCGGGGCACCACCGATCGACGCAGGGGAGATCCACCAGCCCCTCGCCCCCGATCCTGATCGTCCACCGCGGCAGCGGGTGGATGTGGTCCACGGGCGACGGGCGGTGACCCGATGGTGGCAACGCGAGCGGGGGTTGGCCGGCACGCCGGCGGAGGGCTGCTCGCTCCTGGAACTCGAGCCGCTCACCGGCCGCTCGCACCAGTTGCGGGTTCACCTCGCCTGGCTCGGCTGCCCGCTGCTCGGCGACCGCCTGTATGGCCCCCGCGAAGAACGTGGCCGGCTCGCCCTGCATGCGGCGGAGATCAGCTTTCCGCACCCGATCGACGGCCGCGAGCTGCGTTGCACCGCGCCCGCCCTCGGGAGCCCGTGGGACTGGTTTCAGTTCGCGTGTTTCACGACGGCGTCGGGGCGAGCGCCGACCGGCTGACCGCCTGCCAGTAGCGGGAGAAGCGGCCGAGATCCTTGACCCGGGAGCGATCGCAGAATGCCGGCCAGTCGTAGACGGCGAGCGGTGTGGTGCCGGCGACCGCGTCGGCGGTCCGCCGCACGCGCGGGCAGGGCGTGTCGGCGACCGCGACACCGTCGCAGCCGAGTGCGGCCGCCCGATCGCGGAGAATCTCGGCCGGCGGGCCGACCCGAATCTCGATGCCCGGCACGTCGGCGAGGCACTCGAACAGGAAGACGAGCCGGGCAAGCGACGGGCGTTCTTCGTCGAGCCATGCCGGGTCGATGACGAACAGCCTCGGCGCCGCGGGATAGGCGCGAGCCGCCGGGCTCGTCGCGGCAGCGGAGTCGAGTGTCAGCCAGACGAGTGGCCGATCCGGCCGGGCCACGCCGTTCAGAGGACGCCAGGGGGGGGCGGGCCGCAGCCGCAGTGACGGTCGCGGACCGAGCGGCGCGGAGTCGAACAGCCGCGACGCCAGGTCCTCGTACGATCCCTCCACATCACAACGGCCGAGGAGCGGGCATTCGCGGCAGTGGATGCCGCTGGTGAACGTCTCCAGGTTTTCGCGATTGAAGAGGTAGGGACGAGCCGAGAACGTCCCGGCCACCCACTGCCACGACAAATGGTTGCTGGCGGGATCGCCGTCGAGAAGATGCCGCAGGAACCAGTCGGCTCCCGCCCGCCAGTGGACGCCGCGGACGTGCACCAGCCACGAGGCGAGCCACATCCGCTCGTGGTTGTGGAGCCAGCCGGTGTCGTGGAGCCGGCGCACGAAGGCGTCGATGCAGGCCATGCCGGTGCCGGAGGCGAGCACGTCCTCCGGCATGCAGTCGATCGCCGGTTTTCGCCACGCCGCGGCCGGCGGCTCGATGCCGGTGAAAATCCCGTCGCCGAGGGCCGCGTGAACCTGTCGCCAATAGTCCCGCCAGCCAAGTTCGGAGACGAGTTTTTCCGCCTGCTCCGCGCGGCTCACCCGGGTCAGCGCCGCGTCGCGGACCTCGGCGAGGGAGAGGACCCCGTGGCGGATCCACGGCGAGAGCATGGTCACTGCCCCTGCGACGTGGTTGCGCGACCTGGCGTAGGCGACCGGATCGATGGTGGCGAGCCGCACCGCCGCGGCATCGCGGCCGCCGCGCGGCCAGGCATGCACGCCTGCAGCAACGCTTCCTGGGGCCACCCGATCGACCGCTGCCGAAAAGAGTTTGGCAAGTCGGGCCGCGAGGTCGCTGCGTCCCAGACAGGCCAGTGGCCCGATATCGCCGCCTGCGGATGGCCATGTCATCGCGAGGTCCCTCGTGCTCATGATGACTCAAAGGTCCTGGACCGGCGCGGTCAACCGGCTCGCACCGCGTGCCTTGTTCCTGTGCACGACCTGCATGCAAACCGTGCGGACCGATCCTAGACGAACGCCATTTCGGAGGGGCACCGAAGAAATTCAGACACCGCAAAAATCTGAAAACCTGTGGAAAATCATAGGTATTGCGCGACTCTGGGAAGGAGAGTGGAGGCAGGGAGATGGGGGGCTGGAGGTGTGTGGCACGAACTTTGCCCTCCCAATCTCTTAAGGTGTGTGCAGGCAGTTCCTGCCGCCCGGATGGGCACCCGCTGCGGAGGCGGTCCTGTTCGGCTCTTTTCTTCCTTCTGGAGTCGCATGATGCGTTCTTTTGCTGGGTCCCCGTCCGGGGACTGCGGGCCCCTGCCCGCGTGGTCGAGATTCCTCCCGGCGTTGGGCCGGACCCTGACGGTCTTTGCGGCGTTGGCATGCGCCGCATCCGCGGTCCATGCAGCGGATGAGACGGCGACGCCGGCACCGACTGCTGCAGCCAGTGACCCGGCCTCGGCCGCCGATCCGGCCCCCGCTGCGCCCGTGATTGCCGTGCCTTCCGCTGAGGAGATGGTGAAAAGTCTGTGGCTGGCTGCGGACACCGTCTGGGTGTTGGTCTGCGGGATGCTCGTATTCTTCATGAATCTGGGCTTTGGCTGCGTCGAGTCCGGTTTTGCCCGGGCCAAGAACTGCGTCAACATCCTGTCGAAAAACTTCGTCGTCTTCGCCGCGACCGTCATCGGCTTCTGGCTGGTCGGCTGGGACCTGATGTTCGGCACCGACGCCGGTGGCTGGATCGGGAAGTCCGGTGCCTGGATGGTGGGAGGAGCGGACAACAGCCCGGCGATCGGCGCCGACTATGCTGGTGTCTACGGCGCCATCAGTTGGACGAGCGTCCCGCTGTGGGCGAAGTTCTTCTTTCAGCTGGTGTTCGCCGGGACGGCTGCCACGATCGTGTCGGGTGCGGTCGCCGAGCGGATCAAGTACCACTCGTTCATCATCTTCAGCTTCCTCATGGCCCTGGCGATCTACCCGGTCACCGGTCACTGGGTCTGGGGCGCGGGCTTTCTCGGTCAGAAGGGCTTCTGGGACTTTGCCGGCTGCACGGCGGTCCACTCCGTGGGCGGCTGGGCGGCCCTCACGGGAGCAATCATTCTCGGGCCGCGGATCGGCAAGTATGGCCCCGATGGAAGGCCGCGGGCCCTTCCCGGACACAACATGACGGCGGCCTTCATCGGCTGCCTCGTGCTCTGGTTCGGCTGGTTCGGGTTCAATCCGGGGAGCACGATGGGCGTGGCGGGTGACGGTGGAGCGGCGGCCGCGTCGGTGGCCGTGAACACCAATTTCGCCGCCGCGGCGGCCACGCTCACGGCCACGCTGACGGCCTGGCTGCTGCTCGGCAAGCCCGACATCGGCATGACCCTCAACGGCTGCCTGGCAGGGCTTGTCGGGATCACGGCGAGCGCCGCCTACGTGACGGCCCCGGCGTCGATCCTGATCGGTGCGATCGCCGGCGTGCTCGTCGTGTTCTCGGTGCTGTTCTTCGACAAGGTGCGGGTCGACGATCCGGTCGGTGCGACGAGCGTGCACCTCGTGTGCGGCATTTTTGGAACCCTCTGCGTCGGCTTGTTCACGCTGAAAGACCTTTCCGGTTCCACTGCGGCGGGACCGTTCGGCACGATGGCCGTCGGTGGTCCGAAGGCGGGCCTGTTCTACGGTGGCGGCTTCGAGCAGCTGTGGATCCAACTGCTCGGCGTGCTGGCCGTCGGGGCGTACGTCGTGCCGGTGTCGGCGATCTGCTGGCTGATCATCAAGGCGGTCGTCGGCCTCCGCGTCTCCCCGCAGGAAGAGATCGAGGGCCTCGACATCGGCGAGCATGGCAACGAGGCCTACCACGGCTTCGTCATGGTGCGGACCGAGTAGCAACGTCCAGAAGGATGCCCCAACGGCTTGGGTGGGCACTCCGCCTCGCTCGCCCAGGCCGGGGCATCCTTTCTTTCGCGCCGTCGCCGCCGTCCCGGCGTCGGCGACGGCTTACGGTCGCCGGGCGGAGCCCGGCGACCCGTCGGGCTCCGCCCGACGCGGCGTGCGCCGAGGCGTGGGAGGTGAGGAATCGCTGTCGTCGGATCGCCCGGCGTCGGCGACGGCTTACGGTCGCCGGGCGGAGCCCGGCGACCCGTCGGGCTCCGCCCGACGCGGCGTGCGCCGAGGCGTGGTGGGTGAGGAGGTGCTGTCGTCGGATCGCCCGGCGTCGGCGACCCGTCGGGCTCCGCCCGACGCGGGCCGTTGTGGGCGGCGACGAGCATGCCTCCGACCGGCGGCACCGCGCCCGGCAGCGGTGGCCGGAATGATGCGGTCAGGCCCGTTCCGCGACGGGCACCGGCTCGGCGGCCTCGGCGCCGCGGGTGATCTCGAACCCCATTTCCGCGATCATCTTGTAGTCGGCCTCCGGCAACTGGCCCTTCGTCGTCAGGTAGTCGCCGACGAAGATCGAGTTGGCGGCGTACAGGCCGAGCGGCTGGAGGCTGCCGAGGTGCAGTTCGCGGCCGCCGGCGATGCGGATTTCGGACGCGGGGTTGGTGAGGCGCATCAGGGCCAGGCCGCGGAGGCAGTCCCGCGGCGTCAGCCGGCTCGAGCCCTCCAGTGGCGTGCCGTCGATGGCGTTCAAAAAGTTGAGCGGGATCGACTCGACTCGCATCTCGCGCAGGGCAAACGCCATGTCGACGAGGTCGTCGTGCGTCTCTCCCATCCCCATGATTCCGCCGCTGCACAGCGCCAGGCCGGCCGTGCGGCAGGCCTCCAGCGTCGCCACCCGGTCGGCGTAGGTGTGCGTCGAGCAGACCTCGCCGTAGTGCCGCTCGCTCGTGTTCAGGTTGTGGTTCACCTTGTCCACGCCCGCCGCCGCCAGTTGCTTCGCCTGCTCGGGGCTGAGGAGCCCGAGGCAGGCGCAGACGTTGAGTCCGTAGCGGCTCTTGATCTCCGGTGTGATCGTGCAGACGAAGTCGATCTCGCGCTGCGTCGGCCCGCGGGCCGAGATCACGATGCAGAACGTCTTCGACTGCCGCTCCGCCGCCAGCCGGGCCGCCTCGAGGAGTTTCGGAGCCGAAAGCAGGTTGTACCGGGGGATTTCCGCCTCGGAGACCTTCGACTGCGAGCAGTAGCCGCAGTCCTCCGGGCAGAGGCCGCTCTTGGCGTTCATGAGGAAGAACAACTGCACCGTGTTGCCGAAATGCCGGTGCCGGACGCGGTAGGCCGCGGCCAGAAGGTCGAGCAATTCGACGTCCGGCGCAGCGAGGACGGCCCGCGCCTCGTCCCGGGTGATCGCACCGCCGCCGAGCACGCGGTCTGCGAGCGTGTGCCAGCGGCTGGGGAAAGCGAGCGGAGCCGTGGGGCGGGCCGGCGACGCGGCGGAAGTGGCTGAGGCAACAGGGGCGGCGGTGGACATGCGATGCTCCGGGGCTGGAATGGCGAGAATGTACGCGACGGCCCGCCTCCCTGCCAAAGAGCCGGTCGCCGGCCGTGCTGCACGCCGTTTCGGGGCCGCGCCGGTCGGAGGCATGCTCGTCGCCGGTGGACTTTGCCGATGCGTCCACGTGCGGCATGGTTCGTCTGTCGGTGCAGGCAAAGCACCCCGGACTCCTGCGCGTGCCTCCGACCGGCTCCTCGTTTCGCGCAGTCCCACACTCGCCCGGCAGGAAGCCGGCCGGCACAGACGCCGGGACGTCTTGCGCCGTCACGACGACCTACACGAGTCCGATCGGGAACGGGCTGAGGAGCTCCAGGCCGGAGTCGGTGACGAGGTAATCGTTCTCGATCCGCATGCCGATCCGCAGGGCCGGGTCGTAGAGCGCCGGCTCCACCGCGATCACGTCACCCGCTTCGAGCACGTCGTCCCAGTGCGGGTTGAGGCGCGGCGTCTCATGCACCGACAGGCCGATGCCGTGGCCGAGATGGCTTGACCAGGTTCCCACCGCGGCGTCGGCGAGCCAGGCCTGGACCGCGGCGTAGATGTCGCGACAACGGACGCCGGGGCGGGCGAGCCGCTCGACGAGCGCGAGCGCCGCACAGACCCGTTCACAGGCCTGGAGTTGCGCGTCGGTCGGCCGGCCGTCCACGGCGAGCGTCCGCGACGTGTCGGCGAAGTAGCCCCGATAGGCGGGGCCGAGGTCGAGAATGAACAGATCACCGGCCGCGCAGGGACGGTTTCGCGGTGGCCCTCCCCGGGCACCGCAGGCATAGTCGTTGCCTGTGCCGGTCAACATCTCGCCGCACGACGCCACTGCGGCCGCCTGGAGCGCGGAAAAGACTTCCAGTTCGTCGACTCCGGGCCGGATCATGCCGCGGGCGGTCTCGTACATCGCCCCCGTCGCCGCGATCGCACGCCTTAGCAGCCCGAGTTCGTCGGAATCCTTGCGCCGGCGCATCCGCAGCAACTCGGGCTCGAGATCGACGATACCCGCGGAGCCGAGCAGGCCGCCCACGTGCGGCGGGCAGGTGGAGAACTCGACCGCCGCCCGACCGATGGAGCCCATCCCACGCAGCCAGTCGCCGAGCACCCGTGCCGCAACCTGTCGCTGATCGTTGCGGAGCGTCGACCGCCACTTCGCCTCGTAGGTGCGCACGTCCGTCGTCGCGGCCTGCTCAACCGGTTTGTCGGGGCAGACGAGCAGCGACGGACCGTCGGCCCGGATTGCCGCCAGCGGTGCGAACCGGCCGTCCCAGCGGTGGCCGGTGAAGTATTGGATGTGTTCGGCCGCCACGAAGAGCGCGACGTCCACCCGCTCGTGTGCCATCCAGTGACGCAGCCGCGACTGCCGCGTCCGGCAGTCGTCGAGATCGAGCAGGGGCACTGAGCCGTTCATGGGCGCGGATCCGGGTCGTTGCTGCGATGACGACGAGCGCCGAGTGTAGCACGTTCGCCGTGCGAAGCCCGGCTCCTGTTTTGCGTTTTCGTCAGTCCTCGTTGCCGGCATAAAAATGCGCCCGCGAACTCACCGCGCTGGTCATCGCGCCGTCGCCGCCGACCCGGCGTCGTCTCCGGCTTACGGTCGCCGTGCGAAGCCCGGCTCCTGTTTTGCGTTTCCGTCAGTCCTCGTTGCCGGCATAAAAATGCGCCCGCGAACTCACCGCGCTGGCCATCGCGCCGTCGCCGCCGACCCGGCGTCGTCTCCGGCTTACGGTCGCCGTGCGAAGCCCGGCTCCTGTTTTGCGTTTTCGTCAGTCCTCGTTGCCGGCATAAAAATGCGCCCGCGAACTCACCGCGCTGGCCATCGCGCCGTCGCCGCCGACCCGGCGTCGTCTCCGGCTTACGGTCGCCGTGCGAAGCCCGGCTCCTGTTTTGC
>Ga0315899_10000239_pt1 | contig 67090 bp, 74 predicted proteins | sample LakEriMetagenome_2_FD_203518 | JGI IMG/M metagenome (GOLD analysis project Ga0315899, IMG submission 203518) | Freshwater fungal communities from buoy surface, Lake Erie, Ohio, United States - Buoy 4 MA112 | ecosystem: Environmental > Aquatic > Freshwater > Lake | place: USA: Lake Erie, Ohio... | reverse complement strand
TGCTGCGGCCCACGCAGGTCATGCCCAGCTTGCCGAACTCTGAGAGGCAGCCCAGCAGATGGAACACGCTGCCCCGCAGGCGGGCGGGGTCGTAGTGCAGATCGGCGTCAGCAACGATGTCGATCAGGTCGGCGGGCAACAGTCCACGCAGGCGCGGATCCGTGAGGTTGTCGGTGGCCATGTAGTGCAGGGGCTGCCCGGTGGGAGCCAGGAACAGGCCCGTGGCTGGATCGAGCTGGCCTGTGGTGATGGCCCGCAGCGCCATGGTGGGGTGGGTGGTGCCGCCCTGGCGCAGGTTCACTTCGATCGCCTGCAGATCCCACTGGCCATTGATGCGGCGGGCGATGAAATCCACGGCGAAGCGCTCCAGGGCGCCTTCGGCCGCCAGGGCCTCACCGATCAGCTGGCCGTGGCTCAGTAGTTCCAGCCGGTAGGCGGCGTCCGCCGGGAATCGGCAACCCAGATAGGTCTGGCCGCTGGGCCCACCCAGGATCTGTTCGTGGGTGGAGAGCAGCTCCACGGCACCCCCCGGATGGATGGTTCCCTGCACGCTGGGGGAACTCAAGGCCTCGCCGCCCTCCAGCCAGGCCTCCACCAGCGCTCCCTGCTGGCCCAGCAGCTCCCGCCAGCCCGCGGCGGGCATCGGCAGGGTTTCCAGGCTCTGGCGCAGGCGGTTTCGCCGTTCCGCAGCACTCAGCTCCTGCAGTTGCAGCGGTTCCAGGGCCAACGGCGCGTTGCCTTCGCCGCTGAAGCCCTCGTTCAGCTTCACCACGCAGCGCCGCAGGCTGGGATCGGCTTCCCAGAGGTTGGCGATGGCCTCGGCCAGATCGTGGAGGTTGCGCACCAGGCCACTGCCGGGCGGATGGGGCACGCCGCAGCGGGCGAACAGCTCCCGGCTGCCGGCCTTGCTGCCCCAGTGCCCCAGGGCCGGATCGGTACCCAGCAGGGGGATCTGCAACCGCTCGGAGAGCTGTTTCTCCAGCTCGCTCACCACGAAGCAGCTGATGAAGCTGCGGCCTGGCCGCACCTGCTCCCTGATCCGCTTGAGCAGGGCCGGGCGTTCCAGCAGCTTCTCGGTGAGGGGGCGGTTGCTGGCGTCGTCCGCGTCGAACAGGTGCAGCCGGCGGCGGGCATGGGAGGTGGGTACCCCCGGCAGCAGCTCCAGCACCGCGTCCACCACCAGCTCCGGCAACAGCTTGCTGGTGACGTAGATCGCCCGGACGCCGGGATCCCGCAGCCGGATCAGGGAGAACAGCTGGCGTTCCTCGTAGTGGTGTGCCCCTGTGACCAGAGCCATCTGGGCCCGGTCGAGGGAGAGCGAGGGCACCACCACCACATCGAAGCCGGAACCATCGCCGCTGTGCTCACACCCCCAGCCGGGTTGCAGTTGAGCCTGGAGTTCGCGAAATGAGAGAGCCATCGGTGGGCTGGCCTGCGGTTCAGGGTTGAGGTTGGGCACTGGGACGATCCATGCCGCGGCTGGCCTGCACCGCCCACAGGGCGAGCACCCCGTAGAACAGGCAGTACAGCGGTGGTCCCCAGCTCCACTGTCGCTCCACCAGCAACCAGCTGGCCACCAGCGGGGCGGTTCCGGCAAACAGCGCCATGGCCAGGGAATAGGCGATCGAGAACACCGCGCAGCGCTGGCGCAGCGGTACCAGCACCACCCCCAGCACCCCCTGGGCGCCCATGGTGGCCATCAAGGGCAGCAGCACCAGAGCCAGGCCAATGGCCAGGTCCATCAGGCTCCCGCCCTGGCCGATCCGCAGGGCCAGCGGCATCACCAGCAACAGGGCCAGGTTGCCCCAGTGGTTCATCTTCACCAGCCCGTAGCGGTCGGCGAGGTGACCCCCGAGCATCACCAGCGGCAGCCCGATGAACTGCAGCAGGGTGGCCACGCTGTTGGCTCCCGAGCTGCTGCCGCTGCGCTGGCCGGCGTGATCCACCAGGAACACGAAGGCCACGTAGAACACCACATTGGCGAAGCTCACCAGGCCGATCACCTGCAGCACCAGCCGCCATTGCTGGGTCACCTGGCGCAGACGCCAGCCGATGGCCGCCACGATCCCGGCCAGGCTGCGGATCGGCGCTGAGCCCTCTTCCGGGGGGAGGGTTTCGGGCATCGAACGTCGCATCCAGAGCCCCAGCACGGCAACGCCGGCTCCCAGCAGAAACGGCAGCCGCCAGCCCCAGCTGGCCATGGCGGCATCACCCAGCACCCAGCCGGTGAGGGCCGCCGTGAGGGAGCCCAGGCTGAATCCCGCCAGCCCGCCGGCGGTGGCCAGGCTGGAGAGCAGGCCGGCGTGGCCGGATCGGGCCGCTTCGGTGGCATAGGTGATGCTGCCGGTGAACTCCCCGCCCACGGAGAACCCCTGCAGCATCCGCAGCAGCACCAGCAGCAGCCCCGCTGCCATGCCGATCTGCGCATGGGTGGGCAGCAGACCGATCAGCAGGCTGGAGAGGCCCATGATCACGATGCTCAGGCTGAGCATCAGCCGCCGGCCCAGCAGGTCCCCCAGGGGGCCCAGCACCAGGCTGCCCACCGGCCGCATCAGGTAGCCCACGGCGAACACCCCGAAGGAGGCCATGGTCTGCAGGGCCGGCACCTCCGCCGGGAAGAACGCCCGCCCCAGGGCGCTGGCCATGTAGCCGTACACCGCGAAGTCGTACCACTCCAGGGAGTTGCCCAACAGGGCCGCCAGGGCTGCGGTGCGTCGCTGGCCGGCGGTGAGTTCCAGGGCGGCGCCTCAGGGGGTGGACCTCACTCTGAGGCGGGAGGCGGCCACTGTCGAGCGCGGCCGGCCACGGCGCCATCGCTTCAGAAGCTGAGCGAGATCTTCATACCCGCCGCCAGGATGCCTGGCAGCTGCCCAGCACCGCCGGGATTCACGATCCATTGCAGTGTGGGCTGAACGGCCAGCGACTGGTTGAACTGCCACTGATACCCCAGCTCGATCACGCCCTCGTAGCTGTTGTCGGGCAGCCCCGTACTGCCGCCGTTGATCCCGCTGCGGCCCAGCCCAAGGATGAACAGATCAAGAGGCCGGCCAGGGAGAAGTCCCTGGCTCACGAGGCCGCCGCCGATGAACTGGGGTGAGAGGTCGCCAGTACCCGTGCCATCGCCGGGATCCGCTGAAACGTGTCCCCCCAGCCACAGCCTGGTGTCGAGCCCCAGGGGCGTCGGCATCCCCCACGACACCGTGCCGTACACACCGGAGCCCTCTTCGGGGGCTCTGTACCCCCCGAACTGGATCAGGCCCCCCGGCAACCGGCGCTGCACGCTGCGGCCCGCCCTCTGCAGCGGCGTGGCGGGATTCGGTGCCAGCCAGGCCGGGCTGTAGGACACCTGCAGCATCTGCGCCCAGCCGTTGTTGGCCTGCACCCCGGTCGTCACGCCCATCCACTGGGCGAGAGGCGTGACGCTGTCGAGGTTGAACAGGCCGTAGCGCAGCTCCACGTCCGCAGCGGGCTGAAGGGTGACGATCCCTCCGGCTGCGGCAAAAGGGCTGATCGGCAGATCGTTGAGCGTGATGTTCAGCGTGTTGTTGAGCGCTGAATGCACGTAGAAATCGAGGATCGGCGCCGCCACAAACTCAGGGTTGAGGGGCACGATGCCGCCTTTCACCCCGAACCAGCCCTCACCGGCCTGGCGGCCCACGCTCACCTCGCTGAGCCAGAAGCCGGGGGGGAAGGCAGCCTCCTGCAAAGGGAACAGGGCCCCGATCGCGAGGTTGTAATCGGGGTTGCCGCTGTAGTGGTTCAGCGTGAGATCCAGGCGCCAGTGGTCGGCTTCCGACCAGCCCTGGCTTGGCTTGCCCAGCCCCGATCCCAGGGCCACGGTGGCGGTGGTCTGCTGGATCCAGTTGCCCTGCTGGGCCGCACCGCCGCTGGGATTGAGCATCGGCTCGGCGTTGAACTCCAGCCCCAGCTCCAGCCAGGGGGGCAGCTGGAACAGATCCTGGGCCTTCAGCCAGCCCTCGCGCACCTCCAGGGGCTGAGGCGGCCCGGAAACGGGCCCTGGGAGCTGCTGTGCCCGCACGCCCCTGGCTGAGATCCCGCAGCACAGGCAGAGGCCCAGCACCAGGCCGCGCCGCATCAGCCTTGGGACGCGAGGCGCCAGGCCAGGCGTTCACCGGCGTGGAAGGGCACCAGGGTGGTCGGCGTGTCGGTTCCGTTGGCGAGCTCCAGGCTCAGGGCAACGCCAGGGCCGTCCGCGCTGGGGTCTTGCCGTTCCAGCTCGATCTGGCCCTCGTTCAGCGGCAGCCCGTAGAAGCTGGGGCCATGGAGGCTGGCGAAGGCCTCCAGCCGATCGAGCGCGTTCTCGGCCTCAAACACCACCGCGTAGCTCTCGATCGCGTGGGGGGCGTTGTAGATGCCGGCGCAGCCGCAGGCCGATGCCTTGGCATGGCGTGGATGGGGGGCTGAATCGGTGCCCAGGAAGAACTTCGGGTTGCCGCTGGTGGCCGCCGCCCGCAGGGCCAGGCGATGGCGCTCCCGCTTGGCCACCGGCAGGCAATAGAAATCAGGCCGCAGTCCCCCCTGGAACAGGGCGTTGCGGTTGATGTGCAGGTGATGGGGGGTGATTGTGGCGGCCAGGTTGGCGGGGGCCTGGGTCACAAAGTCCACCGCATCGGCCGTGGTGATGTGCTCCAGCACCACCTTGAGCCCTGGATGGCGTTGCAGCAGCGGAGCCAGCTGCCGCTCGATGAACACCGCCTCGCGATCGAAGATGTCCACCGCCGAGTCCGTCACCTCGCCGTGGATCAACAGCGGCATGCCGATCCGCTCCATCGTCTCCAGCACGGCGCTGATGTGGGCCAGGTCGCGCACGCCGGCATCGGAGTTGGTGGTGGCACCGGCCGGATAGAGCTTGGCGGCCTGGAACACGCCCTCCTGGAATCCCCGCTGCAGTTCAGCCGGCTCGATCGCCTCGGTGAGGTAGGCCGTCATCAGGGGACGGAAGCTGGCGATGGCCTCGGCCTCGGGGCCTGGTTCCGCCGCAGCGGCGGCAACGGCCGCAGCATCCAGAATGCGCTGCCGGTAGGCCTCGGCGGCCGCCACGGTGGTGATCGGGGGTCGCAGGTTGGGCATCACGATGGCCCGGCCGAACTGCCGCGCCGTGTGTGCCACCACGGCCTGCAGCATGGCGCCATCGCGCAGGTGCACGTGCCAGTCGTCCGGGCGACGGATGCGGAGGCGTGGGATGGGGCTGCTGGAACCAGCGGCGGCCTGGGCCATGGCCAATCAGTGCTTGGAGTTTGGATTGCCGGCCACCAGGTACGCGCTCAGGGCCAGAAGCAACACGCTCGCACTGAACACCAGCAGGTTGCTGGGGGTGGTGATCGGGAACACCAGCATGGCCTTGAAGCCGGCCACGATCAGCGCCACCACGATCACCTTCACCAGCTTTTCCTTGAGGGCGTCGAGGCTGCGGATGTCGAGCAGGCCGTTGCCATTGCCCTCACCACGGGTCTGCCGGGCGGCCTCGATGTCGGAGATCAGCAGTTCATACACGCCATAGCCGAAGATCAACAGGGCGATGCCGATCAGGTAGAGGTCCACCCCGCCCACCAGTTCCCCCAGCAGTTCGGCCAGGGCCTTGTTGTTGTCTGGAGCGTGATCCAGCAGGCGCTGCAGGGCGTGCAGGATCTCACTGGTGCCGCCAATGAACGCTGCCGCCGTGCTCACCAGGCTCATCAGCACCGGCAGGATGGCGATCAGCCTGAACTTCCACAGCCAGCGCTCGAAGCGGCGTTCGATCTGGGAACTCCAGCGGGTCATGGAAGTGGCTGAGTTTTCTTGAACTTAAAGAGCGGTGGTTCTCCCCCCTTCCCAGCGATGAGCAACCCAAGCCTTGAGGCCATCGCCATCCGGGTGCAGCCCCGTTCCAGCCGCGATCAGGTGCTGGGGGAGCGGGAGGGTGCCATCGCGATCAAGCTCAAGGCCCCGCCGGTGGATGGGGAGGCCAATGCGGCCCTGCTTCGCTTCGTGGCCCGGCGCCTGGGGGTGCCCCCCCGCGATGTGCTGCTGGTGCGGGGGGCCAGCTCGCGCAGCAAGTGGATCCGGGTGGAGGGTCACTCCGCGGCCCACGTGCGCGCGGCCCTGCTGAGCTGATCGCCAGAATCTCCCCATGCTTCCCTTCCACTGGCTCACCCAGACGATCGCCCTCGGCCTGGGCATCGCCTTCAGCCCGATCAACATCGCCCTGGTGGCGCTGCTGCTGCTCGGCCGACAGCCGCTGCGGCGCTGCGCCACCTACCTGAGTGGCTGGATGCTGGCCAATGGCGGCGCCCTCTTCGCGGTGGTCGTGCTGGGCAGCCGTTTCAGCTGGGCCATGCAGCTGGGCAGCCGGGGCCAGGTGCTGATCGATCTGATCGGTGCCGGCGCCCTGGTGGGCCTGGGCCTGTTCCAGCTCACCCCGGCGGTGGCGATGGGCGAGGAGGGCCTGGCCATGCAGCTGATGGGCCAGCTGCCGGAACTCGACTGGTTGCCGCTGCTGGGCCTGGGGGCCGGCTGCGCCCTGGTGAGCCCCGAGAACCTGGTGTTCTATGTGAAGGAGGGCGGCATGCTGCTGGCCAACCACACCAGCTGGCGCGGCGATCTGGAGGTGGGGGCGGTGTTCGTGGCGATGGCCACCTCGTTGCTGGTGTTGCCGCCCCTGCTGTGGCTGCTCAGTGGTGGCCGGCTGCGGGAACCCCTCACGCGCCTCAACGACTGGCTGGTTCACCGGGCTGAATGGCTGGTGGGTGTGTTCGCCCTGCTGTTGGGGCTGTACCTAGGCTGGCAGGGCATCGAGGGCCTGCATCAGATGACCCTCATTCCCGCCTGATTTACTGGCAAACTGCGCCGAACGTTCACCGGCCCGATGGTTCTGCTGCGTCGCTTCGCCACAGGCCTTTCCCTGGTCGCATCGTTGCTTCTGGCGGCCTGCGCCAGCGACGGCGGTGGCATTCAGAGCGCGAAGCTGGCGGCGATCCAGGCGCGGGGCAATCTGACCTGCGGCGTGGATGGCAAGTTGCCGGGCTTCAGCTTCGTGGGCTCCGATGGCCGCTACGCCGGCCTCGATGCCGACACCTGCCGGGCCGTGGCCGCCGCGGTGCTGGGCGACGGCGAGAAGGTGGAGTTCCGCGATCTCAACCCCAGCGAGCGCTTTGCGGCCCTCTCCAGCGGGGAGGTGGATCTGCTGGCCCGCAACACCACGATGACGCTGAGCCGCGATGCGGTCGGCGGCAATGGCCTCAGCTTCGCCCCCACCACCTTCTACGACGGTCAGGGCGTGATGGTGCCCGCCGCCAGTGGCATCCGCGAGCCCAAGGATCTTGCCGGCAAGCCCATCTGCGTGCCCAACGGCACCACCAGTGAGCTGAATCTGGCCGATCGGATGCGGGAACTCGGCATCGCCTACAACCCGCTCAAGTTTCAGACCCTCGACCAGCTGTACACCGCCTATCTGAGCGGCCGCTGTGTGGGGGTAAGCACAGACCGCTCCCAGCTGGCGGCCCAGCGCAGCACCTTTCCCCGGCCGGCCGACCACCTCCTGCTGCCGGCGGTGCTGAGCAAGGAACCGCTCACGCCGGCCACCGTGAATGCCGATCCGGCCTGGGCCGATGCGGTGCGCTGGACCATCTATGGCCTGATGCAGGCCGAGGAACACGGGATCACCCAGGCGAATGTGGACGCCAAGCTGGCCGAAGCCAAGGCCAACCCCAGCCGGGCGGAATTGCGGCGGTTCCTGGGGGTGGAGGGGGAGTTCGGCCGCCAACTCGGGCTGCCGGCCGACTTCGTGGTGAAGGCCGTGCGTGCCGTGGGCAACTACGGCGAGATGTTCGAGCGCAACCTGGGCGCTGGCTCCAAGCTGAAGCTGGAGCGTGGTGAGAACCGCCTGTGGACCCAGGGCGGGCTGATCTATGCCCCGCCGTTCCGTTGAACGCGCCATGGCCGTAGTGACGCCTTCTTCTCCTGCGCCCTGGTGGCGCAACCGGCGCCTGATGCCCTGGCTGGTGCAGGGCGTGGTGGGGCTGCTGCTGCTGGTGCTGGTGGCCTTCCTGCTGGGCAATCTGGTGCGCAACCTCACCCAGGCCGGGCTGCTGCTCACCTGGAGCTGGCTGAACATCCCCGCCGGCTTCGAGATCGCCGAATCCGCGATTCCCTTTGATGCCGCGATGCCCTACTGGCGCGGGCTGCTGGCGGGGCTGGTGAACACCCTGCGGGTGGTGGTGGTGGGTCTGATCGGCGCCACGCTGCTGGGCACCGCCGTGGGCACGGCCTCCTTCAGCACCAATGGCCTGCTGCGCCGTCTGGCCCGCGTCTACGTGGAGCTGATCCGCAACATCCCCCTGTTGCTGCAGCTGGTGTTCTGGTATTTCGTGGTGTTCCTGGCCCTGCCCAACGGGGCCGCGGCCCTGCAGCTGCCTGGGGTGGTGCTGGCCAAGTCGGGCCTGTATCTGGGCCAGGCGGAACTGGTGAACGGGGTTTGGCAGGCGCCGCTGCGGATCTCGGTGGAATTTGCCGCCCTGCTCACCGGGCTGGTGATCTACACGGGCGCCTTCATCGCCGAGGTGGTGCGCGGCGGGGTGGCATCCGTGCCTCAGGGCCAGTGGGAGGCCGCCCGTTCCCTGGGCCTGAGCCCACTGGTCACCTTGCGCCGGATTGTGTTGCCCCAGGCGCTGCGGGTGATTGTGCCCGGGCTCAACAGCCAGTACATCTCCCTGGCCAAGAATTCCTCTCTGGCGGTGGCCTGCGGCTACAGCGATCTCTATTCCGTGGCCGAAACCACCCTCAACCAGACCGGCCGTGCCGTGGAGGTGGTGTTGATCCTGCTGGGCTCCTATCTGCTGATCGACCTCGCGATTTCGGCGCTGATGAACGGTCTCAATCAGCTGGTGCAACTGAGGGAGCGTTGAGATGAGCCCCGTTCCTCCCTCCAGCCATCGCCCGGGCCCGCTGCGGCGGCTGCAACGTGAGCTGTTTGCCAGCCCGCTTGATGGGCTGATCACGATCGTCCTGATCGGCCTGCTGGTGGTGGTGGGCCTGGCCCTGGCGAACTGGCTGCTGTTTCAGGCCCAGTGGGCCGTGATCCAGGCCAACACCACCCTGTTGGCGGTGGGCCGCTATCCGCTCGAGCAGCAGTGGCGTCTGTGGTTGCTCGCCACCCTGCTGGCCGCCGCTGCGGGGGGGAGCTGGGGGTTGCTGCGGGGGCGGGGCTGGCCTGGCCACGACCGCCTTGCCGCGGGGCTGCTGCTGGTGCTCGCCCTGCTGCTGCCTTGGCTGTTGCAGCTCAGCCTGGCCATCCAGGCGCGCTGGTGGGCCCTCACGGGCCTTTTGCTGCTGTGCCGCTGGGCCGGGGGGAGGTGGGGGCGCTCCATCCCCAGCCCGACGCGGCGTTTATTGCCGCTGATCTGGCCGCTGCTCTACCTGCTGGGGATGGCCCTGATCAGTGGTGGCCTCGGGCTGATGCGGGTGCCGCCCTCGGAGTGGGGCGGGCTGCTGCTCACCCTGCTGGCGGCCAGCTTCGCGATCCTGCTCTGCTTTCCCCTGGGGGTGGCCCTGGCCCTGGGGCGGCGCAGTGGGCTGCCGCTGCTGCGCTGGGGCTCGGTGCTGTACATCGAGTTCATCCGCGGTGCCCCGCTGATCACCCTGCTGTTCCTGGGCCAGAACATCCTCGGCTTCCTGCTGCCCGGCGGCCTGGCCCCTGATCGGGTGTGGCGGGCGGCCTGGGTGCTCACCTTTTTTGCGGCGGCCTACGTGGCCGAGGCGGTGCGCTCCGGCCTGGCCGCCGTACCGGCCGGCCAGATCGAGGCGGCCAGGGCCCTGGGCCTGCCGCTGCCCCAGACCCTGTTCCACGTGGTGTTGCCCCAGGCCCTGCGCGTGGCGCTTCCGGTCACGGTGGGCCAGTTCATCACCCTGCTGCAGGACACCACCCTGCTCTCGCTGATCGGCCTGCTCGACCTGCTGGGCACCGCGCGCACGGTGTTGGCCAACCCGGCGTTTCTGGGCCGAAATGCCGAGGTGTATCTGGTGCTGGCCGTGCTGTTCTGGTGCTGCTGCGCCGCCCTGGGCCTGGGCAGCCGTGCCCTTGAAACCCGTCTCAACCCCAACCCAAACTCCAACGCCACCCCTTTGCGATGAGCCGCTCCAACGCCGTGATGATCGAGGCTCGCGGGGTCGAGAAGTGGTACCCCAATGGCTACCACGCCCTGCGGGGGGTGGACCTCAGCGTGCAGCAGGGGGAGGTGGTGGTGATCATGGGGCCCTCGGGCTCCGGCAAGAGCACCTTCATCCGCACCTTCAACGCCCTGGAGGACTTTCAGAAGGGCTCGATCACGGTGGATGGGATCACCCTCAGCGATGATCTGCGCCACATCGACGCCATCCGCCGCGAGGTGGGCATGGTGTTCCAGCAGTTCAACCTCTTCCCCCACCTCACGGTGTTGGAGAACCTCACCCTGGCGCCGGTGTTGGTGCGCCGGCGGCCCAGGGCCGAGGTGGAGCGCCAGGCGCTGGAGCTGCTGGAGCGGGTGGGCATCCATGAACAGGCCCACAAGTACCCCGGCCAGCTCTCGGGCGGCCAGCAGCAGCGGGTGGCGATCGCCCGCTCGCTCTGCATGGAGCCGCGGATCATGCTGTTTGATGAGCCCACCAGCGCCCTCGATCCGGAGATGGTGCAGGAGGTGCTGCAGGTGATGCAGGAGCTGGCCGACGGCGGCATGACCATGGTGGTGGTGACCCACGAGGTGCGCTTCGCTCGCCAGGTGGCGAGCCGGGTGGTGCTGATGGCCGAGGGGGAGGTGGTGGAGATCGCTCCGCCGGAGCAGTTCTTCACCAATCCACAGCACCCGCGCAGCCGCCAGTTCCTCAGCCAGATCAGTTGAGGTTGGCCCAGTTGGCCCAGTTGGCACAGATAGATCCGGCGGTGAGCTGCGCTGATGGCAGAACTCACGCTTGATCTGTGGTGGCTGGGGCTACATCATCGCCACATGAAGGCCGCTTTGTTTCTGATTTTCCGGTTTGTTCAATCCACCGCCCTTCCTGCTGGAGCCGCATGATCATCAGTTTCTGCACGGCGTACACCAGCTGGGCTGTACTCCAGCCCGCCATTAAGACGCCGTTCACCGCCTCGCTGACGCTCAGCAGGCGCCAGCAATCCGGCAGGGTCATGTCGCCGTAGCCGACGGTGGTGAAGGTGATGCCGGAGAAGTAGACACTGCTCTCCAGGTTGGTGAACAACCCGAGCCCTCGATAGAGCAAGCCCCACATCACGATTTCCAGCAGCAGTGCGAAGCCGGTGAGCAGGGCCACGGCCACGATCAGCAGTAAGCGTCGTCGGCTGTGGGGGGCGCACCAGGCCTCCAGCCTGGGGCTGTGGCTGACTTCCGCCTGGATCACGGTGACCGCGGCGTGCACCACCGAGGTGAGCGTCAGCATCGCCACGCCGATGGTCAGCTGGCCGCCGAGGCCCACGCAGTGGGCTTCGGCAGCGGTGCCTGCGGCCCGAGCCAGTGGCGGGAGGCTCGCACTCAGCAGGGCGAGCATGCCAAGCACGATCCATCGGAGCAGCGGTGGGAGCACGCGTGGGTTCATGGCGTGGTCTGGGGCAGCTGGGGATTGGGCAGGCCCAGCCAGCGGGCCTCTTCCTGGGCGGCCGGCAATAGCGCCAGCAGTTCCGCCTGGGATGCCTCTGGGTCTTCGCGCCGCGCGTGGAAGCGACGCAGGGCCGAGCTGGGGAAGAGCAAGAGCCCAACAGCCAGGGCGAGACCACAGCCCATCAGATAGTCGATCCAGCGGTGCGGGATGTACCAGGCCACCAGAGGGCCATAGCCAATGAAGGCCACCCCGCTTGAGATCAGGGCTGTGCGCAGGTTGCTGCCACAGCGCAGGGCGGTTGTCAGGGCAGCGGTGCCGCCCATCACCAGGCCGATGGAGAACTCACCCAGGCCCAGGCAGTTGAACACCAGCAAGGGCATCAGCACCCCCAGGCTCACCCCCACGATCCGATCGCGCACCCGTGCCAGGGTGGCGCCGATGCTGTCGTTGAGCAGCAACACCACCCCGAAGTAGAGGTATTTCGGCGTCACAGCTCCCACGCCTTCGCCGATCGCAAGGGCCAGGCTGGCGAAGATCAGCTTGCGCCAGAAGAACGGTGACGTCAGCCCCTGGCGCAGCCTGGCCGCCAGCCCGGGCTCGGGAGGGGACTGGGCTGCGCTCGCCTCTAGGGCCTTCTGCTCCGGCTGCAACGCGTCCTGCGGTGTGAAGGCCAGTTGCAGCAGGGTGCCCATCGCCAGTCCCAGGCTCAGGGCAAGCAGTTGTTCGCCCCAGTCGCGCCAGCTGGGGGAGGCGCTCAGCAGAGGCAGCACCCCCGCCACGGCCATCACACCGGAGAGCAATCGCAGTTTGGCCGGCAGCAGCAGCGCCAGCAGTTGCATCAGCGCGGCCACCAGGCCAAACACAAACACCTGGGGCACCCCCACCAGCTCCAGGCCCACTGCGGTGCCGATCGCCATGCAGAGGCCTACCACCAGCAGCAGCAGCGGGTAGATCTTGCCTGGCCAGCGGCTGAAATCGGGCCGCACGATCAGCGCCGCGATCACGGCCCCGTAGGCGATCGCACTGCCGCTCAAGCCGATGCCATGGCAGGCCGCAGCGGTCAGGCCGGCTGCCAGACCGATCACCAGCGCCGCCCGCAGCTCCAGCACTTTGTTCGCCTCAGCCCTGCGGTGGCCGCAGGGCCTGGAGCCAGCCCACCAACAGCACCACCAGCAGCAGCGCCAGCCAGAACCACAACCGGGGTGGCGCGCTGGCGGCGGCGATCAGCAGCAGCAGCAGCGCCAGCAGGGGGGCTGGTTGGAACCAGGGGCGCAGCCAGCGCTTGAGGCTGTTCATCGCTCCGCGCCTCCGAGCCAGCGCAGGAACGGCAGCACAAAGCTCAGGGCCGAGCGTCGCTCCACCTCCACCTTGGCCTTGGCGGGCGTGCCGTTTTCCAGCGGTAGATCGGGACCGCTTCCCCCGGTCCAGCGCAGGCCGCTGGGGGTGTTGCCGCTCTCCAGTTCCAGAACCGCCAGCACCACGGGAGCGGAGGTCTTGTCGGTCACCGTGTCGAGCGGATCGCCGCCCTCACCTACGGCTGCCTGACGGCTGCGGGCGATCAGGTTGGCGGCGAGTTCGGGATCGCCCACCACCCGGCTCACCTCGGCCAGATCGGCGGAAGCTGGAGACAGTCGCAGGATGCGGCCCTCCAGCAGCCCCCAGCGCTCGGCGCTACCGCCGTAGCGGTTGCGGCTTTGCAGCAGGGGATCGAGTTCAATTGTGGCCCCTGGCCGCAGGCGCGCTGCGTCAGCATCGCTGAACAGGGCGATGGCGGTGCGGGGCTGGCTGCGCTGTTCAGACCCGGGTCCGATGGTGCCGATGCGCTGGCCCGGCAGCACGGCCTGTCCAGGAGTCACGCTGAGGCTGAGCAGGGTGCCGCTGCGGGGGGCCAGCACCGCCAGGCTGTTCTCCTGTCCCTCGAGCTGGGCCTTGGCCGCATCCAGCTGGGCCAGTTGGCCTTCAAGTGCCTTGATCTGGCTCTGATTGCGCAGGTAGAGGTCTTGGGCACCCACCCACAGGGGGCTGTAGCGAGGAATCACCTCATCACGCCGCAGGCTCTCCAGAGCCTTGAGCTGCAGGCCAACGGGTTGATTGCTGGTGCTCAGGCTGGCGATCTGGGAGCGGATGGCCTCCTGTTGGCGTTGAATCGCCTCCCCCTGCCGCACCAGCGCGTCGGGGTTGGGGCCGATGGCGCCGGGGCCGGCAGCGGACTGATCCACACGGTCGAGCAGCAGCAGCACCTCGCCCTGACGCACGGAGCCGCCCACCTTCTGGCGCAGCCTCTGCACCTGCCCGGCGGAGCGGGCGTAAACACCCACGCGGCTGTCGGGTTCGAGCAGCACCGCACTGCCCTCCACTTTCACTGCCACGGCCGGTGAAAGGGCCCAGGCGGTTGTCAGGCCGGTCACGGCCACCATCGGCAGCAGGCGGGGAGCCAAGTCCAAAGCGGCCATGGCCCCCGCGAAGTGCTCCGAAACGTTGGCTTTAGGGTACCCCCCACTTTGGGATTGGTGCGTGAACCGGCCAGGCCAGCACGGCTTTAGCCAGGGCCAGCTCGGCATCGGTGCGGCGCTGCTCGCCCTGGCCGTGGCGGCAGGTCCGGCGGCCGCCCAACGGCTCACCCTCCAGCAGGCCCTCGACCTTGGCCTCGGCCGTTCCTTGAGCCTGCGCGGCAGCGCCCTCACGGTGGAGGAGAACCGCGCCCTGGTGGGTCTTGCCCGCAGCCGCTTCCTGCCCAAACTCGATCTGGTGGGCCTGGGGACCTACGCCCAGGTGGGCACGAGCGTGGGGTTTATCTCCAACTTGCCCAGCATCGGCGATATCAGCCTCGATGTAGGCGCCGATGGCTATGCGGTGGTGCAGAACACCTTCCTCAACCTCGGGCTCACCCTCAGCCTGCCGCTGTTGGACTTCGGCCGAGGACCGCTGCAACAGGCGGCCCGCTTCGACCTGCAGGCCGCGCGCTCGCAGCTGACGGAGCAGGAACGGCGCAGCCGTTTCTCGATCATCAGCGCCTATCTGAGCGCTCAGCTCGCCGAGGCCCAGATCCCCGTGTGGCAACGCTCGATCGAGGTCTCCAGCACCCTCCTGCGCGACGCCACCGCCATTCGTCGCCGGGGCCTGGCTGCCCGCATCGACACGCTCCAGGCCGAGGCGCTGCTGCAGGCCGACCGCCAGGGGCTGGCGGAGGCGGAAGCTCAACGGCAGGTGGCCCGCAGCGCCCTGGCCCGGGCCCTGAACCTTCCCCCTGCCGGGGACGTGAGCCCCAGCGATCCGCTGCTGCCTTGGACTCCGTGGCCCCTCGCTCTCGAGCCGAGCCTGCAGCGTGCCCTGGAGCAGCGGCCTGCGTTGGAGGCACTGCAGCAGCAGCGCCAGGCCCAGCTGGCTCGGGTGCAGTTGGCTCGCGCCGGTCGGATGCCCAGTGTTGGCCTGCTGCTGGGGGGCGGCATCAGTGGCGATTGGCTGAACCTGCCTGTGGTGAACACCAACCCGCGGTTGGGCGTGAACGGCAGCAGCGTGAGCCTGCCAGGGCTGAACACCCCGGGCAGCGCCTCCGGCAGCTTCTACGACTGGGGAGCCGTGCTCAGCCTGCGCCAGCCCCTGTTCGACGGCGGCCTCAGTCGCTCCTCCACCGACCTGGCCCAGCGCCGCGCCGATCAGAGCCAGGTGGCCCTAGATGAGGCCCGTCAGGCGATCGTGCAGAACGTGCAGACCTGGTACGCCAATCACCAGGGTTCCGCTCCCCAGATTGAGGCTGCCAGCGCAGCCGTCCGCGCCGGGGAAGAGTCGGTGCGGGACGCCCTGCTGCGCTACAGGGCCGGCATCGCCCCCATCACTGAGCTGTTGCTGGCCCAGCGGAGCCTGCAGCAGGCCCGCAGCGCCCAGGCCATGGCCACCCACCGCTGGAACCTCAGCCGAGCCGGGCTCGAGCTCGAAACCGGGCTGTTTCCTAGGGTTGAGAGCAAGACAACAGCCCCAGACTCCCCTGGCCATGGTCGAACCCCTTCCCTCCCCTGACGGACCTGGCTTACACCGATACGCCAACCCCGCGGCCAGCGAGCACATCACCGAACAGATCGGCCGCTTGATCCCCTTGGTGAACGGTTCCCACCGCGTGGCTCGGGTGGACAGCGGGGAGGCACGCAGTGGTTTGCCCTCCCTGCTCAGCTGGGACGCCGACGGCCAGCTGACCATCGATTGAGGTTCACCCCTGTGGCCCAGCCCCAGCCCCAGCCCCAGCCCCAGCCCCAGCCAATGGTGAGAACCGTCTTGCCGTGAACTCGGCCTTCGGATCCGCTAACCAGTTGCTGGTGCTTGCTGGTGGTGGTCACAGCCATGCCCTGCTGCTGCGGCGCTGGCTGATGAAGCCTCACCTGAGCCCAGCCCGCACGGCGGTCATGCTGGTGAGCCGGTACAGCACCGCCCTCTACTCCGGCATGGTGCCGGGCCTGGTGGCGGGCCTCTACCCCCCTGAGGCGGCCGCCATCGATCTGCGCCAGCTGTGCCAGCGCGCCGGCGTGGCCTTCATCCAGGCCGAGATCACCGGGATCGACTCCGCCGCCTGCGCCCTGCACCTGCAGGGCCGGCCGCCGCTGCGCTTCGATCGGCTCAGCCTGGATGTGGGCTCGGTGACCGCGATGCCGGCGGCCGCAGCGGAACTGCCCGTGAAACCCCTGGAGCCCTTTCTGCACTGGGCCGCCCGGATCGAGGCCGGCGGCGCCCATTCACCCCTGCGGATCCGCGGCGGCGGCGCGGCGGCCCTGGAGCTGGCCCTGGCCTTCCGGGGCCGCGGCTGTCCGGTTGAACTGCTGCTTCGCGGCGATCAGCTGAATCTGGGCTCCGCGGCGGCCAATCGCCTGGGTGAGCGGCTGCTGGCGGAGGCCGGCGTGCCGGTGTGTCGCCAGGCCCCGGCGGATCTGCCGGCCCACCTGGCCTGCACCGGCAGCCGCGCCCCGGCCTGGTTGGCCGCCAGCGGCCTGCCGGTGGATGGGGCCAGTGGCCGCGTGCTCACCGAGCCCAGCCTCGCGGTGCAGGGGCATCCCCACCTGTTTGCCTGTGGCGATTGCGGCGTGATCGCCTCAGCCCCTCGGCCCCCCTCCGGCGTGTGGGCGGTGCGGGCGGCACCCCTGCTGGCGGAGAACCTGCGCCTCAGCCTGGAGCAGCCCGGCCGTGCCCTGCGCCACTGGCGGCCCCAGCGCCTTGCCCTGCAGCTGCTGGCCGATGGAGGCTGCCGCGCAGGCCGCCCCCGGGCCCTGGCCACCTATGGCCCCCTGGCCCTGGGCCCTAGCTCCTGGCTTTGGCGCTGGAAAGACCGCATCGATCGCCACTTCATGGCGGGGTTCCTCCCGGACACGGCGATGGACCACCGCTCCAGTGGTGCCGCCGCTGCGATGGCCTGCCGTGGCTGCGCCGCCAAGCTGGCTGCCGCGCCCCTGGCCGGCGCCCTGGCTCGTCTGCAGCCCGATGGCGTTGCCCCCGCGGCCGAGGATGCGGCGCTGCTCGGAGCGGCGGCGGATGGGGGGCTGCTGCTGCAGAGCGTGGATGGTTTTCCGGCCCTGGTGGACGACCCCTGGCTCAACGGCCGCCTCACCACCCTCCATGCCTGCAGCGATCTCTGGGCCAGCGGCGGCGATGTGCAGAGCGTGCAGGCCCTGGTGACCCTGCCCCAGGCCGCCCCGGCGCTGCAGGAGGAGCTGCTGCTGCAGACCCTGGCCGGTGTGCGCTCCGTGCTCGAACCGATCGGCGCTCGCCTGATCGGCGGCCACACCCTCGAGGGCCGTGACGGCGCCGGCCTGAGCGTGGCCCTCACGGTGAATGGCCTGGTGCCACCGGCACGCCACTGGCAGAAGGGTCCGCTGCGGCCCGGCGACGCCCTGCTGCTCAGTCGGCCGATCGGCACGGGTGTGCTGTTTGCCGCCGCCATGGCGGGGCAGGCACGGCCGGATTGGCTGGAGGCAGCCCTGGAGGTGATGCAGCGCAGCCAGGCGGAGCTGGTGGCGCTGCTGGCCCGCCATGGTTGCCATGGCTGCACCGACATCACCGGCTTCGGACTGCTGGGCCACCTGGGGGAGATGCTCGCCGGGGGTGCTCAGCTGGAGCTTGACCTGGCGGCCATCCCGGCGCTGCCGGGGGCCCTTGAGCTGCTGGAACAGGGCTTTGAAAGCACCATGGCCCCTGCCAATGCCTCGGCCCTGGCCCTGCTGGAGGGGCCGGTGCGGATCCGGGGCCCACGGCCGAGCGCAGCCCAGCTGGCACTGTTGATCGATCCGCAGACCTGCGGCCCGCTCCTGGCGGCTGTGCCGGCCACCGCGGCCCCACAGGCCCTGGAGGCCCTTCGAGCTGCCGGGTACCGGCAGGCGGCCGTGATCGCTCAGGTGCTGGCGTGAAATGGCGTGGGCCGCGTCGCCGCTTCGCCTGTCCTGGATGCTGAGCTGGGCACCAACTCCAGAGTGGCTGGGCCTGGGTGGTGTTGATCGGCCTGCCGCCAGGCCGCCACGTGCAGGCACTGGTTGCGGAATTGCACCAGGTCGAGGCAGAAATTGGCGATGAAGGCCCGGTTGGCCTCACACACCGATCGGAAGCCGCAGGCCTGGGTCTGCTCGGTGAGCAGGCCCGTGGGGTTGTGGCTGATGGAATCGCAGAGACGGTTGAGCCGGTAGTGGGTGAGCGCCTCGAAGATGGTGCGGCCGCGGTAGTGGTCGAAGTGGTACTCCAGCAGGGTGAGGCTCACGCCAAGGCTGCGGGCCATGCTGGGAATATTGATCGGCTGCTGGAAGCTTTTGGCGAAGTAATCGATCGCGAGGGTGATCAGCTCCGAGCTCTCCCAGTGGTGCACGATCTGGGGATGGATCTGGCGTAGTGCCATGGTGCCTGCGGGCGCTTTCAACGTCCCCGCCTCCTGTTGTCCGTCATAGGAGATCGCACGGCATCTGTCTGTGGATGCTTCAACCTGTTTCAGCCGGATCGCCGCCCTTGCCCCTTGTTGTGGCTCTGTTAAAAGGCCCGCTTGATTGGCCAGGTGCTGAACTCCGTTCACAATCCGCACTTCTCTGGCCCGCTTCACTGGTGTTGTGCACAGTGGGTGCAGGGCTCCTGAGGGGGAGGCCGTGGCGGGTTTGAACCCGCTTTTTTGTGATCTGGCCCCTGGCTTCTGTTGCGCTTGGGGTGAAGCTTTGCGTCGGCATGCAACGTTTTGCTCGTGGGCCACTTTTCGCTGGTGAACCGTTAACTGGCCTGCTAGAAAGAAGCCAGGCAGATGCTGCGGCCAGGAAGACACACCGAAGCCTTCCCGCACAGGCTTCCCGAGAAGCCTTCCTGCTCAGTATCAACCTCAACCTCAGTGGAGGTTTGCTTTTGAAGCAACCGCATCGCGCCGATCTGGCCCTCAACTCCCAGCGCCGACTGGATGTTGTGTCGCGGGCCAATGCCTACTTCGCCCGTCACTATCCCGAGCCGATTGAGATGGTGGCCCTGGCCAGCCATCTGGGGGTTAGTGAGCCCTGTCTCAGCTTCTGCTTCCACCAGTGCCGGGGCAAGACGCCGCTCCAGGCCCTGCAGGTTTACCGGCTCAGCCAGCTGTACCGGGCGATCACCGATCACCCGGCCGATCCACTGCCGGGGCAGGTGGCGGCCTGTGGGCTGCCGGGCCTCAGCCAGGCCAATGCCCTGTTTGAGGACTTTTTCGGCATCAACCTCGCCAGCTTTCGCCACACCAGCCATCGCGCTCAGGTGGATCGCCGCTTGCGGGCCCGCCATCCCGAGCCGGAGTACCTGCTGACCGAGCCCGCTCCTGCAGCCGGATCCGATTGAACCGCTGCACCCACAGGCAGGGCAGGTTGCAGGCCGTGGCCACCACCAGATTCACGGCCACCGCCCAGGCCGGCAGCCACAGCGCCGTGGCCAGCCAGAACGGCCAGATGCCGAGATGCACTAGCTCAGCTCGGCGCGTTTCCTGCATCAGCCGCTCGCGGGTGGCCTGGTCGCGTCCCACCAGGCTGGCCTTGCGCACCCCACCGGAGAAGGCCGGGCCGGCATCGGGCAGCCAGCGCTTCCAGCGGCGGATCCCCAGGCGCCGCTCGTAGCTGGCCGCACTCTCACCCCAGGGCCGAGGCCGCGTGAGCCAGGTGTCGTGATCGAGAACCCGGCGGGGCAGCCGGTGGCCCAGGTAGCCGATCAGCACGCACCAGAGCAGCCAACCGGCCGCTGAGGCCAGCGCCGCCGGCGGCCCTTGCAGCGGTGCCATCAGCGGGTGCGGAAAACGCGCTGCTTCCACTGGATCGTGCCCCGCTCCAGGTTCAGGATCGCCAGCACGAACACCCCCAGGAAAAACAGCACAGGAACGGGAAACACCAGGTTGATCCAGCTGAAGCTGCCCACACGACGGGTGATCACCGCCAGCTGCAGGGCGAAGGCCAGATACAGCAGCACGTTGGCCAGTGGCCTGGGGTCCCCCAGCATTGGCCAGCCCAGCAGGGAGGCCGGCAGGCACCAGGCCGCCCAGAACAGGCCGGAGAGCCACAGCACCACCGCCAGCATCCAGGGCCAGTGCACTTCCCCGGCCGCCGTGGCGAAGTTCTTGTCGAACCCCACCACCATGTCGGCCAGGCCGCCGGGATACATGCGGTAGTTGAGTTGGCCCAGGCCGATGAAGGCACTCACCGGCAGGCCGGCCTGTTCGTAGTGATGGGCCAGGAACCAGTCCTCCACCACCTTGTTGGCCACCGCCGCATGGCCGCCACTGCGCGCGTAGTCGGCGCGGCTGGAGATCAGTGCCGGCCCGAAGGCAACCCCCACCCCCTCGCCGAGGGGCACCGCCATCAGACCCACCAGGTTGAACAGCACCGAGAGCTGTTCATAGGGCTTTTCGGTGCGGTGGTAGGGCTGCACCGACAGCAGCCCACCCAGTTGCTGATGCACCGCCACGAACCGCTCCAGAAACGTGGGGGCGGGTTCGGTGTCGGCATCCAGAAACACCAGCAGGTCGCCGTGGCTGGCCTGCACGCCGTGATGCAGGGCCCAGGTCTTGCCGCACCAGTCCGCGGGCAGCGGCGGCGGCTGCAGCACTGTCACCCCCGCCCGCTCGGCGATGGCGGCGGTGTCGTCGCTGGAGTGGTCGTCGATCACGATCACCTCCAGGGGCTGGAAGCTCTGGCGCCCCAGGGCCTCCAGCAGGTGGGGCAGGGTGGCGGCCTCGTTGCGGGCGGGGATCAACACCGACACCCGCGGCCGGCCCCGCAGGGCCAGCTCCGGCAGCGGCCGCATCCGCAGGCAGAGCAGCCAGCCCAGCAGCCAGCGCACCAGCAGCGAGACCCCCACCAGTCCCATCAACCGGACCCGTTGTGGCTTCACGCTATTGCGGTTCTCCGCTCAGGGGCGCAACAGCTCCCGCACCAGCGGCTCCAGTGCGGCGGGATGGCGCAGCAGCTGGTGGTGACTCAACACCGGCAGCTGGTGGGTGGATCCGATCGGCAGCACCGCGGAGCGGGCCGGCAGCACCATCAGATCCGGACGGCAGTAGAAGCTGCAGCACTCCACGGGCTCCAGGGTGTGCAGCTCGCTGTTGAGCCGCTGCAGCAGCGGGCTGCCCGGTTTCACGTCGGCGATGCCGGAGAGGGGCCAGTGGGGCCAGGGCTGGGCGGTGAGGGTGCCCTGCTGGGGACTGCCCACGCTGATGAAGCGGCGGGTGCGCTGATGGCCGCCGAGCAGCTGGATCCAGCTGCGGCCGATCACCCCGCCCATCGAGAAGCCGAGCAGGTCGAGCGGTTGATCCGGGCCGAAGGCCGCCTCGATCTGCTGGCCCAGCTGCCGCGCCAGCTCCTGCACCGGGGTCAGGCCCATTCGCTGGGGCAGGTGGGGCGTGAGCATGGCCTTGCGCCGTCCGGCCAGGGCCCCCGTGAGCCGCTCGAACAGTTGGGGTGTGTCCCACAGCCCGTGGATCAACACCAGTGGGATGGCTCCGTGCTGTGGCTGCGTCTGCGTCTGAGCGTCCGTGCTGAGGGCCCCCGCGTTCTCGCTTCATTGAAGGGGCATCGGCCCCTGGTTCGGCCCCCTCGGAACCAGGGGAAAACCGGCCTGTCGCCCGGCTCCGGTCTGCCTACGTTTCGGATGTGAGCACGTTGTCTCCCACTGCGCTCGATGCCCAGGCGCAATCGCTGCTGGCCCAGCTGAGCCTGGCTGAAAAGCTGTCGATGCTCGATGGCGATACCGCCTTCTGGCCCGGCATGGCCGACACCATGCTGCGGGACGGCCTGCACCAGCACCCCTGGCCGGCGGCGGTGTTGCCAAGGCTGGGGCTGGGGGGGCTCCACTTCGTGGATGGCCCCCGGGGCGTGATCCTGGAGGGAGGCGCCACCACCTTTCCGCCGCCGATCGCCCGCGGCGCCAGCTGGGATGTGGCGCTGGAGGAGCGGATCGGCGAGGCCATGGCCCGGGAGGCGCGTTCCTTCGGCGCCAACCTGCTGGGTTCCATCTGCGTGAACCTGCTGCGCCATCCCGGCTGGGGCCGCGCCCAGGAAACCTACGGCGAAGATCCCCAACAGGTGGGAGCCATGGGCGCCGCGATGACGCGGGGCGTGCAGCGCCACGCCATCGCCTGCGTGAAGCACTTCGCCCTCAACTCGATCGACAGCGCCCGTTTTCTGGTGGATGTGCAGGCCACGCCACGGGTGTTGCATGAGCTCTACCTGCCCCAGTTCCGCGATTGCGTGGAGGCCGGCGCCCTTGCGGTGATGAGCGCCTACAACCGCGTGAACGGGGAGTGGTGCGGCCAGCATCCCCAGCTGCTGGGCGAGATCCTCAAGCGCCGCTGGGGCTTCCGCGGCTTCGTGCTCACCGACTTCATCTTTGGCCTGCGGGATGGCACCAGGGCCCTGCTGGCCGGCCAGGACCTGGAGATGCCCTTCCGCATGATCTTCGCGGCCTGCCTGCCTGGCGCTGTGGCCCGCGGCGAGGTGCCGATGGCCCGCCTCGATGATGCGGTGCTGCGGCTGCTGCGGGCCCAGCTGTCGGTGCCCGCCGGCTCCTACCCCACCAGCCTGCGGGGCTGCCGCGAGCACCGGGCCCTGGCCCGCGAGGCCGCCACCAAGGCGATCGTGCTGCTGCGCAACGAGGGCGCCGTACTGCCGCTGCGGGGGATCGGCTCGCTGGCGGTGATCGGCCGGCTGGCGGCCACGGCGAACCTGGGTGATCGCGGTTCCTCCGATACCCGGCCAGCGGCGGGTTCGGTGCTCACCCCCCTGGAGGGGCTGCGGGCCGCGGCCACGGGAATCGCCATCGACCACGCCGATGGCGCCGATCCCAGGGCGGCCGCCGCCCTGGCCGCCCGCAGCGAGGCGGCACTGGTGGTGGTGGGACTCGATTGGCGCCATGAGGGGGAGCACATCCACACCGGCGACATCGCCCCGGTGCTGCGCCAGATGCCCCCACCCGATGGGCTGCTGCGTCGCTTCGGTCGCCAGCGCCTGCAGCGCTGGTGGAAGCCCGTGGCGGCGGCGATGGCCGGCCTCGCCAGCCTCGGCTCCCTGCGGCCGGGGGAGCACTTTTCTTCCGGCGATCGCACCGAGCTGGAGCTGGATCCCCACCAGGAGGCCTTGATCCGCGCCGTGGCGGCGGCCAATCCCCGCACCGTGGTGGTGCTGATGGGCGGCGGCGCCATCCTCTGCGAGGCCTGGCGGCGGCTGGTGCCCGGCATTCTGCTGCTCTGGTATCCGGGCCAGGAGGGAGGAGCGGCCCTGGCGGATGTGGTGCTGGGCCGGGTGTCGCCCTCGGGCCGCCTGCCCTTTGCCGTGCCCACCTCGGCCGACCATCTCCCTCCCTTCGATCCACGGGCCCGGCAGATCACCTACGACCTCTGGCATGGCTACCGGCGCCTGGCCCGTGATCGCCATCCGGCCGCCTTCCCCTTCGGCTACGGCCTCTCCTACAGCACCTTTGCCTACAGCGATCTCCAGGTGGGCCAGGCCATGGAAGCCGATGCGCTGCCGGTGGAGCTCACGGTGGCCAACACCGGCTCCATGGCCGCCGATCACGTGGTGCAGCTCTACGCCGAGCCCCCCGGCCTGGCCCTGGAGCGACCCAGCCGCCTGCTGGTGGGCTTTGCCCGCGTGAGCCTGGGCCCCGGGGAGAGCCAGCGGCTCACCATCCCGGTGCCGCTGCGGCGCCTTGCCTACTTCGATGAAGCCAGCGATGGCTTCCGGTTGGAGCCGGGCCCGCATCGGCTGCTGGTGGCCTCCCATGCCGAGGATCCGGGCCTTGGCGTGGATCTGGATCTCAGTCGCGCACCAGCCAGCCCACTGTGAGGTCGGTGGGGTCGTTCTGCAGGTAGAGGTAGCCGCGGGCCCCGGCCCGGCCGTTCACGATCAGGGCCCGGTAGTTGTAAGGCGTGCCCTTGGCATCGCGCTGGGAGAGGCTGGCCCAGCAGCTGTTGGCATCGAGCTTGAGGGTGCCGCTGTAGGCCTCCGTATCGCCCACGCCGTCGGTGCTGGAGAGGGCGATGCCCTTCACCCCGCCATCGCGCCACTCCTCGCGCTGCACCACGGCATTGGGTCGCCAGCCCCCCTTCTCCCAGGTCACGCCCACCTGGCTGCTGAGCACCACCCCGTTGAGGTCCGCTGGCTTGCAGGCGCCTGGAGCCATGGGCAGCCAGCGGCCCGTGATCACCGTGCCCGTGTCGCGATCGAGGCTGTAGAGGGGGCGGCCCTTGCCATCCAGCACCGCTTCCGACACCTGAACGCCCCAGGGCAGCTCACGGTTCACCCGGGCCAGGCAGGTGCCCACCAGCTTCACGCTGCCCTTGTAGCCGGCCGTGCGCTGGAGCTTGCCCAGCCGTTCGATCACAGTGCCCTGCACCACGCCCCCGGGGAGCCAACGCTCCTCCAGCAATCGCGCTTCCGGTGTGGCCTGCCCGGATGCCTTCACGGTGCCCATGCCCATCACCGCATAGCGGCCCAGCCGCGGCGCGCTGCAACCGCTGGACTGGGCAGGGGCAGCCATGGCCGGAGCACTCAAGCCCATGGGCATTAGGGCCAACAGGCTCAGCAGGGAGGCAACGGGGCTTGAGGCCGTCGGAACCTGTTGGCAACGCACCTTTTCCTTCTCCCTGTGCTGATCTGATCAGTATGGGTGGGGCGGCCCGTCATGGCAGCAGCGCCAGCGCCCAGCGCAGCACGCCGAGGCCCGCGGCGGCGGCGATCAACTGCAACACGCTCCAACGCCAGCGCAGCAGGCACAGCAGTGAGCCCAGCAGGATCAGCAGAGCCGCGCTGTTGAACGGGCCCGCCTCCGGCCAGAGCACCGGCCGGGCGAACAGCACCGCCAGGTTCACGATCACCCCCACCACCGCCGCGGTGATGGCGGTGAGTGGGGCACCCAGACGCAGATCGCCGCGGCTGGATTCCACCAGCGGCGCCCCGGCCAGGATGAACACGAAGGAGGGAAGGAAGGTGAACCACACCACCGTGAGGGTGGCGGCCACCGCACCCCCCCAGCTGCCCAGCTGGCTCCAGCCGCCCATGAAGCCCACGAAGGCCACCACCATGATCAAGGGGCCCGGGGTGGTTTCCCCGAGGGCCAGGCCGTCCACCATCTGGCTGGCGGAGAGCCACTGGAAGCGCTCCACCGCTCCCTGGGCCACGTAGGGCAGCACCGCGTAGGCGCCGCCGAAACTCACCAGAGCCACCCGGGTGAAGAAGCGCGCCATGGTGGCGAGCACCCCATCCCAGCCCCCCCACCAGCTCACGCCCGCCAGGGGAACCGCCAGGGCCAGGCCGGCGATCAGCAGCGTCTGGGCCAGGCGCTGGGGGCTGAACCGCCCGTGGTCGGGGGTGGGGGTGTCGTCGTTATGCAGGGCGTCTGCGCCTGGGCTGGCGCTGGCCGCTGCGGCCGTGGCGTTGGAGCTGGGTTTCACCAGCAGCGCGGGCCGCCAGCGATTCAGCAGCCAGCCGCAGAAGGCAGCGGCGGCGATCACAGCCGGGAAGGGGATCCGCAGCAGCGTGAGGCCCAGGAAGGCCGCCAGGGCGATTCCCGCCAGCCAGCGGTTGAACAGGGTGCGGCTGCCCACCCGCACGGCCGCCTGCAACACGATGGCCACCACCGCGGGTTGGAGGGCCCAGAACACGGAGGCCAACAGGGGCAGCTCGCCCCAGGTCACGTAGATGGTGGCCAGGGCGGTGAGCACCGCCACCGCCGGCAGCACGAACAGGCCCCCGGCGAGCAAGCCACCCACCGTGCCGTGCATCAGCCAGCCGATGTAGGTGGCCAGTTGGGTGGCCTCCGGGCCCGGCAGCAGCATGCAGTAGTTGAGGGCATGCAGATAGCGCCGCTCGGAGAGCCAGCGGCGCCGATCCACCAGTTCGCTGTGCAGCAGGGCGATCTGCCCGGCTGGTCCGCCGAAGCTGATCAGGCCCAGCTGGAGCCAGAAGCGTGCGGCTTCGGCCAGGCTGACCGGCGTCTGCGGTTGTGCCGGTGCCTGATGGTGATCCATCCAGCAGCTTGAAACTGCGGGCTATCTTCAGCTAGCCCAGTTCAGCGCTGGCGTCTTTGCGAATACTGCAGTCGCTCAGCGGATAACTCACGCACAGCAGGGCGTAGCCGGCCTCGATCTGGGCATCGTCGAGAAAGCTCTGATCGGCTTGATCCACGGAGCCCGAGAGAATCTTGCCGCAGCAGGTGCTGCAGGCGCCCGCGCGGCAGGAATAGGGCAGGTCAACACCGGCGGCCTCGGCGGCATCGAGGATGTACTGGTCGTCGGCACAGGTGAAACTCTCGCCGCTCTCCAGGTTGATGGTGTAGCTGGCCATGGGGAACCGGTCGTTCTCCCACTCTTTAGCCATGGGGGCGGCGGATCCGCACCCGGAAGCTCACATGGGCATCGCCGTGGGTGCGCATCAGCAGGTCGCGTGCTTCGTGGCGCAGTTCCTCGATCGTGGCGGCGTGGAGGGTGTGGCAGCGGTCTGTGGAGGTGGCGCTCACGGCGCCGGGGCGCTCCTCCAGCAGATCAAAAATCGCTTCCCGCATGGATATAGACCAACATCCGCCACCAGTTTGCAGGGATTTCGGCGGGGGAATGACGCCATGACGACCGAACGCTGTGATCGGCTTTCCCTCCAGCTGCATCCCGCCCCATCCGCCGCTCCGACGATGCCGGCCCACTGGCAACATGTGGCCCATGGATTGGGTTCGTGGGTTGCGCGCGCGGCTGAAGGGCCATCCCAGGCCCGTGGCACCGATGCTGCTGGTTGGCTGCCTGGTTGGGCTGTTGAGTGCTTGCGGTGGCGGTCAGTCGGATCGCAGCAAGGAAATCCAGCGCCAGCAGCGGGCTCGCCAACAGGAACGGTTGGCCCGCTGTGAGCAGCAGCGCAACACGCTGTCTCCCCTGGTGCAGAGCTTTCAGCAGCGCCGGGCCCGGCTGCTGGCGATCAACGCGGAGGTCTATAGCTCCAGCCCGGGGCCCCGGCCCTTGGACCCGGAGGAACAGAGGCGCCTCGCCATCTACGACCAGGAGATCGAGCAGGAGCAATACCAGCAGGCCCTGGCGGCCTGGGAAGCCCGTGAGGCCGAGCGATCCATGGCCTGGCGCAGCGAGCACGCCGCACGGCGGGATGAGGCCGCCGCTGCGTTGGCCAGTGCCGCCAAGCGCTTGCGCGCCATCGCCCCCAGTGTGGTGAGCGGGTCGACCCCACCGGCGTTGCGCTCAGGGGCCCTCAAGCAGCTGCTGAGCTGCCAGCCGGAGCCGGAGCCGGAGACCAGGCCGGAGCGCCTTCCGTGAGGCTGGCCCTGGCGGCCAGCTGGATGGCTGTTGCCCTGCCGATGCTGCTTCAGCCCAACGCCCACGCCCAGGTGGAGACCTGCGTGGCCCGCTATGGCTCCACCGGTTGCGCCGCCAGGCTCTACGCCCAGGAGCTCTGCAACGGTTTCGACAAGCCCGATGCCGCCGCCTCGATGCAGAGCGAGCTCACGCAGCGGTTTGAACAGGCCGAGATCGATTTCAGCGGCCTCTCGGCCGCGGCGATCGAAACAGCCGCCGTTCGTTACTACACGCCGATGCTGTGCCCGGAGCGGAGCGGCCGCATTCAGCAGCTGTTTCAATCCGTCCCACCGGACCTTACGAACCGCTGAGTTGTCGTGGCGGGGTGGGCAGCCTGGTGCTCACCAGGCAGGCAGCGGCCACCAGGCCACAGGAGGCCCACAGGCAGGCCTGCAGCCCGCCGAGCATGTACAGGGCGCCGGAGAGCACGGTGCCCAGCAGCCGACCCGCGGCATTGGCCATGTAATAAAAGCCCACGTTCAGGCTCACCGATTCGGCATCGGTGTAGGCGAGCACCATGTAGCTGTGGATGGCGGAGTTCATGGCAAACACCACTCCGAAGCCGGCCAGGCCCACCACCACCGCCAGGCCAGGATGGGCCACCTCGCGCCAGAGGGCGATGGCGATCAGGGCGGGGATGGCGGTGAGCAGGGCGCTCCAGAACTCCACCGCGCTCACCCCCGGTGGGGCGTCCTGGCCCCAGCTGCGGCGCAGGGCCGGAGCCGATCCCTGCACGATCCCGTAGCCGATCACCCACAGGCCCATGAAGCCGCCCACTTCCCAGAAGCGCCAGCCCAGGGTTGCCTGCAGAAACACCGGCAAGGCCACCACGAACCACACGTCGCGGGCACCGAACAGGAAGAAGCGGGCCAGTGAGAGCACATTGATGCCGCGGCTTTTGGAGAACAGCGCCGTGAATCCGGGCTTCTGCTTCATCCGGCCCAGATCCGCCGGCAGCACCAGCGTGAGCAGGAAGGCCGCAAACAGCCCCGCGGCCATCGCTCCCACCGCCGCGTTGAAGCCGATCGTGTTGAGCAGCACGCCTCCCAGAAAGAAGCCCACGCCCTTGAGGGCGTTCTTGGAGCCGGTGAGGATTGCCACCCACTGGAACAGTTGCCGCTCCCCCTGGCTGTGATCCTCGGGAGTTTCCGCCACCACGGTCTTGATGGCGCTCTTGGCGCTCATCTTGTTGAGATCCTTGGCGATGCCGCTGAGGGCCTGGGCCACCATCACGTAGGCCACGCTCCACCACCTGGGCCAGGAATCGGCCACCGGGATCAGCATCAGCAGGGCGGCCACCTGCAGCAGGGTGCCGCCCCAGAGGGTGAGCCGCAGGCCGAAGCGGGCCCCCAGCCAGCCGCCGGTGAGGTTGGTAACGATGCCGAAGAACTCGTAGAAGAGAAACAGGAAGGCGATCTCCAGGGTGCTGTAGCCGAGCGCGTGGAAGTGGAACACCACGAGCATGCGCAGGGCGCCATCGGTGAGGGTGAAGGCCCAGTAGTTGGCCGTCACGATTCCGTATTGCTGCAGGGCTGAAAGGGCGCGTGCCATGGCCTTGCTCAGTGCTCGTCAGCCAGGGCCACATGGCTCACCAGATCCGCCATGCGGGAGCTGTAGCCCCACTCGTTGTCGTACCAGGCGTACACCTTGAGCTGGGTGCCATCCACCACCATCGTGGAGGGGGCATCCACGATGGCGCTGCGGCTGTCGTTCACGTAGTCGACCGACACCAGCGGCCGGGTTTCGTAGCCGAGGATGCCGCGCAGGGGGCCGTTGGCCGCGGCTTCAAAGGCGCTGTTCACCTCCTCTGCCGTTGTGGGCCGCTCCAGCTCGAACACCGCGTCGGTGAGCGAGGCGTTCAGCAGCGGCACCCGCACGGCGTGGCCGTTGAGCTTGCCCTGCAGCTCCGGAAAGATCAGGCCGATGGCCTTCGCCGATCCCGTGGTGGTGGGGATCAGCGATTGCAGGCAGGAGCGGGCGCGGCGCAGGTCGCTCTTGAAGCCATCCACCACCACCTGGGTGTTGGTGACGTCGTGCAGGGTGGTGATCGAACCGTGGCGGATGCCGAAGCTCTCGTGCACCACCTTCACCACCGGTGCCAGGCAGTTGGTGGTGCAGGAGGCGGCCGTGATCAACCGGTGCTGATCGGGGTTGTAGAGGTGATGGTTGATGCCGAACACGATGTTGAGGGCCTCGGCCCCGGCGATCTCCCCCTTCACCGGGCAGGCCACCACCACCCGCTTGAGGCCCACCGCGTCGAAATAGGGCTGCAGAGTGGCGGGCGTCTTGATCTTGCCGCTGCACTCCAGCACCAGCTCCACGCCGGCATCGCGCCAGGGCACGGCGGTGGGGTCGCTCTCCTGGCTGTAGCCCACGGGCTGGCTGCCCACGAAAAAACCAGGGCTGTTGCCTGGCATCTCCGTGTTGGCCTGCACCGCCTGTTGCCAGCGCCCGTGGATGGAATCAAAGGCCAGCAGGTGGGCGGCGGTGTGGGCATCGCCGGCGCTGTCGTTCACGTGCACCAGCTCGATGCCGGGTCGCCCCCAGAGGGCCCGGAACACCAGCCGACCGATGCGGCCGAAGCCGTTGATGCCGATTTTCATGGGTCCAGCCCGCGCAGCTGGCCACAGTCTTCCATCAAGTGGAGTTGATGGGTTTATGGCTGGGTTAAGGGGTGTGGGGCGGCTCCTCTGTGTCCATGAAGCCAGCAACCGGTGCCACCCTCGCTGTGCCACCGCGACTGTGTTCCAGGGCAGGCAAGACGGCATGGCGCGAATAGATCAATTAGTATTGATCAGTTGCTGGTCTGATTCCTTGGGCGTCGCCGCGTCTCCGCTGCAGCTGGATCAGGCGCGTTTGCTGCTCAAGGCCCTCGCCGATCCGATTCGCCTGCAGGTGATCGAAGCGCTGGCCGGCGGCGAGCGCTGCGTGTGCGATCTCACCGCCGATCTCGGCCTGGCGCAATCGAAGCTGTCGTTTCACCTCAAGGTGCTCAAGGAGGCGGGGCTGCTCGTGGATCGGCAGGAGGGCCGCTGGGTGTACTACAAGTTGCAGCCCGAAGCCCTTGAGCAGCTGCGGGGCTGGTTGGCCGAACTGGCCGCGGGCTGCACCACCCCCGCCAGGCGCTGTTCATGAGCGGCCCGGTTGCCGAAGAGAGCACCGTGCTGGCCAGGCTCTCGCCGTTGGATCGGCTGTTGCCGCTGTGGATCCTGCTGGCGATGGCCGGCGGCCTGCTGCTGGGGCGCCTGGTGCCTGGCCTGCAGGCCCTGCTGGGGGCAGTGCAGGTGGGTCACACCTCGCTGCCCATTGCCCTGGGGTTGCTGCTGATGATGTATCCGGTGCTGGCGAAGGTTCGCTATGGCGAACTGGGCCGCGTGGCCCGCGATCGGCGCTTGCTCAGCCTGGCCCTCGGGCTGGTGTGGGGGCTGGGGCCGCTGTTGATGTTCGCCCTGGCCTGGTTATTCCTGCCGGATCAGCCCGCCTTTCGCACCGGCTTGATCCTGATTGGCATCGCGCCCTGCATCGCCATGGTGCTGATCTGGATCGATCTGGCCCAGGGGGATCGCGAGGCGGGAGCCCTGCTGGTGGCGATCAATTCCATCGTGCAGGTGCTGGTGTACGCGCTGCTGGGCGGCTTCTACCTGCAGATTCTTCCTGCCTGGCTGGGATTGGATCATCAGGCGGTGAGCTTTTCCATCGGGGAGATCGCCAAAGCGGTGCTGATCTTTCTGGGGATTCCCCTGGTGGCGGGCTTCCTCACCCGGCGCATCGGCGTGGGGGCGAAGGGTCTGCGCTGGTACGAGAACACCTTTCTGCCACGCCTCGGCCCCTGGGCGCTCTACGGCCTGCTGTTCACGATCGTGGTGATGTTTGCCCTGCAGGGGCAGGCGATCACCTCGCATCCCGCGCAGGTGGTGCGGGTGGCTCTGCCGCTGTTGCTCTATTTCGTGGTGATGTGGAGCGTGGCCTTTCTGGTGGGCCAGCGGAGCGGCCTCGATTACCGGCGCACGTCGGCTCTGGCCTTCACCGCGGCCGGCAACAACTTTGAACTGGCCATTGCCGTGAGCATCAGCGTCTGGGGGGTCACCTCGCAGCAGGCCCTGGCCGGTGTGATCGGGCCCCTGATCGAGGTGCCGGTGCTGGTGAGCCTGGTGTATGTGTCGCTGTGGTTGAAGCGAATCTTCTGAGGGCCTGTGTCGGGGGCGACATCCAGGCTCCGCCCGCGTGGTTACAGATAGGGATGGCTGCCTCTCGCCCCCCTGGCTGATCGGATCCAGGAGCCCCCGCTGGAGGGGCCGGTGCTGGTATGCGGCCTGGGGGCCATGGGCCAGGCCTGCCTGCAGCGCCTGCTGCACTTCGGGGTTCCCTTGCGCTGCCTGGATCTGCGGCGCCCGAGCTGGCGGGATCCCCAACTGGAACAGCAGCTGGGCGGCAGCCTCACCCTGGGCGACATGCGGCTGCCGCGGGTGTTGCGGCAGGCGAACGTGCAGCAGTGCCGGGCGATCCTGCTGCTCAGTTCCGACAGCACGGCGAACTTCGAAGCCGCCCTGCAGGTTCGGCTGCTGAATCCAACGGCCGAGATCGTGGTGCGCTCCACCCGGCATCAGGCCAGCCTCGGAGCCCTGCTGGAGCAACGGCTCCCCGGGATCGCCGTGATCGATCCCACCCTGCTCTGCGCCGGTGCCATCACCTCAGCCCTGCGCCCGGGGGGCGGGCCAGCCAGCCTGGAAGTGGATGGCGATACCTATCAGCTCAGCGAAGCTCCCTGGCGCCATCCCCGGCTTGAAAAACCGATCCGCCTGCCCCCGGTCAGCGCCGGTGCGCTGCCGATCCTGCTGACGCCCCGTTCCCTGCATGGCTCGGCCGCGTCGATGCGGGGGCGGGGGCCGGATTGGCGCCAGCCCTGGCGCGGGCTGCGCTGGCTGCAGGCCCGCAGCCTCTCCGTCTGGCGTTCACTGTCGCTCCCGCAGCAGTTCGCGGCCCTGGCCCTGGTGCTGCTCACCTGGCTGGGCGTGCAGATCTTCGCCCGCTTCCAGGGGTGGACCCAGGGGATGTTCGTCACCCTGGCCCTGCTCAAGGGGGAGTACGTCGACCCCGTGAACGTTCTGCTCAGCGGCAGGGCCCCAACCGACCCCATCAGTGGTGGGCTGGTGCTGCTCACCCTGGCGTATTCCCTGGTGGGAACCCTGATCACTTCGGCGATCGTGGCGGTGATCCTCGAGCGCCTGTTGCGGGAGCGGCTGGGGCAGCGGCGGCGGCGCCTGCAGCGCCGCGATCAGTGTCCGGTGCTGTTGGTGGGAGGCGATGCCCTGGCCCGGGAGGTGGGCCGGCGGCTGATGCGCCAGGGCCATCCGGTGGTGCGGGTGGACGCCGCTGCCGGCGATTGTCGCGAGGAGGGAGCCGTTGTGTTCGAGAGTCTGGAGGAGGCGATCACGGCCCTGGCTGGCCGGGACGTGCCCGCGATCGGGGTGCTGAGCATCGATCTGCTCCACAACCTGCGGGAGGCCCTGGCGCTGCAACAGCAGTGGCCTGGCGCCAGGTTGGCTGTGCTGGCCCATGCCTTCGGAGCCGCCGAGCAGCTGGGGCAACTGCTCGGCGGCATGGGGGTGATCTCCGCCGTGGATCTGGTGGCCGATGCCGTGGTGGCCACGGCCTTCGGGGAGCGGGTGGAGGGCGTGTTGCGGCTGCGCGGTCTCAATCTGCTGATCGTGCGCTACAGGATCTTCACGGGCGACACCCTCTGCGGTTTGAACATCGCCCGGCTGGAGAACGGCTACGGCATCACGGCGGTGTCGCTGAGGCGAGCCCAGCAGCCCCATCCGATCGCGCTGCCGGCCCCGGATCTGGTGCTGGCCTCCGGCGATCAGCTGGTGGTGCTGGCCAGCTCCGAGAGCCTGCGCCGCGTGGAGCTCGGTGCGATCACGCCGCCCCGTTGCCGGCTGCGGTTGCGCTTCCCCGCTGGCCAGGCCCCTGATCGGCGCTTTGAGGTGCAGCACAGCCTGGCCCGCTGGCTCGGCTGCCCGCCCGGGGAGGTGCTGGATCTGCTCGATGGCGCCGACCATCTCCTGCCGCCGCTGGATGAGAACATCGGCGATCTGCTGAGCCAGGAACTGCGGCGCCAGGGGGTGCAGTGTTCGCTGGAGCTGGAGCCACTGCCCGCATCTGAACGGCCCACACCTGAACGGCCGGGGCCTGCGCATGATGGAGGTTGGCTTCCGTGCCCGAGGTGATGCTCCGATGACCGGTCAATCGCTGGAGACAGAGCCGCTCACGGTGGTGTTCTTCGGCCTCGGGGCCGTGGGCTCCTCGATGCTCATCTGTCTGGCGGAACTGGCCGAGCGCGACGGCGTTCCCCTGCGCTTCGTGGTGGTGGTGCTCGAACCGGAACTGGCCCGCGATGCCCTGTTCCATGCCGAGTGGCTGTTCGATCGCATCGATTTCGTGGGCGTTCCCGATTTCGATGCCCTGTTCCTGGGCACCGGCGACCAGCGTGCCCGGCTCGCCGGTGCCCAGCTGCTGGTGAATGCGGCCCATCCTCGCTTCAACCAGCCGATGCTGCAGCTGGGCCTGGAGCTCGGCGCCCATGTGGTGGATCTCGCCTCCGACATGTACGACGCCGAGACGGAGCGCACCCTCACCTTCTCCCAGTACAGCCTGGATCAGGCCTACCGAGATCGCGGCCGTGCGGCCCTGATCAACTTCGGCATTTCGCCGGGCGTCACGAATTTCCTGATCGGCCTGCGCCTGCATCAGTTGCGGGCCGCTCGCCGCCGAGATCTGGAGATCGAGAGCGTGGATCTCTTCCTGCTGGAGGATATCGATGCCGATGAGATCGTGTTCTCCTGGTCGCCGCTGGTGGCGCTGGAGGAGCTGGCGGAGCGGCCCAGGCTGCTGCGCAATGGCCGCCTGCAGGTGCTGGAGCCCTTCAGTGCCGCCCGTGAGCACACTTTCCCCGGGGAGATCACGGCCACCCGCCAGTACCCCCTCTACCAGGAAGAGTTGCTGTCGCTGCATCGCTCGTTTCCGGAGATCGAATCGATCGGGGTGTATTCCGGCGGTTCTGAAGTGGAGCTGGTGAAGGCCCTGTTCAAACTCAACCTGCTCTCCAAGCGCACCCTGCCCCAGCAGAGTGAACTCACGGTGGAGGCGATGGTGCGGGCCATCCTGCCGGGCATGAACAAGCCCCGCCGGATTGAGGACTATCTGCGCAATGGCGTGATCCGTCGTGCCCACTTCGCCGCCGCCGCGGAAATCCGCTACGCCGAGCATGTGCGCAGCGACCGCCAGAAAACCATCGAGACCGTGGGTGTGAGCTATCTGCGTTATCAGGGGCTGCTGAACAGTCCCTACGCCGGCGCCACCTACATCTCCTATCCCACGGCTGTGGGGGCCGCGATTCTGGCCTGGCACGCCCTGGCCTTCCTGCGGGAGGACGGCGGCGAGTTGCTGGGTGTGATCACCGGGGAGGATCTGGCTCGGCTGCTGCCGCGGGCCCGTGCCGAGGCGATTCGCCGGGATCTGGTGGCCTGGGATATCGATCTGTTCGAGAGCGTGCGGGACGCCACGCCGGTGTGAGCTCCCCCAGGTGCCGGCAGGTTCGCTCCAGGTGTCGGCCCACCCGCTGCAGCCAGCGCATCGCCTCCAGTCGGGAGGTGCCGGCGTCCACATCCAGTTCACCCCTGGCCACCGCCGCCAACACCTCCTGGCGGAAGGGAGCCACGCGGCGATGCAGGGCCCTGGCGCAGGCGCTGGCCTCTGCGCTGGCCAGCGGCCAGCGGCCCTGATCCAGCAGGTTCAGCAGCGTCTCCAGGGTGGCCAGCAGTTGCTGCCGCTCCGGGCCCAGGCTGGCGCTGGTGGCAGCGGTGCGCAGCCGGTCCTGCTCCTCCTCACAGCGCTCATGCAGGCGCTGCAGGTGATCGAGCCCATGCAGCAGGTGCCGCAACGCCTCGCTGTCCGGGCGTTGCGCCGGGTCCAGATGGATCTGGTCGAGGAACAGCTCGAGGTGGTCGAGATCGGCCTGCAGCACACCCAGGCGCTGGGCACTCTGGCTGCGCCGGCCGTTGCCGTTCATCAACCCATCGCGCAGCAGGCTGAGCAGTTCCAGCAGGCACGGCTCCAGGGCCTGGCGGGCCTGTCCGATCGCCTTGGCTGGATCCGCGGGAGGGGTGTCGGGCAGATCATCGATCAGGCGGCCCTCCGCTGGCCGCACCAGCCGCCGGATCAGCGCGGCGAACGGTGCCGTGAAGGGCAGCACCAGCAGAACGCCCAGCAGGTTGAAGCCGGTGTGGAAGGCGGTGAGGGCAAATTCCGGATCCCGAGCCACCAGGGCTGGCCAGCCCAGTTGCAGCACCGCCAGGTAGGCCGGCAACAGCAGGAAGGCTCCGATCGCCGTGATCAGGTTGAAGATCACGTGGGCCGCCGCCGTGCGGCGGGCGCTGAGGCTGGCGCCGAGGGAGGCCAGCAGGGCGGTCACGGTGGTGCCCACATCCATGCCGATCACCAGGGCGCAGGCCTGGGGCAAACCGATCACCCCCGCCGCCAGGGCCGCCAGGGTGGTGGCCACTCCCGCCCCGGAGGAATGGGTGATCACGGTGCTGAGCAGGCCGAGCAGCAGCAACTGCAGTCGCCCCACCACCGTGGCGGCGTCGAAGCGGGCCGGATCCAGCAGCAGCCCCTGGCTGGCCAGCGCCTGCTGCAGGGCGGCGATGCCCACAAACAGCAGCGCGAAGCCAGCCAGGGCCTGGCCCATCAGGGCCTGCCGGCCGCGACCGAGCAGCCGCAGACCCGCCCCCACCAGCACCAGCGGCAGCATCAGCCGCACCAGCTCGAACTTGATGCCCAGCACGGCCACCAGCCAGCCCAGGCCGGTGCTGCCCACATTGGCGCCGAAGATGATGCCCAGCGAGGCCTGGAAGCTGAGCAACCCGGCGCTCACGAATCCCACCGTGGCCACCGTGGTGGCCGTTGACGACTGCACCAGCGCCGTGGTGATCGCCCCGGTGGCCGCTCCACTCCAGGGAGAGCGGGTGAAGCGCAACAGGGCCTGGCGTAGCCGGTTGCCCGCCAGGCTGCGCAGGGCCTCGGTCATCAGGCCCATGCCCAGCAGGAACAGCCCCAGTCCGCCGGCGGCATTGATCAGGGCGCTGCCGGAGAACGTCATGCTTCGCAGCCCGTAGGCCCGCGCCTGGCGCGCAGCCCTTCGGTAGTCAAGGTTGTTGACCGCTCGTTGGCCACCACCGAGCCTAGGTTTGCTGCATGATCCAGGCCATTGGTGCTATCGATGTGCTCCGGGTGACCCAGCGCTGCAGCGACTACCGAACGTTATTGCGCTCTTAACCAAGCCATAACGCAATAGCTGGGTGGGGCTTCGTAGATGTTGGGAGCTCCTATCGGCTGCTTCCATGACCTTCGCCAAGAAGGCCCTGACCCTCACCACCCTGGCTGCCATCGCCGGCGGCGCTGCTGCCTCCGCAGGCCCCGCCCTCAATGGCGCCGGCGCCACCTTCCCCGCTCCGATTTACCAGCGCTGGTTCCAGGATCTGGCAGCCACCGGTGGCGCCAAGGTGAACTATCAGTCCGTCGGTTCCGGTGCAGGCGTGCGCCAGTACGTGGCTGGCACGGTCGACTTCGGCGCCACCGACGAGCCGATCAAGGACTCCGAAGCCGCCAAGGTGAAGCGCGGTGTGGTGCAGTTCCCCGCCGTGGGCGGCACCATCGCCATCGCCTACAACAAGCCCGGCTGTGATCTGAAGCTCACCCAGAAGCAGGCGGCTGAGGTGTTCCTTGGCACCATCAACGACTGGAGCAAGTTGAAGTGCGGTAAGGGCAAGATTACGGTGGCTCACCGCTCCGATGGTTCCGGCACCACCTTCGCCTTCACCAACTCCCTCTCCAGCTTCTCGCCAGAGTGGAAGAGCAAGGTGGGCGAGGGCAAGAGCGTGAAGTGGCCCGTGGGCGTTGGCGGTAAGGGCAATGAGGGCGTGGCTGGCGTGCTCACCAATACCCCTGGTTCGATTGGCTATGTGAACCAGTCGTATGTGAACGGCCCCCTCAAGGCCGCTGCCGTTCAGAACAAGGCGGGCAAGTTCGTGAAGCCTGGCTTCAAGAGCGGCTCCGCAGCCCTGAACAACATTCGTCTCAACGCCAACCTGGCTGGCGAAGATCCGAATCCCGCCGGTGCTGAGAGCTACCCCATCACCACCCTCACCTGGATCCTGGCCTACAAGAACGGCAACGGTGCCAAGGCTGCTGAACTGCGCGAGGCCTTCAACTACATCCTGGGCAACAAGGCCCAGGGTCTGGCCGATAACCTCGGCTACGTGCCCCTGCGCGGCGACATTCTCAAGAAGGCCAAGGCCGCTGTGGGCCAGATCGGTTCCTGATCAAGTCGGATTGAGCCATTCACTGGTTCTTTTTTTGGGGGGGCTCAGCCCCCCCTTTTTGCTAACCGTGCTTTAACCATTGGCCTACCAGTTCTTTGCTTGGGAGCTGGTGCCGCTCCATAGAGTTTGTTCATCCCAACGCAAGGGCCGCCATGGTGTTCACGCCAAGCCGTGACTCCGGAAGCAAGCACGCATTGTGCGCTGTTCTTGAACACAGCGTCCAGAAGCGTGAGCTGGTTCAACTCCCATCCGGCACAGCGGTGCCGTTGCTGCGCGATCACATCTGGCTCGTGGTGCGGGGGATGGTGAAGCTGCATTCCATCACCGTGCATGGCGATGAGCTGATCCTCGGTTTGGCGGGCCCGAATGAGCCATTTGGGGAACCGCTCACCCATGCGGAGCACTGCCAGGCTTCCACGCTCTGCGACAGCGATCTGCTGTGTTTATCGCTGGATGAGATTCAGGCCACGCCGCAGCTTTCCATGGCTGTGGTGCGTGCGCTGGCCACGCGCATGCGTCAGTGTGAAGCGTTGATGTCTCTGCTGGGAATGCGCCGCGTTGAGGATCGGCTGCGCGGTTTTCTCGAACTGTTGGCTGAGGAGTATGGCCAGCCCTGTGAGCAGGGTTTGCAACTCAATCTCCGCCTCACCCATCAGGATCTCGCCAATGCCCTGAGCACCACCCGCGTCACGGTGACGCGCCTGCTCGGACTGCTGCGCGATGAGGGATGGTTGCAGATCAGCGCTAACCGCGCACTGGTGATCAGCCACCTGCCCTCGCGGCGCTGATGGCGGCATCCGCACCCGCGCAGCTGCTGCTGGTGGCCCATGATCCGGCGTGGCGCACGTCCTTGGCGGAGGCTCTGCAACAGGAGGGTTTCCAGGTTCACGCCATGGCTTACCCCACCCAGGTGCGTGAGTTGTTGGAACCTGGCCCCGCCGTTCAGAACGTTCAGCTGTTGATTGTCAACGTGCCTGGTTCGCTCGCCAATGTTGAGGCCGCCGTGGCCCTGGTACAGGCTTTTCGGCGACGGGATGCAGGCACGCCCCTGCTGCTGTTGCCAGATCAGGCCGCTGAAGAGGAACGGGTAGCCCTGCTGGAGGCTGGCGCCGATGATGTGCTGTTGCGCGGTTGTGGCATGCGGGAATTCGTGGCCCGTTGCCGAGCTCTGCTGCGTCGTGTAAAGCGGCGCGAGGTGATTCATTCCGGTTCTCGCCGCACGGATGTTCTCAGGGTCGGCCCGATCACCCTTCATCGCCAGGAATGTCGGGTTTTTCTGGAGCAGCAGGAGGTGAGTCTCTCGCCTAAGGAGTTCCGCCTGCTGGAGTGTTTCATGCTCCAGCCCGGCCGTGCCTTAAGCCGAGAACAGTTGCTCGATCAGGTGTGGGGGCCTGATTTCAGCGGTGAAGCCAAGAGTATTGATGTCCACGTCCTCTGGTTAAGGCGCAAGCTCGAAGTCGAGGCTGGCAAGCCTAAGCTGTTGATCACCGTGCGTGGAATAGGTTATCGGCTTGATCCCCCCCGCCAATGCCCTGAGGTGCCGACTCGTTAGGTGCAGAGCTCCTGGGCAACAAGCGAAGCCAGGTAGCGCCGTCTCTGGCTGGAGGCGAGAACATCCCCACCTCCTAGGTGGCTCTGATCTGAAGTTCTGGTCGTGGATGTGACTGTGGCGCAATCGTCAGGTTGCTGATTCGGGTTGGCTGGATGCTGTGGAAGCTCGATAGGCTGTGTCATTGGTCTGTATCGTTTCATGATGGTGCTGTATTGCCAGGGTTGCTCTCTCCTGTGGGGCCCGATGCACCGAGTTCACCCAGCAACAGCCCGCCACCAGGCTAATGCTGCCTTGGCCGGTCTGGATTACCATGGTCGATCTTCAGCTCCAGGCAACGTAAGCAGACCTGGGTTATGGTTGTCCGGCTTCATACCAAATACCCGCATATCTGCTGCAACCATCACTTGAACTGTGATTGCTTGTGTTCGTCGAAGCTGCGATCCAGCGTCTGGCCAACGGTCAGGCCCACCGGCAGGTTGCCGGCGTAGGCACTACCCAGCACATTGCGATAGAGCTTGGCGGTCACCAGCCGGTAGGTGGATGGAGGTAGCGGGATCATCCCGGCCTGTCTGGCAATCTGGCCACCAGCCTCGATGGTTTTGCTGATGAAAGCGCGGATGGCGGGCTGTTGCTGCAGGGCACGCTCGTTCACGTAGAAGAACAGCGGCCGTGACAGGGGCAGGTAGCGGGAGTTCTGAACCGTCTCCAGTGATGGCAGCGCGGCTCCCTTGCTCCCCACAACGGGCAGCGCCCTGAGCTTGCTGCGGTTGGTTGTGAAGTAGTCGAAGCCGAAGTAGCCCAGGGCATTGGCCTGGCTGCTGACGCACTTCACCAGCACATTATCGTCCTCACTGGCGGTGTAATCGCGCCTGGAGTTCGATTCATCGCCGTTGATCGCTTTGTTGAAGTAGTCGTAGGTGCCCGAATCGGCCCCAGGCCCGCACAGGCTGATTACCTGCTTCGGCCATTGGGGGTTCAGTTGGTCCCAGCGCTGGATTTTGCCCTGGGCCGTCTTGCTCCAGAGGGTGGCGAGCTGCTGAACGCTGATCTGGCGCAACCAGGTGTTGCGAGGATTCACCACCACCGTGATGGCGTCGAAGGCCAGGGGCAGTTCCAGGAAACGAACACCCTGGCTGGCACAGGCTTTGAGCTCCTTGCTGTTGATCGGCCGCGAGGCTGCGGCAATGGTCAGATTGCCCTTGCAGAACTCGCGCAGGCCCGCGCTGGTGCCCGTGGCTTTGGCCTCAAACCGGATTCCCTTGGCTGCGCCCTGGCGGCTGAACTCCCTGATGGCCTCCTGGCTGAAGGGATACACCGTGCTCGAGCCGCTGATCAGAACGTTCACCGGCTTGGGCGTGCCCGCCTTGCTCTGGGCGATCAGCACCAGTGCCAGAGCTGCATTCGACCACATGCTGAGGCCATCCAGACTCTCTGCAATCTGCACCGGGGCCGCCATTTTCGCGTAAATGCCTGGTAATGAAGCGGTTGTGCTGGGGTAAAGAGCCGCGTCGCCCTGCGGCAAACGCACCGGCGAAGCGCTGCATAATGCTGCCCTGTCGAACCGTTAACCCCTTCTTAAATCCCCTGGCTGGCAGCCGTGGGATGGTGGGTGTGATGTTCAGTCACCGTCGTGTCGCACGCTGGAGTTCGTCGATGACGCCCACCGCCCCCGGCGACGCCTTTCGCCTGCGTCGCCGCTCTGAATCGGAAAAGGTGGTGGACCGCGGCTTCCGTCAGCTCACCATCGCCCTGGCCTCGATCGTCGGGTTGATCCTGCTTGGCATCCTGCTCACGGTGCTCTCAGGCTCCCGGCAGGCCATCAGTGAGTTCGGGATCAACTTCCTCACCACGTCGGATTGGGACCCCGTTTCCGAGAAATACGGAGCGTTCACGGCCATCTACGGCACCATCGTGACGTCGTTGCTGGCGCTGCTGATTGCCGTCCCCCTCGGGGTGGGAACCGCCATCTTCATCACCGAGAATCTGATCCCTCTGCGGGTACGCCAGTTCCTTGGCCTGATGGTTGAGCTGCTGGCCGCCATTCCTTCGGTGGTGCTGGGGCTCTGGGCCATCTTCGTGATGGAGCCGTTTCTGCGCCCCATCCTTGAAACCACCCACCAGCTGCTGGGCTGGTTGCCCCTCTTCTCCACCGTTCCTCAGGGGCCCGGTGTTGCTCCTGCTGTCCTGATCCTGGTGGTGATGATCCTGCCGATCATCACCGCCATCTCCCGTGATTCCTTGCTCCAGGTTCCTGGCGAGCTGCGTCAGGCCGCCTATGGCATCGGCACCACCCGCTGGGGAGCCATCCTGCAGGTGATCCTTCCTGCAGCAGTGTCTGGAATCACGGGTGGCGTGATGCTTGCCTTGGGCCGGGCCATGGGAGAAACAATGGCGGTCACGATGATCATCGGCAACTCCACCAACTTCAGCTGGAGCCTTCTGGCTCCAGGTAACACCATTTCTTCGATGCTGGCAAACCAGTTTGGTGAAGCGGATGGAGTTCAAGTGTCGGCATTAATGTATGCCGCTCTGATTCTGATGGTGCTCACCCTGGTAGTGAATGTGTTGGCACAATGGGTTGTGCGCCGTCTGAGCCTGAAGTACAGCTGAACCCGCCATGTCTTCCCTCCAGCAAGAGCTGTCCTTTCAGTCAGCCAATCAGGGTCCATTTCAGCGCCAGGGACTGCTGTTCCAGCCGTCTTTATCCCGCAATCGCTGGAACCTGTTTTTTACGTTGCTTTCCGCTTCGTTTGCAGCGATCTGCGTCCTGCCACTCTTCCTTGTCCTGGCTTACGTGCTTTTCAAGGGTGGATCGCTGATCAGTCTGCAGCTGCTTACCCAGTTGCCCCCTGCTCCAGGCCTCGAGGGCGGTGGCATCGGTAACGCCGTTCTCGGAACGATCATCGTCACGATCCTGGCCAGCTTGATTGCGATTCCAGTTGGCGTTGGTGGCGGCATCTACCTGTCCGAATACTCCAGTTCCGGACCCTTTGCCCAGTTCGTGCGGTTTGGCACCAACGTGCTGGCCGGTGTTCCGTCCATCATTTGCGGCGTGTTCGTTTATGGCCTGATTGTGGCCACCCGTGTTTTTGCCGGCCAGAGCTATAGCGCGTTGGCCGGTGCGATTGCCCTCGCCGTTTTGATGTTGCCTACGGTGATAAAAACCACCGATGAGGCCCTCAAGCTCGTTCCCAATGAGTTGCGCTGGGGAGCCCTTGGCGTTGGCGCCTCCAAATTCGTCACGATCACGCGCATCACCCTGCCGTCGGCCTTTTCGCCGATTGCCACGGGTGTGGTGTTGGCTATTGCCCGGGCTGCTGGGGAAACAGCACCACTGATCTTCACGGCTCTTTTCTCTCCGTTCTGGGCCGAGGGTCTTTTCAACCCCATCGCCACGATGTCGGTGTTGATCTATAACTTCGCCATCATGCCTTACGAAGCACAGATTTCCCTGGCCTGGGCCGCCTCCTTTGTGCTGGTTGTGATGATCCTTGCGGCCAACCTCTTTGCTCGTTACCTGAGCCGTTTCGCCAAGACCTAAGCATTTCGCCCTACGTTTTCCGCCCCCGCACTCCCCTCATCAGCCATGACTGCTTCTTATTCCCTCGAACACCCCTCTCAGACTGCCACTGATGTGTGCATGTCGTTGGAAAATGTGAGCATCAGCTATGGCTCTAACGAGGCTGTTCGCGGCGTCTACATGCAGATTCCTCGCGGTAAGGTTACGGCCTTCATCGGTCCTTCTGGCTGCGGCAAGAGCACGGTGCTGCGGGCCCTCAACCGCATGAACGATCTGATTGAGGGCTGCACCCTCAAGGGCCGTGTTCTGTTCGATGGCCATGATCTCTATGCCCGTGGCGTTGATCCTGTGGAGGTGCGTCGACGCATTGGCATGGTGTTCCAAAAGCCGAACCCCTTCCCCAAGAGCATCTACGAGAACATCGCCTTCGGTGCCCGTATCAATGGCTTCCGTGGTGACATGGACGAGCTCGTGGAACGTTCCCTGCGCAAGGCCGCGATCTGGGATGAAACCAAGGACAAGCTCAAGGAAAGTGGCTACGCCCTGAGTGGTGGCCAGCAGCAGCGCCTCTGCATCGCCCGTGCCATCGCTATCGAGCCTGAGGTGATCCTGATGGATGAACCCTGCTCCGCCCTCGATCCGATCAGCACCCTGAAGATCGAGGAGATGATGCATGAACTCAAGAAGAGCTACACGATTGTGATCGTGACCCACAACATGCAGCAGGCCGTTCGGGTGAGCGACATGACCGGTTTCTTCAACGTGAGCAGCCGGGCCGATGGCGAAGGCAAGGTGGGTTGCCTGGAGGAATTTGCCGCAACGGAGCAGATCTTCAATGCACCAACGCAGCAGGCTACGCAAGACTATGTCTCAGGTCGATTCGGCTGATTGGATCGCTTGTGCGTTCCACAACAAACCTCCTGGCAACGTCTCTAGAGTTCCCCTAACAAGTTCTTCACCGCTTTGAACCAGCCCGGCACCCCGCCATCAGCTAGTGGAGATTCCGGTGTGCATTCGCCACTGGAATCGTTCAGTGGCTATCGAGGTCTTGATTGGACTCCTGAGCGGCTGGCCTTTCATCAGAACCTGGAGAAATTCGCTGACCGGGTTGGTCTGATCGTTGGCCTCCAAGGTAACGGCAAGATCACTCAGGAAGCTGCCTACGATGAGATCAAGAAGCTATGGTCGTCCTTGCGGGTGAGCAAGGATTCGCTCCTCTAGCCCAGTCCGCTTCCTTCGGCAGGCTGTTGTCGCCAACAGCCGATTGTTCTTGTACACCTGCCTCTGAAACGCCTGCTGCTGCAGCCTCGCAGGTCATCGTTCCATGCGCCGTTGCATCAGCTCCTGCTGACTGCCGGCGCCGTCGACATGGCGCTCGCCTTGGCTGTAGCTGCCATCGGGCTGCATCTCCCAGGCCGTCGGGTCGTTGATGTAGAGCTGGAGCAGCCACTCCAGTTGATGGCGCGCTGTTGAATCTTCCACCGGCACAACGGCTTCCACACGACGATCCAGATTGCGTGGCATCCAGTCGGCGCTGCCGATGTACATCGCCGCTTCGCCGCCATTGGCGAACCAGAACAGGCGCGAGTGCTCCAGGAACCGGCCGATCACGCTGCTCACGCGGATTGTTTCGCTGATGCCCGGTAGTCCTGGTCTGAGGCTGCACATGCCGCGCACCACCAGCTGGATCGGCACCCCGGCCTGGGAGGCCTCGTAGAGCCTGGCGATGATGCGCGGATCCACCAGGGCATTCATCTTGGCCTTGATGCCGCAGGGGCGGCCGGCGCGGGCATGCTCTGTTTCCCGCTCGATCAGGGCCTCCATGCTGCGCCGCAGGGTGACCGGGGCCACCAGCAGCCGGCGGAACTCCTGCTGCTTGGAGAAGCCGGTGAGGAAGTTGAACAGTTCCACCAGGTCGTCGCCGAGCTCCTGCCGGCAGCTCAGCAGACCCAGATCGGTGTATAGCTTCGATGTCTTGGAGTTGTAGTTGCCGGTGCCGATGTGGCAGTAAGTACGAAGGGCCTGCTTCTCCCGCCGCACCACCAGGGTGATCTTGGTGTGGGTTTTCAGACCGAGCACGCCGTACACCACGTGCACACCGGAGCGCTCCAGCTGGCGGGCCCACTGGATGTTGTTGTCCTCATCGAAGCGGGCCTTGAGTTCCACCAGGGCCATCACCTGCTTGCCGTTTTCGGCCGCGCGGATCAGAGCGGCGATGATCGGCGAGTCTTTCGACACGCGGTAGAGGGTCATCTTGATGGCCAGCACCGAGGCGTCGTCGGCGGCCTGGTTGATGAACTCCTCCACAGAGGTGGAGAACAGATCGAAGGGGTGGTGCAGCAGCACATCACCGCGGCGCAGCACCGAGAAGATGCTCTCGAATTCCTGGTTCCGTCGTGACCCATCCTCCAGCTGACTGCTTTGGGTGCGAGCCAGCGTCTGGTGGGTGTGCCCCTGGAAGGGGCTGTCCTTGAGGTCTGGCGCGGGGATGCTCAGCAGCCCCATCAGATCGTCGAGCCCCAGGGGGCCACGAACCCTGAACACATCGAAATCGTCCACATCCATGCCCCGCATCAGCTGATCCACCAGCTCGTCCGGCATCTCATCGGCCACCTCCAGGCGCACCACCTCGCCACCGCGACGGCGTTTACGCAGGCCCTCCTGCAGGGCCTCCATCAGGTCGTCGGCCTCCAGATCCCGCAGTTCCAGGTCGGCGTCGCGGGTGACGCGGAAGAAGTAGTGCCCCTCGATCGTCATGCCGGGGAACAGCCGCTGCAGGTTGAAGGCCACCAACTGTTCCAGGGTCAGGGCCATGAATCGCGGCTGTGGGGAGCGCCCTCCGTGCAGTTCAGGGGGAAGGCTCACGAATCGCTGCAGGCTCTTCTGCGGCACCTTGACGCGAGCAAACTGCTGCTGCTGGCTGCGCGGATCTTTCACCACAACAGCAATGTTCAGGCTCAGGTTGCTGATGAATGGAAACGGATGGGCTGGGTCCACCGCCAGCGGCGTGAGCACGGGGAACACGGTGGAGTGGAAGTAGCTGTTGGCCCAGTCCTTTTGCTTTCGCGACAGCTGTTCGTAGTCGAGCAGGAGGATGCCGTGCTCACTGAGTTGTTGTTTGAGGCTTGTGCGATAGTGCTGTTGCTGCAGCTCCAGTAGCGGTTCAAGCTCCCGGCGGATCAACTCCAGCTGCTGCAGTGGGGTGCGGCCATCATCACTGAGGCTCAACACATTGGCATGGTGTTGCGACTGCAGCGACGCCACCCGCACCATGAAGAACTCGTCCAGGTTGTTGCTGAAGATGGCGCTGAACTTGGCCTGCTCCAGCAGCGGGGTACGCGAATCCAGTGCCTGGGCCAGCACACGCTCGTTGAAGCGAATCCAGGTAAGTTCCCGGTTGATATACAACTCACTGGCGAGGCTGGTCGGGGACATCGCATCGACGGCTCTGCGCCAGATCTAGCCCGGCAAGGTTGGGGCAAGGTTATGAATGCAGCTCTCATGGGGTTGCCACCCCTCCCGCCTGAGCTGATCGAGAAACTGGCGCAGTTCCAGGGCTGATGCCAGATGCCGACGCTTCAGCGCGTACAGGGGGCGGACGCCGTCCCTGCTCAAATGGAGGCTGGCCTGGTAGCCGCCGGCCTCGGCGCGAATATGCCAGTTGCCTCGGAAACGGTGGCCAGGAAAGCGCATGATCGCCACCAGGCTGGAGCCGTCTCCGCTGGGTCGCCGTTCCATGCTGTTCAGAGCGCTGAGCGCGAACCTTTCCAGCATCGTGGAACCGGGCTCCGGGCCTCTGTGCTCCCGAACACCCTGCCTGCTGTGGTCCATGCAGTGTGCCTCGATCGGCGCTAGCACGGTGTAAGCCATGTTGCTTGCCCCGAGCTGTGCGCTCTCCGTGCTCTGCAGATCGCTATTGCTCTGTTCTGTACCGATCGCTTGTGGTGCTCGCGCAGCTCTTGCCCCTCTGGCCTGGAGCAAGCTTTTCCAGTCCTGCTGAGGTGCTGCTGCTCCGCCACGGCCACAAGGGCACGGCGCCGGCGAACTACAACCTCTCACCCGATGGTTTTGAGCGCGCCACGGCCCTGGCCCGTGTGCTGCCAGCCTGTTTCGGCGCTCCCACCCACATTCGTACCTTTTTCCTCGATCCCGACACCAGCAAAAATGCCCGCAGTTATCAAACTGCCGTGCCGCTGGCGGTGGCCACCGGGGTGAATATCCGCATCGATCTTGCCTCCCGTACCCATTCGCGCGCCGTGGGCGAGGAGATCCTCAAGGACCCGAACCTCCAGGGTGCTCGGCTGGTGATCTTCTGGGAACATCGGCGTTTGCCTGAACTCGCCGCTGGCCTGGGGTGGTCCGCCATGCCAGCCATTGCTGACGACGACTTTGATCGCCTCTACCGTCTCACTTATCACCGCGATTCTGTTCGCCCGCAAGTTCGCCTGTACAACCAGCGTGCTCTGCTGAGTGGAAACGAGCCCTGTTCAGCCCCAACCCCAATTCCACAATGACCCGCGCCCCCCATCGCCGCTGTTGCCTGCTCGGCCTGATCGTGACAGGCCTTGCCACCACCGCTTCGGCCGGCCTGGCTGAGGTGCCGCGCCCAACCCCCGCCGATGGTCTGCAGCTGAACGTGCCGAGCCTGGTTCGCGCCACCGGCCAGCCCCCTCGTGCGGGCAGCCCCGAAGCCGGCCAGGATCTGGCCATTCTGCTTTGGCTGCAACGCCATCGCACCCCTGAGATGGAGGCCAACAGCTGGCTCAGCCTGGAACGCAACCCCGCCACCTTCAGCCGCGCTGTGGGGCTCGATATCAGCAAATCCATGCCGGTGTTGAGTGCGGGCCTCAAATCCTTCATCCAACCCATTGATGTGGTGAAGGACTCGATCAAGGATCGCCTGGGTCGCCGCCGCCCCTATGTAGAGCATGCCCAGCTCCAGCCCTGCCTGCCCCCGGAAACAACCGCTTCCTTCCCCTCGGGTCACTCCACCTGGTTTCGCGCCGCCGCGGAGTTGCTGGCCAATCTGATGCCCGAACGGCGCCAGCGATTGATCGAGATGGGCCAACATGCAGGGGCTAGTCGCGTGTATTGCGGTGTTCACTACCCCTCAGATGTGGAGGCGGGTCAACGTCTCGGTGTGTCTGCTGCTCAACAGGTGATCGCCAGCCCGCAGTGGCAGGCGTTCCGTGACAATCCAGCCCTGCAGAAGGAACTCGCCGCCGTTCGACAGGTTCCCCCTGCCCAGTTGCCGTTACTGGTTCGCTGAGCGCTTGGCTGGCCTTCACCGTCCCTTTATCTAAGCGGAGCAAGCTGGTGGCAGTTCCGTCCAACGGCATGGCTCTCACTGCCCTGAACACCGTTCAGGCCCTGGCTCTCTCCAAGGCTGTTCGCCACCTGCGTGGGGGCGACAACCTGTTTGAGGCAGGCCAGCCCGGGAGCACCATCTTCGCGGTGCTCAAGGGGGAGGTGCAGCTGGAGTGGCAGGAGGGCGGCGTGGAAACCTTCCAGCCAGGGCAGGTGTTCGGGGTAGGTGCTCTGGTGAGCGCGGATCATCGCCGCCACGGCACAGCCCGTGCGCTTGTGGATAGTGAGATCCTGGAGATGAGCCGCGAGGAATTCCTGTTTGCTGTTCAGGAAACACCCATGTTCGCTGTGGAGGTGATGGCCTCCCTGGAGCAGCGCCTGCGGGCCATGCAACACTGAAACCCTGGCGACTGGATCAGCGCCGTGGCGTGGTCCAGTCCTCAAACCAGCCTCGTCCCCAGAGCCAGGAGGTCTGCATTGCCGCGATGCCGGCCATCAACACAAGGGCAGCGAGGTAGCCGTAATGCCAGTGGAGTTCTGGCATGTTGTCGAAGTTCATGCCGTAGATCCCGGCGATGAAGGTGAGTGGGGCAAAGATGGTGGATACGATCGTGAGGGTTTTCATGATCTGATTCATCCTGTTCCCAGTGCTGGCCATGTGGGCTTCGGTAACGGCATCGCACTGGTGACGCAGGATTTCGCAACTCTCGAAGATCTGCTCCACGTTGTGCGCCATCTCCCGGAAGCCCTGGAGGCCATCGGGGCCCATCACCGGTTGGTTCTGGCGCAGGAAGAGCAGGATCTGATGCCGCAGGGGCCACAGCTGCTGCCGAATCCTGCGCAGGTTGTTACGCAGCTGATAGGCCCTGCCCAGGATGCGGGGGCGAGGATCCCTCAAGGCGGCTTCTTCCAGGTCGTCGAGGCGGTTGGCCATCTGCTCCAGCATCGGAAAGATGCCATCGAGCAGGCTATCCACCATGTAGTGGAGCAGGTCGTCGAGGTCGTCACGGTTGGCTGCAGGGGTTTTACCGATCAGCCATTGCGTGAGTGAGTGGAAGGGCGTGCTGGTTGGCGCCTCCTCAATCGACACCAGCAGATCGGGCATCAGCAGCATGCCCACCTGATCACTGATCAGATCCAGGGGGTCGTGGGCAAAACGCAATCTGTGCAGCACCACGGCGATCACAGCACCCAGGGAATCCACGCGGGTGGCCTGCGGCGTTTCCAGCAGCAGGGCGTGGAACGCCTCGGGAACCCCCAGCAGGTTGAGCACATCACGAATCACGTGGGGTTGTGCGATGCCGGTGATGCGCACCCAGAGTGGATGGCCCAAGGCCCGCAGTTGCTGCAGTTCGCCAAGGCGACAGTTGCTGTGAATTCTCACGCCCTCGGGGTGGAGAATCACCACCGAGAGCTTGGTGTCCGCCCGTCCACCAGCCAGGTAGAGACTGGCCGGCAGTTGCCCCGGCCGCTCCTCCAGTTGGCGGGAATCCAGGGATCCAGGGGTGGGCCGCAACTGGGGCACACTGTGCATGGCCACCCTTTCGGTTCGTTCCGCTGAACGTAGCGAAACAGTGCGAGCGGGGCTGCGTGGGCCCGGCCACAGCTGCTTGGTGTTGTGGCCGACACCGCTTCTCCGGCCTGAGATTGCAAGCTGCCAACACCTGTGAGCGCCATGTCGATGCCACTGCGTGCTTGGTTGGTGGCCGTGCTGCCCTGTCTGGCGATTCAGGGGATCTGTCTGGTGGCGGTGCAGTTGTTGGCGGCTCAGGTGCAGCCTGGCCAGGGGGTGGCCTCACCCATGGACTCCAGCCAGGCCCATTGAGCGGCTTATTTCCCTAACCCATCGTTAACCCTCAGGGTTCACGCAGGCGTCAGAGTGTGGGTTGGCCGTTTGCACAGCCACCGCCATGTCTGCCGCGACCAGCAGTGGCACCTACGCCGCGGAGTGCATCCAGGAGCACCTTCGCCACGTGGTGGATCTGCAGGCCGATGTACTGGCGGATCGCGACCCTGAGCCCCTGCACCAGCTGCGGGTTCGCTTTCGCCGTCTTCGCAGCACCCTGCTGCAATTTTCCCCTGCGCTGCTGTTGCCCTCCAGTGCGGCGGATGGTCGCATCGCCAAGATCGGGCGCCGGTTGGGCATGGCCCGCGATCTGGATGTGCTGCGGATGCGTTTGGATCAGGATCTGCTGCCGCTGCTGCCAGAGCCGGAATTGCTGGCGTTGAAAAAGATGTTCAAGCAGCTACGCCGCGAGCGCAAGCTGGCCTTTGATGAGCTGATTGAAATTCTGCACAGCCGCCGCTACCTGCGGCTCCTGGCGGACCTGCAGGAGTGGCTCAGGCAGCCCCAGTTCACTCCGCTGGGAGATCAGCCTGTGCAGGAGTGGCTGCCCCAGTGGAAACTGGCGGTGCTGGCCGATCTGCTGCCCCATCCCGGCTGGCGTGTGAGCGATCCCCATGATTCCAGCGGCCTGGAGGCTGTGCATCAGCTGCGTAAACGGCTGAAGGCGGCGCGCTATGGCCTCACCAATCTGCGCAGCCTGGATGCGGACGCCGTGACCGGTTGGGTGGAGCGATTCAAGGCCATGCAGGAGGCATTGGGTGATCTCAATGATCTGCAGGTGCTCCAGTCGGCGATCAGCCATCAACTCGATGCTGAGATCGACGCGGTGGTTCCCACGCTCTGGGGCCTGCTGGTGGAATCCAGATCCAATGCCTGGGCCCATTGGCTCAGCCTCTCCGCCGAGCTGCGCACGCCCCCGGGGCGCCAGGCGCTGTACGCCATGGTTCTTGAATCCAACCCGTCTTGAGGTTGGGGTGACGGCCCGCTGTCAAGCAAGCGCAACACGGGCCTTGAGCCCGTCATTGCATAAGGTCTGCCTGGCATTGCCTTGGCTCCAGCCATGTCGCTTCTGAAGGCCTGTGGCTCTGTTGCCCTGCCATTGCTGCTGGTCTCGATCGTGGTGGTCACCGTTGGCATCGATCGTGGCCTGTTCTGGTGGCGCTGGTGGCGCCTGCCGGATCAGCGTCGCCGCCTGAGTGCCGAGCAGCTGCGGGCCGCAGGCACGTTGCAGGAGCGGCAGCTGTTGTTGCAGCGCTGGCGCTACGCCATGGCCCAGGGGGAGCCGTTGTTGCAGGCCGCCGTGCTGGTGGCACCGATGCTGGGGCTGCTCGGCACCGTGCTGGGGCTGATGAACGTGCTGCGCACCCTGGGGCCCCAGTTGCTGCTGCCGTCCTCCAGCCCTCTGGTGGGCTACGCCGATGTGCTCGCCAGCACCGTGGTGGGGTTGCAACTGGCCCTGCTGGCCCTGGTGCTGGCCCAGCTCAACCGCGGGCTGCGCCACTGGCAACTTCAACACCTGGAGTTGCTGGCGCTGGAGTTGCGGCCATGAGTTCCCTGCTGGCCGCCCTCACCCCGGCCCTCGGCTCGATCTTGGTGCTGATCACCGGCGTGGCTGCCCTGCCGGTGCTGCTGGCGGGCCAGCCAGAGCCACTGCCCCGCAGCGGTACCTCAGCCCCAGGGGCGATGGCCCTGGTGCTCGCCCGCACCGCCTCCGGCACCTGGTACGCCAATGGTGTTCCGATGCAGCAGTCCGTGCTGGCTCGCCAGCTGCGGGCTCGCGGGGCTGCCCTGCGCATCCGTTTCCTGCCCTCGCCGGGCCTGACCACGGCCCAGGTGAGCCAACAGCTCGAATGGCTGCGGCGCCAGAGCCGCACCACGGTGCAGCTGGAGTTGGCCGGCCAGGGATGAAGCACGGTTGGCTGCCAGCGACGGCCTACGGCTGCTGGGGTGTGGCGCTCTCGGGGCTGGCCCTGGCGCTGCTGCTGCTGCCCCAGCGGTTGGCCCAGCGCCCCATGGCCCGTGGCGTGCTCCAGTTGCAGCTCCAGGCCGATGGCAGCCTGCGGCTGTGGAACCAGCCGGTTTCGGAAGCCCAGGTGCTGGCTCTGGTGCAGAAGGCCGCCGCCCGACCGGGCTGGCAGCGGCTGCGGCTGGTGCCCGATCCCGGGGTGCCCTGGGGGCGGGTGTTGCGCCTGATTGATGCGCTCGACGATGGAGGACTTTCGCTTGAACTTCAACTCCCTGCGGCCTGAGCGGTTGCAGCGGCTGCTGCGTCGGCCCCTGCCCCTGGCGCTGTTGGTGGCCCTTGGCGTCCATGGCCTGGCCCTGGTGGCCACCTTGGCTGGCCCCCGCCGGGAGCCCCCTCGCACGATCAGCCCCGCGGCCGATGCCCCCCAGCTGCTGCGGCTCGGCCGCAAGCTCCAGGCCCAGGAGGCAGCCCTGGCCCGGGCTCAGCGCCAGCCGCTGGCGGTGAATCTGCCGGGTCTGGCCGCCCTGGATGCCCTGCCGCCGCCACCGCCACCGGAGCTGGCCGGCGCCGCCCCAGCCAAGCCAGCGCGAGCCGCCACCGCCACCGCCACCGCCACCGCCGTCGTGGCGCCTGGCTGGCGTTGGTCGAGCGCGGATGCCGATCTACCCGACCAGCCAGCGCAGGCCCTGGAGCTGGCCCAGGCCTGGATTCCGGGCAGTGGCTCCTCGCTGGCGGCCCACGACGCCGCCGCCCAGGAGATTCGTCGCCGCCAGCTCTGGCTCACCCCGGAGCAGAGCGTCCAGCTGCAGCGTGTCTGGCAGAGCGGACAGCCGTTGCCGGCACCGTTTGCCAGTCTGCCGTCGGGCACCAGTGCCCGCCGCGTGGCCGAGGCCGGCCTGGCTGGGATGGGACTGAGCCGGGCCCATGGCTTCTCACTCGTGCAGAGGGATGCGCTGGTGCTGGTCTGGCGCGACGGTCAACAGCTCTGGTTGCTGCGCCGTCCGCTGGAGCTAACCCAATCTTAACGAGAGCACTACCGCAGCTTTGTCTGCAGCAGCGTTGTGCTGCATACAGTTCGCGGAATCCAGCCGAACAGTGGTTGCCATGGTGTTCACGCCATCTCGTGAATTGGCCTTCAGGGGTGTACTCGAGGACACCTTTCAGAAGCGCGACCTGGTGCATCTTTCGGCTGGCAGCGCTGTGCCGCTGCTGCGCAATCACGTGTGGATGGTGGTGCGCGGCATGGTGAAACTGAGTTGCATCACCGATCAGGGCGAAGATCTGGTGCTGGGCCTGGCCGGTGCCAATGAGCCCTTTGGCGAGCCCCTCACCAACCTGGATCTCTACGAGGCCAGCACCCTCTGCGACACCGATCTGCTCTGCCTGCCGATGGAGGAGGTGGAGGCCACGCCCCATCTGGCGATGGCTCTGGTGCGCGCGATGGCCAGCCGCATGCGCCAGTCGGAGGCCTTGATCGCTCTGCTGGGCCTGCGGCGTGTGGAGGAGCGGGTACGGGGCTTCCTCGAACTGCTGGCCGAGGAGTATGGCCAGCCCTGCGATCAGGGGCTTCGCCTCAACCTTCGCCTCACCCATCAGGACATCGCCGCCGCCCTCAGCACCACCCGCGTCACCGTGACGCGGGTGCTGGGGCTGCTGCGGGATGAAGGCTGGCTGCAGTTCGATGGCCAGCGCCAGATCGTGGTGAGCCACCTGCCCCGCAGCTGATTCGCTGGCTGGGGCTCAGGCCCGCGGCAGCAGCAGTTCCAGCACCGCTCCTCCCTCGGGGTGATTGCCTGCCCGCACCATCCCTCCCTGGGAGAGGGCGATCTGCTGCACGATCGAGAGGCCCAGGCCGCTGCCGGTGCGGGGGCCCTTGGCCCGGGAGGGATCGCCCCGGTAGAAGCGCTGAAACAGTCGCTCCTGGTCGATCTCGCTCAGGCCAGGCCCGTGATCGCGCACGCTGATCTGGCACCAGCGGTCCCGCTGGCTGATCGCCACCTGGATCACGCTGCCATCGGGGCTGTAGCGCAGGGCATTGTCGAGCAGATTGAGCACGGCCTGGTGCAGCCGTTCCGGATCGGTGGCTGCCATCAGGGCCATCCCGAGGCTGGGGCTCAGCTCCAGTCCCACACCGCGCTCCCTGGCCAGGGGGTCGAGCGTGGTCCACACCCTGCCGATCACCTCCCGCGGATCCACCGCGCCCTGGCGGTTTGCCTCCGCCAGCGGTGTGTTCTCCAGCCTGGAGAGATCCAGCAGATCGCTCACCAGCAGCTGGAGCCGCCGCAGTTCCCGCTGCAGCCGGGCCACCAACACCGATCCCTGCCCCTCGGCCCGGGCCGCCAGGCTGTCGCCCACCACCATCAATGCCGTGATCGGCGTTTTCAGTTCGTGGGCCACATCGCTCACCCACTGCTCCTGCTGCTCCAGCTGGGCCCGCAGTGGATTGCGGCCCTGAAGCAGCGCCCCCACCCAGCCGCCGCTGCCCGCCAGCAGCAGCAGCTCCAGGGTGTCGCCGGCCACGGGCCAGCTGCCCCGTTGGGTGGTGCCCTTCTCCCGGGCCAGGTCGATCAGGTGGGCCACTTCATCGGAGGGCTCGAGCACGCTGATCGGCTGGCCCAGCAACGCCAGGCTCTGCTCCAGCCCCAGCAGTTTTTCCGCCCTGGGATTGAGGCTGGCGATGGTTTGATCCGGGGCGATCACCAGCCAGCCCTGGGGCATCTCGTCGACCCAGCGGCGCAACTGCGCGGCCGGCAGTTCCTGCGGTGCCCCCGGCAGGGGGCGGGAGCGGCTGCGGCGCCGAGCCTGGCGGCGGCTGCTCCACTGCCAGCCGATGGCCCCACCGACCGCCATGGCCAGCAGCAATTGCATCGGGGAACTCATGGCCATGGCCTAGCCGAAGCGATAGCCGAAGCCCCGCACCGTGACCAGGTGCACCGGGTTGGAGGGATCACTCTCGATTTTTTCGCGCAACCAGCGAATGTGAACGTCCACCGTCTTGCTGTCGCCGATGTAGTCCACCCCCCACACCTGCTCGATCAGCTGTTCGCGGCTCCACACCCGTTTGGGCTGCTGCAGGAACAGCTCCAGCAGCTTGTATTCCTTGGGGGAGAGCTTCAGCTCCTGGCCGGCGCGGGTGACGCGGCATTCGCCGCGGAACAGCTGCAGATCGGCGTGCTCCAGCACCTGATGCTGCTCGCCGGCCTGGGCCTGGTCCTGGCTGCGGTTGCGGCGCAGCAGGGCCCGGCAGCGGGCCACCAGTTCGCGGATGCCGAAGGGTTTGCTCAGGTAGTCGTCGGCGCCCACTTCCAGCCCCAGCACGCGATCGGTCTCGGTGTCGCGGGCGCTCACCATCAGGATCAGCGGCGGATTGCTGGCCTGGCGCAACTGGCGGCAGAGGTCGAGCCCGTTCATGCCCGGCAACATCAGATCCAGCACCACCAGATCGAAGCGCTCGCGGTTGAGCAGGTCGAAAGCGCTCTGGCCGTTGGTGGCCGCCGTGACGGCGAAGCCTTCCAGTTCCATGGCCTCGCTCACCGTCTCGCGAATGGTGTCGTCGTCCTCCACCACCAGCAGGCGGGCGATCGGGGCTGGGGCGGCCACCTGGCTCATGACTGGATTCTGCAGGGCTGCGGCGGTATGGAGCAATACATCGGCATTCAGCTGCCGGTGCATCCCTGCACCGAGATCCGGTAGCTGAAGCCCATGGCGCCCGGGTCGTTGCTGGCCCCCACCTTGAAGTTCAACTGGCTGGCCTGCTTGCCCGGTAGAGCCAGGAAGGGCCCGAACATCTGGCCGGTGCCGATCGGCGGCTGCATCAGCTGGTTGATCACTTCCAGGCTGCTGCCATCACTGAACTTGATGTAGCCCTGCACCGGGTATTGAGCCCCGGGATCCGAGCTGTTGGCGGTGAAGAAGAACTTGTAGCTGTCGTAGGGCTTGTCCACCACGAAATCGGTGTTCCAGTTGGTGCGGCCGAAGGCCATGCCGAACGGGCTCACCTTGGCGTGCCCCACGGTCTTGCTCACGATCGGCGAGGCGCTGTTGCCGCCCAGCGGTTGCAGAAACGTGCAGCGGGGTGCGGCCAGGCTGGGCTGGGCTGTGATGGCGGTCAGCACGGCGGCCACCGGGGCCAGGCCTGGGGCTTGGCCTGCAGATCGGCGGCGCGGCACAGCAACGGGGAGCGGAGAGGAGCTGACGCTACGGCAGCTGGCTGCGGCCCTCAGCGCTCGGCGTCCAAAGGGCACTGGATCAGACTCGGATCAGTGAGCCGCTCCAGCACCCGCTGGAGATCCACCGGTGAGAGCTCGCCATCACGGCCCCATTTGAGGCTGGTGCTGGAGGCACTGGAGGGAACGGCTCCAGAGGCTTGGAACTGGGGGGTATCGGGGCTCATGCCAGGTCTGCATGTCCTGGAACCCACACTAAAGCCGCCGGAGACCGGCGGCGATGTGTTAAGCGAAGGGCGCAGCCTTCTTCAGGCTGCCTGAAGCTCCGGTTCGCGGTAGGGCACGAAGTTGGCCTTGCGGGTGCCGCAGATCGGGCAGATCCAGCTGTCGGGAATGGCCTCGAACGGCGTTCCCGGAGCGATGCCGGAATCCGGGTCGCCCGCGGCGGGGTCGTAGATCATCGAGCACACCTTGCAGATCCACTTGCCGGCCACCGGTTCGGCGGCTTCTCCCAGGCTGCCGCCCCCGTTGAGGGCCTCCAGGGCGATGCCATAGCGCTCGGCGTGGTGATGCTCGATCGGAGCCAGCAGGCCGAAGTTCCTGGCGGCGGTGCGGAAGATGCCGGCGTGGTCCTTCGACTCATCGATCTGGTCGTTGAACTCGGCCTCGGCGCCGCTGTCGCGGTCGGCGCGGGCCTGGGCGGCGAACTCCGGGTACATCGTTGTGTACTCGTAGGTTTCGCCCTCGATGGCCAGTTGCAGGCAGCGGGCCAGCACGGCTTGCTTCTGGGCGTCGGTGAGGCTGGCTGGATCCTCGATCACGAGCTCGGGATGGAGCAGGCGGAAGTGGGCGAAGGCGTGCTCGGTTTCCTGGTTGGCCGTGTCGCGGAACAGCTTGGCCAGATCGCTGTTGCCGAGCTGCTTGGCTACCTCGGCGAAGAACAGGTATTTGCGGTTGGCCATGCTCTCGCCGCCGAAGGCGGCCTCGAGGTTGGCCTGGGTGCTGGGTTTGGACAGGTCCATCAGGGCCTCTTGCGTGGGCGCTGCCAGCCTAGCCTAAAGCGGACTGACTATGAGTTAGCCCCGTCGTCTCCGGCTGTGCGCGGTGCGATCCATCTGGGGGGCCGGCGCCGTCTGTTAGATCAGCCTTGTGGATTCCACAGCGCGTGGTCATGGGTCATCACCAGGTTCTGATCGTTGGCGGCGGCGCCGCCGGCATCACCGTGGCGGCTCGGCTCAGGCAGCAACGGCCAGCTCTGGATGTGGCGCTGCTGGAGCCCGCCACTGATCACTACTACCAACCCGGCTGGACCCTGGTGGGCGCCGGCGTGTTCAGCCTGGAGCAGACCCGCCGCAACGAGGCCGATCTGATCCCCGCCGGCGTGGCCTGGATCCGCGAGGGAGCCGCCGGCTTCGACCCGGATCACAACAGTGTGACCACCACCGGCGGCCAGGTGCTCACCTACGACGCCCTGGTGGTGGCCACCGGCATGAAGCTCTGCTGGGAGGCGATCAAGGGTCTGCCTGAGGCCCTGGGCAGCGGCGGGGTGTGCAGCAACTACTCCCGGGAGCATGCCACCTACACCTGGGAGGCATTGCAGGCCTTTGAGGGCGGCAATGCGGTGTTCACCTGCCCGCCGATGCCGATCAAGTGCCCCGGCGCACCCCAGAAGATCGCCTACCTGGCCGACGACGTGATCAAGCGGGATCCGGCGGTGGCCGCCAGGAGCAAGGTGATCTACGCCACCGCCACCCCCGGCATCTTCGGCGTGCCCACCTATGCCGCCCCCTTGCGGGAGGTGGTGGCTCGCCGCGGCATCGATGCTCGCTACAGCCACGTGCTCACGGAGGTGCGCCCTGCCACCAAAGAGGCGGTGTTCACGGTGAAGGCCGAAGGGCAGGAGCCCCGCGAGGAGGTGATCCCCTACGCGCTGCTGCACGTGACCCCGCCGATGGCGGCCCCCGACGTGGTGGCCCAGAGCCCCCTGGCGGCGGCCTCAGGCTTTGTGGAGGTGGATCAGTACTCGCTGCAGCACGTGCGCTTCGCCAACGTGTTCGCCATCGGCGATGTGAGCGGCATGCCCAACTCCAAAACGGCTGCCGCCGTTCGCGGTCAGGCGCCGGTGCTGGTGACCAACCTGCTGGCCCAGCTGGACGCGGGCCAGGGCCACGCCGCCTACGACGGCTACAGCTGCTGCCCGCTGATCACCGGCTACGGCAAGACGATCATGGCCGAGTTCAACTACAAGCAGGAGCCCACTCCCTCGTTCCCGCTGGATCCCACGGTGGAGCGCTGGAGCATGTGGTGGGTGAAGGTGAACCTGCTGCCCTGGCTCTACTGGAACCGGATGCTCAAGGGCGCCGACCACGAGCGTCGCTTCATGCCGGGCCTGCCGCTGGCCCGCTAGAGCTGCTGGCCCCAGGCGTGGAGGCCCTCCAGCACGGGGATCAGCTCGCGCCCCAGGCCGGTGAGGGTGTAGTCCACCCGTGGTGGCACCTGGGGATACACAGTGCGCTCCAGAACGCCATCGGCCTCCAGTTCCCGCAGCTGGGCGGTGAGCACCTTCTGGCTCACCCCGGGCAGGGCGCGCTTGAGATCGGAGAAGCGCTGCACCCCCTCGATCAATTCCCGCAGGATCAACAGCTTCCAGCGGCCCTGAATCACCCGCAGGGCGAGTTCCGCCTTGCAGTTGCTGTGGTCGTGGCTGGCCATGAAACCCTGGCTCTCACTCATGGGTCACCTGCGGGTAACTCGGCCACGTTGAAGTGCGTTCTTGCGGTGCTGTCGGTGCGGGCCGCAGCATCAGCACATCCCATCAGGGGCCATCCTCGCGACCCACCTGCCATGACCAACACCACCCATCCTGCCCCTCTCGCCCTCGAAGCCGGCACCCACGCCCTCTGTACGTGTGGGCTGAGCAAGAACGGCCAGTTCTGCGATGGCAGCCACGCCAAGCTCAACGCCGCCCCGGCCGCCAGGCGCCCCTGGTGGCAGTTCTGGGGCTGAACCGTCCCTGGGCTGAGCTGCACCTGAGCCGCTGTTCAGCGGCCCCACACCTTTTCCCCGTTGGTCTTCCGCCATGGCCGATCTGTTCACGCCGCTGCGTCTCGGCGCTCTGGAGCTGCCCAACCGCATCTGGATGGCGCCCCTCACCCGCTGCCGCGCCGAGGAGGGCCATGTGCCCGGGCCGCTGATGGCCGAGTACTACGGCCAGCGGGCCAGTGCCGGCCTGATCGTGAGCGAGGCCACGATGGTGCTGGAGGGGAATTCCTCCTTCTGGCGTGAGCCCGGCATCTACAGCCAGGCCCAGATCGAGGGCTGGAAGCTCACCACCGAGGCGGTGCACCGCGCCGGTGGCCGCATCGTGCTGCAGCTCTGGCACGGCGGCCGCGCCTGCCATCCCCTGCTCAATGGCGGCGCCCAGCCCGTGGCCCCCAGCCCGATCGCCATCAGCGGCGATGCGGTGCACACCCCCGAGGGCAAGAAGCCCTATGTGGTGCCCCGCGAACTGCGTGACGACGAACTGCCCGCCATCGTGGAGGGCTTCCGGCTGGCGGCCCGCGCCGCCACGGCCGCCGGTTTCGACGGGGTGGAACTCCACGGCGCCAACGGCTACCTGCTGGATTCGTTCCTGCGCGATGGCAGCAACCACCGCAGCGGCCCCTATGGCGGCCCGATCGAGAACCGGGCGCGGCTGTTGCTGGAGGTGCTGGAGGCGGTGGCCCCCGAAACGCCGCTGATGGGCCTGCGGCTCTCGCCGCTGAATGGCTACAACGCCATGGCCGACAGCGACCCGATCGGGCTCACCACCTGGCTGGCCGAGCGGCTCAACACCCTGCCCCTGGCCTACCTGCATCTGATGCGTGGCGACCTGCTGGGCCAGCAGCACGGCGATCTGCTCACTCCGCTGCGCCAGCACTACAACGGCGTGCTCGTGGCCAACATGGGATACACAGCCGAGGAAGCCAACGCCGCCATCGGCTCCGGTGCCCTGGATGCGGTGGCCTTCGGCACCGCGTTTCTCGCCAACCCCGACCTGCCGGAGCGCTTCCGCCGCAAGGCGCCCCTCAATGTGCCCGATCCCGCCACCTTCTACAGCCCCGGCCCGGTGGGTTACACCGATTACCCCAGCCTGGATTCCCAGCCATGACCGCCCCAATGCCTGCTGATGTGCTGGTGATCGCCGCCAGCAACGGCGAGAACCTGCAGCTGGCCGAGCGCTTCGCGGCGGCCGCCCGCCAGGGGGGCCAGAGCGCGGCCGTGCTGGATCTCACCGCCATCGATCTGCCGCTGTACACGCCGCGGGCCCAGGCCGCCGGCACGCCAGCGGCGCTGGCGGCCTTGCAGACCCAGCTGGCCGCCTCCCCCCGCTGGGTGATCTGCGCCCCGGAATACAACGGCTCGATCCCGCCGGTGCTCACCAGCGCCATCGCCTGGCTCTCGGTGCAGGGCGACGACTTCCGCTCCCTGTTCAACGGCCGCCCCGTGGTGATCGCCACCCACTCCGGCGGCGGCGGCCACGCGGTGCTCACGGCCCTGCGTCTGCAGCTGGCCCATCTCGGTGCCCATGTGGTGGGTCGCCAGCTGGTGAGCAACAGCAGCCATCCCGCCAAAGACGACTCGATCGCCGATCTGATCTCACGCCTCCACCACCTTCGCGCTCCCCAACCATGACGGCCACCCCTGCATCCGCCACAGCCTCCGGCCTGGTGTTCCGCCCGGCCGCCGAGCGCTTCCACAGCCAACTCGACTGGCTCGACAGCTGGCATACCTTTTCCTTCTCCAGCCACTACGACCCGGCCTGGATGGGCTTCGGGCCGCTGCGGGTGATCAACGACGACGTGATCGCCGCCGGCACCGGCTTCGGCATGCATCCCCACCGCGACATGGAGATCATCACCGTGATGGTGGAAGGCCAGCTCAACCACCGGGATTCCATGGGCCATGCCGAGGTGTTGCGGGCCGGTGAGGTGCAGCGCATGAGCGCCGGCACCGGCGTGGTGCACAGCGAAATCAACCAGGGGGCGCAGTCCTGCCGGCTGCTGCAGATCTGGATCGAGCCCAGCAGCGCCGGCATTGCCCCGGCCTATGAGCAGAAGCCCTTCACGATCGGCTCCGGCTGGACGCCGCTGCTGGATCCCGAGCAGCGCGAGGGCGCCATGGCCATCCACCGGCCGGTGCGCCTCTGGCGGGCCCAGCCGCAGGCTGGGGATCGGCTGGAACTGCCCCTGGCGGCCGGCAGCCGCGGCTGGCTGCAGCTGATCGACGGTGGCGTGGATCTGCTGGCTGATGCCACCGGCGCAGGGCCTGCAGCGCTGCAACGGGGCGATGGCCTTGGTTTTGCCACCCCGGCGCCGATCCGGCAGCTGCAGGCGGGCCCTGCCGGTGCCGACCTGCTGCTGTTCGAGCTGCGTTAAGCCGGCGCTGCGCACCACCTGCAGATGTTGTGAAGACGACGGACGGGCCAGCGCGACGGCGCCAGCCTGGATCCATGACTGTGTCGATCTCAGCTCACGGGCGCCTCTACCGCCTGATCGATGCCCAGGGCCAGCCCCATGCGGTGCTGGATCACGTCTTCGACTCGCTGGAGGATGCCCACGCCGCAGCCCTGGCCTGGTGTGAGGCCGAGGGCCTGATTCCCTCCCATGCCGACCCCCGCCAGCGGGAATGGTTCGTGGTGAGCCAGTTCGGCCTGGAGGTGAGCACCCGCCTGGGCGACTGGCGCACCCTGCGGCATGCGGGTCTGTCAGCCTTGGGCTGACGATTTCCCTCTGTTCATGAGCCCAACCCCCCGCCTGGACCGCACCCTGGCCGGCATCGGTCTGGTGGCCAATGCGGTGGCTCTGCCCGCCCTGGTGGCCTGGATCTTCAGCGACGGGCCCCTGGCTGTGGCCACCTTGGTGGTGGGGCTCTCGGCGGTGCTGCCCTCGCTGGTGCTGGGCCTGATCGCCACCCTGGCGCTGCTGGCCCAGCGGAACTGGGGGCGGGTGGTGGCGATCGTGGCCCTGGCGCTCGGCCTGGCGGTGAGTCTGAGCTATGGCATCGTTTGGCTGGTGCTGGTGCCCGCGGGGCGCGGCCTCACCGGGCCAGGGCTGGGGCTGCTGTGGCTGGTGCAGTTGCTGGCGCTGATCTACTGGTGCCTGCCGCGGCAGCCCCGCAGCTATCGGATCTGATCAACTCGGAAAACGGTATCTCCCGATACCAAAAAGTGCTCCGCCGCCGCTTTGCATGTTCGATAGTGATACCAAGTGCTAGGCCATGCCCAGCCCCGAGCGTTTCGGAGCCCTGCAGACCATCCAGCGCCGCAAGCCGGCGGCGGTGCAGCCCGCTCCGGCCCTGAATGAGATCTGGGCCAGTGATGTCTTCACGCTCGACAAGATGAAGGAGGCGCTGCCGCGCAGCGTGTTCAAGTCGATCCAGCGCACCATCCGCGAGGGCGGCAAGCTCGATGCCTCGGTGGCCGATGCCGTGGCCAACGCCATGAAGGAGTGGGCCACGGCACGCGGTGCCCTCTACTACGCCCACGTCTTCTATCCGCTCACCAACCTCACCGCCGAGAAGCACGACGGCTTCATCGTGCCCAAGCGGGATGGCTCGGCCATCACTGAATTCACCGGCAAGCTGCTGGTGCAGGGCGAGCCCGATGGCTCCTCCTTCCCCAATGGCGGCATCCGCTCCACCTTCGAGGCCCGCGGTTACACGGCCTGGGATGTCACCAGCCCGGCCTACCTGATGCGCACCCCCAACGGGGTGACGCTCTGCATCCCCACGGTGTTCGTGTCCTGGACCGGTGAGGCCCTCGATAAGAAGACACCGCTGCTGCGCTCCAACGCCGCCGTGAACGCCCAGGCCCAGCGGCTGCTGAAGCTGCTCGGCAATGAGGATGTGGCTCCGGTGAACTCCAGCTGTGGCGCCGAGCAGGAGTACTTCCTGGTGGACAACGCCTTCCTGGCCCTGCGACCCGACCTGCAGCTGGCCGGCCGGACCCTCTTCGGTGCCCCCCCGGCCAAGGGCCAGCAGTTCGACGACCACTACTTCGGCGCCATCCCCGAGCGGGTGCAGGTGTTCATGCAGGACGTGGAGGATCAGCTCTACCGCCTGGGTGTTCCGGCCAAGACGCGCCACAACGAGGTGGCCCCTGGCCAGTTCGAGATCGCGCCGGTGTACGAGGCGGCCAACGTGGCCACCGACCACCAGCAGCTCACCATGACCGTGCTCAAAAGCACGGCCAAACGCCACGGCTTCACCTGCCTGCTGCATGAGAAGCCCTTCGCCGGCGTGAACGGCAGCGGCAAGCACGTGAACTGGTCGATCGGCAACGGCACCCAGGGCAACCTGCTGGATCCGGGCCACACCCCCCACGAGAACATGCAGTTTCTGCTGTTCTGCGGGGGGGTGATCCGTGGGGTGCACCAGTACGGCGCTCTGCTGCGCTCGGTGGTGGCCACCGCAGGCAACGATCACCGGCTGGGTGCCAACGAGGCGCCACCCGCGATCATCTCGGTGTATCTGGGCAGCCAGCTCGAGGATGTGTTCAACCAGATCAAGGCGGGCGAGCTGAAGGGCTCGGCCAGCGGCGGCGTGATGCAACTGGGGGTCGACAGCCTGCCCGAATTCGCCAAGGATCCGGGGGATCGCAACCGCACCTCCCCCTTCGCCTTCACCGGCAACCGCTTTGAGTTCCGCGCCGTGGGCTCCGGCCAGTCGGTTGCCGGTCCGCTGGTGGCCCTGAACACCATCCTGGCCGATTCCCTCGGCTGGATCGCCGACCAGCTGGAGGCTCGCCTGGCCAGGGGCGAGACGATCGAACAGGCGGCGTTCGGCGTGTTGCAGCAGATCACCCAGGAGCACGGTGCCGTGATCTTCGGGGGCGACGGCTACTCCAGCGAGTGGCACGAGAGGGCCGTGCGCGAGCGGGGGCTGGAGAACCTGCGCACCAGCGCCGATGCCCTGCCGGTGCTGCAACGCCCGGAGGTGCGCGACCTGTTCGCCCGCCACAGCGTGCTCAGCCCCGTGGAGCTGGAGAGCCGTTATGAGGTGTACGCCGAGCAGTACTGCCTCGCCATCGAAGTGGAGGCCAAGCTGGCCCTGCGGATAGCCCGCACCCAGGTGTATCCCGCGGCCACGGCCTACCTCGGTGAACTGGCTGGGGCGATTCAGGAGCAGGAATCCATCGGTCTCTCGCCGTCGCGCTCGGTGGTGGAGCCGATCGCGGCCCTGGTCCAGCAGCTGCTGGATCGGGCCACGGCCCTGGAGCATGGTCTGGACTCCGCTCCCCACGGCACGGATGCCCACATGCGCCACTGCGCGGATCAGTTGATGCCGCTGATGGCCGAGCTGCGCGCCGCCGTGGACGGCCTCGAAGGCCTGGTGGACGATGCGGCCTGGCCGCTGCCCACCTACCAGGAGATGCTGTTCGTGCGCTGAGGGGCCCACGGCCAACACCAGCTCGCTCAAGCACCAGCCTCGGCTGGTGCTTTTTTGTGCCGTTCTCTGCAGAATTGCCTGGATTGCGCTGGCTTACTGCATGAGTGCAATGATGCAAGTCCAGTATCGGCTGGGTCTGGATGTTCTCCTGGCTACGATTGCGAACTTGGAGCCCAACGGCTGGATGCCCCGAATCACGATTGCTGTCAATGATGAAGACCATAGGGCCTTAAAACTGTTGGGACTTCTCGAAAATAAGAATCTTGGTACGGTGCTGATTGAAGCTGTGCGTGCCCATCTGCAGCAAAAAGGTGCCTACGACCTCGATGTCACCAGCACAAAGCCATAGCCAGCAACCATGACATGTGCGAACGATGCGGTAACCCCTGGATCGGCTGATCCCTTTGCCCTGGGGCCTGATCGGCTGCCCCGGCGCCTGGAGCTGGAGCTGCCCCAGGAGCTGCTCGAACCGTTGCAGCGCTCCGCTGATCGCTCTGGCCGTTCCCTCAATGAGCTGCTGGTGGAGCTGCTGGATCGGGCCTTGCAGCAACAGCAGCCCTGAGCGGTCAGGGAACAGCGCCGCCCGCCACGGCTGCCGGCAGCAGCCCCTCGGCCAGGCCTTCCCGCAGGGGCCGTTGCCGGCCCATCCACAGCCGCCGGGCCACGGGTCCGGCAAGGGGCGCCAGGGCCACCAGGGCCTGGCGTAACAGGGCCTGGTGGCCCAGCCAGTGGCCCTGGCGGGCCTCCTGCCGTTGCAGGCGCTGCATCCTGCGCACCTCCCCCATTCGCCGCTGCTGAATGGCCGCGCAGGCCTGATCCAGCGCCAGAGGCAGGGCCGCCTCGCTCCCGGCCGTCTGCACCGCCTTGATCAGCAGGCCTGCGGCCACGAGGCTGTCGCGCAGGGCCATGTTTACCCCCTGGGCCCGCACCGGACTCATCGGATGGGCGGCATCCCCCAGCAGCAGCAGCCCCGGCCGGTGCCACAGCGGTGCAAGGCCCACCTGCACCCCCAGGCGCTGGGGGCCCTGCAGGTGCTCGGCGTTGGCCAGGATGTGGCGGGCCAGCCATGGGGGTGCAAGGGCCGCGAAGGCCTCGGCCCAGGCCGCAGCGCCGGGCTCGGCGGGCTGGCCCGGGCGCAGCACCCAGCCCAGCTGCAGGGTGCCCGAGGGGCTGGCGAAGACGCTGGCGATGGCCCCCCCGGCCACCAGGGTCATGAAGCTGTTGTGCTCCAGCAGGCGTGGATGGGCCGGCAAGGTGAACCACAGCACATCCAGTTCAGCTCCCTGGCGCAGCAGCGAGAGCCCGGCCCGCTCCCTGATCAGCGATCGGCGGCCATCGCAGCCCAGCACCAGAGAGCCCCTGAGCTGGCTGCCATCCGCCAGCTGCACCCCCACCACCCGATCGTGCTGTCGTTGTAGATCCTGAACAGCGGCCCCAGGCCGCCAGCTGAAGCTGGGCTGGCGCAGGGCCCGCTGGAGCAGGGCCTCCAGCAGCGCCTGCTGGGCCACCAGGCGGCAGGGCTGCAACGCCCCCATCGGCTCGGCCACGCTGAACAGCTGGCGCCTCTCGATCCAGAAGCTCCAGCTGTGGATCGGGCGCTGGGGCAGCTCGGCCACCAGATCCTTGAGGCCCATGCGCGCCAGGGCCTCCAGGCCGGAGGGCATCAGGCCATCGCCGCGGAACTGGCGGCTGAACTGGCTGCTGGCCTCCAGCAACACCACCGGCAGCCCGGCCTCAGCCAGTTGAACCGCCAGGGACAGGCCGGCGGGCCCGGCCCCCACCACCAGCAGGGGCTTCAAGCCTCAGGGGCAGGTGCGCTCAGCAGGCGAACGCCGCTGAAGAACAGGGAGATCCCGAACAAGGTTCCCACGGCCCAGAGGCTGTCGCTGGGCCATTCAGCCACCAGCAGCCCTCCGAGCAGGGCCGTTACCACCCCATCCGCCAGCACCAGGCCGCGAGCCTCGGCCTGGCTGGCGGCGGCCGCCGCCAGTTCCATCACGCCCTCGAAGATCAGCAACAGGCCCACGAACAGGGTGAGGCTCACCTCGCTCTCCACCGGATAGGCCACCACCCAGATGCCAGCCACCAGATAGAAGAGGCCCGAGAGGGCCCGAAACACCTTGCCCTTGCTGCCCTCCGCCTGGCCGATGCGCAGCAGCTGGCTCACGCCGGCCACGGCGGCGATCACGCCGATGCTGAGGGTGAGGGCCGTGGCCGAGAGGAAGGGCAGGGCGATCGAGGCGGCCGCCGCCAGGAACAGCAGCACCGCGGTGATCCAGCGCAGGGTGTTTGGATTCATTCCGCGGTCAGTGATGCAGGGAGGCCTCCCACCCTAAGGCCGATGGCCGGAACGTTTCCGTCAGGTTTGGCCCAGGGCGCTGCGCCGTTCTTATGGTGCACCCAGCTCAGACCCCTCCCTGCTCCATGGCCGCGATTTACAGCGATAACAGCCTCACGATCGGGCGTACGCCGCTGGTGCAGCTGAACCGTGTGAGCGCCGGAGCGAAGGCACGGGTGCTGGCCAAGATCGAGGGACGCA
>Ga0315899_10000238_pt1 | contig 67270 bp, 69 predicted proteins | sample LakEriMetagenome_2_FD_203518 | JGI IMG/M metagenome (GOLD analysis project Ga0315899, IMG submission 203518) | Freshwater fungal communities from buoy surface, Lake Erie, Ohio, United States - Buoy 4 MA112 | ecosystem: Environmental > Aquatic > Freshwater > Lake | place: USA: Lake Erie, Ohio... | reverse complement strand
CCCGTAAGTCCGCCAAGCGGTCTTATCCCCCCGGTCAGCACGGCCAAGCCCGTCGCAAGCGCTCCGAATACGCCATCCGCCTCGAAGAGAAGCAGAAGCTTCGCTTCAACTACGGCATCTCCGAGCGCCAGCTCGTGCGCTACGTGAAGAAAGCGCGCGCCCAGGAGGGTTCCACCGGAACCAACCTGCTGAAGCTGCTCGAGAACCGTCTCGACAACGTGTGCTTCCGCCTCGGCTTCGGTCCCACCGTGCCCGGCGCCCGCCAGCTGGTGAACCACGGCCACGTCACCGTGAACGGCCGCGTCGTGGACATCCCCAGCTACCAGTGCAAGGCCGGCGATGTGATCGCCATCCGCGAGCGCAAGCAGAGCAAGAAACTTGCCGAGGGCAACCTGGAATTCCCAGGCCTGGCCAACATCCCCCCCCACCTCGAGCTCGACAAGAACAAGCTCACCGCCAAGGTGATCAGCCGTTGCGAGCGCGAGTGGGTCGCCCTCGAAATCAACGAACTGCTGGTGGTGGAGTTCTACTCCCGCAAGGTGTGATCCAGCTGCTGTCTGCAGCGGCCGAAGTCACGTCACCCCATCCAACCAGCCCCTGCCCCACCGGCAGGGGCTTTTTTATGGCCATCCGGCCACCAGGGAGAAGCGCTGCTGCGTGGCAGACCGGTTCGTGGCAAACCGGTTCGTGGCAAACCGCGGTTCACCGCCAGCAGGTCCGCGCGCAGCCCTTTACCAGCAGGTTGGCTAAGCCATAGCTAAGCCATGGCGAAGGGGAGGGGTTGTGCCCGCTTCAGGGCCATGCCCCCAACCACCCGATTGGGGCGCAGGCGATCGGGCGGGGCGCGGCAGGGCCTTGGTCACGGCTTGAGCCCAGTGCCCCGGGCCCAGACAGCGTGAGCCCAGGACCGGGCCCTCAGCCGCCGATCAACGTCTCCAGCGCCGCCGTCACATCCGCCTGGCGCATCAGCGATTCGCCCACCAGCACCGCATCAGCGCCGGCGTTCTGCACGCGATCGAGGTCGTCGCGCGTGAACAGGCCCGATTCGCTCACCAGCAGGCAGCCCTTGGCGCGGATCTGCTCGCCGTAGGTGGCGGTGAGCTGTTCGGTGGTGGCCAGATCGGTGTGGAAGGTGGCCAGATCGCGGTTGTTGATGCCGATCAGCTCCACCCCCTCCAAGGCCAGCACCCGCTCCAGCTCCTCGCTGTCGTGCACCTCCACCAGCACCGCCAGCCCGAGGCTCTTGGCCACCTTGAGCAGGTAGGCCATGTCCACGTCGGTGAGGATGGCGGCGATCAGCAGGGCGGCATCGGCGCCGGCGGCGCGGGCCTGATAGAGCTGATAGGGGCTGAGGATGAAGTCCTTGCAGAGCAGCGGCAGATCCACCACCTGGCGCACCTGCACCAGCACCTCAAAACCGCCCTGGAAAAACTGTTTATCGGTGAGCACCGACAGGCAGCTGGCGCCACCGGCGGCATAGCCCCGGGCGATCGCTTCGGGATCGAAATCCTCGCGGATCACGCCCTTGCTGGGGCTGGCCTTCTTCACCTCGGCGATCACCGCCGGTTTGCGGCAGGAGGCCTTCAGGGCCGCCAGAAAATCGCGGGGAGCGGGCAGTTCCGCCACCTGCTGCTTGAGCTTCTGCAGGCTCACCCGCTCACGGGCGGAGGCCACCTCCCGGTCTTTCTCCCAGACGATCTTCTCCAGGATGTGGCGGGGCTCGCTCTCCGCATGGGGGATGGCGTACTCCAGGTGCGCCACCTTCACCTTGGGATTGGGGGGACGACGACGAATCTCCATCTCAGGCACCCACCGCGGCAGCCGCCTGCTTATAGGCCACTTCCACCAGCTCACTGAGCGTGGGGTGGGTGTGGACCTCCGTGGCCAGCTGCTTCACGCTCTGGCGGCGGGCCACGGCGTTGGCGATCTCCTGGATCAGATCCGCGGCATGGAGGCCGTAGATGTGGGCGCCGAGCACCTCACCGGTGGTCTTGTTGAACAGCAGCTTCATCAGGCCATCGCTCTCCAGCTCGGCCAGCGCCTTGGTGTTGGCCTTGAAATAGCTGCGCACCGTGCCCAGCTCGAAGCCATCGCTGGCGGCCAGGGCCTTGGCATCGGCCTCGCTCAGCCCCACCGAACTGATCTCCGGATGGGTGAAGGTGGCGGCCGGAATCGAGCGGTAGTCGATCTGGCGGCTGTGGCCCAGGATGTTGTCCACCGCCACGGTGCCCTGGGCGGCGGCGGTGTGGGCCAGCATCATCTTGCCGGTCACATCGCCCACGGCCCACAGGTGGGGCACCGGCGCTCCATTCACCAGCACGCGCATCTGATCGTCCACGGGGATGAAGCCGCGGTTGGTCTCCACGCCCACCGCCTCCAGGTTGAGCTCCCGGCTGGAGGGCACGCGACCGGTGGCCACCAGCACCGCATCCACCTCCAGCGTTTCCACCAGCTCCTTGGTGGCCATGTCGGCCAGCTCGATCCGCACCGGCGCCCCGGGCGTGATCTTGCGGGCCAGCACACCGGAGCGGGCGTCGATGTCGCGGCCGTCGATCAGGTTGCGGGCGGCGATCTTGGCGATGTCGGGATCGAAGGTGGGCAGCACCCGATCCATGGCCTCGATCATGGTCACCTCGCAGCCGAGGGCCGTGTACACGTCGGCGAATTCAAGGCCGATGTAGCCGCTGCCGATGATGGCGATCCAGCGGGGCAGCCACTCCAGGCTGATGGCCTCATCGCTGGTGAACACCGTGCGGCCGTCGGTTTCGATGCCGGGGGGCACGAAGGGATCGGAGCCGGTGGCGAGGATCACCTCACGGGCGCTGAGCACCCGGTCCACCCCGTTGAGCTCGCGCACCCCCACCCGCTGGCTGCCCTCCAGGCGGCCCTTGCCGCGGATGATCGTGACGCCGGCGCGCTCCAGGGTCTTGGTGAGGTTGGAGCGGATCGTGGCCACCAGCTGATTGGCGTGGTCGGCGATCTTCTGGCGCTCGAACCGCACCGGGGCGGCATGGATGCCGAAGCCCTTGAGGTGCTCCGCATCCGCCAGTTCCCGCACCCGACCGCTGGCGGCCAGCAGGGCCTTGGAGGGCACGCAGCCGCGGTTCACGCAGGTGCCGCCCATGTCGCGGCTCTCGATGATCGCGGTGCGCAGGCCGTGGTCGGCGGCGTGCTTGGCCGCATCGAAGCCGCCATAGCCGGCACCGATGACGATCACATCGAAGTCGAAGGTGGCGTCGCTCACCGGGGCCCTGCTCAGTTGGCGGGCATTCTCTCCGATCAGGCTCCCTGGGAGCCCGAATGGGCCTGGCGCCAGCGCTCCAGCAGCAGCGGCCCCGCCGCCACCGCCACATTCAGCGATTCCACCGCCGAACTGTGGGGAATGGTGACCCGATGGCTGGCCAGGGCCTCCAGCTCGGGATGCAGCCCTGCGCCCTCATTGCCCAGCAGCAGCACCGTGGGGCGGGTCCAGTCGAGCTGCCAGTAGGGCTGGGCGGAGGGTTCCACCACGGTGGCCACCAGCTGCTGGCCGGCGGCACGGGCCCGCTCCAGGCGCTGGAGCAGCGCCTGGCGATCCGGCTCCCGGGCCACGGGCAGAGCCAGGGCGGCGCCAGCGGAGGCCCGCAGCACCTTGGGCTGGTGGGGGTCGGCGCCGGCGGCCTGCCACACCTGCTCCACACCCGCCGCCAGGGCGGTGCGCAGCAGGGTGCCGAGGTTGCCGGGATCCTGCAGCTGATCGAGGGCCAGCACGAAGCCGGCGGAGCCGCTGGCCTGGGGCAGGGCCGAGACCGCCAGGCTCATCACCACCCCATCGGGGGCCTCTGTGGTGGCCACGGCCTCCAGCACCGCCTCGCCCACGGGCTGCACGGGCTGGATCAGGGCTGAGGCCAACTCCGGGTGCCGCTCCAGCCAGGCCGCCGTGGCGAGCACCTGCTGGGGCTGCAGCTTCAGCCGCAGCAGTTCCTGCAGCAGGTGGGTGCCCTCCAGCAGCAGCAACCCCTGCTCGCGCCGCCCCCTGGCCTGGTGCAGGGCCCGGAAGCGGGCCACCAGGGGATTGCGGCGGCTGGTGATCGGTTCCGGCGGCAGCCGGCGCAGCTCAGAAGTGTTGATGGCGGCGCACATGCAGGGAGTCCTCGATCACCAGCTTGGTGTCCTGCAGATCCAGGCCCTTCACAGCGGCCACTTCACCTTTCAGGCCCTCGGCGGTGAGGTTCTTGATCAGTTCCTTGATCAGCACGTCCTCCACGGTGGTCTGGTCGAGCGAATCGGGAGTGAGCGACTCCAGGAACTTGCCGAGCTTGGAGGCCACCACCTCGGAGGCATTGGTGATCTTGAGAACGAGCATGGACTGGAGATGGCCGTGGCAGAGCCCCCAGGCTGGCACCGAACAGGGCGAGCACTCCAGAAGCAAGGAACGGCAACAAAAAAGCTCCTCGCCCGGGGGAGAGGAGCTTTGCGATGCGGATGGGGAGACTTGAACTCCCACGACATTGCTGCCACTAGTACCTGAAACTAGCGCGTCTACCAATTCCGCCACATCCGCGTGGGGATTCCAGCAATGGGACTCAGTGAGAACTGACCCGCTTGCCGGTGAAAAGAGCGTAGCAGACGACCTCTTAGTCGCGCCTAGTCGGGGTCCGAGACGGGGACCTTGGACAGCCAGAGGAGGGCTTCCTCCAGCTTGGTGATCACCAGGCTGACCTCTCGGCCTTCACCAATGATGAAGGTGATGTCCTCCGCGACGGTCCCGACTTCGTAGCTGTTAGGGATCTTCATCAAGCGGCAGCCAGCTTGGGGCGGCCCTTCGGACGGCCCTTCGGACGGCCAGTGGGCACCGACACCACAGCAGGGAACTTCTCGCCAGCGTTGAGGCCCTTGAACACAGCCTTGGCCTGCTTGAGCACCTTGGCGGCCTGGCCACGCTCACCCCGGATCACGACACCGGAGCTGCGGCGGCGGACGGAGAAGCCACTCACGTCGGGCTGGTAGTGGAACACGGGGATCTGGAAGGCGCGGCGATCGTCCTCGTCGAAGTCAGCCAGGTCGATGTCGTCGATCAGGTGACCCTTGGCAACGATCTTGTCAACCTGGGCCTGGAGCTTGGCAGTCTCCTTCTCAGAGAGCTTCTTGATCTGAGCAGCAGTCAGTTTTTCGGGAATAGCAATAGCAGCCATTGTTGATGGATGTGAAAATGAACAGAAATGAGGTGAACCCAACGTCAGGGAGGACGCTGGGCATCTCTGTGGTGGTGGATCATGTGGTGGATGGAATCAGCGGCAGCTGCGGGAGATAATTCCGGCTACCCAGTCGATGTCTTCAATCGGAGTGGAGCGGTCCTGGGACTGGTAGTACTGCAGGTCTTTGGCGGCCTGACACTCAGCAGCTCGATTACCGTCCTTCCGTGCAGATCCTGCAACCAGGGATGCGCCGATTTGGGCGTACCTGTTGGTGTCCTGAGGACTTGGGATGGCAATCACAGGGGTTGAATTGAAGAGAACCAGAGAGAACAGAAGCGGTTTCATTGGCTGGTGGAATGAGTGGTTAGTGGATGGATCAAATCGAAGAAACAGCAGCTCTGGATGTTGCGTTGGAAACCTTTGCGTACCTGAGAGTTGTCTCAATACGTTTGTGGCCGAGCAGGTCTTGAATGACGCGGATGTTCACGTCTGCATCCACAGCCCAGGTCGCAAAGCTGTGATGAAGGGAGTGGAAGAAGTAGGACTCATCCTTACCGACATAGTTGCGAACCTTATTGAAGGCCCTCCTGAGCTGGTCAGGATCTCGCCACCCGTCACCAAGGAGCAGCACGTTGGGGCTGGCGTTCGCCATCCGTTGTGCGAGTAGGTCCTTGATTCGATCGTGAATCGGTAGAGCGCTGTAGTTGCCGGCCTTGGTGGTGAAGCCAGGGCGACCACCCACATGGATCAGGTTCTGGCTGAGATCCACATCCTGGGCCTTGAGCTTGAACAGCTCTCCCTGGCGCATGCCGGTGAAGGCTGCGACCAGGATGATGTCGGCCAGGTCTTGACGGTCCCAGAGCTCCAGGGCGGCCTGGGCCATGCCCTCCACCTCAGCCTTGGTGAAGTAGGTGAGGCGATGCTCCACCTCCTTGCGGCGGCGCAGCTTGGATGAGGCCATCAAAGGCCAGGTGGTTCATCACCGTGGACACTGCCGACACAATCCTGTTGATGGTTGCGTCGCTCTTGCCATCTTCCTCCAGCTCAATCGAAACCTGCTGGATGTTGGGCTGGTTGATCTTGGTGAGCGGGAAGCTGCGACCCCGAAGCCGTGAGAAGTGACCAGTGTTGATGTGAGCAGTCACGGAGCCATTGCCGTGGCGCCATGTGTCGCGGGTTCTGAAGGTGTAGTCAACACCCTCGCCCCAGGTTTTGATGGTGTCAGACATCGCTGAGAAGCTCCTCAATTTGTTGTTTGACCAGCTCACCTTTGGGTGTGAGCCAGAGACGCTTGACCCGTTGATCCATGGGGTCCCTCTTCTTGACAATCAAACCCATACCGGGCTTGCCCAAGCGGTGATAATCGCTGAGCCAGTCCGTGCATCGACTGATACTGGATTGAGCAAGGCCCAAATCCTTTGGCATGGGTGTGGTCTTACATCCGTTGCGGGAACAGACGTAGAAGAACACCGAAATCACCTGGCCAGGTATCTCTTTATCGAAAGTGCGGAGAAGATCTATTGACCGACGCAGCCTCTCGAACCTCCGGTCCTTGATCTCGTTTGGCATGTGGATCCTTGGAGAACCATTCACAGTGTAGCCCTAGGTCACCGTTTCCAAGCACTTCGACTCAACCTCTCGGCGTTTCATCAGGAGCTGAGTCACACGAAGCCACTGCTGCACACCAGCAGACTAATGCCAGTACTTGCGTTTGATGTTTTAAGTGGGACTAGGCCGGCTTGCTCGTAGAACTGCATCTGGCACTCAGCCTCAATGGCTAGACCAATGACAGATGGGATCTTGACTACACGCTTGTTTTCTTCGACGAATGAGAATGCGAAGTCGAACAGGGCCTTGAGTGTGATCTGAGCCACGGACTCTGTGTCGATCCCAGACAGGCACTGGTTGACATCTGTGAGGAGAACTCCGCTCTTCCCTGCGCAGACCTGAACCCTAGTTTTCTGGATTCGTGCAACCAGGGGTGGCATCAGCTCTTCAATGGAAGCCTTAGCAAACACCGATGAGGATGCACATGCCTCCTTTTCTAGCTTTCGCATGTTTTGATGAAGCCCATGAACGCCGCAACAGAGACCTCTCGCTCACGTTGAACTTCCTCATCAATTTGAGCCTTTTGAAATGGACAAACGTCAAGCAAATGGGAGCCTCTGGCGCGAATCGCCCGTTAGCACGCCATTAAGGGGATCGCCAAGTGGATCATTGTCCTGGCAAGACGAAGAAGACGAAACCCGGCTAATTCATTAGACCACAGAGGTCCATTAGACCATAGAGTGTTGCTGTCGTGCCTATCAGAAGCGAGCTGACTAAATACCGCTAAATCCGCGTAGCTGCGACCAAATCCCTAGGAGCCTGTCGCACATTGAGCCCAGCCAATGTGCGACGCAGCGGCTGTCGCTTCAACCAATGGTTTGACCCACAGCCCCGTTATAGTGAGGGCCGCTCTCAGGCCATTGCCAGCGATACCCTGAACAGCTTGAGGATGTGGTAGGTGGTGGCCATCAGCGCCCATTCCCCGTTCACTTGCTCCATGCCCTGCAATCGGAACCGATCCAGCCTTCTGGATCCCTTGATCTGCCCAAATACCGGCTCCACCACCGTCTTACGCAGGGCATAGATCGCCTGGCCTGCTTTGGAGCGGAGCTTGCGGTCCATCCGGCCGCGGGCATCGAGATCTTTCGGCGGCCGTTCCCGTGATGGCCGGGGCCTTTGGCCGTGCTGCTGCCGGCTGGTGGAGATGTAGGCCTCCAGCCCACGCTGCTCGCAGGCCTCCAGGTTGGTGGTGCTGCAGTAGCCCGCATCCGCGGTGAGCACCGCTGGCAACTGGCCGGTGTTGGTCTTGATTCTCTCCAGCATGGGCAGCAGGTGCACCGCATCACTGGGCTGGTTGCTCACCCCAATGGCCACGATCACTTTGTGGTCACCATCGACGGCAGCCTGGGCGTTGTAGCCCTGGATCCAGCCCTCAGGTCCCTTGAGGATGTGTCTGTCTGGATCGGTGAAATTGCGTTGGGCCCAGGGTTTAGGGTTACTAGACGCATCGGTGGGCAGCTGCCTGTGTGGCATCGCCAGAGGATCAGCTTCTACTGCGCAGCCAGGTGAGGCCAGCCCGACAGCTGCCGCCTTCTCGATGGCCAGCTTGTTGGCGTCATCCGCCCGTTTGCGAGCACCACACCCGCGGCGAGCTGACCGCTTGCTGGCTTGGCCGTCACCACTGGCCTCAGCTGCAACAGCTTGCTGCTGCAGCTGAGCGGCCTTGGCAGCTGCAACCTCTGCCTCCAGCTCAGCCTTGGCCTTGCGGATCCCATCCCAGCCTGCTGCTGCGCCGCTGCAGTTCCTGCGGCAGCTCATCACCGCGTTTGCCCTCGCAATATTGGCCGTCTTCCTGGGCGTCGATGAGTTCGGCCTTACGCAGCAGCCCGCGCATCTCGGCCTCAAGCTGCTGCTCACTTTTGCGCATTCGCTCGTGACCCATGGCTTTGTGTTTGCTGGCATTGGCGCGGATCTTGGTGCCATCCAGTGCCACGTGACCCAGGCTCACCAGTCCTGCCTTCTGGCACAGCCGCAGCACTTCAACAAAGAGGCCAGCCAGGGCATTCAGATGGCGCCGGGGGAAATCGCTGATCCGGCTGTGGTCCAGCTGCTGGTTGCCCGTCAGAACGCGAAAGGCGGCATCCTGCCAGCAGGCCTTTTCGATCTTCCTGGAACTGGGCAACCCGACGCAGTAGGCGTACAGGAGCAGCACCACCAACCGCTGCACGGAACACTTCGTCTACATCCTGGGGTCGTAAGCCTTCTCCCACCGCGGATCCTTCTGCCGGTAAACGGCGTAGCTCTCCTCGAGATCCAGCTCAGCAGCCAGATCCAGCAGGAAAAACACCATGTGGTTCTCAGGCAACCAGTCCACCGGTGAGGGCGGCAGCAGCAGCATCTGCTCCGGGTTCCAGGAACGGAAGGACTTGGGCTTGACGATGGCCCCATTCTCTCGCCCAGATCCATTGCAATCACTGGGATCTGGGCAGATCAGCAGGCGTCTGGGGAAAGCCCAGGCGCTGTTCTATGCGCGACACGCTCCCAGGGAGCGCTTCGAGAGGAACGTCATTTTCTTCAAAAAAAGTTCACCCCATCGCCCACCGGACTCAGAAAGTGCAGATCAAGCCAGTTCAGGGTCCGGCCGTCTAGACGGTCTCAGGTTTGGTTGTCAAGATGGGGCGCCCAAGGCGGGACGCCCGTAGCCATGACCGTGACCGTTGTCCCGTCTCAGCAGATTCTCAATCCGCAACTCGAAATCGCCGGTGGCCGCCGGCTGAGCGGTGAGCTGCGGGTAAGTGGCGCCAAGAATTCAGCCCTGGTGCTGATGGCGGCCTGCCTGCTCACCGAAGAGCCCCTGAGGCTGCGCAACGTGCCGCCCCTCACCGACATCCAGGGGATGACCGAGATCCTCTCCTCCTTGGGGGTCAAGGTGCGCCGCGGCGCCGACTGGATCGAAATGGATGGCTCCGGCCTGAACCAGTCGGCGCCCCCCTATGAGCTGGTGAACAGCCTGCGGGCCTCGTTCTTCTGCATCGGCCCGCTGCTGGCCAAGCTGGGCATCGCCCGGGTGCCCCTGCCCGGCGGCTGCCAGATCGGCACCCGTCCCGTGGTGGAGCACGTGAAGGGGCTGAAGGCCCTGGGGGCCCAGGTCACGATCGAGCACGGGGTGGTGTCGGCCGTGGTGCCCGGCCGCAGCCATCGCCTCAAGGGCGGCCGCATCCATCTCGACTGTCCGAGCGTGGGGGCCACCGAAACTCTGATGATGGCCGCCGCCCTCGCCGATGGCGAGACGGTGATCGACAACGCGGCCCTGGAGCCGGAAGTGGTGGATCTGGCGGGCCTGCTGATCGCCATGGGCGCCCGGGTGCGGGGCGCCGGCACCCCCACCATCACCATCGTCGGGGTGGAGCGGCTGCACGGCGCCGACTACGCCGTGATCCCCGACCGCATCGAGGCCGGCACCTTCCTGCTGGCGGCCGCGATCACCCGCTCCACCCTCACCGTGGGCCCGGTGATCACCGATCACCTCGGCGCGGTGCTCACCAAGCTCGAGGAAGCGGGTTGCCGCCTGCGGATCCAAGGCACCAGCGTGACCATCAGCGCCGACCAGATCAACGCCGTAGACCTGCGCACCCAGCCCTTCCCCGGCTTCCCCACCGACCTGCAGGCCCCATTCATGAGCCTGCTGGCCACCGCCGAGGGCACCAGCGTGATCACCGAGAACATCTTCGAGAACCGCCTGCAGCACGTGGCCGAGCTGCAGCGCATGGGTGCCTCCATTCGCATGCAGGGCAACACGGCCTTCGTGGAGGGCGTGACCCGTTTGAGCGGCGCTCCGGTGCAGGGCAGCGACCTGCGGGCGTCCGCCGCGATGGTGTTGGCGGGCCTGGCGGCCGACGGCATCACCACCGTGCAGGGGCTCGAATATCTCGATCGCGGCTATGCCGACTTCGAGGGCAAGCTGAACGCCGTGGGGGCCTCCATTCGTCGGGTGGGCTGAGCTCGTAGAGTCAGCCTTGCGGGAGCGTGCCGGAATTGGTAGACGGACTCGACTCAAAATCGAGCGCCTTCGGGCATGTGGGTTCGAGTCCCACCGCTCCCATCCAACCGCCTGCCAGGCAGGCGCCCGCCAGGTCGGCGGTGATGAACACCTACGGGCGCTTCCCGATCGAACTGGTTCGGGGCAGGGGCGTCTGGGTGTGGGACAGCAACGGCAGGCGCTATCTCGACTGCGTCGCCGGCATCGCCGTCTGCACCCTCGGCCACAGCAGCCGCGCCCTGCGCAAGGCCCTGGGCCAGCAGCTGCGCCAGCTGCAACACGTGTCGAACCTCTATCGGATTCCGGAACAGGAGCGACTGGCGGCCTGGATCACCGCCAACAGCTGCACCGATGCGGTGTTCTTCTGCAATTCGGGCGCTGAGGCCAACGAGGCCGCCATCAAGCTGGCCCGCAAGCACGGCCACGTGGTGCGGGGTATCGAGAATCCCCTGATCCTCACCGCCCAGGCCAGCTTCCACGGCCGCACCCTGGCCGCCGTGACGGCCACCGGTCAGCCCAAGTACCACCAGGGCTTCGAGCCGATGGTGCAGGGTTTCCGCTACTTCCCCTACAACGACACCGCCGCCTTCGAGGCCCTGCTGGCGGAGTGCGAGGCCTCCGGACCACGGGTGGCCGCGGTGCTGCTGGAGCCCCTGCAGGGGGAAGGGGGCGTGAATCCCGGCAACCCGGCCTTCTTCCGGCGCGTGCGCGAGCTCTGCAGTGAGCGCAACATCCTGCTGATCTTCGATGAGGTGCAGGTGGGGGTGGGCCGCAGCGGCTGCCTGTGGGGCTACCAGAAACTCGGGGTGGAGCCCGATGCGCTCACCCTGGCCAAGGGCCTGGGCGGCGGCTTCCCGATCGGCGCCCTGGCGGTGAAGGCCGCCGCCGATCACCTGCGGCCGGGCGAGCACGCCAGCACCTTCGGCGGCAATCCCCTGGCCTGTCGCGCCGGCCTCACCGTGGCCGAGGAACTGAGCCGCCGCAACCTGCCCGCCCACGCCGCGGCCATGGGTGCCCTGCTGCAGGACCAGCTGGCCGAGCTGGCCGCCCGGCATCCAGCCATCGCCGAGGGGGCCCGCGGCTGGGGGCTGCTGCAGGGCCTGGTGCTGCGGCCGGAGGGGCCCGCCGCCATCGATGTGGTGAAGGCCGCGATGGAGGAGGGCCTGCTGCTGGTGCCGGCCGGCAGCAACGTGGTGCGCTTCGTGCCGCCGCTCACGATCAAACCCCGCCACATCCGTGAGGCGGTGAAGCGGCTCGAGCGAGCCCTGCTGCTGTGCCAGGCGACCCCTTCGCCGACCTGATCGCCCCCTTCAGCCGCCGGGGCATCGACCTGGGGCTGGAGCGGCTGCAGGAAGCCCTGGCGGAGCTGGGCCATCCCGAGCGCCGCTTTGCGGCCGTGCAGGTGGCCGGCACCAATGGCAAGGGCTCGATCAGCACGATGCTGGAGCGCATCGCCAGCGCCGCCGGCATCCGCACCGGGCTCTACACCTCCCCCCACCTGCTGAGCTGGTGTGAACGCATCCGCCTGCCGTCTGGGCTGATCAGCGAGGCCGAGCTGCGCCGCCAGCTGGAGTCCCTGCAGCCCGTGGGCCAACGCCACAACCTCACGCCCTTTGAGCTGATCACCGCCGCCGCCTTCCAGGCCTTTGCGGAGTCGGGCGTGGAGCTGGCGGTGCTGGAGGTGGGCCTGGGGGGCCGGCTCGATGCCACCACCGTGCACCCGGATCGCCAGGTGCTGGCCCTGGCGGCCATCGGCCTCGATCACACGGAGCACCTCGGCCCCACCCTGGCCGCCATCGCCGCCGAGAAGGCCGGTGTGATGCACCCCGGGGCCATCGCCGTGAGCGGCCCGCAGCAGCCCGAGGCGGCCGCCGTGCTGGAGCGGGAAGCCAGCGCCCGCCGCTGTCGCCTGCGCTGGGTGGAGCCCCTGCCCGCCACCGCCGACGGCGGACCGGTGCTGGGGCTGCGGGGCGAGCTGCAGCGCCACAACGGCGCCGTGGCCCAGGCTGCCGCCCATGCCCTGGCGGAGCGGGGTTGGCCGATCACCGCCGCGGCCATCCAGCGGGGTCTGGCGCAGGCCCGCTGGCCCGGCCGCCTCGAGCGGCGCCGGTTCCGGGGCCGGGAGCTGCTGGTGGATGGGGCCCACAACCCACCGGCGGCCCTGGCCCTGCGCCGGGAGCTGGATGCCGAAGCCGGCGAGGCCGGGGCCCCGCGCCGCTGGCTGCTCGGCATCCAGCGCCACAAGGACGCCCCGGAGCTGCTGCGGATGCTGCTGCGGCCCGGCGATGCCGTACGGGTGGTGCCCCTGCCGGAACACCGCAGCTGGACGGCCGCGGAGCTGGCCCCCCCCTGCCCCGCCGCGGCGATCGCCGACGGCGCTCCGGAGCTCGATGCCAACCTGAGCTGGCTGATCGAGTCGGAGGCCCTGCCGGTGGTGGCCGGCTCGCTCTATCTGGTGGCGGCCGTGCTGCCCCGGCTCGACGCGACAGACTGAAACCAGCCGCGCCACTGCCATGCCCCGCCCTTCCCAGAGTCGGCCGCTCACCTGGCTGGCGGCACTGCTGGTGCTGCTGCTGGGCGTGATCAGCCCCTGGAGCAGCCCCGCGCAGGCCCTGGTCCAGGACACGGTGGACTACACCCTCACCAACCAGAGCGGCAAGGACTTCTCCGGCCAGCAGCTGGCCAATGCCTCCTTCGCCGGAGCCGTGGGCAAGGGAGCCAACTTCGCCGGCGCCAACCTCCACGGCGCGATCCTCACGCAGGGGGCCTTCCCGGAGGCCAACTTCGCCGGCGCCGACCTCTCCGATGCCCTGATGGACCGCGCCGACATGAGCCACACCGACCTGCGTGGCGCGGTGCTGGTGGGGGCGATCGCCTCGGGGGGCAGTTTCACCGGCGCCAACGTGGAGAACGCCGATTTCACCGATGCCCTGCTGGACCGGGTGGATCAGCGCCTGCTGTGCCAGAGCGCCAGCGGCACCAACCCGATCACCGGCGCCGACACCCGCGCCAGCCTGGGCTGCTGATCCCGCTCAGGGCCGCTCCAGCCAGCCCCGCAGCTTGCCGGGATTGAGCAGGCCCGCCGGGTCGTAGGCGGTCTTGGCCGCCACCTGGTCGGCATCCACATCCCCCAGCCCCCCATCCTCCACGGTGATCACGTGGGGGTTGAACAGCAGGCAGCCCTGCTCACGGGCCTGGTCGATCAGCGCCTGCAGGGCCTCGGGGCCGCGCCAACGCACCAGTGGCAGGCAAACCAGCCGCTGGCGCCCCTGGCTGCGCACCGCCTCCAGGTGCCAGAGCACATCCTCGCCCCAGTGGGCCCGCAGGGCCGCCAGGGCCGGGCCTTCCGGCTGGGGCAGCAACAGCTGCAGGTAGGTGAAGCCGGGATCCCGGGCGCGCACATGCAGGGTGGTGTGGTTCCAGCTGAGTTCCCGCAACGGGATGCCACGGCTCTGCCCCTGGGGGGCCTGCCACAGCAGCTGGCCGCCCAGCTCCGGCAGCAGCCCCTCCAGAACCGGCAGGGCATCGGGCGCCGCCAGCAGCAGCAGGCGATGGCCGCGGCCATCCGCCTCCGGGCAGCCCTGGGGCCAGGGCAGGCGAGCCGCCACCGGCGCCTCCAGCAGGCAGAGGGCATTGAGCTCCAGTGCCGTGGCGGGCAGCTGCTGGGCCGCCGCCAGGGCCTGCTCCCAGCCGGCGAACTCCAGCACCAGCTGCTGCCAGGCCACCGCCTCGGTGCTGGCCATGGTGAGGGCCGTGATAATGCCGTTGCTGCCATAGGCGTGGTTGATCGGCCTGGCGCCGGCGGCATCCAGTTGCAGCACGCGCGGCTCGGGCTCCAGGGTGATCAGCTCCAGCCCGAGCAGATGGCCGGGATCCCGCAGAAACCCCCAGCGCAGGGAGCCGATGCCGCCGGAGCCCCCGGCCACATAGCCCCCCAGGGTGGCGGTGCGCACGGTGCTGGGCAGCAGCCGCAGGGCGCGGCCCTGGGCCTGCAGCTGGCGGTCGAGATCGGCCAGCAGGATGCCCGGCTCCGCGCAGAACACCCCGCTGGCGGCATCGAGCTGGCGCAGGCGATTGAGGCCGGTGATGTCGAGCACCAGGCCACCCGCGATGGGCGCGCTCTGGCCGTAGTTGCCGGTGCCGGCGCCCCGCAGGGTGAGGCTGACGCCATGGCGCGCGCAGGCCGCCGCCACCCGCAGCACCTGCTCGGTGCTGGAGGCCTTCGCCCCCAGCTGGGCGCGGCGCCCCAGCAGCAGCGGCTCCAGCACGGGCGAGTACACGAAGGCATCGCCCGAGAGCGTCTCCAGCTGCTCGGCGGATCGCAGCAGCTCCAGGCCACCGGCCAGCAGATCCGCGGCCAGGGCCTCCAGCTGGGGCGCGGTGGCCGGCGGCGGCAGCGGCTGGGGCAGGGCCGTGGGCAGCGCGGAAGACGTGGACACCATCAGGGCAGGCGGCTCAGGGCGGTGAGGCGGGGATCGGGCTGCTCCGCCGGGGGCGGGGGCAGCCACTGGCCGTCCCGCAGCACCCGCCGCTGGGGCGAGCGGGCCAGCAGCTCGCTCCAGCTTGACGCGGCCAGCACCAGCAGGTCGGCCGGTGAACCAGACCGCAACACGCCATCCCACGCCAGCTGCAGCATCCGCGAGGGCACCGTGGTGAAGGGCATCAGCCCCTGGCGGCTCCAGGGGGCCAGCTGGACCGCGAGCAAGGCCAGCCGCAGGGTGTCGAGCGGGTCGAAATCACCGCCCGGGAACCAGGGATCCTGCACGTTGTCGGCGGCGATGGCCACTGGCACGCCGGCCTGCTGCAGCAGGCGCACCGGCGCGAGAGGCCGCTCGGGCGTGGTGAGCTGGTGGCGGCGACCCAGCAGCCAGAAGTTGGTGGTCGGCAGGGCCACCACCGCCAGGTCGAGGGCGGCCATCCGCTCCACCAGACGGCGCCGCGGCCCCTCCGCCAGCAGGCCGAGGCTGCTGCTGTGGCTGCAGCTGATCGGCACCGACAGGCGATGGCGCTCGAGCAGCTCCACCAGCAAGCGCACGCCGCGGCCCGGTTGCTCGCCCCCCTCATCCACATGCAGATCGATGCCGCAGCCGAGGCGATCGGCGAGGCGCAGCAGCGCCAGAAGATCCTGGCGATCAGCCTGGCCGCGGGGGTAGGGCGGCCCCAGCACCCCGCCCAGCAGGCCACCGGCCCGGGCCACCCGCTGGGCCAGGGCCTCCCCCTCCGGCGAGCCCCAGAAGGCGAGCGGCGTCAGGGCCACCAGCTGCAGGGCGATCCGCCCCCGCCAACGCTCGCGCAGGGTCAGCAGGGCCTCCCAGCTGGCCGCCGCCCCCGATCCGCCACTGTCCACATGGCTGCGCAGGGCCCGCAGGCCATGGCGCCAGGCCCGCTGCAGGGCCGCCTCGCCCCGCTCCAGCACCTGCTCCACGCTGCGCCGCTCCCCCTCCTGCAGGTTCGCCGCCAGGGCCCCCGCCATCGTGCCGGCACGGTTGGGATAGGCCCCCCAGCTGAAGGCCTTGTCGAGATGCACATGGGCATCCACCAGGGGGGTGAGCGCCAGGGGGAGGGATTCCGTCCCCGGCTCACCGGCCAGGGAGTGGATGGCCGCCACGCGCCCCTGGGCCAGGTGCAGCTCCACGGCCAGAAGCCCATCGGCATCGCCGCAGGGGAGATCCCGCCGCAGGGGATCCAGCAGGGCCCGGGGCAGACGCAGCCGCAGGCTGGCCACCATCAGCGCTCGGTGGTGCCGCTGTTGCTGGAGGCATTCAGCACCACCAGCTGGCCGGCCCCCGCCAGGGTGAGGGCCTGGTAGCGGGGAATCGAGAAGCCCGGCAGCAGGGCCTGGCCGCCCACTTCGGTGGTGTAAAGGCTGAACAGGCCGAAGTTGGTGCGGCGGGTGCCCTGGGCGGCAATCGCCCCCAGGGCGCCGCGCTGGCTGGCGATCAGGCGCGGGCAGTCGCGCACCACCAGCTGCACCACCATCGGCAAACCATGGTTGGTGCACAGCTCCTCGGAGGCCAGCTCCACCAGCTGATCCGCGGCGAAGGCCTCAAACTCCAGCGGCCCCGGGTTGCTCCAGGCCAGCGCGGCGCCGGCACCGGCCGTGAGAGCCGCCCAGGGCCACCAGGAGCCACCACCAGACCACACCATGCCGAAGAGCCGGACCACCTCTTGATAGGATGACGCAGCCCTGGCGGGCGTAGCCAAGTGGTTAAGGCAGCGGATTGTGATTCCGCCATTCGGGGGTTCAAGTCCCCTCGCTCGCCCCTTCCTCAACCCCCGGCAGCTCCCTGAGCCGCCGGGGGTTCTCCCTTTTCAGCCAGCGGCGGCCAGCAGGGCCTGGAGCAGCGCTTCACCGCCCTCCCGCACCGGATCGGCACAGGCCACACCGGTTTCGGCAGCAATCTGCGCCACGGCCGCCGCCGCCAGCGTCGGCTCAAGGTGGGCGGTGTTCAGCGCGATGGCCCGCACCCGCGGCCGCAGGCCATCCGGGCGCCCCAGGGCCGCCACCGCTTCCGTGGCCGCGATCAACTCCGTGAGCGGGGGAATCGGCACCGGCTGGGCACCGGGACGGGTGCGCACATGGGTCTGGCCGGCGCGGTGCACCAGCAGCAGATCCGTGGGCTGACTGCCACGCATCAACGGCAGGGTGGCGGTGGATCCCGGATGGGCCAGCGACCCCTGGCCCTCCACCAGCAACAGAGTCTCGGGGCCGGCTCCTGCGGCCGCCTGCAGCACGGCCCACTCCACGGCACCGGCGGCGTAGTCCACGCGCACGGCATCGAGGGCCACCCCCTGGCCACTGATCAGGATTCCGGCCTGGCCGGTGCCCACGAAGCGAGCATCCAGCCCCTGGCGCCGGGCGGCGGCCTGCAGGTCGAGACAGGCGCTCATCTTGCCCACGGCCATGTCGGAGCCCACCGCCAGCAGCCGCCGGCAGGGCAGGGCGGCTGCACGGGCCGTGGCCACCTCCAGGCCGGGCGGCTCCTGGCGGAGATCCCAGATCCACTGGCCCGGGCGCCGACAGGCCGCGGCGAAATCGGGATCCTGCCCCAGGCGGCTGTGCAGCCCACTGGCCAGGTTCAACCCCGCCTGCAGGGCCACCAGCACATCGGCCCGCATCTCCGGCGGCAGACGACCGCCCGAGGGCGCCAGGCCCACCACCGCCACCTCCGGGCCGTGGGACAGGGCCTCGGCCATCGAGGCCACCACCGGCACCGGCCGGGGGATGCCCGTGATCGCCTCCAGGGAGCGGCCCGCGTGGGCCGGGTCGATCACCGCCACGATCGGTCCCTCGCGGTAGCGCAGCATCGCCAGGCCGGTCTTGCCGGAGAGGTTGTCGAGGCCGCCGTGCTGCAGCAGCACCAGCGGGGCGTCGGGGCTGAGCATCAGGGCAGCTTCTGGGGGATCGGGTCGGCGACAAGTGCCCCCAGGCCGGGGCGATCGGCAGGCCGCAGCACATCGCCATGGCGCTCCGGCCCCGTGAAAGGGTCGTCCAGCAGGTTCAGGTGGCTGTCGAGATCGGGCCAGCGCACCAGGGGCAGCAGCTGGGCGGCGGCGCCATTGAGCAGGCCGCCGTCGGAGTAGCAGCCGAGCATCACCCCCAGCCCCAGCCGCCGGGCCGCGCGGGCCATCAGCAGCGCCTCACCGAGGCCACCGCTCTTCACCAGCTTGATGTTGATGCCATCCACGTGGGGGGCCAGCCGCACCAGATCCGGCAGGTCCCAGCAGCTCTCATCGGCCACCACCGGAATCGGTGCCAGCCCCCGCAGGGCCGCGAAACCGGCCGTGTCGGCCGCCGCCTCCGCCAGGGGCGCCAGGGGCTGCTCCACCAGCACCACCCCCTGCTCCGCCAGCCAGGGAATCATCCGCTGGGCCGTGGCCAGCTCCCAGCCGCCGTTGGCATCCACCTGCAGCTCATCGCCGGCGCGCAGGGCCGCACTCACCGCCAGCACCAGGGCCCGGTCGTGGTCGGGTCCATCGGGGCTGCCCAGCTTGAGCTTGATGCGGGTGGCCGGCAGCTGCAGCCGCCAGCGCTCGAGCCGCGCCAGCACAGCCGAGGGCTCACCCAGCCCGAGGGTCACGCTGGTGGCGACACACGCTCCTGGATCCAGGCTCCAGAGCCGGTGCAGCGGCTGGTTCAACCGCTTGCCCCACCAGTCGTGCAGGGCCAGATCGAGGCCGCAGCGGGCCGGCGGGCTGAGGGAGGCCAGCAGCGGCTCCAGGGCCTGGAGCGGCTCGGGGGGCAGGGACTCCATCCGGGGGGCCAGGGCCTCCAGTTCGGCGGCGATGGTGGCGGTGGCGTAGTGGCGGTGGCCGGTGTCGAAGCCACCGGTTTCACCGATGCCGCTGAGGCCATCGTGCTCGATCCTCACCAGCAGGTGCTCCACGGCGCTGGTGGTGCCCCGGCTGATGGCCAGGGGCACGGCCTTGGTGAGCCGGAAGCGACGCAGGCTCAAGCGCATCGGGACTGGCGCATCGCAGCGGGCGGCGAATCCGCAACCTGCCTTCAACCTGGCACGGATCGGCCCCGGGCGCCGCCCCCCTCACCGCAGGCCTCCCCGCACCACCGCGCGAACCGGTGCGCGGCCTCGTGGCACGGCCAGGCATTGCCCCCGGTGCGCCCTCCCGGATTCTGTACAGATTCGGCCAATGTGTACAGAATCCCGGAGAGTCCCGGCTGCCCCCCCGGCTGCCCCCCCGGCTGCCCCCCCGGCCCGCGCCCCCGGCCCGCTCCCCCAGCCCAGAGCCCCCAGCCCAGAGCCCGGCCAAACCCGCCGGCCAGCCAGCGCCACCCAGCCACCCACATCCACGACAGCACCGCCGGGCCCGGCCATGGCCGAGACTGGATTCATGACCACGACGGCGCTCCCCTCCAGCCCCCCGGCCCCGGCCGCAGCCGCCCCGCCCCGCGGCAGCTACTGGATCACCACCTTCGGCTGCCAGATGAACAAGGCGGATTCCGAGCGCATGGCCGGGATCCTCGAAGCGATGGGCTATCGCGAGGCCCCGGCCGAGCTGGAGGCCGATCTCGTTCTCTACAACACCTGCACGATCCGCGACAACGCGGAGCAGAAGGTTTACAGCTATCTCGGTCGCCAGGCGCAACGGAAGCGGGCCAACCCCAACCTCACCCTGGTGGTGGCCGGCTGTGTGGCCCAGCAGGAGGGCGAGTCGCTGCTGCGGCGCGTGCCCGAGCTGGATCTGGTGATGGGCCCCCAGCACGCCAACCGCCTGGATGTGCTGCTGGCCCAGGTGGAGCAGGGCCAGCAGGTGGTGGCCACCGAGGAGCACCACATCCTCGAAGACATCACCACCGCCCGCCGCGACAGCGCGATCTGCGGCTGGGTGAACGTGATCTACGGCTGCAACGAGCGCTGCACCTACTGCGTGGTGCCCTCGGTGCGGGGCCAGGAGCAATCGCGCCTGCCCGAGGCCATCAAGCTGGAGATGGAGGGGCTGGCCGCCCAGGGATTCAAGGAGATCACCCTGCTGGGCCAGAACATCGACGCCTACGGCCGCGACCTGCCCGGCATCACCCCCGAGGGCCGCCGCAGCCACACCCTCACCGACCTGCTGCAGTTCGTGCACGACGTGGAGGGGATCGAGCGGATCCGCTTCGCCACCAGCCACCCGCGCTACTTCACGGAGCGGCTGATCGATGCCTGCGCCGATCTGCCCAAGGTGTGCGAGCACTTCCACATCCCCTTCCAGAGCGGCGACGACGCCGTTCTCAAGGCCATGGCCCGCGGCTACACGGTGGACCGCTACCGCCGCATCGTCGAGCGCATCCGCGAGCGCATGCCCGATGCCTCGATCAGCGCCGATGTGATCGTGGCCTTCCCCGGCGAAACCGACGACCAGTACCGGCGCACCCTGGATCTGATCGACGAGATCGGCTTCGATGCGGTGAACACCGCCGCCTACTCGCCGCGCCCTAACACCCCCGCCGCCGACTGGCCCGGTCAGCTCTCCGAGGAGGTGAAGGTGGAGCGCCTGCGGGAGATCAACGCCCTGGTGGAGCGCAAGGCCAGGGAGCGCAGCGCCCGCTACGCCGGCCGGATCGAGCAGATCCTGGTGGAAGGCGGCAACCCCAAGGATCCCCAGCAGGTGATGGGTCGCACCCGCACCAACCGGCTCACCTTCTTCCCCCAGGCCAGGGCCGATGGCGGAACCTGGCAGGCCGGTGATCTGGTGAACGTGCGCATCGAGGAGGTGCGGGCCTTCTCCCTGAGCGGCCAGGCGGTCGAACAGGCGATCGTGCGCTGACAGATCGTCAACCGCTGATACGTTTGGCGCCTCTGTGCCTCTGCCCATGGCTCCCGCCCCCACCCACCTCGGTCTGGTGTTCGGGGGAGCCTCCGGGGAGCACGCCGTGTCGATCCGCTCGGCCAACACTGTGGCCGCGGCCCTCCGCCGCGGCGCCAACGCCGAGCGCTACCGGCTGAGCTGCTTCTACATCGACCGGCAGGGCCACTGGTGGCCGCCGGCGGTGGCCGATGCGGTGCTGGCCAAGGGCAGCCCCGCCAGCGCCGAAGACCTGCCGGCCGCACCCCTGCGCCCCGGCTTTCAGGGCTTCCCCGAAGGCGCCCTCGACGTGCAGGTGTGGGTCCCGGTGCTGCACGGCCCCAACGGGGAAGACGGCACGATCCAGGGCCTGTTCAGCCTGATGCAGGTGCCCTTCGTGGGCTCGGGGGTGCTGGGCTCGGCCGTGGGCATGGACAAGCAGGCGATGAAGGCCGCCTTTGCCGCCGCGGGCCTGCCCCAGGTGCCCTATGCCTGCGTGGATGCCGAAGAGCTCGACACCAGTCGCGAGGCCCTGCTGAACCGTCTTGAGCAGCAGCTGGGCTACCCCTGCTTCATCAAGCCCGCCAACCTGGGGTCGTCGGTGGGCATCAGCAAGGCCACCAACCGTGGCGAACTGCTGGCGGGCCTGCGGGAGGCAGCCGGCCACGATCCACGCCTGGTGGTGGAGCGGGGCGTGCAGGCCCGCGAGCTGGAGTGCGCCGTGCTCGGCAACCGCGCCATGAAGGCCTCGGTGCTGGGGGAGATCTGCTTCGACGCCGACTGGTACGACTACGAAACCAAGTACAGCGAGGGCAAGAGCCACACGGTGATTCCCGCCGAGGTGCCGCCGTCGCTGGCGGAGCGGGCCCGGGAGATGGCCATCGCCGCCTGCCGCGCCGTGGCCGCCACGGGCCTCTCACGGGTGGACTTCTTCTACGAGCAGGCCACGGGCGAGCTCTGGCTCAACGAGATCAACACCCTCCCCGGCTTCACCAGCCAGAGCATGTACCCGATGCTGTGGGAGGCCACCGGGTTACCGCTTGAGGAGCTGGTGCACCAGCTGGTGCAACTGGCGCAAGAATCATGCGCATCGGCACACGGGAGGGCTGAAGCCGCATGAGTCATGGGCTGCTGTGGCTGCCACTGCTGGTGGTGTTCCCCCTGATCACCGCCCTGGGCTGGCTGGAACGGCGGCGCCAGCGCCTGTTCCGGGCCTGGGCCGAAGGGGCGGAGCTGGCCAAGCTCGACGACTGCGGCGGCGCCCGCCTGATCGACGGCGTGGTGAGCTGGAGCGTGTTCGAGTCGGGGCGGCTCACCACCAAGGACAGCTTTGAGGTGAAGGGCCTGGAACTGGTGGAGTTGCTGGCCCTCGGATCCGGCGAGGCTCCTCTCACCGAGGAGGCACAGGGGGCCTGCCGGCTGCGGCTGGTGGGCGGCGGGCAGCAGAAGGATCTCCCCTTCTCGGACGCCGAGCGGGCCCGCCGCTGGATGGCCGAACTGATGGCCCGCTCTCGCTGCGAGCTGTGAGCCAGGCCCCCGGCCCCAGAACGGCGGAACGCCGGCGCCAGCTGCGCCAGCAACGGCGCCGCGACCGGCTCAAGAACCTCTGGCGCATCCTGGTGCTGGCGGCCAGTGCCACCGGCCTGGGCTGGCTGCTGCTGCGGGAGGGCTGGGTGGTGCAGAGCCCCGAGCAGGTGGTGGTGGTGGGCAGTCGCCAGGTGAGCCGCGAGCAGGTGATCCGGGAAGGGCGGCTGAGCTTCCCGCTGCCCCTGCTGGCCCTCAGCCCCCTTCAGCTGCGCACCCAGCTGGCCGCAGCCCTGCCGGTGGAGCAGGTGCAGGTGAGCCGGCTGATGCTGCCGCCACGGCTGCGGATCGAACTGATCGATCGCGAAGCCGTGGCCCAGGCCCAGCGCCGCACCGGCAAGGGTCTGGAAAACGGCTACGTGGATCGGCTCGGCAACTGGATGAGCAGCCGCCAGCAACGCAGTGGTGGCAGCCCAACGTCACCCCAGGTGAGGGTGATCGGCTGGCAGAAGCGCCTGCGCGCCCCCTTGGCGCTGGTGCTGGCCAAGCGGGATCAGCTCGGCAGCCGGCTGGAGGAGATTCGCTTCGAGCCGAACGGCAACCTGGCGCTGCGCACCGCAACCCTGGGCAAGGTGCACCTGGGCCCCCCGGATGAACGGCTGCCACGGCGGCTGGAGGTGTTGCAGCACCTGTCGCAGCGGCTGCCCGGCCAACTGCAGCGGCTGCGGGTGCAATCCATCGACCTCAGTGATCCCGAAAAGCCGGAACTCGGCCTGCCGGGACAGCCGCCAGCGCCCGCATCAACGCCCAAACCGACCAGCGGCAACCGCGCGCGCGACTGACCCCTGCAACTGCCCCCCTCGAATCAAACCGACCCGCAACCGACCCGCAAATGGTGACAACCCATTGCCAGGGCGGAGCCAAGACGCAAAGGTGTGCAGATTCACGGTCCTACTTGGACCCATCGACGACATAATGCTGCTCAGCATGAATGGCATAGGACCTTCCATGGAGATCGCACCCGAAGGCCTCAGCCCCGCCACCAGCAATGGATCCAGCGGGATCGTGCCGAGCCAATCGGCGCGGATTGAGGTGATCGGCGTTGGCGGTGGCGGCAGCAACGCCGTGAACCGGATGATCGCCTCCGATCTGCAGGGAGTGGGCTATCGGGTGCTGAACACCGATGCACAGGCGCTGCTGCAATCTGCAGCGAAGCAGCGCGTGCAACTCGGCCAGAAACTCACCCGCGGCCTCGGGGCCGGGGGCAACCCCGCCATCGGCCAGAAGGCGGCCGAGGAATCCCGCACTGATCTGGCCCAGACCCTGCAGGGGGCGGATCTGGTGTTCATCGCCGCCGGCATGGGCGGCGGCACCGGCACCGGCGCGGCCCCCGTGGTGGCCGAGGTGGCCAAGGAGTGCGGGGCCCTCACCGTGGGCATCGTCACCAAGCCCTTCGGCTTCGAGGGGCGCCGCCGCATGCGCCAGGCCGAGGAGGGCATCGCCCGCCTGAGCGAGCACGTGGACACGCTGATCGTGATCCCCAACGACCGCCTGCGCGACGCCATTGCCGGCGCGCCGTTGCAGGAGGCCTTCCGCGCCGCCGACGACGTGCTGCGGATGGGCGTGAAGGGCATCAGCGACATCATCACCAGGCCCGGCCTGGTGAACGTGGACTTCGCCGACGTGCGCTCGGTGATGACCGACGCCGGCACCGCCCTGCTGGGCCTCGGCGTGGGCTCCGGCCGCTCGCGGGCCAGCGAGGCCGCCCAGGCCGCCATCAGCAGCCCCCTGCTGGAGGCCGCCCGCATCGATGGCGCCAAGGGCTGTGTGATCAACATCAGCGGCGGCAAGGACATGACCCTTGAGGACATGACCACCGCCTCGGAAGTGATCTACGACGTGGTGGATCCGGAGGCCAACATCATCGTGGGCGCCGTGGTGGACGAGCGGCTCGAGGGCGAGATCCACGTGACCGTGATCGCCACCGGCTTCGAGGGTGGCGGCCCCTACCGGCCCGCCGAGCGCTCCCTGGCCAGCTTCGCCAACGGCGTCAGCAGCCCCGCCAACGAGTCCAGCACCGGCGCTGCCATCCCCTCATTTCTGCTCAACCGCCAGCAGAACTCCTGAGGGGGCAGCCCCCTTGAGGGGGAGGAAAGCCTGAGGCCATTGGGGTGACCCGGAGTCCACGCCTGCTCGGAGCATCCCGTGTGGCTGCTCCCTTCCGGTCCTGACCAGATTTAGGCGTCCGGGCCGCGTGGGTCCGAGTCGTTTGGATGCTAGCAATGGGCCTTCGGCATCGAGGTGTTCGGCCCTTGCGACCCGCGGATCTCCTCAGCCACAAGCAGGAAGGCCGGCCCATCGCCGTGCTCACGGCCTGGGATGCCCTCTCGGCCGCTCTGGTGGAGGAGGCCGGCGCCGATGTGATCCTGGTGGGCGACTCCCTGGCGATGGTGGTGCTCGGCCATGCCACCACCCTGCCGGTCACGCTCGAGGAGATGATCCTCCACACCAGGGCCGTGGGCCGGGGGCTGCGGCGGCCCATCGGCCAGCAGCCGCTGATCGTGACCGACCTGCCCTTCCTCAGCTACCAGTGCGGCCTCGACGACGCCGTGGCTGCCGCCGGTCAGGTGCTGAAGGACAGCCCCGCGGCGGCGGTGAAGCTCGAGGGGGGTGAACCGGAAACCGTGGCCGTGGTGGATCGCCTGGTGCGCACCGGCATCCCGGTGATGGGCCATCTGGGACTGACGCCGCAATCGGTGCATCAACTGGGCTACCGGCGCCAGGCCAACAACCCCGTCAGCCAGGAGCGGCTGCGCCGCAGCGCCCTCAGCCTGGAGGCCGCCGGCTGCTTCGCCCTGGTGCTGGAACACGTGCCGGCGGAGCTGGCCGCCAGCCTGCGGGGGGAGCTCAGGATTCCCGTGATCGGCATCGGCGCCGGCGAGCAGTGCGACGGCCAGGTGCGCGTCACCGCCGATCTGCTGGGCCTCACCGAGCGCCAGCCCCCCTTCTGCCCGCCGCTGCTCAACGGCCGCCAGCTGGGCGTGGAGGCCCTCAAGGGCTGGGTGGCGGGGTTGGGCCTCCAGGCAGCCGCCGATCCAGGTGCTGCTCCCACCACTCCAGCAACTCCCGCAGCACCCCATTGCTGAGGGCCAGGCCCTCCGGATCACTGAGGCGCCAGCGGGGGCCCTCCCGCAGCAGCCAGCCCCGATCCACAAAGGGCTGCCAGCGGCGCAGCAGCGGAGCCAGGTCTGCCGGCGTCAGTCCCACCTCGGCGGCCAGGGCCCTCAACCGCACCCCCTCGCGTCGCCGCAGCCCCACCATCACCCGCTCATCGAAGGGCATCGGCTCGCCGGGCCCGCAGGCCTCGGCATCGGCGGCGCCACCCTGCCGCAGCCAGGCGGCATAGGCCTCTCGGGTGCGGGGCCGGGCCAGGCGCGCGCCCCAGGGCGCCGAGGTGGCCCCCATGCCGAAGCCCCACCAGCCGGCGCCACTCCAGTACACGCGGTTGTGCCGCGAGGCGTGGCCGGGCTGGGCGTAGTTGGAGATCTCGTAGTGGCCATAACCGGCGGCCGCCAGCCGCCGGGCGGTGAGCTCCATCAGATCGGCCGCCAGATCGGCTTCCGGCAGCTGCAGCTGGCCCCTGGCTTCCAGCCGCTCAAACACCGTGCCCGGCTCCACGATCAGGTCGTACACCGAGAGGTGGGGAGGATTCAGGCCGATCGCCTGCCGCAGCTGCTCCTGCCAGTGGGCCAGGGTCTGTCCCGGCAGCCCCTGGATCAGATCCAGGCTCCAGCTGGCTAGCTCACCGCGGCGGCGCGCCGCCTCCAGCCAGCCGGCGGCCTGGAGCAGATCGGCGCGGCGGTGACGCCGGCCCAGGCGTTCCAGGACGCCATCGTCGAAGCTCTGCCCCCCCAGGCTCACCCGGTTCACACCGGCGGCCAGATAGCCGGCCAGGCGCTCGGCATCAAAGCTGGCGGGGTCCATCTCCAGGCTCACCTCGGCCCCGGGAGCCAGGCCATAGCGCCGCCGCAGGGCCTGCAGCAGCTGGCGCAGCTGGCCGGGGCTCAGGATCGAGGGCGTGCCGCCGCCCACGTACACCGTGGAGAGGGGCGGACCCGCCGGCGCCGCGGCGATCTCGGCGTGGAGCAGCTCCAGGTAGGCGGCGATGGAGCGGGAGCGCTCCCCATCGGCACGGTCGCCCAGGGGCACCACCGGGAAATCGCAGTAGAAGCAGCGCCGATGGCAGAAGGGGATGTGCAGGTAGGCGCTGCGGGGCGGCCAGGGCCAGCTCAGCGGGTGTGGGTTCACGCGCAAGACCGGTTCACTCCCCCGGCCAGCGCACCCGGGATCGGGCATGCTGCCTGTTCGAAGCCCGTTGAAGCCACAGCACCGGTCATGGTGGATACCCTCATCCTGGTGCTGTTCGTGGTGTCCGGGGCCGCCGCCGGCTGGCTGGGGGTGGACCTGCTGCCGGAGCAGCAACTGATCCGCATCCAGAACCTGGAGCAGATCAGCTGGATCCTGGGCGGCGCCGGGGCCCTGGCGGGCCTACTGGCGGGGGTGGTGTTCCAGCAGCTGCGGCGGCGGCTGATGCAGCAGGTGCGCACCATGCCCACCGACCTGCTGGTGAGCCGCGCCGTGGGCCTGATCCTGGGGCTGCTGGTGGCCAACCTGCTGATCTCCCCGATCCTGTTCCTCTCCCTGCCCTGGGAGCTGGTGCTGCTGAAGCCCCTGGCGGCGGTGGCGGCCAACGTGTTCTTCGGGGTGTCGGGCTACAACCTGGCGGAGGTGCACGGCCGCACCCTGCTGCGCCTGTTCAACCCCAACAGCACCGAGGCCCTGCTGGTGGCCGATGGCGTGCTGATGCCGGCCAGCGCCAAGATTCTCGACACCAGCGTGATCATCGACGGCCGCATCCGCGGCCTGCTCCACTCAGGCCTGCTGGAGGGCCAGGTGATCGTGGCCCAGAGCGTGATCGACGAGCTGCAGGCCCTGGCCGATTCCGGCAACACCGAAAAGCGCGGCAAGGGCCGCCGCGGGCTCAAGCTGCTGAGCGAGCTGCGGGAGCGGTACGGCCGCCGGCTGGTGGTGAACACCACCCGCTACGAGGGCAGTGGCGTGGACGAGAAGCTGCTCAAGCTCACCGCCGATACCGGCGGCACCCTGCTCACAGCCGACTACAACCTGGCCAAGGTGGCCGAGGTGCAGGAGCTCAAGGTGATGAACCTGAGCGAACTGGTGATCGCCCTGCGGCCGGAGGTGCAGCCGGGCGATGAACTGAGCCTCAAGATCGTGCGCGATGGCAAGGAGGCCACCCAGGGGGTGGGCTACCTCGAAGACGGCACGATGGTGGTGGTGGAGGGCGGCCATGGCCGCAGCGGCGAGCGGCTGCCGGTGGTGGTCACCGGCGCCCTGCAGACCCCCACCGGCCGCATGGTGTTCGCCCGGCTGGAGCTGCCCGAGCCGGAGGCCGGCGAGGCCGCGGCCCCGCCAAAACCCGTGGCGCCCAATCCCCCGCGCAGCAGCAAGGGGAAATCCGCCCCCAAACGGTCTGGCAGGGGCGATCAGGACCCGGCAAACCCCCGCTAGGCTCCCGGTTCAGGCCTGCAGGTACCCCCCGGATGTCGGCGTCAGCCCCCTACTACGGCGATTCCGCCGTGATGCGCACCCCGCCGCCCGACCTGCCCTCGCTGCTGCTGAAGGAGCGGATCGTGTATCTGGGCCTGCCGCTGTTCAGCGACGACGACGCCAAGCGGCAGATGGGCATCGACGTGACCGAGCTGATCATCGCCCAGCTGCTCTACCTGGAGTTCGACAACCCGGAGAAGCCGATCTTCTTCTACATCAACTCCACGGGCACCAGTTGGTATTCCGGCGATGCCATCGGCTTTGAAACCGAGGCCTTCGCCATCGCCGACACGATCCGCTATGTGAAGCCGCCGGTGCACACGATCTGCATCGGCCAGGCCATGGGCACCGCCGCCATGATCCTCAGCGCCGGCACCAAGGGCCACCGGGCCGCCCTGCCCCACGCCTCGATCGTGCTCCACCAGCCCCGCAGCGGCGCCCGCGGCCAGGCCAGCGACATCCAGATCCGGGCCAAGGAGGTGCTGCACAACAAGCAGACCATGCTCGAGATGCTCTCGACCAATACCGGCAAGAGCGTGGAGCAGCTCAGCAAGGACTCCGACCGGATGACCTACCTCACCGCCGCCGAGGCGGTGGAGTACGGCCTGATCGACCGAGTGCTCACCAGCCAGAAGCAGCTGCCCGGTGCCCTCACGGCGGCCACCGGCGTCGGCGTGAGCCCGGGCAACCCCGGCATCAGCTGAGCGCCTCCGGGCTCCAACACCACCCCACCTCACCACCCCACCACCACCGGCCCGCCATGCCCATCGGCACCCCCAGCGTTCCCTACCGCCTCCCCGGCAGCCAGTACGAGCGCTGGGTCGACATCTACACGCGCCTGGGCGTGGAGCGGATCCTGTTCCTGGGCTCCGAGGTGAACGACGCCATCGCCAACAGCCTGGTGGCGCAGATGCTGTATCTCGACTCAGAGGACAACTCCAAGCCGATCTACCTCTACATCAACTCACCCGGTGGCTCGGTGACCGCCGGCCTGGCGATCTACGACACGATCCAGTATGTGAAGAGCGACGTGGTGACCATCTGTGTGGGTCTGGCGGCCTCGATGGGCGCCTTCCTGCTGGCGGCCGGCACCAAGGGCAAGCGCCTGGCCCTCCCCCACAGCCGCATCATGATCCACCAGCCCCTGGGCGGCACCAGCCAGCGCCAGGCCTCCGACATCGAGATCGAAGCCCGCGAGATCCTGCGCATCAAGGACATGCTCAACCAGAGCATGGCCGACATGACCGGCCAGCCCCTGACCAAGATCGAGAAGGACACCGACCGCGACTACTTCCTCAGCGCCGCCGAGGCGGTGGAGTACGGCCTGATCGACCGGGTGATCGCCCATCCCACAGAGGCCCAGGGAGCAGCCTGAGCAGCGGGCCGGGCGGCGCTTGCGTAAGCTCGACCCTTGCCCAGCCCAGACTCGACGCCCTGATGGCCAAGCTCTACTACGACACCGACGCCGATCTCAGCCTGCTGAACGGCAAGACGGTGGCCATCATCGGCTACGGCTCCCAGGGCCATGCCCATGCCCTGAACCTCAAGGACAGCGGCGTGAACGTGGTGGTGGGCCTCTACGAGGGCAGCCGCTCCGCCGAAAAGGCCAAGGCCGACGGCCTGGAGGTGCTGAGCGTGGCCGATGCGGCCGCCAAGGCCGACTGGATCATGGTGCTGCTGCCCGACGAGGTGCAGAAGGCCGTCTACGACGCCGAGATCGCCCCGCACCTGAGCGCCGGCAAGGTGCTGAGCTTCGCCCACGGTTTCAACATCCGCTTTGAGCTGATCAAGCCCCCCGCGGACGTGGATGTGGTGATGATCGCCCCCAAGGGCCCCGGCCACACCGTGCGCTGGGAGTACCAGAACGGCATGGGCGTGCCCGCCCTGTTCGCCATCCATCAGGACGCCAGCGGCAACGCCCGCGCCCTGGCCATGGCCTACGCCAAGGCGATCGGCGGCACCCGCGCCGGCATCCTGGAAACCAACTTCAAGGAAGAAACCGAAACCGACCTGTTCGGTGAGCAGGCCGTGCTCTGCGGCGGTCTGTCCGAGCTGGTGAAGGCCGGCTTTGAAACCCTCGTGGAAGCCGGCTATCAGCCCGAGCTGGCCTACTTCGAGTGCCTGCACGAGGTGAAGCTGATCGTGGATCTGATGGTGAAGGGCGGCCTCACCGCCATGCGCGATTCGATCTCCAACACCGCCGAATACGGCGACTACGTGAGCGGCCCCCGTCTGATCACGGCCGAAACCAAGGCCGAGATGAAGCGCATCCTGGCCGACATCCAGGACGGCACCTTCGCCCGCAACTTCGTGGCCGAATGTGAGGCCGGCAAGCCGGAGATGAACAGGATCCGCGAGCGCGACAGCCAGCACCCGATCGAACAGGTGGGCAAGGGCCTGCGTTCCATGTTCAGCTGGCTGAAGGCGGCCTGATCCAGCAGCCCCTGCTGCTGGTCGCCCTCGCCTGCGGCCTCGATCGCCTGCTGGGCGACCCCCGCTGGTGCCTGCACCCGGTGGTGGTGATGGGCTGGCTGATCGCCCGCCTGCACCGCCTGGCGGAGGCCCTGGCCGGCGATCGCCCCTGGGCGCTGCGGCTGGCCGGGGGCCTGATCACGCTGCTGCTGGTGGGCGGCAGCGGCCTGGCCGGCTGGGGCGTGGAACGGCTGGCCCTGAGCCAGCAGGCCGCTGCGGCACCGCTCCGCGCCCTGGCCGACGGGGCCCTGCTGATCGCCCTGGCCAGCGCCCTGGCGGGCCGAAGCCTCGAGCAGGCGGTGCAACAGGTGCTGCGGGCCCTGCCGGCGCAGGCTTCGGCGATCTCCCATCCCTCCGCGCCTCTCCTGAATTCTGTACAGACTGCACAGAATTCAGGAGAGTTGCCGGATCGCACCCCAGCCCAAACCCCAGACCCAACCGAACCGCAAGCCAGTCTGCAAGCCGCCCGCCAGGCGCTGAGCTGGATCGTGGGCCGCGACACCGCTGATCTCGACGCCCCCGAGATTCTGCGGGCGGCCGCTGAAACCGCCAGTGAAAACGCGGTGGACGGGCTGTTCGCCCCCCTGTTCTGGATGCTGGTGGGGACTGGCCTGTGGAGCCTGGGCATGGAGGCCGGCCCAGGCCCCCTGGCCCTGGCCTGGGGCTTCAAGGCGGCCAGCACCCTTGATTCGATGCTGGGCTATCGCACGGGTCGGCTGCGCTGGCTGGGCACCGCAGGAGCCCGGCTCGACGACCTGCTCGTTTGGCTGCCCTGCCGGCTGGTGGCCCTCAGCCTGCCGCTGCTCACCCCCGGGCAGCGGGGACGCTGCTGGCCGCTGCTGCAGCGCGCCCTCGCCGATGGGCGTCCCGATCCCTCCCCCAACGCCGGTGTGTCGCAGGCGGCCTATGCCCATGCCGTGGGCGTGCAGCTGGGGGGATGGAACCGCTACGGCGATCAGCGCAAGGCCAAGCCCCTGCTGGCCGAAGGCTGCCCGCCCCCCAGCGCCGCCAGCGTGGAGCGCATGCTGCAGCTGAGCCGCCGGCTCGAGGGGCTGTGGCTGCTGCTGGCCGCTGGGGGGGCGGCGGGCATCTGGGCCGTCACGAGCGGCAGCCCTCAGTAGGCGCCGCGGTCCATCGGCAGCAGGATCACCCCCACGGTGCGCAGGATGATGCGCAGATCCAGCCAGAAGCTGCGGCTGCGGGCGTAGCGCAGATCCAGCCGCACCCGCGTGTCATAGCTGAGGTTGTTGCGGCCCGACACCTGCCACAACCCCGTGAGGCCCGGGCGCACGGAGAGCACCTCATCCATGGCGCGGCCGTAGCGCTCCAGCTCATCCCACACGATCGGCCGCGGGCCCACCACGCTCATCTGCCCCTTGAGCACGTTGATGAACTGGGGCAGCTCATCGAGGCTGGAGCGGCGCAGGAACTTGCCGATCGGGGTGATGCGCGGATCGTTCTTGAGCTTGAAATCCCGCTCGAATTCCGCCTTCAGCTCCGGGTTAGCGGCGAGCACAGAGGCCAGCACCCGGTCGGCGTCCTTGCGCATGGTGCGGAACTTGAGGCAGCCAAATCCCCTGTAGCCGCGGCCGATGCGGCGCTGGCTGTAGAACACCGAGCCCCTGGAGCTCAGCTTCACCAGCAGCGCCAGCAGCAGAAACAACGGCGAGCCCAGGCTCAGCACCAACAGCGAGAACACGATGTCGCCAGCCCGCTTGATCAGGCGTCCCCGCTTCGACTGCGCAGCGAGCAGCGTGCTGGCAGTCGACTCGGCCGGGATGGCGGCGGCGGCGGACAAGTGGCGCAGGCCATGAGGGGAACTTGATCTCAATTAAAGAAGTCGGCGGCCCTGCAGCCGAGCCCTGGAAGGTCACTCACCCCAGAGGCACAGACAGGGGCTGCAATCTCCACTGCCGCTGGCGCTGATGCTCCGCCCAGGCCCGCTCGAGCACGGCGGCCATGCGCGCGCGGAAGTGATGCGGCGAGAACTGCTCGGCCCAGATCCGCTGTCCCTCGGCGGGCAGACGCGTCCAGAGGCGCTGCTGCTCGAACTGCTCCAGGGCCTCCACCAAGGCGGCCACGCTCTGCTGGGGGAACAGCAGGCCGGTGGGGCTGGAGCAACCGCTGCGGATGCAGCGCACCGTGTCGAGCAGGCCCCCCTGGCCCAGGCCGATCACCGGAGCCCCAGCCGCCATCGCCTCCAGCGGCGCAATGCCGAAATCCTCCAGACCGGCGTACACATAGGCGCGGCAGCGCTCCATCAGCGCGTTCACCCGCTGCTGATCCAGGCGGCCCAGCAATTGCACGTTGGGCCGGGCCAGGGCCTGCAGCCGGCCCCGCTCGGGCCCATCGCCCACCACCAGCAGCGGCAGCCCCGTGCGGTTGAAGGCCTCCACCACCAGGTCGACCCGCTTGTAGGGCACCAGCCGGCACAGGCAGAGGTACACGTCGTCGCGGGGCTGATCCCAGCGGAAGCGCTCCACGGCCACGGGGGGATGCACCACGGCGGCCTCGCGGCCCCAGTAGCGGCGGATGCGCTCAGCGGTGAAGCGTGAGTTGGCCACCAGCTGATCGGGCCGGCGGCTGCTGGCCAGATCCCACTGGCGCAGGGCGTGCAACTGCCAGCGGATCAACGGGCCCAGGCCGCGCCGGGCCAGGGCCGAGTGGCGCAGATAGGCGTGCATCTGATCCCAGGCGTAGCGCACGGGCGTGTGCACATAGCTCACATGGCACTGATCCGGGCTGGTGAGCACGCCCTTGGCCACCAGATGGCTGCTGCTGAGCACCAGCGGATAGCCGCTCAGATCCAGCTGCTCGATCGCCAGGGGCAACAGCGGCAGATACTGCTGCACATGGCTCACGCCCCAGGGCAGCCGCTGGATGAAGGAGCTGCGGATCGAACGGCCCGCCAGCCAGCTGTCTTCACGCCGGCTCTCCCCATCCACCAGGGCGAACAGCTGGGGAGGGGCGGCCTGCGGATCGAGCTGCCGCAGCAGGGGATCCAGCTCGCGCACCACCAGCTCCGCTCCCCCCACAGACCGCGGCGTGAACCACTCGTGCACGAGCGCGATGGGGCCGGGAAGGCTGGGCATGGAATGGAGCGTAGGACTGGGATCTTGAAGAAGGATGGAGCGTCAGGTCACAAAAACTCTCAGCTGATTGCCGCAACCAAGCGGTGTCCCGATGCTGTGGTCGGTTCGAACCTGCCATGCCGATCCGCGAGCTTCTGGAAGACGCCCTCGAGGAGCCCTCGATCGGCACAACCACCAGCTTCACGTGGCATGCCACGCCGGTGGGCATCGCCGCCCTGTGGACCGAAGGCACCGCACCCACGCCGCCTCCCTACGACAACGCCCTCAGGGAAGGGCTGGAAGTGGGCCTCGATCTGAGCCGTGAGGAGCGGGAATTCCACCAGCTGAGCAAGGGCCTGGTGCTGCTGTTCCACAGCTGAGCCGGGCTCAGCCATCGATCCGGATCCAGTGGCCGAACAGCGCCTCCATCTGGCCGCGAGCCTCCTCACGCCCCAACCAGGCATTGATGTAGCGGCGCAGGGCGGCATCATCTCCGGCGATGGCCCATACCAGCTCCCCGGAGAAGCGGTCGTTGAAGGGGGCGATCAGGCTGGTGCGCGGATGCAGCACCGCCCAGGCCGATCCCCCTTCCGCCGTGGTGAGCAGGCCATCGAACTGCGCCTGGCCCTGGGGGCTGAAGAACGCGCGCTTGTCGGCCAGAGGCCGCAGATGCAGGCGCAGCGGTGAGCGGCCCCCTGCCAGCTCGCTGCTCAACTGATCGTGCAGGTCGTTGTTGATCAGGTGGGGATCACTCACGCCGATCACCAGGGGGCGATCCCGCGGTTGCCGCGACGGGTCCTGGAACAGCGGCACCTTGGCATCCGGCACCACCAGCGCCAGGTGCACCCGCTGGTAGCCCTGGGTGAGCTGGTGGCGCACGGCCCGCTGCGGGCTGGTCTGGATGCCACCCACCGCCAGATCAACGCGGCCCTGATCGAGCCAGGCTTCGATCGTCTCCAGTCCGGCCTCCCGCACCTCCAGCCGCACCCCCAGGCTGCGGGCCAACCCGTCCACCAGGTCGATGTCGTAGCCCACCAGCTCTCCGCGTCCATTGCGATAGGCCCAGGGCAGGCCATCGGAGCGCACCCCCACCCGCAACACCCTGCGCTGCAGGATGGCCGCCAGGCTGACCGGTTCAGGCGTCAGCTCGGCCAGCACGGCCGGCTGCGGGCGGCCGCTGTGGGATCGCAGTGCCAGCAGCTTCTCGTCGTTGCGGTAGGAGCCCGCCAGCGAGCGGGCCAGATGGGCACGGGCTGCTCCCCCCAGACCGCCCAGCAACAGGGCGGAGGCCAGCAACACAGCCCCGGCGCGGAGGGGTTTCAGCCGCAGGGCGCCTGCACCGCGGGCGTACACCAACACGGCCAGCACCACCAGGCCCTCCAGGGCGAGCACCTTTTCGAATCGGTACAGCCACTCACCGTTGATGAAGATGAGCTGGAGCAGGTCCACCGGCAGGCCGCGCGCCTGCAACTCCTGGCGCATCACGGCCTTCATCCCCGACACCGCCGAGGGAATGGCCGTGAGCAACATCTGCCCGGTGGCCGAGGCACTGAGCGGCTGATCCACATACCAGCCCGCGAACGGGATGAACCACAGCGCCGCCACCTGGCCCAGGCTGGGCAGGGCGAAGCCGAGCGACACCAGCGGCGCGATCTCGTCGGCCAGCTCAGGCTGGCGCCCGGTGGGATCCAGGGCCTGGGTGAGTTCCTGGCGCAGGTTGGCCACCAGCAGGGGCAGGGCAATCAACAGGTTGGCGCTGCTGGCGGTGAAGGCCAGGGGGCCGCGCACGCAGCGCCAGAGGCCCGCAGGCGTGAGCGGCGTGAGGCTGAGCACAGCGCCGCTGCACAGCAGGGTGAGCAGCAGAAAGGCCACCAGAGAGAGCTGGAAAAAGCCCTGGATGCGCAGCAACTGCGACCAATCCAGCCGCGCCACGTTGAGGGCGGTGAGGGCAAAGATGCCGTAAGGAATGATCCGGGCCACGAGTTTGTTGAGGCGCCCGAACAGCTGGCGCATCACCTCCAGGGGCTCCAACAGCTGGCGCTTGTGCTCAATGCCCTGCAACAGCATGCCAAGCACGGCACTGAACAGCACCACCGCGGGGAAGTTGTCGGCCGCCAGCCCGGCAAAGATGTTGTCGGGCAGGTACACCTCCAACAGATCCACCGGCGCGGGACGTTCAAACAGACCGCTATGGAAGAACTGGGAGGTGATCAGGGGCGGCAGGAAGCGGGGCAGGGCCAGCACCACCAGCGCACCGCTGATCCACAGCCCCAGCAACACCACCAGGCCGGAGCGGGCGAAGGTGCGCAGCATCCCCGGCCGGAGGGAGCCGAACCCCACCACGAGTTCGCAGATCAGAAACGGCATCACCACGATCTGCGATGCCTGCAGGAACAGCTTGGCCAGCGGGGTGAGGGCGCCGGTGGCCTGGGGCCAGGTGCAGCCGAACACGGCCCCCAAGGCCAGCATCAGCAGGCACTGGTTGCCGATCTGCTGAGGCCAGAGCCCACGCCAGAAGGAACGCTGGAGGCCATCCATAGGGCCCCACCTTGCCACCGCGGGCTGATCAGCGCCCGAGTCCAACCCGGCCGTGGCCCCTAGGGAGGCTGCCCATCAGCGCTCTGTTGAAGGATCTCGCCCACGAGATCGCTGATGGAACGCCCGGTGCGCTCACTCATGCTCTGGAGCTGGGCATAAACCTCATCGCTCACCTCCAGATCGAGGCGCTTGGGCAACCTGGCAGGGTCGAGACGCCAGGGATCGGTCGACAGACCGGAATCACTCACGGGCGGTCGCCCGACAGGGGGAGGGCAAGGGCGAAGGCCCACGGCAGCCTGGCCGGCATCCATCAGCCACATCCACAACCCTGCCCCGCCGGAGCAGAGCAGACGGAAGACGCCCGAAACAGCCTTTTTCAGGAGGGGGCATCGTCCAATTCTTAAGAAATCCGGAAGAACCCTAGGCCACTCTCGCGAGTTGTGCCAAGCGGCTGCTTTCAGGCCAGGACACAACACGTAACCCGCCAGGGGGTGTGCCCAGTGCAAAACCCAAGCAAGACTGAAAATGCATCCGCTGTGGAGGTGGCGTGGACCACGCGACCGACCAGGCCTCGTCGACGACTCCCAGACGGCAAAGTCGAAGCCCGCGAAGGGTCTCCACCACGCTTTCATTTTCCGCTTACAAGGCGCTTGAGGAACGCAGCAACAGAGAAGGGCGATCACTCAGCAACCTGGCCGCCTTTTTGATAGAGCAGGGATTGCAGAGTCCAGATCCCCAACACCAGCAGGCGGGGTAAACCCAGGGCCCCGTGAAACGGCGGCAGATCCTCAGCTGGTGGAACCGGATCACCGGGTGCATACCGTGCGAGGCCAGCTGTTTTTCGTGAGCAGCATCGACTTCCGCCAGGGCTTCGAGCTGCACGAACACCCGGGCCGGGTCACGATCAACATGGCCGAAGCCCACATCTGGGACCAGAGCGGTGTCACCGCCCTCGATCAGGTGGTCAGCCAGCTCAAGCTCGGCGGCAGCGCCGTGGAGGTGCAGCACCGCAACCGCGAGAGCACCAACCTGTGCGCTCGCATCGGCGTCGCGGAAGAAGCCGGTGGCCGCGGTGGCGATTCCGCCGCAGCGGCAGGCCCCGGTTAGCCAGAGTGCGTTCACCACCCGTGCCGCCATGACTCCGACCCGTGAGCAGATCCTTGCCGCCTCGGCCGGTTGGGTGGCGGTGGTGCTGAATGTGATCCCCGGGCTGGGGGCCGGCTACCTCTATCAGCGCCGCTGGAAGGCGTACTGGATCACCTCGGCGCTCGCCACCGCCTGGTTTGTGGCCGGCGCCGTGCTGGGCCAGAACGCCGATGGCGCCGCCGTTGCTCAGAACCAGTTGGTGGGGCTGATCGGCCTGTTAACCCTCGCCGCCGTGACGGCCACCGAGGCCGGCCTGGCCGTGAAGAAGGTACGGCAGGGCCAGTGAATCCTTCGCCAACGCGGCAGGCGTACCTGCAGTGGAGCGCTGGGGCTGATGCCGGTGCCGATCAAGAGATCGGGAATGGGCTGCCGCTCCAGCCACCAGCAGTCCGGCTGCGATCACGCCCAGGGTGGCCAGGGTGTCGTTGGTGGAGAAGATCACCGAGGCGCGCATGTGCAGGCCCCCTCGCGGTTCCGGCGCACCAGGATCAGGCACACGAGATTGGCAAGCAGGGCCAGGGCGATCCGCCGTCGGCCGCTGAGCAGGCCGGCGCTCACAAACATCGAGTAGCGCCATGAGCGCAGCCCGAAGCCCAGGTTCGACTTGTCGACCAGCATCCCCATCTTGCGGGTGATGATCGCCATGGCCGATCCATGACCGACCAACGCATGGCCATTCCGGCAAGAGGGCATTACCTGGCTACCCGCCCAAAGCGCTAATACACTGGCGTTGAGGGCGTTGTTAGGGTTGTTGCTGCTGCGCGATCGGCCTGTGACGGATTCAGCCCCCTGGGACCAGCGCTACCGCGAGGGCGCCGATGGCTGGGAACTGGGCCGGCGCTGGAGGCCGCGGGGATCGGGCCGGGCAGCCTGCAAGGGGTGCTGGAGCACACCTGTTTCTGCGCCATCGACCCCGCCCAGCACCCCGCCTACCTGGAGACGGTGATGCGGCTGCTGGCTCCAGGGGGCTGGCGGCTGGGCCTCTGGCAACGGTCCTGAACCATTCTCATAGTGGCGTGAGAGGCGGCTGCTTCCATGGCACTCACCCCATCCACCACCCTGGCGGAGCTGGCCTCCACCCATCCGGCGCTGACGCGGGAACTGGAGCGCCTCGGGCTCGACTACTGCTGCGGCGGCAAGCGGAGCCAGTCCTGCCGGCTCAGGATTGGCGTAGCCGCTCGCCCAGCTCAACAGCCGACATCGCCCGCCCGAACAGATGGCCCTGGAAGCTGTCGCAGCCCAGCTGCTTGAGGATCTGCCACTGGGCGTCTGTCTCCACCCCTTCCGCCATGGTCTCCAGGCTCAGCTTGCGGGCGATCACCAGCGTGGAATCGATGATGGCCCGCTCGCTGCCGTTGTCGGTGATGCGCTGCACAAAGCTCTTGTCGATCTTGAGCTTGTGCACCGGCAGGGTGTGCAGATTCACCAGGGAGGAGTAGCCGGTGCCGAAGTCGTCGATGGCGATGCGGAAACCGGCGGCGCCCAGCTGGACCAGCAAATGGCTCGCGCGCTTGGGATCTCGGAGCAGGGCCGTCTCCGTCACCTCCAGCTCCAACTGGAACGGTGCAATGCCGTGGCGCGACAGGACACCCATCAGCCAGGCATCCAGCTCCGTCTCGCGGTTTTCAAACTGCACGGGCGAGAGGTTGATCGCCATCCGCGGCAGCCGCAGCCCCTGGCGCTGCCAGCTCGCCAGCTGAGCGCAGGCCGTCTCCATCACCCACTCGCCGATCGAATGGATCAGGCCGGTCTGCTCGGCCAGGGGGATGAACACCTCCGGGCACACCGTGGTGCCATCGGCCAGGGTCCAGCGCAGCAGGGCCTCAGCACCGATCAGCTGGCCATTGCGATTCACCTCGGGCTGAAACACCAGCTGCAGCTGCTGGCGCTCAATGGCCTGTTTCAGCTTCAGCTCCAGATCCAGCAGTTGCTGAATCGCGGCGCTCAGCTCCTTCTGGTACAGCCACACCGTGTTCTGGCTGTGGCGTTTGGCCTCCATCAGGGCCGTATTGGCTGCCTGCAACAGGGCCACCGGCTCGCGGCAATGCTCGGGGGCAAAGGCCAGACCAGCTGAGGTGGAGGGCTGGATCGGCAGATCATCCTGGGCGGCCAGGCCAGCGGCCAGCGCCTGCTGCAGCTCCTGGCCAAAGCGCCGGGCGGCCGCCCCATCAGCGGCAGGAAGGGAGCGGATCACGAGAAACTCATCGCTTTCCAGCCGCGCCAGCCAGTCGTCCGGCCGCAGCCACTGGCGCAGCACCGCGGCGGCGGTGGTCAACACCCGGTTGCCCACCACCAGTCCGAAGCTGTCGTTCACGGCCTGGAAGCGGTCGAAGTCGAGATTCACCACCACCAGAGCCCCGGCAGGGCCAACCTCGGCGAGCCGCTGTTGCAGGTGCTCCAGGCTGGCGGCGCGGTTGGGCAGGCCGGTGAGGCCATCGCGGTAGGCCAGAACCCGCAGCCGCTCCTCATAGCGCCTGGCCTCACTGATGTCGCGCGCCACCGACATCAGGGCCGGCTGGCCATTGAGAATGATCGCCTTCAGTGTCACCTGACAGAGAAAGGGCTCGCCGTTGTCGAGCCGCCGGTGCAGCCACTCAAGCTGGTGGGAGCCCTGCTCCAGCGTCCGCGCGATGTTCACGGAGATCAGCTCGGCGGAACGTTCGCCGTTGCTCTGGAACTCCGGAGAGAAGTCCATCGGGCCGCAGCGCAGAAAGGTCTCCCGGTCGGGCACGCCGAACAGCTGCAAGGTGGCGGGGTTGGCATCCATGAAGCGCCCCGCTGCATCGACCAGCATGATGGCGTCCAGGCTGGCTTCAAAGAGCAGCCGGAACTTGCTCTCCGAACGCTCCAGTTCCTGCTCGGCCTGCTTGCGTTCAGTGATGTCCGTGGCGAAACCGATCACGCAGAGATCGCCGTTCTGACGCAACGTCAACTTGTTGGAGAGGAACCAGCGCGGTTGGCCATTGGCATCGGGAATGCATTCTTCCCGTTGCACGTGGCGACCGCTGCGCAACACCTCCTCATCGAAGCGCCACATCGCCTCCAGCCCCTCACCCGAGAAGAAGTCGCGGTCGCTGCGGCCAACGATGTCGTCGAGGCCGCGGCCGAACAGCTGCTGCACCTGGAGGTTGGCGTAGCGATAGCGATGCTCCGCATCTTTCATGTAGATGTGGGAATCCACATGGTCGAGAACGGTCTCCAGCAGCTGGCGTTGTTCCGTGAGCTGGTGGAGCGCCCGCACCTCTGCGCGGGCGTCGCTCCAGCTACCGATCCGGCCGATCAGCTGGCCCTGAGTATCGCTGATGGCTCGGCAGCTCACGGATACCCAGATGGCCTCCCCCTGACGGTTCACGATCCGGTGGCGCATCCGGCGGATGTCGCTGCTGTTGCACACCTGCCAGCTCTGCTGCACCACCTCGATGTCGTCGGGATGAATCAGCGAGAGGATCGAGCGGCCGATCAGCTCAGCGACGCTCCAACCCAGCAGCGCCTCCACGGAGCTGGAGATCCACTCCAGCCGTGCGCTGGAGTCGATGCGGAACACCACATCGGTGGCGTTTTCCGCCAGCAGTCGGTAGCGCTCCTCATTCAGCACCAGCTGCCGCTGGATCTGCTGCCGCCGCATGCTGAGGTGGATCGCCAGCAGGCTGACGCCTGCCAGAAACAGCAGACGCTCCCAGTAGACAACCTCCGCGACGTGGTAAAAATGCAGGCCGGCGGCGATGGCAAAAACCAGAGCCACCAGACTGAGGCCGATCACCTGAGCTGGTGTGGCAAACGCCGTCGCCAGCAGCACTGGCAACCAGAAGGGGGGCAGCAGCTGCAGATCGCGCGGCAACTGCAGGTCGAGCACGAACAGTCCGGCTATGGCAGCGGCCGAAAGCAGCAGGCGCCAGTCCAGTCGGCGAGCTTTCACGCCCCCCCGCAGCAGGTCATCAGCCGGACTCCCGCGCACTAGGAACACCCCGATGGATGGCGGAGGAACAGATCCATCGCGCTGCTGCGACCTTGTGCATCGATGTCGTGTCCATACCCCACGTCTAGAGCAGTGGACCGAAGGAAGCGCATTTTCACCAATAAGCCTGCCGAACTGTTGCAGGAATTTTGATATTCACAGAGTGCACGTTTGTAGACGCTGGCGCGGAGCATGGCCGGACAGCTGCTGGGATGAAGCCGGATCCTCGCCGGGCCACAACAAAGCCCGGAGGGTCGGCCCCGGGCGTTTGTCTGCTCAGGGGAAGGGCGCAGCTACGCGATGTTTTCAGTTGTGGGTCGGAGCTGCCGGCGCGGGCACCTGGGACTGAGCCGTGAACGGTGCAATGGACGGCGACACGCCAGGAACGTCAGCGCACTCCTGCCAGGTGCTCAGGGTGATGGATCCGGCGACTGCCAACAGCAAGAGCGGCAGCGCGATCGACGCCGCTCTTCACCGGAGGCAATGGGTCTTCATGGAGGGCTGATCCAGCCCCTGCGGTGTCGCTGGGAGCAGCTGGTGCCGTCAGCGGTTCTGCACGCAGTAGCTCCCGGAGCTGAACCAGCCCAGGGGGCAGGAGTTGCCCGTTTTCTGGATCGCCTCGCGGTTGTTGTTGGGGCTGCTGAGGCAGTAGCTGCCCGAGGCATAGAACCCCAGCGGGCAGCTGCTACCGCTTTTCTCAATGGCGCCGCGGGTGTTGCTGCTGGAGCTGGGCACGCAGTAACTGCCGGAGCTGTAATAGCCGAGCGGGCACGATCCCACTCTCGGCAGGGGGCGCACGGGTTGCTGGGCCAGGGCAGCGCCGCTGCACAGGGCCCCGAGGGAGAGCGCGCACAGCAGTGGGACGCGGCCCATGGGGCTTCTGAGGCAAAGCACCAGGTTGGCGCCGCCCCATCTCGGCAGCAAGACAGACGGAGAAGCCTGCAAATGCATCCGCTGCAGCATTGCCGTGGCCAGGCTGGGGGCATCCCCGCAAGCACCCATGGCTGCCGCGCTGCTGATCCTGCTGGTGATGGTGGCGGTGGGGGTGGCGCTCAACCCCAGCCGCGAGCAGTTCGCCTGGTTCATCCGCCTGCGGCGGCCGGCCTGGCTCACCTTTGAAAGGCTGATCCCGCTGATCTGGATCGCCATCTACGCCTGCTTCTACGCCTCGGCGCTGCTGGCCTGGAACGCCAGCTGGAGCTGGGGCCTGATGGGCGGCTACCTGGGCCTGCTGCTGCTGGTACAGAGCTACACCTGGCTGATCTGCCGTACCCGGCGACTGGCCAACGGCACGGCAATCGGCCTGGCGGGCTGGCTGTGGGGTGTGGCGCTGGCGGTCGTGGTGCTGCCGCAATCCCCGCCAGCGGTGCTGCTGTTGGTTCCCTATCTGCTCTGGAGCCCGCTGGGCACCCTCGTGACCTGGCAGATGCAGCGGCTCAACCGCTGAAGCCACCGCAGGCGCCAAGGATGGCCAGCCGAGCTCGCTGGCTCCCATCGTGGGTGGAGTTGCCCTGGAACTGCGGTGTCTGCCTTCCCGCTGCTGGTGATCGTGCATGCCCTCGCCGCCACGGTGTGGACCGGCGGGCATCTGGTGCTCGACCTGCGGGTGCTCCCGAGGGCGCTGCGGGAGCAGAGCGCGGCAACGATCCGCAGCTTCGAGGAAACGTTCGAGCCGCTGGGCCTCACTGCTCTGGCGATTCAGGTGGTGACGGGGCTCTGGATGGGCTGGATCTACCTACCGGGCTTCCAGGGACTGTTCAGCCCGGCCAACCCGATCGGGATGCTGGTGGGAACCAAGTTGCTGCTGCTGGCCGCCACCGCCGTCCTGGCGATCCATGCCCGGCTGCGGCTGATTCCGAACCTCAGCGATAACAACCTGAGCGCTCTGGCCTGGCACATCCGCGGCATCACCGCCCTGGCGATCGCCTTCGTGGTGGTGGGTGCCCTGATCCGGCTGGGTGGCCTGGGCTGAACGGTGCACGCTGCCGGAACGCGGGGGCGGGGCGTCGCAGCCAGCAGATCAAACAGCCCTGAGCAGATATTGATCCGCCCACAACAGATGATCGCACCGATCTAGACGTGAACCTCAAGCGCTCACCGGGAGGACCCCACCCCCCGCAGGCAAGGCTCATTATCCCTGTTTGGGGGCATCGCGACCCAGTCGAGACGCACGATACTTAGACGGCTGACGGAAGAGAGGTGCATGACAGGCTTCGATTCAAGAATCGACCAGACATGCATGGGACGCACGTGCATGAAATGGGGAGCTGATGGAGATCTCACGGCACTGGATCGTGCCGTCGTCATGGGTCGCCTCGCCCAGGTGGATCGGGATGTGGCGGCTCTTCAGCAAAACACTCCGGCCGAGAGCACAATCCCAACACTGACCGAAGAACACACTCAACCGCGATAGCCGAAGCAATCCCATCGCGAAACAAGGCAAGCAACTCAGTCAGCTCCGCTGCTCAATTGTCCCCAAATGGGGATTGCCAACACCGGTCCTTCAGCCCCCAGAGCAAAGCAGCCTCCGGATAGTGTGTCGATCCGCTCAAAGATAAGGCTTGCCAATCAATGTTGAAATCTGGCCAGACGCACTGCACGCCAATGCTTTTACCGTCCACCCCACCCATTCAGCCAGCAGCAGCACAAGACCAGGGCGGGGGCGAGAGAGCTAAGTTCTTAGGGCCAAACCAGGCCCCGTAGGGAATGTTCCATGGCTACGATCGGCGAGCAACTTAAGACCTACCTCAACGCCCTCGAAGAAGCCAGAAAAAACAACCAGCAATCAGTGGCGCGAAAGCTTGAACAGCAGATCCAGGAACTGGAGGACTTTCAGCAGCGTCACCCCGAGGAAGCCGTAGCACCCTCTCCGTTGGAGGTGTTTTGCGACCTCAACCCTTCCGACATCAACTGCCGCGTCTACGATGACTAGCCCTGAAGCAGCCAGATCAGGCTACTGCTCACTCCCAGGCTAGCCAGACACTCATTTGCAACCCATTGAGGGGCACCAGCAGAGCATGGACCTCACACCTTTCCTGGCCAATGCCAACAAGGAAACCCAAGAGGAGGGACTGGAGTCGATCGAGATCCCAGGTCGCGTTGCAGTAGCTGCAAAGGGCCGATTTTTGTTGCGGGCGTTATGTCGCAGTTTCAGGGGATACTCGCGTATCACCTGCGCCGTCACCGACCAGGAAACCTGCCTGGGCTACCTGGATGACCAGGCGGACGATCCCTACACCCTGCTGATTTGCACGGATTATCTTGAGAATGGCAACGGGTTCGATCTGGTTCGTCAGGCTCGTGAGAAGCATCCGAAACTCCATGCCGTGATCCTGGCCCTTGGCGATGCCATCCCTGCTGAATGCGCTGATGCTCCCTGGCTTGAAGCGGTGGTGGCCGAAGCAGACTTTGTGGATGATCAACAACCGCTGCAAGCGGCAGTCTTAGCCGTACTTGGCGGCCACTCCTATCGGAGTCCGTCTCTGAGGACCGGCATCCTGCCTTACCTGAGTTGTCCGCGGCTCACACCTCGCGAGTACGAAGTTCTCGACCTTCTGGCCAGTGGGCTCAGCGACCGTGAGATCGCAAAGCGACTGGTTGTGAGCGATGAAACCGCTCATACCTATACCAAAAGACTATTGCAGACGCTGAATGTCCACAACCGGCTGCAAGCCGTACTGAAGGGCATGAGATGTGGCATGGTGCAGATATAACCGAAGCCACCTGGGAGAGCGACCAAGCTCATGCCCGTGCATTACCCCCATGTGGGGGCATCGCCAAGTCGAGTGGCTGATCGACGATTGAGGGCATCCAATCGGTTGCCGTCATGAGCGAGACAACATTTACAAGCACTCTGACGATCGGAGAGCTGGAAGCCAATTACACGCTCTACTGCAAGGCCCTGCGCATCCTGATTCTTGAGGACAGAACTGTCAATCAGATTCGGCGGAGTGTTTGTTGGCATCGTTTAGAGACCCTCCACAAGTGCCTTCCACGCCAGTACAAGGATCCAGAGCATCTCTACTTCTTGCTCAAGAGGGAGATCAGCAAGTGAAGCGTGTTTTGGCCATCATCCTCGGGGGTGGTGCAGGCACTCGACTACAGCCCCTTACGTTCACGCGTGCATCGGGTGATCAGCTCTATCGGATGGATTATGGAGCCTTCGTTGCAGCGCATCGACAGAGTGGAGCAGCTCTGACGGTTGCTGCCCTGCCCGTTGACAGGACTGCGGCCGAGGGCTTCGGCTTGATGCGCACCGATGCATCTGGAAGGATTCAGGCGTTCAGCGAGAAGCCCAAAGGAGTAGCTCTCGACGCAATGCGTGTGGACACTCAGGCCCTGGGGTTATCAGCCAGCGAGGCAGAGCATCGCCCATTTCTAGCCTCAATGGGGATTTATGTCTTTGAGCGAGATACCCTGTTCAACCTTCTGGATACCCACAAGCAGGCCACCGACTTTGGCCAGGAGGTGATTCCCGCTGCCCTGAACAGCGGCCTGAAGCTGAAGAGCTTTTTGTTCGATGGCTACTGGGAAGACATCGGCACGATCAAGGCCTTCTTTGACGCCAATCTCGCCTTGGCAGATGAGCAGCCTGCCTTCAGCTTTTATGATGAAAGTGCCCCGATCTACACCCGTTCACGCTATTTGCCTCCCAGCCAGATCTACCAGTCTCACATCCGCCGTTCTGTGATCAGCGAGGGCTGCATCCTCGACCGCTGTGCCATCGAGCACTGCGTTCTGGGCCTGCGCCTCAGGGTAGAGGAAGGAGTTGTGCTGGACGACACCCTGGCGATGGGTGCTGATGGTTATGAATCGGAGGCTGAACGCACGCTGCTTCGCTCACGCGGTGAAATACCACTGGGCATCGGAGCGATCGGCTGCAATGTGCAGGTGATCAACAAAGATCGCGTGCAAGAGGCCGATCGCCATGAGCTTGGCTTCACAATCCGCAGCGGCATCGTGGTGATCGAAAAGAACGCCACGCTCGCGAACGGCACAGTGATCTAGAGCTGTGCTGTCTGGGGTGATCTTGCATCGGTTGACAGATCGTTCAGCAGCGCCAGTCCGCCAATGATTTTCTGTGCGTGAATGTTGTAGGCCAGAGCGGCCTCGAGCTCCGTCCTGAATGATCCCAGGTAGTAACGCCGCCCCCTCCAGTACACCTGGGCGGTCCAGAGCCCGGTCTTTTTTCTATAACTCACACCACGATGTTTTGAGCTGGCCCCAGGACGCTTGGGGCGGCTGGCATAGGCCTGATAAGACTCTTCCGGCGTTCGACGGGATTGGATGGACACAGCCAGCTGGGACAACCTTCTCCAACGTCTTCGAGCAACAGCCTGATGGGCTAGTCCCCTTTTGGGGAATGTGAGTGGGCCTCAAAGCCTGGTGCCGATGCAGCACAAAACCACAGGCTCCTGCAGAGCTGAACGGCTTCACGGCGTTGGCAACACCAGCAGCAGCAGGCGGTTGCCCTCCGGATCCAGGAGCCAGGCTTCTGCCCCGAACGGTTCCAGGCGCGGCGGATCCTGCCCGGAGGCGCCCAGGGCCAGGGCCGTGGTGATCCAGGCGTTGAGCACGGCAAGGGCACCCGTGGCATCCGCCTGGCGTTGCAGGCAGAGGGCCAGGCGACCCTGCTGGCGTGGCTGCGGCCGGCTCCGCGACGGCCCGTACACATCCAGCCAGCCACCGGCCGGCCAGGGCAGGCGCCAGTGCGTGCCGCTGAGGCCAGGCTGGGGTTCCACGTTGAGCAGAGCGCCATAGAACCGAGCCAGCGCGGCCGGATCATCGGCGGCCAGCACGATCGAGCCTGTGGTGGCCGTGGCCTCTGGCTGGCGCATGCCCATTCAGCCGCAGAAGGCCGCAGGGCGGCAGACCGGCCGGATCCCACTGCCTGCCAGGGCTGGGCCACGGCGCACCCGCACGCGATAGGTGCAATGGGCCGGTCCCAGGTGTTCGATCAGGGCCTCCCGGGCCTCGTGCTGCAACTCCTCGAGGGAGGGAGCGCTGATGTGAATCGGCAGGCTTTCGGCAGTGGCGTCCAGCTGGCCGGGGCGTTCAGCCAGAACGCGGAACACAACCTCGCGCATGCGGGGGTATCTCTCTCAAACCACCTCCATCCTTGGCCTGCCGAGGCGATCCTGCTGGTGCGGCCGGATACGGGGAACCGCCCATGGCGACACAGGTCAACACCCCAGCCCGGCGGCCAGGCGTGAGGCCTCCTGCACGGCCGTGATGCAGCGCTGGGCCCGGCGTTTGGCGTCGTCCCGACCCTGGGCCCGCAGCAGATAGCTCTCCAGCGCTTCCGGTGTTTCGATCAGCGCCAGCAGGCCGGCGGTTCGCGCACCGAGCGAGCCATCGGCGAGCAGACGGCTGACCAGCCCGTGATCCCACAACTGCTCCCCCCTGGAGCCGGGGCCAAACAGCTCCTGGCGCAGCACCTCCAACAACGACTGCTTGAGGGCATCGAGCTGCCCAGGGCGCAGGCGGCGGCTGTTCGGCAGCTCCACGCTCCAGCTGAGGCCCGTGCCCGGCAGCCCCACCGTGCTGCGGGCACCACCGCTGCGAGCCAGCGGGATGTTGAACGAGGCACCCTGGCCGCCGATGGAAACGGAGCTCAGCCCAGAGCCGGAAAAATTGAAGCGCAGGGGGCCCAGGCGGGCGGAGCGACGAAAGCGAAAGCCCATGGGATGGTCCCGCCTGGCTGCTGTCCACCGTATCGGGGGAAGCCCAAAGGTCGAGACGATGCCCCAAGCTTTAAGGCCAGGCCCCGGCACGCCCAGCCCCCGAAAAACCCGTGACCACAACGACAAGCTTCGCGGAGTTTGCCCAACGGGCCGACTATTCGCTACTGGAGGCACTCCAGGCGGATCCCCAGGCGAGCAGCGATGGCCAGGATCACCGGCCCCGCCAGGTGTTCTCCGGCCATTACGTGCCGGTGAAACCCACGCCGTTGCCGGAGCCGGAGTATGTGGCCCACAGCGGCAGCCTGTTCCAGGAGCTGGGCCTGAGCGATGCGCTGGTGCACAACGACCAGTTCCGCCGACTGTTCTCCGGCGACATCAGCGTGGCGCAGGAGCCGATGCGTCCGCTGGGCTGGGCCACCGGCTATGCCCTGTCGATCTACGGCACCGAATACATCCAGCAGTGTCCATTCGGCACCGGCAACGGCTACGGCGATGGCCGGGCCATCTCCGTGTTCGAAGGCCTGTTCAACGGCAAGCGCTGGGAGATGCAACTGAAGGGCGGTGGTCCCACGCCCTACTGCCGCGGTGCCGATGGACGCGCCGTGCTGCGCTCCAGCGTGCGCGAATTTCTGGCCCAGGAGTTGATGCACGCCCTGGGGGTGCCCACCTCACGCTCCCTCACGCTCTATGTGTCGCGCGCCGAAACGGTGCGCCGGCCCTGGTACTCGCCGAACTCCCGCTCGTTCGATCCCGACATCCTGGTGGACTACCCGGCGGCGATCACCACCCGGGTGGCCCCCTCGTTTCTGCGGGTGGGCCAGCTGGAGCTGTTTGCCCGTCGCGCCCGCAGCCAGGCGCATCCGGGTGCGCTGAACGAGCTGCGGATGATCGTGGCGCACCTGATCGAGCGGAATTACCGGCCGGAGATCGATCCGAGCCTGGCGTTCAGCGATCAGGTGGTGGAGCTGGCCCGGTTGTTTCGCGGGCGGCTCACAGCCCTTGTGGCCAACTGGATCCGGGTGGGCTATTGCCAGGGCAATTTCAACAGCGACAACTGTGCGGCGGGGGGCTACACCCTCGACTACGGCCCCTTCGGCTTCTGCGAACTGTTCGACCCCAGGTTTCAGCCCTGGACCGGCGGCGGCGAGCATTTCTGCTTCTTCAACCAACCGTTGGCCGCCGAAGCCAATTACCAGATGTTCTGGGCCGCCATCCGCCTGCTGCTTGCAGACAACACCGCGGCCCTGGCCAAGGTGGATGAGATCCGCGAGGGTTTCGCCGCAACGATGCAGCAGGAGCTCGAGGCGATGTGGGCCCGGAAGCTCGGGCTGATCAGCCCAGACGCCGCGCTGGTGAACGAGCTGCTGGAGCTGCTGGTGCTCTCCAAGGTGGACTACACGATCTTCTTCCGCCGGCTCTCGAACATCCCCGAGCAGCTCTCAGCCCTGAAGGAGAGCTTCTACCTACCCAGCACTGAACAGCTCGATGGGCGATGGGAGCAATGGCTGCAAACCTGGCGCGAGCAGATCACGGCCAACGGCAACCTCAGCGCCACATCCGCGGCGATGCAACGCGTGAACCCCACGATCACCTGGCGCGAGTGGCTGGTGGTGCCCGCCTATGAACAGGCTGCGCAAGGCAACTTCAGCCTGATCCAGGAGCTGCAGGAGGTGTTCAGCCATCCCTACAACGAGCCCTCAGCGGAGCTGGCGGCCACCTACGACCGCCTCAAGCCCAGGGACTTCTTCAATGCCGGAGGCGTGTCGCACTACAGCTGTTCGTCGTGAGGGGTGCTCAGGGCAGCACCCGCTCGGCCAACTGCTGCAAACGTTGATCCGCGCTGATCAGGCTGGCGGCCTCCCGTCTGGCCAGGGCCAGATAGAGGCAGTCATACACAGGGTGGTTGAGATGGCAGGCCAGTGCAAGGGCCTCGGACTGCAAGTGGCGATCCGGCTCCACCCGATCCACCAGATCACGGGCATCGGCAAGCAGCTGCTGGGGATCCAGATCGACCAGATGACCGGCCCGCTGAAGTTTCCAAAGGGTATTGGCCACCTCGCTGAGCATCAGCTCGGGCGCCAGCACCAGCGCCGCCTCGCGGATCTGCTCCGCCATGGCCGCCGCGGCCGGATCTCCAAGGATCAACCGAACGGCAGCTGAGGCATCGAGAACGCAGGCAAAAGGCATCAGCGCTCGCGGTCGGCGCGGATCAGCACTTCCGGCGTCTGATCGCCGGCCAGGGCGGTGGCCAGGGGGCCGCGCCGGGCGATGCGATCGAGCACCTGGCGACGGCGGTCGCGGGCATCACCACCGGCCATGGCCTCCAGATCGGCCAGGGCCTGCTGGCTGAGGCTGCGCTTGTGCGCCTGGGCGCGGTGCTGCAGCAACCGGTGAAGCGGCTCAGGCAGGTCGCGGATCTGCAGGGATGCCATGGGCGCGAGGGTGGCCAAACCAACCTACTCGCGGTGCATGCGCTTTGCATGCAGCACTGTCGTTCTGCCGGACAGGCTCGAATCCCAGGCGCTCAAGCGCAGGTGGAAGCGGCCTGGCGGGGCCCAGGGCCAGGTCGCGGTAGCGGGTGGTGGGGGAGAAGAGGGCTTCGCTCTTGTTGAGGGTGATGAACAGCAGATCGCACTGGCTGGGTTCGTGCCAGAGCACGCCCTCGCGGTGGATCCAGGGGTCGTCGTCGCGCAGGATGCCGAAGGCGGCTTCGATCTCGGCGCGGGAATAGCGGCCATGCAGGCGCAACGGCACCGGCAGGGCCCAGGGCAGCGGGTGGAGGCGGTGATCGGCGCGCTCGGCCAGCAGCTCCAGCAGCTGGCGCAGTTCCTCGCGCCAGGCGTCCGCCTGACAGAGCAGGGCCAGGGCCTCGGGCAAGGGACGCCAGCGGCGGCCGGTGCCGAACAGCTGCACGGTGAGCATCAGCCACTGGCGCCGCTCGCGCTCGCCGAGGGCGGCGGGGTTGGGAGGTGCAGTGGCCTGGAGCTCTGCGGCCAGCCAGCGCAGGCGATCGGGATCGTCGGGGTGGAGTAGGCCGGCGGCGATGGCGCGCGTGAGCCGCTCCTCCTCAGGGTGGGGAGCGCCTGGGATCCAGCCGAGTTCGCGCCGCAGGGCGGTGAAGCCAGCGCCACGCACGCCATAGAACTCGGCCGGTTCCATCCCCAGCGCTTCGAGCCAGGCCGCCAGGCCGGAGGCGGGGCCGATCACCCCCTCGGCGGCCAGGGCCCGCAGCTCCTCCAGCAGTTGAGGACGGCGGCTGGGCAGGCTCTGGCGCAGGTTTGTGAGCACCCGATCCGACGCCACCCGATCGAGCACCAGCCGGCAGCCGGGTGGCAGAAACGGGAAGCCCTGTTGCAGCTGGGTTTCCAGCTGGCGGCGGCTGCCCCCCAGCAGGGGGCGGTAGCGCAGATCGAAGCGGAAGCGGCGGTGCTGCTGGCCGATGAAATCCAGCACGGTGAGGCAGCTCTTGCCGGTTTCGGGGGAGAGACGCAGACCCCGGCCCAGCTGCTGCAGAAACACCACGTCGCTCTCGGTGGGTCGCAGCAGCAGCACGGTGTCGATGGCGGGGATGTCGAGCCCCTCGTTGAACAGGTCCACCGCGAAGAGGATCTGCAGCTCGCCGGCGGCATGGCGAAAGGGCGACCTGCGGGAGAGAGAGGAGAGAGAGGGGGGAAGTGGAATCCCCTCTAGTGGTGAGACCAACTGCACAAGGAAGCCGACCGGCGGATATGCTCTGCCTTAGAGGAGCAAAAAGGATGTTCAAGGACTATGCCAGCGTCGAAGTCCTAGCCAGAAATGCAATCCGAGTTGAGCACTTTGCGACTACGGCGCTCCTGCTTGCAAGACCTGATGATCCTGTTGGAGAAGTTATGGCCTGGATGACTGCAAATGACTTTGACATAGCGCCAGTTAGGTCTCATCATTGTGTCGGTTTCGTTAAAAGAGAGGAGCTCGATAATTTCGACCGCAAAGCACTCCTTCTCCATGCCGTACGGCCGCTGAAAGAGGCCGTGATTTTGCCATCATCAACTTCCCTTGAGAAAGCCATTCATCACCTTGCGTCGTGTGGCTGGTTTTTTCTTGGAGAGGGCGAGCAGATAACAGGGATAGCCACACGCCATGATCTCGGAAAGCCAGCCGTTTCTCTCTACCTCTTCGCCAAGACCATGGCCTTTGAAGCTGGCCTCAGGAGGCTCGCCGGAACGTATGACAACAAGCCGATCCCTGATGCACCACCGGACGAGGACGATGATTCACCTGGGCCCCGTTACTTGTCAGAAGTGATTAGTTACGCCAAGAAGGTCAATGGATTGATTGGGGATCTTGGCTACGAAGGCAAGCGAGGTAAGTTCGATGATGTCACGTCGTTTGTCGTTCGTCTGCGTAACCACATCGCCCATGGACGCAGCATCCTGGCCATCAGCGAGAAGAAAGCCAATCACTGCACGCGCATCGAGGAGCTGGATTCGCTCCTGAACCAGATCAGAAGGCTTGCAGAGAAGCGGGATCAGGTGTGGGATGCCTACGGTGCAACGCAGATCGTTCATCGGACGGTGACCGAGGAAGTCTGGGCAGGCCATTCTGCAATAACCCTTTCAGTTTCTGCTCCCATAGTTATATTAACGGCTTCGAATCCTCACGAAGAGGCATTGAGTGAGGGACAGAACAAAGCACGCAATCGTGAGCTCTTGAATCTGCTCAGACAACGAGGTTTTGAGCCAATCTCTGTGGAGGGTCGATCACCTTGTGATCGGTGGAAAGAAGATAGCTTCGCGATCCAAGGCATGTCAAGAGAAGAGGCTGAGGATCTTTGCAAGCTATTCCAGCAGCGGGCATTCTTTGAGATTTCCGAGGATGAGCTCGTAGTTGTCGATGCAGACGGAAATGAGCGAGACAGGCGTAGCAGATGCCAGTCGGGTAGGTAGGTATGATCTAGCAGTAGTCGTCAGATGAATGGCATACCAGCCTTGAATTGCAAGGCTTCACACGCTCATCCTCCATGGCTAAGCGTGTCGTCTTCGCTATCATCCCTCCGAGCGGTAGACGACCCCCATGAACCACAACGAGATCGTCAGCTTCCTCTGGGGCATCGCCGACCTGATCCGTGACACCTTCAAGCGCGGCAAGTACCAGGACGTGATCCTACCGCTCACGGTGCTGCGCCGCCTAGATTGCGTGCTCGCAGGAACGAAGGAAACCGTGCTGGCCAGACAGGCCGAATTGCGTGAAAAAAAGCTAGAGAATCTCGACCCTCAGCTGCGCAAGGCCGCCGGCTTTGCCTTCTACAACACCTCCCGCTACGACTTCGAGAAGCTGCTGGCGGACGCACCCGATCTTGCCAAGAACCTCCGCAACTACATCGCGGGCTTCAGCCCCAATATGCGCGAGGTGATCGAGAAGTTCGACTTCGACAACACGATCAGCAAGCTTGACGAAGCTGGGCTCCTCTTCCAAGTGCTGGAGCGGTTCAAGAAGGTCGATCTGCATCCAAGTAAGATCGACAACGCCACGATGGGCACGATCTTCGAGGAGCTGATCCGCAAGTTCAACGAAGCTCTGAACGAGAATCCGGGGGAACATTTCACACCCCGCGACGTGGTGCACCTGATGGTCGATCTGATGCTCGCCGGCGACGAAGAGCGAATCCGGCGGCCTGGTGTGGTGGCCACGGTGTACGACCCCTGCTGCGGTTCAGGCGGCATGCTGATGATCAGCAAAGAGCACATTACTGTCGGCCTGCGTAAGAACGGTGAGCTGCTGCGCCCTGCGATCAACGAGGAGGCTGAGATCCATCTGTTCGGCCAGGAGGTGAACCCGGAAACCTGGGCCGTCTCCAAGTCGGATCTGTTCATGAAGGATCCGAGTGGCCGCGATGCCGACAACCTGGTGTATGGCAGCACCCTCTCGGCCGACAAGCTCAGCGGCAAGACGTTCGATTACCTGATCGCCAATCCCCCCTACGGCAAGGACTGGAAGCGGGATGAAACCGCCGTTCGCGCCGAACATATGCGAGGCGCCGCCGGCCGCTTCCAGCCGGGGCTGCCTCGCATCAGTGACGGCCAGCTGCTGTTCCTGCTGCACATGCTGGCTCACGCCAAGGATCCAGCAGAAGGCGGCTCCCGCATCGCCATCATCATGAACGGATCGCCCCTGTTCACGGGCGACGCCGGTAGCGGTGAGAGCGAAATCCGCCGGTTCATCATGGAGAACGATTGGCTGGAAGCCCTGATCGCCCTGCCCGAGCAGCTCTTTTACAACACCGGCATCGCCACCTACGTGTGGGTGGTGACGAACCGCAAGGCACCCGAGCGCCAAGGGAAGGTGCAGCTGATCGATGCCACGAGCTTCTGCGTGCCGATGCGGAAGAGCCTGGGCGACAAGCGCCGCGAGATCCCCCTGGAGCGCGCCCACGACATCCTCCAGCTCCTGGCCGACTACAAGGACGGCGACACCCGCACTGTGACCAAGGACGGTAAGAGTGAGGAGATCGTGGTGAGCCGCATCTTCCCCACCACCCACTTCGGCTTCCGAAAGATCACGGTGGAGCGGCCCCTGCGGCTCAGTTTCCAGGCCACCCCGGAGCGGATCGCGCGGCTGGAGCAGGAGAAGGGCTTCCAGGCCCTGGCCACCAGCAAGAAGAAGGGCGACGCGGGCGCCAAGGAGATCGCCGCAGGCCTTGCCCTTCAGGAGCAGATCCGTGCCCTGGTGAACGATCTGCCGGAGGAGCCGTTCCCGGATCGCGAGGAGTTCGAGAAGCTGCTGTCCCTCGCAGCCAAGCATGCGGGTGTGAAGCTCACCGCACCGGCCCGCAAGGCGATCCTTGCCGCCCTGGGTGAACGGGACGAGAACGCGGAGATCTGCACCAACAGCGACAGCACGCCTGAGCCTGACCCCGAGCTGCGCGACACCGAAAGCGTTCCCCTGCCGTCCGGTCCCGACCCGATCGACGACCAGGGCATCCCCGCCAGTGTGCAGGCGTTCTTCGATCGTGAAGTGCTTCCCCACGTGCCTGATGCCTGGATCAACGCCAGCAAGCGCGACGAACGCGACGGACTGGTTGGGCTGGTGGGCTACGAGATCAACTTCAACCGCTACTTCTACCGCTACACGCCACCCCGGCCCCTGGAGGAGATCGAGGCCGACATCCGCACGATCGAAGACGACATCCTGCGGATGCTGGCGGAGGTGACGGCTGCCAGCAGGGCCTGACGCAAAATGCAGGCACCTTGCCACACGATGCCGTCATCTCGCGTTGACAGGGGCCGCCGAATCGCTCAGATTGTCGGCATGGCTGCCCCATCTGCCGACATTTCGAGCCAGGACGCCGGCCTGGGCGCCTTCTTCCGCTCTAGTGATCTGGATGCGGCCGGCCTGAGCCGCCACCAACTGCCCCGCCTGCTGCGTTCCGGGGCGGTGGAGCGGATGGGACGCGGCCTCTACCGCCGCACCGACGCCGAACCCAGCGAGCACTATTCCCTGGCGATGGCCTGCGCCGCCGTGCCCCAGAGCATCGTGTGCCTGCTCACGGCCCTGCAGGTGCATGACATCGGCACCCAGGCTCCCTCGGCCATCTGGCTGGCCATTCCCCACAAGGCGCGGCTGCCGCGGCTGCAGGCTCCCAAGCTGCGGATCGTGCGCTTCAGCGGCCCGGCCTGGACCTATGGCGTGAGCGACACCACGTTCGAGGGGGTGCCGGCTCGGATCACCTCGCCGGCGCGCACGATTGCCGATTGCTTCCGCTTCGAGCGGCTGGTGGGTGCCGAAGCGGCGATCGAGGCTCTCGACGATGGCCTGCGGCAACACAAGGTGAGCGTGGCGGAACTGGAGCGGCTGCTGGAGGTGCTGCCGTCGCGGCGGCTGCGCGCGGCCTTGGCGGTGCTACAGCGATGAAGGCGAACCAGGCCGCCTCGGTGAAGGCACGACTGCTGGCGCTCGCCGGTGGTGAGGATTTCCAGCGCAGCCTCACGCGCTATGCCGCTGAGCGGTGGCTCTATCGGCTCGGTGCTTCGGCCATGCGAGAGCGTTTCGCCCTCAAGGGGGCGAGCCTGCTCACGGTATGGATGCCCGATCCCTACCGCGGCACCAAGGATGTGGACCTGCTGGCGTCCGGTGATCCCAGCGATGCTTCCATTCGGGCTTTGCTCGATAGCGTCTGCGCGGTGCCCTGTCCGGAAGACGGCCTGGTGTTTGATCTCAGCACCCTTCGCCTGGAGACGATCCGGCCCGAGGAGGAGTATTCCGGCAAACGGGCCCGCTTTCACGCCCTGCTGGGCAACACGCGGATCGGCGTGCAGCTGGATCTGGGTTTCGGTGATGCGGTGGTACCGGAACCGGCCGATATCACCTACCCCACGCTCCTGAGCGATCTGCCGGCCCCGGAGCTGCTGGCCTATCCACGGGAGGCGGCGGTGGCTGAGAAGTTTGAGGCGATGGTGAAGCTCGATCTGCGCAACAGCCGCATGAAGGATTTCCATGACCTCTGGGCCCTGGCCAGCACCTTCCGCTTTGAAGGGCCGCTTCTGCGGGCGGCAGTGGAGGCCTGTTTCCAGAGGCGCAGTACCCCTTGGGCTGAGGAGATCCCAACACCGCTTACCCCCGGCTTCTACCAACGGCCGGAGTTGGCAGCACGATGGTCGGGTTATCTGGCCCGGGAGGCCGTGCTGGTGCCACCACCGAATCGCTTCGAGGAGATCGGGGAGGTGATCGTTGCCTTTCTGGGGCCGGTGCGGGAGAGCCTGGTGGCAGGAGGTGCTTTCGATAGAGAATGGCCAGCGGGTGGACCTTGGCAGGCGATTGGCAAGGAGGTGGCGAGATGAGCGCTGCGGACACGCCAAAGAAGGAGGGGCTGCAATGGCGGTTCAAGCCCTATCCCGCCTATAAGGATTCGGGGGTGGAATGGTTGGGGGAGATTCCTGAACATTGGGAGGTGAAGCCACTGAAAGCCGTAAGCGTGCTTCAGACTGGGCTGACTCTTGGAAAGGAATATCAGGCGACTTCCTTGGTAACTCGACCTTACTTGCGGGTCGCGAATGTCCAGGATGGATATCTTCAACTCGAGGATGTCGCGGAAGTCGAGTTGCCGAAGGATGACGCAACTCGATACGAGCTTCGCCGGGGGGATGTCTTGATGACCGAGGGTGGTGACTATGACAAACTGGGTCGCGGCTGTGTCTGGAGCGATCAAGTTCCAAACTGCCTTCACCAGAATCATATCTTTGCGGTACGGCCGCAGCGCAAGCATCTCCTTCCAGAGTTTCTCGCACTGACAATGGGCAGTAGCTATGGAAGGGCATACTTTACGGCAACATCAAAGCAGTCTACAAATCTAGCCTCAACAAACAGCACCAAGCTTCGAAACTTTCCTTTGCCGTTGCCCGGTGGAAGTGAGCAAAGCTCCATCGCCACCTTCCTCGACCGCGAAACCGCCCGAATCGATGCGCTAGTGGCGAAGAAGCAGCGGTTGATCGAGCTGCTCCAGGAACAGCGCACCTCGATAATCACCAGTGCCGTCACCAAGGGGCTGGAGGAAAGTGATGGTGGCTGTCAGGTTGGTTCTGAGAATTTCCCAGAAGTGCCTTTGGGATGGGAGATGCGAAAGCTACGCCGTATCCTTGCTCAAAGAAAACGCCCAGTAGCAGTCCATCCAGATGATGATTATCAGGAGATCGGCATCCGTTCTTGGGGGCGCGGCATATTTCATAAAGACCCCGTAAAGGGGGCCTGGCTTGAGGACAAGAGTGTTTATAGGATTGAGCCAGGTGACTTTGTCCTCAATATTGTTTTCGCCTGGGAAGGTGCTGCTGCTGTCGCCACTGAGGCAGAGCGAGGAATGGTCGGCTCGCATCGTTTTCCAACATTCCTCGTCTCCGAAGATGTTGATCTCGACTATCTTCTCATGGTGTTTCAAGTGGGTCAGGGTCGTTGGCTCATGGAAGTGAATTCTCCTGGGTCGGCCGGCAGGAATAAGACCATTCGGCTCAATCAATTTCTCGACGAGCTCATACCTCTGCCTCCCTTGGCGACCCAGCAAGCATTGGTTCGCAGAGTTCGTGAGGAAGAACAGAGGCTGGCTGATTTAACCCAGAAACTTCGGATTGCGATTGCCCGACTCCAAGAGCTCCGAATAGCCTTGATCTCCGCCGCCGTCACCGGCAAGATCGATGTGCGGGAGGAGGTTGTATGACCCGCGTGGCGGTCGAAGGCACCATGCTCTCATGGGCGCGCGAGCGCGCTGGAAGAACCAGAGAAAGTCTCACGCCGAAATTTGCCCGCCTCACGGAATGGGAGCACGGAGAAGTGCAGCCGACCTTGAAGCAGCTTGAGGCTTTTGCCAAAGCTGTTCATGTTCCGATCGGCTATCTGTTCTTACGCGAACCCCCCGAAGAGCCTGTACCGATTCCCGATTTCCGTACGGTTGCGGACCAGCCCCTTCGGCGCGCGACCCCAGACCTTCTGGACACGGTGTATCTGTGCCAACAGCGCCAGGAGTGGTACCGGGATGATGCCCGGCAGGCAGGCGCTCAGGCCTTGCCCTTCGTGGGATCCCTCGCGCTTGGCGCTGATGTGGTGCGCAGTGCCGCTTCCATCCGCGCAGCCCTGAACTTTGACCTGGAGGCTCAGCGTCGCTTGCCGACATGGACCGAGGCTCTGCGCCGCTTCATCGAGCTGGCCGATGCGCTGGGCGTTCTGGTCATGGTGAGTGGCGTCGTGGGCAGCAATAACCGGCGTCCACTTGATCCCGAGGAGTTCCGCGGCTTTGCCCTGGCCGACCCCGTGGCGCCACTCGTGTTCATCAATGGTGCCGATACCAAGGCGGCGCAGATGTTCACCCTGGCCCATGAACTTGCCCATCTCTGGCTGGGTGAAAGTGCCCTCTCCGATGCCAGCTCTGCAGAAGCTCCCACCCAGGCCGTGGAACGGTGGTGCAATCGAGTGGCTGCCGAGTTGCTCGTACCCCTCAGCCTGTTCACAGCAGAGCATGATCCCTCTGCTGATCTGCGCGGAGAGCTGGATAGCCTGGCCAGGCGTTTCAAGGTCAGCACATTGGTGGTGCTGAGGCGGATGCATGATGCAGGCAGCTTGACTGGAGATGCCTATTGGCGGGCCTACAACGCTGAAGTTGAGCGGCTTCAAGTGCTCTCAGGTGGCAGTGGCGGAGACTTTTATCTCACCCTGGGGGCAAGGGTAAGCAAGCGATTTGCTCTCGCGGTGGTAAGTAGCACCCTGGAAGGGCGCTCTTCCTTCACGGAGGCCTTCCGGCTGCTGGGATTCAAGAAGATGAGCACGTTCCGAGAGCTCAGCAACGGCCTGGGAGTTGCGTTCTGATGGCCTACCTGCTGGATGCCAACGTCTTCATTTCAGCCAAGAACCTCCACTACGGGTTCGACTTTTGCCCGGCGTTCTGGCAATGGCTGGACGATCGCAATGCCGATGGAGCCGTCTTCAGTGTTGAGAAAGTGGGAGATGAAGTGCGAGCAGGGGGCGACGATCTCTCCACCTGGGCAGCGGCCAGAGGCGCGAGTTTCTTTTTGCCCCTTAGTCCTGGAGTGGTTGCATCGCTGGCTGCTGTTAGTGCTTGGGCCACTGGGCAAAGCTACGACCCTGCGGCAGTGAGCACCTTTCTCAGCATCGCTGACTATTATCTGGTCTCCCAGGCTCATGCTGGTTCACATACGGTGGTCACCCACGAAAAGCCAGCGGCTTCCCCAAAGAAAATCAAGATTCCTGATGCCTGCATAGGCCTGGGCATCCGATGCATCACGCCCTACGAGATGCTCCGCAATGAACGTGCTCGCTTCGTATTGGGAACCGGAGGAGGCCCGCCATGACACCTGACATCTCCGAACGCGTGCTCGAAGACGCGATCGAAGCTGCCCTGCTGCACAGTGGTTACCACAAGCGCACCGCCGAGCAGTACGACCGCAGCCTCTGTCTGCTCCCGCAGGATGTGCTCGACTTCGTGCTCGCCACCCAGCCGAAGGAATGGAACAAGCTCGCCCAGCACCACGGCGCAGCCGTGCGGGAGCAATTCCTCAAGCGTGTGGCCGCGGAAATTGAACGCCGCGGCACTCTCGATGTGCTGCGCCAGGGGATCAAGGATTCCGGCTGCAAGTTCCGCCTCGCCTACTTCCAACCCGCCAGCGGCCTCAACGCGGAAACCCAGCGGCTTCATGCCGCCAACCTCTTCGCCGTGGTGCGCCAGCTCCGCTACAGCACTCGCAACGAGAACAGCCTCGATCTGGTGCTGTTTCTCAACGGCGTCCCCCTGTTCACCGCCGAACTCAAGAATCCCCTCTCCGGCCAGAACGTCGAAGACGCGATCCGCCAGTACAAAACCACCCGCGATCCCCGCGAACCGCTGCTGGCCTATGGCCGCTGCCTGGGCCACTTCGCCGTGGATTCCGAACTCGCTTACGTGGCCTCCCAGCTGGCGGGGCCGCGCACCCGCTTCCTGCCCTTCAACCAGGGCCGCTTCGGTGGCGCCGGCAACCCGCCCATGCCCCCCACCCGCTCCGGCTATGCCACCGCCTACCTCTGGGAACAGGTCTGGGCACCCGCCAGCATGATCGATCTGGTGCGCCAGTTCATCCACGAGGTGGAAGAGGAAGACGACAAGGGTCGCAAGACCGGCAAGCGTTTCCTGATCTTTCCCCGCTTCCAGCAGCTCGATGCCGTGCGCCGCCTGGTGGCCGATGCCCGCAGCCGTGGCCCCGGCCAGCGCTACCTGATCCAGCATTCCGCCGGCAGCGGCAAGAGCTTCACCATCGCCTGGCTGGCCCACCAGCTCAGCACCCTCCACAACGCCGCCGATGAGCGCGTGTTCGATTCGATCGTGGTGATCACCGACCGCCGCATCCTCGATCGCCAGCTGCAGAGCACCATCCGCCAGTTCGAGCAGACCCTCGGCGTGGTCGAAACCATCGACACCACCTCCCGCCAGCTCAAGGACGCGCTCGAATCCGGCAAGACGATCATCGTCACCACCCTGCAGAAGTTCCCGGTGATCGCCCAGCAGATCGGGGAACTGCCCGGCCAGCGCTTCGCCGTGATCGTGGATGAGGCCCACTCCTCCCAGTCGGGCGAGAGCACCAAGAGCCTCAAGGCCGTGCTCAGTGCCCCGTCCCTTGAAGCCGCCGAAAGCGAGGAGGAAGCCGCCGCCACCCCGGAAGAGGAACTGGAGGGAACGATCCTGGCCGAGATGGAGAAGCGCGGCCGACTGCCGAACGTATCCACCTTCGCCTTCACCGCCACCCCCAAGCCCAAGACGCTCGAGCTCTTCGGCGTGCGTCGGCACGACGGCACCTTCGCGCCGTTTCACCTCTACAGCATGCGCCAGGCGATCGAGGAGGGCTTCATCCTCGATGTTCTCGCCAACTACACCACCTACACGGCCTACTGGCGCCTGCTCAAGAAGATCGATGACGACCCTCGCTACGACAAGCGCAAGGCCGAATACCTCCTCAAATCCTTCGTTGAGCTCCATCCCCACGCCATCGGCGAGAAGGTGCGGATCTGCGTGGAGCACTTCGCCGCCAACAGCCAGGATCAGATCAATGGGCTGGCCAAGGCGATGGTGGTGACGCGCTCACGCCTCCATGCCGTGCGCTACAAGCTAGCCATCGATCGGTATCTGGCCGAGAGCGGTTACCCCTTCAAAGCCCTCGTGGCGTTTTCGGGCACCGTTCAGGATGGTGGCAAGAGCTACACCGAAACCGGAATGAACGGTGTTCCGGAGACGCAGACCGCGAGCACCTTCGAGCAGGCTGAATACCGTTTCCTGATCGTGGCCAACAAGTTCCAGACCGGCTTCGATCAGCCCCTGCTCCACACCATGTATGTGGACAAGAAGCTCGGCGGGGTGGGTGCCGTACAGACCCTGTCACGCCTGAACCGCACCCATCCCAAGAAGACAGGCACGTTGGTGGTGGACTTCGCCAATGACGCAGACACGATCAAGAAGGCGTTCGAACCCTATTACGAAGCGACCCTGCTCTCGGAAGCCACCGATCCCAACATCCTCTATGAAATCGAAACGCGCCTCTCGGCCTTCCCCGTCTACACCCCATCCGATATCAACGCCTTCGCCCAGGTGTTCTTCAGCCCGAAGGGCACCCAAGACGGCATCTACCAGGTGTTGCTGCCGCTGGTGGATCGTTTCGAATCCCTCGGCATCGACGAGAGGCACGAATTCCGCGGACAACTCACCGACTACGTGCGCCTCTATGCCTTCCTGGCCCAGGTGCTCCCCTTCTCTGATGCCGATCTCGAAAAGCTCTACCAGTTCGCCCGATACCTTCGCCGGCTGCTCCCAGCTGATCAACTGGAACTGCCGCGTGAGGTGCAGCAGAACATCGACATGGAGTCGTACCGGATTCAGGAAACCAGTAGCGGTGCCATCCCCCTGGAGCGGGGCAATGGCGCGCTGAAGCCAGTAGGTACGAAAGGCGGACACACCCCCGCACCGGAAGAGATGGAGACACTCTCGCGCATCGTGGCCGAGCTCAATGAGCGCTTCGGGCTCAACCTCGGGCCCGAACACCGACTCACCCTCCGCCAGATGATGGAGCGGCTGGCGGATGATGTGGCCCTTGATGCCGCAGCGCGCGTCAACACACGCGAAAACGTACGGCTCACCTTCGATCAGAAGGTGGAGAATGTGATCCAGGACATCGTTGATTCCAACTTCGATCTCTACAAGCGCATCACCGACGACGCGGCCTTCGGTGAAACCGTCAAAAACTTTCTCTTTGATCAGTACCTGCGCGGCCACCGCAATGCCGAAGCGCTGATCAAGCGCGGCGAATCCAAAACCCTGGAGTTCAAGTCCACCCTGCGCTGGAGCCTCAAGGAGAACCGCAAGGACGACAAGAGCGTCACCCACGCCGCCCTCAAAACCATCGCCGCCTTCCTTAACACCGAAGGAGGCGATCTTCTGATCGGCGTCGCCGACGATTGTTCGATTGTGGGCACTGAGCTCGACCAGCTCGAAAGCGACGACAAGTTCTTGCGTCACCTGGCCCAAGTGGTGCGCATTGGCCTCGGCGATCGCGCCGGCACCTGCATCGACCCCAACACCCAGAGCATCGATGGGAAGACCGTGTGCGTGGTGAGCTGCCAACGCAGCCCCGAGCCGGTGTTCCTGCGTTGGAAGGGGGTGGAGGCCGCGCCGCAAGGAGATTTCTTCGTACGCAGTGGCCCTGGAACGGTGAAGCTCCCGCCGGAGAGCGCCCAGGAGTTCATCCGAACACGGTTCCCAGGGTTCAATTCCAACCGGCCACGGTAGTGACGGAAGGCACCGTGAGGGTGTCCGGAGCTTGGGCGTGACAACGGTGGCACTGGCAGTTGCAGCCGCCCCAATGCCTTGGCCACCCGCGCCGTCTACTCCTTCACCGGCTTTGCCGGTGTCCCGGAGCGCCACCTTTACCTCCACCATGATGGCTACCCGGCTGGCGCCGCCTGGCGCTTGGCGGCGGCCCAGCGCGAAGCCGCAGACGCCTCAGACTTCCTCACCGCCTTTCTGAGCACCCAGGGCCAAGCGGAACCCCTGGCTAGCCCAGAGCAGGCCGCCGATGCCGAGTACCGCTACCGGGTGCAGCTGCTCCCCGGCAGCGATCCCGGCCTTCAGGTGCAGTGCTGGCGTCGGCTTCCGGGCGGCAGCAGCTGGATTCCCCGCTGCGGACCCATGCCGCTCACGACCTTCATCCAGCGCTTCCTGCCCGGTGATCAGCTTTGATCCGGCCAAGCGCTTTCGAACCCAGGAGCAGCGTGGCCTGGATTTTCTCGATGCTGAGTCTGTCTTCGCCAGCGCAACGATCGAGGCCCCCGATTGAAGGCGAGACTATGGTGAAGTCAGAATCGTCTGCGTTGGATGGCTTCGGGGTGGCGCCGTGATCCTGGTCTATACGGAGCGCAACGGCATCAGGCACATTATCTCCATGCGAAAGGCCAATGAATGCGAGCAATGTCGTGTTTTCCCAGACATCTCATGAAGGCAAGATCCACTCTGATCTTCAGCGCGTGGATGCCCATGTCATCCAACCAGAAGAATATGAAGAGATCCCTGAAATCATGGAGGAAGATCTCACGAACGCCGTAGTCAAGCGCCCTGGGCAGCCAGATCAACCTTTTAGGGCCAAACCAACCTATGCCTCTTGACCCCATCGGCCTCAGTGCCGCAGGGTATCCCGGTGGGCACTCAAGAACGCCTCCTGCTCGCGGCTGAACGGCCGGATCAGATTCGCCCCCTCGATGCCCCAGCAGCGCAAGGCCTCCCCAGCCGCCTCGTGCTGCCAGATCAGCTCGCCGCCTGAATCGAAGCTGATCCAATGGCGGTCAAACAGCTTGTCCACATGGGGTGAAAGCAGCAGGCCGTTGGATCCGCTCAGCCGTTCACTGTTGTCGCAATCGCGCCAGGGCTTGATGTGGCTGGCCACCAGGAACTCCTGTCGGGTCAGCCCCGTGACCCTGCACGCCGGCTCCAGCTCCGACACCCGATGGCGAAACAACCCCTGCCCCAGCCTGGCCTTGGTAAGGGCATCGCGCTCGGTGCTGCTGGGCACCTCCCGCAACAGCTGCATGTCATCCAGCAGTGCGGCGGTGTACTCCCCCTCTTCCGCCAGCACCACCAGATGCACCCGCACCGCCGGATCGGCATGCTCCTCGATCAGCTGGAGCATCAGCAGTCCCAGGGTTTCGCTCAGCCCAGCCAGGTACACGCCCTGGTTGCCCCGGCCTGTGCTGGTGCTGATCGGGCTGTGGCGCTCCGGCAACAGCGGTTGCAGCAGCTCAAAGAACGTCTGTGGAACCAGCCCCTGGCGCAGCGGCTGCCAGTTCACCCGCACGAGCCAGCCCTCCTGGCTCCAGTTGTCGCCCGCCGAGCCGAATTCCGGCGGCTTCGGTGCCGTGACGGCAGGCGACTCCACCCAGCCGATCTGGCTGATCAGCCCCTTGGCGTAGCTGAACACCACATCGCCCCGCTGGCAGCGGGTGAGGTTGTCGTAGCTCACATTGCGGGCGCCATTGGCATTGGCCTTGGGTGACTACACGTAACCGCCCTCGGTTTCCTGCCGGTAGGTCTGCTTGTGGTTGACCCACCAGTAAGCCATAGAGCGATAGCGAGGCCTATCGATCAGTGGTAGCAGGAATCAGGCGCTGGGGCTGTAGTGGAGGAGGAGCGGCGGGGTAGTTCCTATAACGATTGCTTCCATTTCCAGCGCCCACAGACTCCAGCCTCCCCCTTTACCAGAGCAAACCTGCTGGTCAGGTGAATTCCCATGAACAAGTCGTTCTCGGACCCTCCAGCACACGCCGTCTACCTGGGATGGCGCGACAGCGTCCTGCGTGGCTCGTGGAACCCACCAGCGCCTCGTTAGCTACATCATGCCTTCATTTTCCCACTTCCACTATCCAACCACATAAGCCGACAAGAAGCAGTCTTACGCAGTGCAATCCGGAGGCATCTGCCACAAGCATTGGAACCAGGAGATGCTTGATGGCCACCTAAAACACCAGCTCGGATGGGATAGATATTCGAATCGCCGACAACAGAGAACCTGTTTCATTCAACGAAGGCGCACACCCTGCTCATCCCTCGGCCAGCCCTCAGGCGGCGTGAGGGATCGGGCCATACGCCCCTGAAGGCGCTGCCACCACAGCTCCCGCGTCAGTAAGTGTGGGGAAGCGTTGCGTGCGGTGAAGAGCTTGCCGAGCGAACAGCCCAGGGTGGGTACCGGCCTCGTGCTCGATGCCGGCTTCCGTCTGCACGACACCGGCCGAGGCCATCCGGAATGCCCCGCGCGCCTTGATGCGATCGAGGCCGCCCTGGAGCGCCAGGGCCTGCTGGAGCGCTTGCAGCGGATCGCGGCCCGGCCGATCAGCGACCCGGAACTGCTGCGCTGCCACAGCCAGGCCTACCTGCACAGCGTGCGGCGCGACGTGGCCTATGGCCGCTCGGAACTCTCCACCGGAGACACCGCCATCGGCGATCACTCGGAGGATGTGGCACGGCTGGCCGCCGGCGGTGCCCTGGCCGCCGTGGAGGCGGTGCTGGAGGGCCGCGTGCGCAACGCCTTCGCGGCCCTGCGCCCTCCGGGCCACCACGCTGAGGCCGAGCGAGGCATGGGCTTCTGCCTGTTCAACAACGTGGCCCTGGCCGCCCGCCATGCCCAGGCGGCCTGCGGGCTGGAGCGGGTGCTGATCGTGGACTGGGACGTGCACCATGGCAACGGCACCCAGGCAATCTTCTGGCGCGACCCCAGCGTGCTGTTCGTGAGCGTGCACGAGTGGGGCAACTACCCCGGCAGCGGCGCCGCCAGCGAACGGGGCGAAGGGGCCGGGGCGGGCACCACCTTGAACTGTCCCCTGCCGGCCGGCAGCGAGGGCGATGCGGTGCTGGAGGCCCTGGCGGCGGCCCTGCTGCCGGCCGCCGATCGCTTCCGCCCCGAGCTGGTGCTGGTGTCGGCCGGTTTCGACGGGCACCGCAACGATCCGCTCGGCCACTTCCGCCTCATCAGCGCGGACTTCGCCCGCCTCACCGAGCTCTGCCTGGATGTGGCCAACACCCATGCCGGCGGCCGGCTGGTGTCGCTGCTGGAGGGCGGCTACAACCTGGCGGCGCTGGGGGAGAGTTGCGCCGCCCACGTGGCTGCCCTGCTGGCTGCCTAGCTGTTGTGTCTCACCACGTTGATCAGCGGAGCAGCTCGTTGAGCCGCTGCTGAGGGGATCGGCCGCCGATGGCTGAGTGCTTCCTGAGCCGGTTATAGATCGACAGGTAGCGAGGCAGCCACCGGTTGCGTTCCTCAGAGTTCTGGAAGGGCATCGAGTAGGCCCACTCCCGGCAGAGGGTCTGGATAAAGCGCTCGGCCTTTCCGTTGGTGCGGGGCGTGTAAGGCCTGGTGCGGATGTGCTTGAGGCCAAGGGCTTTGCAGGCCTTGGCAAAGCTGCGTGAGAGGTAAGCGGGACCGTTATCCGACATCACTTGGCGGCACTCCACGCCCTGGCCGTTGAACCAGGCCACAGCCCGGCTCAGGAAGCCGATCGCTGTGGCCTGCTGCTCGTCCGCCAGGACCTCCACGTAGGCCAGTCGGGTGGCATCGTCGATCGCAACGTGCACACGGTCGTAGCCGACCCCGGCAGAGCGGCCCTGCTGCCTGTTGCCGGTGATGCGGTGGCCGACCTTGCGAAAGCGGGCGAGCTTTTTGACGTCG
>Ga0315899_10000237_pt1 | contig 67324 bp, 30 predicted proteins | sample LakEriMetagenome_2_FD_203518 | JGI IMG/M metagenome (GOLD analysis project Ga0315899, IMG submission 203518) | Freshwater fungal communities from buoy surface, Lake Erie, Ohio, United States - Buoy 4 MA112 | ecosystem: Environmental > Aquatic > Freshwater > Lake | place: USA: Lake Erie, Ohio... | reverse complement strand
AACTTCGATTGCGGCTGCGGGGCCCGTCATTGTTCAAGCAACTAATAGCCAAGAGCTATCCGCAGAATCGATCGCGGTGGCAGCTACAGCCGCTGTCGGTTCTGTCTCCGTTGCCGTTTCGACCGCAGGTGCGTCGTCGAGAGTCACGACAAACAACTCTGTCACTGCTGGAGTCCTGTCGAATACGAACCTTGCCAGTACTTTGCTAGATTCCGAAGAGATCGCGGTGAGTGTACTAGCCGAGGGTAAGAGCAATACCAATTCGACCGTTGGGTCTGGCGCAACAGCGATCTCACTGAGTGGAGTGCCAGTTGGTGCCTCGCTAGGGGTGTCGATCTCTGAGGTGACTAATAACGACTCCGTCGCCGCTTTGGTGGAAGGGGCAGTAATCACCACTGCCGGTGGTGATGTATCGATTAGCGCTGTTGGAAGTAATGTGCATTTCAGCAAATCGGTCGCTACATCGTTTACCGATGGGTATGGTGCTGCGGGAGCTGGCGGCAATTCGAACATTTATGACAACGCGAAATTTTTCGCCAGCATCGATTCGGGAGCTTCGATCATCACCGGCTCTGAATCAACAGAATACGGTAGCTTGAGCCTCGAAGCGCAATCGTCCGAGAGCATCATGGCTCAGGTGTTTGGTGGATCTGCTGACCTTGGTATCGGTGCCGTAGGTGTCTTTATCTCCGAAGCCTTTCGATCGGGATCAACCAAGGCCAATATCTCCAATGTTGGTAACTTTGATGTTGGCGACTTGAATGTATCGGCAATCTCGATGCCGGATGTCACATCCGAGGGAATGTCGGTCACGGTTGCAGCGATCACCGGTAGCGGAGAAGCGCACAAGCTATGGATCGATGAAACCGTGGCTACGACGCTTGTGGATTCGAGTACCACGTCACCATGGAATATCAATGGAAATCTGTCGGTCCTTGCGAATAGCCAGTACGACACGACAGCCAAGACCAGCGGTGCGGGCGATGATCAACAGGGGGTCAACGTGTCGTTGCTAGGTGCCGGTGGGTTTGTGGTTCGATCGCTTGTGACTCCGACGATCGATCTGTCGGTCTCCAATGTTGGGCTAGTGGTCACTGGAACAAGTAGTTTCGAGGCGTTAGCGTCGCTGGAGAATCAGGTAGAGTCCCGTTCGGGATCTGGGTCTCTGGTAGGTGCAGATGCTGCAGTTGCCCGAACCGAAAACTCACCAACGATTTCATTGACCACGTCTGGGATGTCGTTATCCGCCAGCCAAGCTAGTTTCAGCACTGGTAATCAAACCCGATATGCCACCAATGCGAATTCGGTTTACGCGACATTGGCGGGTGGATCGGGAGCGACAGCGGGGAATGAATCGATGCCGAACCAATCGCTCACGCTTGGGGCTGGAACAATCGTTGAATCGAATGGTTCAGTCATCATTTCCTCGGCAAGTCAAATTCTTGGGATCGGTGACGGGGAGAGTCTGAAATCTTCGGGCTTCATGGCCAATGTTGGTGGAGGAGGATTGGTCGGAGGATTCGGTGGTGTTAGTTCATCGAGCACCACCTCTGATTCGTCGATTGTCTTGGCTGATGGTGTCAAGATCACAGCGAATTCGGCCGGTGATATCCAAATTGGAGCCCAGTCGAATTGGTATTCCACTCAGCTTACTCACTTGGCGACCGGAAGTGGTATCTCGGGAGTGGGCATCTCCTCAACCATCACGTCCGAATTGAACACGAACATCGAAATTGGAGATGGCGTCTCATTAAGTGCCCAAGGCGGAGAGATTGGTATCGGTACGAACATTCTCAGTTCAACCTCAGCCGACTCACTATCCTATACTTTCGGCTTGGCAAGCTGGGTTAGTGGGATTTCCAAAAACGATTCGACGACGAATCAGAATATTATCATCGGTCAAAACTCGACGATTCAAGCATCGAAGGGGGTGATGATTACGGCAGGCTATAACCCAGTGCTGCAAGCTTCAACGCAAAACGACACTTATGCGGTAGTCGTCTCGCGGGCTGTTGGATTGTTGGTTATCCCAGACAACACTTACGAAGCGACGATCGACGCGAAGACGAACCTTACTGTTGGGGCTGGAACGACGATCTCGAGCGATCGAAATTTGCAGATCGGAGCAACTCCGGGAACCAACGACTCGGTTGCCTATAGTTTTGCCAATACGGACGGGGCTACGGGCCGTACTCACGTCGATACCAGCGGAACGACGGAGTCGAGCACCGTGACGATCGATGGTGCTGTGACAGCGGGAAATGCGCATGCGTTGAGCATCGATATTGATGCAACTGGTAAGTTAGCCGTCAATGGTGGCCCTGCTCAGACGATCAATGGACCGACCGATGGCACATTGGTTTCGGTTGTACCACAGGCTGGGGAAGATTTCTCTCCATTCCAAATTGGGTATACCCAATCCTACGATCCGACACAGTTACTCGACGGTCTCGATTCAGTTGTTCAAGAAGTTCTCAGTTTGTCGTTATCTTCAACCCCTGTATCGGCAGTGACCTTGGACGACCTGAGCGCGTACGGTGGCCGCGTATTGATCGAAGCAGGAACATTGAGTGGCTCGGGATCGATATCAGCTTTTTCACCCGAGATCAGCGTCAGGAATCAGAGTCAAGCCTATCTGTTGCTCGATACACTTAGCATTCCGAATACATATGGAATGGGGCAGATCGATTTAACCGGTGGGGCTACAGTCCCGTCTACGATGGGCTTCAATTCCAGCTCGAACCCGGGTTCGGTTTCTGTTGCCTTGACGGCATCTGGTCCTGTTGGAAACAATGCGGCTGGGCCAGCCTTGGCATTGTTGGGAAACATCAACAACACATTTGGGACCGTCTCGATTTCCAATGCTCATGGGGCGTTGGTACAAGATGGCTCCATCAATGCACAATCTGTTACTATCGATGTTCCCAATGCTTCGTACATTGTCAACACGCCGTCTGACTACTTCGGCACAAGCGGCAGCATTCAAGATTATTGGGAAAACAACGTAAACTTGATTCCAGATGGGAATTTTGAGGCATCGCAATGGAGTTCGGAGCCGAGCGACTTTCTTTATCGCCCGTCACAACTGGGGTGGACGTTCACAGGTGACGCTGGAATCTCGGGCAATGGTAGTGGCTTCACATCAGGAAATCCCGAAGCACCGATCGGTTCTCAAGTTGCCTTTGTTCAGAAATTGGGGAGTATTTCTAGGCAACTCTCGGGGTTGATACCTGGCAACTCATACAAGCTTGAATTTCTGGGAGCACAACGTGCTAACTATGGATCCCAGACGCAGGAGGTATCGATCAATTTGGGACAGACTAATCTAGGGACGGTAAAGCCAACGGGTACGTCTTACCAGCAGTACAGCATCCCCTTTGTTGCGCCATTGCCTCAAACCACACCAGTTACCGACACAACCAAGCTGCAATTGACAAATAATACGCTTGATACCGCTACCGCCGCATGGAACCCAAATTTGATTTCGATCCCATCGAGTGGCAAGTTGACGTTCCAATTCGATTATCAAGCTAGCGGGAACAAGGCAGCTGACGGAATTGCGATGGTTTTCCAAAACCAAGGGCCTTATGCTCTGGGTCAAACTGGTGGAGCATTGGGTTATGAAGGAATTCTGGGCAACACGGCAGCCTATCAAATCAACCTTTATAATGCTCATACCGTCGGCTCGAATTTCGTCACGACGAATACAACCGGTTCTTATCAAAGCACCGGGGGAGTCAGTTTTAATAGCGGTAATGTCATCCAAGTCACCTTGGTTTACGATGCGGATGCAGAAACGGTTACGGAATCACTTTACGATACAACTACCCAGGAAACATATACCTTTTTGTATAGCGACATCAACCTGTACGAAGTTCTTGGAAGCACCACCTACATAGGGTTTACGGGCGCTGAGGGTGCGGCAACATCCACTCAAACGGTGTCGAATTTCTCGGTAGCAAACTCGGCTTCTCAAACCGCCGTTCTAAGCGGTTTCCAGGGATGGGGGTACGTAACGCCGTTGTCATTAACGTTTACCGGAATCGATTCCGATGGGAATGACGAAACGGTTTTCCTCGACGGGATCTCTCTTTCCTCGAATCCGGATGGCTTTACTCCGGGCTTGAATTGGTACTCACCCTATATAACCTCTCCAGCGGGTGCTTATTCCGCAAACGTCGCTGCTAGCAGCGCCGCCAATGCGATCTATGGAGCTCAGTCCGGGGCATCCGATTCGGCCGCTTTCTCGAATTACCTTTACAACACCTCTGGAATTTCGATTTCCAGCTTCACGAACGTCGATGTTTCCGAGAGCAAAATTGGTACGTATCCACGTAACGCAAACAATAATTGGAACACGAACGAGAACGGCACAGGGGTCATTTTCTTCGGAAGCCAAATCCCGTATTTATGGAGTTCTAAGACCGACATCCGTGGAGGTTCGAATTTCCTCACCGATTACAACGACAGCAATGATTTAGGATACTTAGATACTTTATCGCATTCCCAAATCTACAGTGTTTTGGCCAGTGGTAATCCTAACTCAGTAGGTCTCAATGTGTCCCAAGGAACGGGACCACAAAACGGTTACAATTCTAAGAATAGTTCTGGGGGCCTGCAGCGGGGTATCTTCCCTGTGGTTCCATTCAATTCCTTCGGAACTTTTCCGACCTCAGTAACGGTAAGCAATCCGCAAAGCAGGAAATTAGGAGGAAGCATTACCGCTGGGAACATTTCGGTCACTGCACAATACATCGACATCAATGGTCCAATTCAAGTTGGCGTTACTAACCCTGAGATCACCTTAGTTCTTGGAGCGGCGCTGCAGTCCATGATCGAGCAGTACCAAGTGGCGTTCGATTCTGGTAGCGAGGCTGATTCGAAGGTTTCGATCGATGGCTATCTCGGTGATTCGGGGGTGACCGGTTACTACGATGTTGTCACTAATCAAATCGTCCTTGATCCATTGGCTATAAATGCTGGTAACGTAGCCGCCGTGTTTAATGGTGGTATCATCTCGACGACCTCGTCTGGAAAGATCAGCGTACAGAGCAATCCGAACTCGATCAGCATTGTCAACCAGACGAATATACCTCTTGAGTTGCAAGGGTTCGCAGCGACAGGTGTCGTTCCGGCAGCAATCGTTGAGTTTCAGGATACGATAACGAGTACCGCGAGTGCTTATGTTTACAAGGCAAGTAATGAGGCGGTCAAGTTTTATCAGGGCAACTACGGCGATCAGTTGTCGGACATGGCGTTGGTTAGCACGACAGAGGGAACCCAAGCGACCCATCAACTCGCGTCTGACTTGACTTATCAATGGACGCAAGAAGCATTCATTTCTCGCGACGTAGCCTTTGCCAACGCGAATGAGATCTACACACTTCTCGGATCCATCAACGACGACCAAAGTGGCGCAACCGTCAATGACAGTTGGTCTTGGGGACCGCTCAATAGCAGTGGTTCAGCTCCAACTACCTACGGGCAGGAGTCCTTTCCTAGCCTCAGCTCACAGCTGTTTTTGACTACTGGTCAAACGGGTGAAGCGAACGCTTTTTGGTTTGAGCAAGCTTTATCTCTTGCAAGCAACCCTCAATTCAGTGTTGATTTCACCTATCAAGCTGCCGGTCAGAAAGCAGCCGATGGAATCACCTTCGCTTTCCAAACTCAAGGTGTTACTGCGGTTGGCGGTGCGGGAGGGGCTCTTGGATACGGAGGAATCGCAGGCCCAACGGCGGCTTATCAAATCAACCTTTACGCTCTTAACACCGTCGGCTCGACTTTTGTTACCTCGAACAGCACGGGGACATATTCCTCAACGGGTAACGTTCAATTCAACAGTGGCAATCCAATTCGTGTTGTGCTGGACTTCGACACCGACGCTCAAACCGTGACGGAAACTTTGACCGATACGATTACGGCTAATACGTATACCCGTACAAGAACCGGGATCAATCTTACCTCGATTCTTGGATCACAGTCATATATTGGATTTACCGGTGGATCAGGTGGTTCGAGTTCGGTGCAGAGCATTACCGATTTTACCTTGAGCACTCCATCCAATACGTCTTTGATTTCTGGATTTACAAGCGGTTCTACTCCGACTGGTCGTGTCGTGCGCCAGTCGACTTCAAGTTACACGCAAGTACTTTCGGCAGCGATTACTCGATCCCAGAGTGCAATAACAACGTTTGCAGATAACAACAAAGATGCATGGAATTACGGACCAAACTCCACCTGGACTTGGACTTATCCAACGGAGATCTTCATGCAGGTCAAGAATCAATTGCCTGCCAACAATCCGATTTCGATCGATTTTTCTGGTGTGCAATATGGAGCGTTAAGCGTTCAGTCTCCAGCCTCAAGTGTGAATCTAAGTGGCAACATTCAATTCCCTGGATCTGTGGAGCTTGTAGGCAATCTGGGAGTCACCCAATCCTTGGGTACGTTGATTCAAGCTCAGTCACTTTCCTTAAAGTCGGCAGCCGGGACGATCGGTGAATCATCAGCTCCGATTGTTTATAGTATTCCTGCTTCCGAACCAATTGTCGCAAGTGGTGATACCGGGGTTTATCTAAGTGGTAATTCCGATGTGACGGTTGGAGTGGTGAGTTCCCAATCTGGACCTGTCGTGCTGCGTTCCGGAGGAGATATTTACGGTGCGGGCACACTCGGGGCACCGGCTGTGATCGGTACTAATATCACCCTCGCTGCCACACAGGGAGATATTGGTTCACAAGCAAATCCGCTGGTCATCCAGTCGGAAACGACTCAAATCGAAACCGGAACGGTTACGAATGGATTGCTCAACGCTTCAGCGCTGAATGCCATCTATCTCATGCAGCCTACCGGCGAATTGCGACTCGCCAACGTTGCAACCAGTAGCCCACTTGGGGTCGTGTCGATCGTCAATGCGCAAGGGGACATTACAGACGGTCAGATTCAAGACGCTTACAATCTTAGTGGACTTGATTTAAAGCTTTCTACGATTGAGAAACTGGTTGACACAATAAAGTCGAAGGCAGGCGATAGTATCCAGCGAACGGTGGATGCTTTCGAAGGTATGGTGGATGCAAGCTATTTCAACTACTGGAGTGTGCTGAACAACTCAACGTATCAGGGTGGTAGTTACTCGCTTACCGATAGTGGCATTGGTTATTTTCAGACTCAAGCGAATATGTCTTACGGGCTACCAAACCTAGATGGCTTTGCTCAATGGGTTGCAGTCGGTTCTGAGTCGCAGGCATCGCAATCGGCGAGTGCATTGAATCTTTCGAGTGCAGCGAACGACAGCGCGACAGCCATTTGGAATCCGACATCAATTGCGATCCCGTCCGCCGGGAATTTTCAAATTGACTTTACATATCAAGTATCCAATAGCGATTCGACGACATTAAGTGACTTTGATGGTTGGGTCACGGCTAAGACAGGGGCAGCGGTCCAGGGAGGATCGCTTATGCTGACCGATGGTAACAATAACGAAGCGAACGCGTTTTGGTACCCAGAGGAACTTACGATACCATCGAGTGGCAGAGTGGAAGTGAATTTCACGTACACTGCCAGTGGCAATAGATTAGCGGATGGGGTTACGTTCGCTTTTCAGACCAGCGGAACGAATGCTATTGGGGGAGCAGGAGGCTCATTAGGCTACACAGGAATTTCCGGTCCGACAGCGGCATATCAGATCAATATCTATAATGGTCATGTGATAGGCTCGAACTTCGTAACCGATAACAGCAACTCGAACTACCTAACTACGGCACCGGTAAACCTAAATAGTGGTAACCCTATCGACGTCGTGTTGATATTCGATACCGATAGCAATACGGTTACTGAAACTCTTACGGAAACGGTCAATTCGACAACAGTAAACACCTTTACTCGCACTTATAGCGATGTGGATTTACGGAGTGTACTTGGCGCGAAAGCTTATGTTGGTTTTACCGGAGGAGATGGAGGTGCTAATTCGATTCAAACGATAACCAATTTCTCACTTGCAACCAGTCCGATCTACGGCGCAACCCTGGCATTTCAATCGCAAGGGACGGGTGTTGTCGGTGGTGCTGCGGGAGGGTTGGGGTATGTCGGAATTACTGGTCCGACGGCGGCCTACCAAATAAGTGTTATCTCCGCTCCATCGAATAGTCCTGGTTCGAATTTTGTGACTACCAATAGCGCGGGATCTTACCTTTCCACTGGTGACGTGGACTTTGCGAGCGGAAACCCGATTAATGTCACCTTGTACTACGATGCAGATGCCGAAACTTTGACGGAAACACTCGTCGATTCGGTTACGAGAGAGTCGTTTACCAGAACCTATACGCAAATTGACTTAAGCGCATTGTTTGGAGCAACCGCGTTTCTTGGCTTTACCGGTAGCGATGGTGGGTTAAACGACGCATCGCAAAGAATTTCGGACTTCTCCATGGTTGCGAATTCGAGCCCTGCGCAAGTTCAGTCCTATGTCGATGGAGTTTACGATAAAGCCGTAAGCGTCTTCGAGGGGGATTTGGTATTCGGCCCGAATTGGGCTGCGTTGCCCCAGTTTGTGGCTTTTGACAATTCCTATCAATTCGTCGCATCGCCAGAGACGGCTGACGAGCTTATCTATGGTGCAGTGACAGTCACGAATGCGGCTGCTCTGTTGTCTCTTGAGGCACTAACTCCAAAGGGGCAACAGGCATTAGGTAGGAATGTCGCACCTGTAATCAGTACATCGGTTCTTTACTTAAGTGCAGGCGGGTCGTTAGGGCAATTTTCCGCACCGCTGGAGATTTCCTACAGCGACGTCCAGGCTGGAACGCTTACTGATTACGAAAGGACTCTGTTGAGTCAAGCTAGCAGTGCGGGTGAGTTGCAGTTTGTAGGGCTCGACGCCAATGGCAAAGAAGTTACGTATTCCTTCGGTGAGCAACCGATCGGCGTAACTCCTACGGGTGTGATCGTTAAGGTCTTCAGGCCGCTCTATATCGATGTTTCGGATGCAAATTTGAGCATGCTGGAAGCCAATGGAGCGATCAATGTCACGCAAACCAATGGCGGCTTGAATTTGCTTTATGCCACGGGTGGTACGCGAACGGTATATGGTGTTACTGGCAATCCTGCTTCAGTCGTACTTGAGGCAGAAGGTGCAATGACTCAGGCAACAATCCCAAGTTTTGGTAGCCCAACCGGTAACTTGGTTCCGAACGGAGATTTTGAAGCCCCCACTTGGGCGGCCGTTCCGAATCGTTTCCTGTACGATTACGATGTAGCACAGCCCGGCTGGACATTCGCCAATGGTGCCGGAATCAGTGGCAACAATAGCGGATTCACTGCCGGCAATCCAGTTGCACCGAGTGGAAGCCAGGTTGCGTTCATTCAGTCAAGTGGCACGATGAGTACCCAGTTGTCAGATTTGGTTCCTGGTAGTTCGTATGTTCTTGAGTTTTGGGCAGCACAACGGGCGAATTATGGACTGCAGACTCAACAAGTAGCCATTTCGCTTGGCACATTGAACCTTGGAACCATTATCCCGACAGGGACGACTTACCAGAAGTTTTCGATATGGTTCAATATACCTTCTACGTTTACAGGTCCAGCGACTTTAACTTTCCAGGGGCTCGATCCAGGTGGATTTGATGAAACTGCGTTTATCGATGGATTGGAAATATTCTTAACGCCAAACGGATGGTCTACCAACACCGATGGGATCCTCGGTTATACAGCCTCAGGGGGCCTCTGGACTCCTACGGCTTATACATTGGACAGTGATTCACCAACGGGGATCTCGTCTAGCTTCCTCTCTATGATCTCAGGAGGAGATATGGGGAGTAGTGATCAGCCCATGGATTTCACTGCAACGGATTCAGTCGATGTTTTTGCTCTTGGTGATGCTTGGTTGAGTACCGACGAAGAACTGAGAATTCGTGAATGGACGATTGCGGGTGCTTTGGATTTACAAGTCGTAGGCGCTAATTCAACGATCGATCAATTTGCTGGAAAGCGAAGTTCGTTTTCCGGGTTCAATTCCGATGGAACGGGCTGGACAGCGAACGCAGTGAATTCAAGTTTCACTATTACAGAGTCGTCGACGGGCACCGATGTTTTGACTTTGACGAACTACGAGACACCTGACGGTATTCCCGCGAATTATGAATATGCGACTGTAACATATTTGAAAGACGAGCTTGTTGATCTCAGTGACAAATTCATTTTTGGATTCCTCTATCAGGCAACGGGTTCGAAATCAAGAGTTGCGTTGAATTTGGGGAATGCTCAACAACCCGGTTTAGCCTTGGTTCTCAATCTTGGAAATTCTGGTGGGACTGGCCAATGGGCTGATTTTCTGAGCACTTCGGAAATTGAAACCGTCACTTCGGGGCAATCGCTTGGTAATGTAGATCTAACTTCCGATAATCCAATTCAGGTAGTATGGACCTACGACTACTTTACACAAACGGTAACCGCAGAACTCACTGATACGGTGACTTTTGCGACCGCTACGATCACGAAGAAAAATATCGCCTTGACCAAGCTTTTGGGGAGCGAATCCGCCGAGATTTCTTGGCAAGCCATTGGTAACGGAAGTTCTACCGCGATTCATTCGATCAGCAATTTTCAGTTGATTGATGGACCAGTGAATTTGGAGGCTGGATCCCTAAACCTAAGGACAAGTGGTGCAGTCGGTACACCAGCACCTGCTAACTTGACTGGCTTTGGATCTTGGGTGACTGTTCAACCGAACATCGGATCCTCGACAGCCAGCTCGCTGGTGCTAACCGATGGGAATGCGAATGAGGCCCAAGCCGTTTGGTATCCAGAAAAGATAGCGATCCCGACGCAGGGCGGGTTCGTGGTCAACTTTAATTACACGGCATCTGGCGCTAAGGTTGCGGACGGGATTACTCTCGCTTTCCAAAATCAGGGTATAAACGCTATCGGAGCCGTTGGTGGTGCCCTCGGGTATTCGGGTATTTCTGCACCTACGGCTGCGTATCAAATCAATATCTACAGCGGTCACACTCGGGGTTCCAATTTTGTTACCACCAATTCGACGGGATCTTATTTGACCAATGGAAATGTGTATTTTTACAAAGGCGATACGATCAATGTGGAATTGATCTACGACGCCAAGGGGAAAACGATCACCGAGAATCTCAGGGATACGAATACGAATCAGACATTCACTCGTACCTACAGCAATATCGACCTTGATACTCTGCTTGGGGATACGGCCTTTATCGGTTTCACCGGTGGGGCGGGAGGACTATCTTCCATTCAGACCGTATCGGATTTCTCCTTGACTTACCAGCAAGGAGCCATTGCTGCCGAGCCTGTTTTGATGCTGATTAACCAAGAAATTCAGATCTCAGCTGGTGGGGATGTTATCGTTGAACAAGTGTTGGGAGATCTTCAGGTTGGATCCATTGTCGCTGGAGGAACGACTGAGGTGACCGCTCCGTTTGGTGCCGTGGTCAGCTATGTGCCACCCACCGCGAATGGATCGGGGCCAAGTGGCGAAGCACCGCTGCGGGGGATTTGGGCGCAAGATGTCTCAGTGAAAGCACAGTCAGGAATCGGATCTTCATCTAATCGACTGTACATCATCTCCGATCGCGTAGTCGGCCAGACGGTTCTGAATGATATTCTACTTTATACGGAACCTACTGCCGGCAAGAAGCTGACCTCGTTTACAAGTCTGTTGGGGCCGGGCGTGATCGATATCCAAAGTCTCGGTAGTGTGGCGGTCGTTGGGCCTGTGGTAGCTGAGGAATCGCGGTTTACTTCGGTGATGCCTGGCGAGTTGCTCGAATTGTCTACGACTGGACTTCGTCATCGCGACGGCGGTCCACTGGGCGTTTCACTACAAGGCTTTGAAAAACTGCAAATTGACGATTCGCTCGCGACCGGGGCACGCGTTTGGAACTTGGTCTCCGACGGCATTTACACTGATAACGCAACGATCCATATTGGTGATGTGAACGACCTGAAGATGGATCTTGGGCAAGGTGATGATACGGTTTCCTTGTCGCATCATGCGGGACTATTGTCTCTCGGTCTACGCGGGGATCTTGGGGATGATCAATTGCTCATTAGTCAAGAAGCTTTGGGTATAAAGAAGGTAGCTTTTGATGGATTTGATGGGAGAGATACAGCTAAGCTAGAATTGCGTGACGTCCCTGTTTGGATAACGGATGGAAAACTAGAAAGTACCATCGGTCGGTTTGAACATCTGAACGTTGAGCAACTACTTCTCGATAATCTTGAAAAATCGAACGACCTTGGATCGATCCCGAAGCTTGCCATTGAAACATTGGAGTTTCCAGAGGACCGCCTTGTGGTAATTGGCACTACAGGACCGGATGCCGTGTCTTGGAAGGCACAAGCCAACAGTCTTAAGTTTCAAGCGTTGTGGAATGGAACGACGAGTCAGCAACGCACCTATTCGACCGCAGACATCGGTGAGGTGCAATTATTCTTGCTCGGCGGAGACGATTTTGTTTCTGTCTTAGGGGCTTTTCCAATCCAGCTTACGATTGACTCGGGGCGAGATAACGATTGGATATTTGTTCAGGATCTTCCGGTCGTCATTACTGACCTGCATGGGGATAATACGATCACGACTGGCGTCGGAAACGATATCATTCGAACCGGTACCGGTAACGACGATATCGATGCGGGCGATGGCGAAAACTACATCGAAGATCAAGGTGGGGTAAACGTCTTGATCACTGGCCTTGAGGATGATGAGATTCATCATTCCAACGCGCTTGATAAAATCTATGCGGGGAATGGAGTCAACGAGATTTGGTTGAATGGGGTGCTTCAAGGTTGGCACAATTCCAGGATTCCTGTCGATGTGGATAACGATGATATCGTTTCCCCAATTGATGCGCTGAAAACGATTGATCGAATCAATGAGGTAGGTTCACAAAGGCTTCTTGGTTCAGCCGACAGTGCTTCGATGTACTTCGATACCGATAACGATGGATTCTTGACACCGCTCGACGTCCTGGGAATCATCACTTGGATCAACGGTAAATCGAATGGACAATCCGAAGGAATGTCGGACGGTAAATTCGTCGGGCAATTCGTCGGACAATTCGTCGGGCAATCGAATTCGCTTTTACTGGATTCAGTGCCACCCGAGCAATCTGTAAACCCAGAGGGCTTGGAAAAGCCGTCCTCCGACAGCAATCGCCACCAAGATTTGGATCGCTATTTCGCATCACTGGTTGATCTAGACCATATCGATGAGGTAGCAACGCGACGCGATGCATCAGCGAAACGGCGAAGGAGCAGTCGGTAGTTAGAGGTTAGAGGTTAGACGTGAGTGCCTGCAGAAGCTCGACTCTCCGAATCGAAGCGATCTCAAAACAAACGAGTGGCTGTTACTATTGAACAACTCGTTTGTTAGGTCAAAACTACCGTGTTAGGTCAAAACTGCCGTTCACGCGGATCTAATACCGGCTTTCAGCAGACACTTCCCCTGAGGCCGAAAGGACTGTGAAAGCCTAGGTGTGCTGATGGTTTTTAAGATAGCCATTGCGGTAAACTTGGCTTAGGATAGTGCGGCAGGCACTTGAAAGGCAGGCGGCTATCAAAGCCTGCGATTCGTGCGACCATGGTGTTTGGCGGCTGCGGTGTTGCGGTTTTTGGTTGTTCGATTGTGTAAGGTATGGGTTGTATGGGGCTCGCGACGGATTCAAACGGTACGGAGGGGAGCGAAAGAGGGTTCCGGCGATTGCTTTTCCCGCAAAGGGTTTGGGTTGCTGCCTGTTTCCTGATGATTCTTCTGGCCGTCGCTTGGCTGTCCTACCAGAGCTACCGATACTTTGCCGTTCCGAAAGTCGTCAATGGGCGAACCATCAGCGAAGGTGGGATCGATCTACACAATCGTTATCTGGAAACGCAGTCTTGGTTTAAAGGAAAACCGGTCTATAAGCTTTTTCGGGATGGGGTGTATGCGCCCGCAAGCTATGCCATTTTTGGAATTGTCTTCAACAAGTTGCCTTGGAGTGTTGTAAAAGTTCTCTGGTACTTGCTTTCGCTGGCTATGATCGCCTTGTTGAGTTGGGAGCTAACGAAACACGCGAAGGCACGATCGAAGATTGAGCGATGGTTTTTAGGGCTCATGCCGTTTGCTTTCTACGCTACCGGGGCTGCGATTGGCAACGGACAGTTGATACCCTTCGTACTTCCGTTAGTCTTGTACGCTGTGCTGATTCTTACTCGTCCAGTGGTATCGAAGAAGGAGCTTTCGGTCGGTTCGGTGTTCATGGTGACATCCTTAGTTCAGCCGACAATTGCAGCACCATTCTTTTGGTTGGTTTTACTCCGTTCTCCTCGCTGGTCGCGGGGGGGGTGGGTTGTAGCAGCTTATGCCGTCCTGACCCTTTTTGCTGTTGTATTTCAAATGCGAACATTGCGAGGTTCGAAGGGGCAAGCGGATCCGGCTGGGTTGGTCAAGCGTTGGGTAGCAAAGGCTGAAGGTGGAACGCATTACGGTTCGATCAAGGGTGGGTATGGAACGGTTCATGATCTATTTTCAAGCTTAGGGTTGAGGTCATGGAACCTATGGGTTTCCCTTGTGATCTTGGTGTTGTTAGGGATTTGGATCTACCGCCATCGCCATGTTGATCTTTGGGTGCTGTTGGGGGCAACCGCAATTGTCGCTCGCATGTGGATTTACCATCGTTGGTATGACGATTTGCTATTCATCCTTCCCCTGATTTGCCTGTTTAGAATTACGCGATCCCCGCAGTATTCGTTGTGGGAGAAAAATACAGCCGGAGTACTTTTCCTATGGCTGTGGGCATTCTTATTGGCTCCAGGAATCCTCTATACGGTTTCCTCGAACCTCTTGCTCGGTGTGCAAATCTCGGGATGGTTAGCCACGCTGTTGTTTTTAGGCTTGATCGCTTGGCGTTCCAAACCTGAGTCTGATGGCTCAGCAGAATCGCTAGCGCACGTGTGAAGACGGACCGATGTCTTATGCAAAGATGCCCCGACAAGAGGGTGCCCCGAGGGCAGGACAACCAGGGAGAGGACGCCCAGGGAGAGGACGCCCCGCGAAGTGAAAGGGAGACTAAAGGCTAGAGTGGGGCAAGTCGTCGAGAGAATCGAGCCCGACGATTTCTAGAAAACGATCGCTGGTGGTGTACCTGGAATCTACTTCGGTGATCAAACCTCGCTTTTCCAACTGAGTCAGGATGGGTTTAAGGTTTTGCCCAAGCTGTTTCTCGAGTTCCTCGCGAAGGATATTCGGTTGGTAGGCGATCAAGGCTAGGCAATCGATGGCTGGTTGGGACAAGACTGTCTCGCGTACAGGGCCGGTCTGCAGATTCTCAAGCGATGTTTCCACATCAGGTGAAAGTTCTAATCGAAATCCCCGGTCGTCTTGGATGACTCGTACGCTAGCTTGCTGCTCAACTAACTGACCTTGGAGTTGGTGAAGTGCTGATTGGATTTCAGACTCGGAAAACTCTTTGAGGATCCGTTGCAGTTCTTCTTGGCTCACCGAAAGCCCATCCTGACGCCCGACGAAAAGGATTGCTTCAATAATCGAAGTGAGTGTGACCGGTGTACCATCGGTCTCACCTTGGACCACAATGGTAGAAGTCAACTGCTCGGCAGTTGGCTCGATTTCGGTGCGACGCTGTATGGGAACTTGCTCAGACTCAGGTACTCCCTGCAAGGCATTTGCATAGATCGCACCAAGATCCTCTAAGGAAAAGTATTCCTCGTTGTTCGTGTCGTCGGTTTGACTTCCGTGTTCTGTCATGGATTTTGAACGTTGAGCGAGAGGATTATTTCCAAAACGGCGTTTCAAACGTAGGCATGGTGTAGGGTGATCCCGCTGATGTTGATCCCGCTGATGTTGAGGCGGGCGTTGGCGAGTCGCTCGTATTAGGCAACACTAACCGATCAGCCAGTTTGCTGTGAATTTGCAACTTCTTTGTAACAAGGTTCGGTTCGATGGAGACTCCGCCACTGACGATCGCCGACATGCCGCCGTCGATGCGATTCCGTGTAGCAACGACTGAATCAATCGACTTGGGTGCAACAGCTAACCGAGGAGTATACTTGGGGGTTCCTAGAACTTCGAATGGCTGAAAGAGCTCTTTGTCGCTTTCGTGCCGCAGGATTTCCATGGCGACTGCAAGATCGAAAATGTGCCGAAGTCTCCCGTAACTCGGCACTGCCTTTTGAAGCTTATCGAAATGGGAGGTGAAGTTCTTCGCAAACGCATCGGCAGCCGCATCCGGGGAAGCTGAAACGAGCCTTTGGCCGCTGGCGTTGATCCATTGTGTTTCGCTCAAGACTCGCACATTGGATTTCGAAAAGCGGTAGAGGTGGTTCGCTGGATCGTGTTCGATGGGATGATTCGATAGAGCGAACCACCAACGAACCATGGATTGCTGTTGGACCGAACCGAGTTTATCGGATTCCCGCCAGTAGTTGGCAACCTCCGCGACACTTGGCTCCAGGCCGAAGGCCAATCGTTTCATATGTGCATCGGCCACAATCAAGGCGAATCCAGTGGGTGAGTTTTGAGGAATTCCAACTATGTTGGCGTTTTGAGGCCCAAGTTTTTGCTTCCACTCTTCTACCCATCGCTCTGGATCGCGCTGGAGCAATCGAAGGGAGGATTTGTTGTTTGCCATTTGATAGGCTGCAACGAGTCGATTTGGATCTGGATCGATCGAGCAACCGAATTCACCTTGAGCGTTAAGCACATGGGCTGCGACGACCAGCAGGTCTTCGAGTAGGACCGGTGGAAGCATCAGATCGCGGTGTAACAAGTCACCTCGGCGGGAGGCTGCTAGATTACCTGCTGGGCCACCAATCCAGCAATCGCCTCGCTCTTGGTCGATCATGACGTAGTCGATGCGACATAGTCCGCCAAGCAACTCTGCTGCGATCGACCCTGATTTGCCCTGGGCGACCTGCTGCGCGAGTTCTCGGTCGAGTTTTCGAAGCGACACCCAACGCAGTGGCGTGGGGCTTTGCCATTGACCAAGTTCAGTAAGCAGTATGGAAGGTGCAGTTGCCTCGGCTGAGTCATCGCCGGGAAACCGTAACTTCGGTTTGGATGTGGCTATGTTCTTTAAATTGGACGAACCAGTCTTGGAATCGCCGATCAGGATCGAGGACGCTTCTAACCGTTCGATGAATCCCTCGGGGTTGATCCGAACTCCCTGTCGAAATGGTGACATGGTTGCTGTCCCGCCAGCATTCAACCAAACATCCGGCGAGACAGTTGTCTCAATTAATTGCATCAGTTCGCTAAAGTTCGCCAAGGACGCTCCACCGCGCGGTAGATTCGGATCATCCGTGCTTCTGGACGACAGGGAATTATTGTTGTCAGGGGTGTTTGGGTAGAGTCGCGAACTGTGTAAGGCTGTTAGCACCCGCTGTCTATCTTGAACGCTCAATTGAGAAAAAGCACCCCGAATGCCGGACTGGTCTTTCGCTTCGATGGCTTTGGAAAGTTCCGGAAACGCGGCTGCAAAGTTTTGCTGAGGTGGTTCGGTGGCGGTTTGGGGGAAAGCTGAAGAACTCAGACAGTTCGCGAAGAGTAGCAATACGCAACTGTGGGGGAGGACGAAGCGGATGAGATTTTGCATGGTATGCGACTTTTGGGACGATGTCCTACGACCGTTGGCCTAGCCTAAGCAACTGGCTAAAGTCCGTTCGATTGTTTAACGGCTTTTCGTGTGTAGCCAGCTCGATTGTAGCATTATCGCTTGCTCGGTGCGCGGTTTTCTTCCGCTGCGCTGCTGCGGTAGTATTGCGGTAGGAGAGCGAACGGTGGTTGTATGTTCCCACGGGCGAATTCCGCAGTGGATAGCAAGGCGACCGTTTGAGCGGTCGGTTCGATAGTCACCATCCGAAGTGCTTGTGATAACTCAGTTGCTCGAGGATGTTGGGCGATGGCTTGCTGTAGTTTACCGATCGATGGGCCGGCGATGTAGATAGCTTTGGGGGCATGGGAATTCGTTGTGGATTCATCCAAAATCCGTTGCGCTAAGAGTTCATTGTCGGCAATTTCGGTTCCCGAACCGGCAATCCACGCATTACCAGTGAAGAGATACCGCGCGAAAAAGGATTGGCCTCGAAAGGCATCGATCACTGCGTAAAGAATGTGCCCTTCTGAGGGAACCGATTCTTGTGGGTGGCTTATGAGATCTGTCGCGATGACATCAAGCGTGTTGACGGCGACGATGGGGATTTCAAGCGCGTAGGCCATGAGTTTCGCGGTTGCGATTCCGACACGTAATCCGGTAAAGGATCCTGGGCCTTGTACTACACCAATCCCATCGAGCTCTTTTGGTGAAAGAGACTGACGTTTCAAGAGTTGATCGATGGCTGGAGCAAGGGTTTTGGCAGACCCCCATCGATGATCGAGTGGGATGGAATCGATGATGCTCGTAGGTTGGCTGGGGCTTGACGCCAGTGTGCTCAAGGCCACGGGGGCCTTGAGCAGTGCTACGGACCCTGCTCGACCACTGGTTTCGAGGGCAAGCAATAGGGAATCCATGGGTTAGGTACCTTCGATGGTTCAAGCATTCATCAGGGAACGCCAAGTATCGACCGCAACCTTGAGTGCATCGGGGATTTGCTCGGGCTGTTTCCCTCCGGCTTGAGCCAAGTCAGGCCGTCCACCACCACTTCCGCCGACAGCTTGGGCAACAGGGCTGATCCATTTTCCAGCGCTTAGGCCTCGCTCGACAAGACTGGGGCTCAATCCTGCGATCAAGGTGACCTTTCCTGGTTCGCCAGTAGCGAACAGGACTGCTACCGGTTTGGAAGCTTTCTTGCGGATTTGATCGACCCATTGCCTTAGCATTGCTGGGTTTGCATTGTCGACTTGCGCAACGACCAATAGTGAGTCCCCAACGAGGGTAGCTTGATCGAGTTGTTGATCGATATCGAAGCTGCTTCCTTTGGAGAATTGGGCGAGTTGGTTGTGCAGAAGAACTTCTTCGCTAAGCAACGCGTCGATTCTGTTTGCTACTTCGTCGAGCGAGACGTTGAGTGTACGTGCGGCGAGTCGTAGAGCAGCTCGCAGGTTGGTGTAATTGGGTTTCGGACCGCTTGCCGTCTTGGACTGCCCGATCTTATCCGGGAGAGCTTCGCCGTTACCTGTGGATTGGGTAAGGCGTTTTAGTTTCCGGATCGCCGAGACGAGATCGGCAGTACGGTTTCCGAGTTGTTCGATGGAGCAACCGAGTTTCTCGGCTGCCTGTGCTGCGAGAGCTTCGATCTTGGTCCTGTACTCGAGAGCACGTTGAGCGGTTAGGGCGGTGACACGTCGCACACCGGCCGAGACACTCTCATCGCTTAGGATTTCGATAGTCGCGATTTCGGCGGTGTTGCTTGCGTGAGTTCCACCGCAGAGTTCGCGGGAGAAATCTCCCATGGAGACCATTCGAACGGGGTCAGGATAGCGTTCGCCGAAGAGCATCATCGCGCCGACTTCGCGAGCTTGGGCAAGCGAGACTGTATCCCAGCGGATTCCAGCGGCTTGGGAGACCCGTTGGTTGCTGAGATTTTCAATCTCGATGATTTCTTGTTCGGAAAGTGGATCTTGGTTGCTGAAGTCGAACCGGAGCCAATCTGAGTCGACTTTGCTACCTTGTTGCTGTGCGTGTTTGCCCAGTTTGGTTTGCAAAGCGTGGTGAATGACGTGTGTTGCGGAGTGGGCGCGTCGGATTGCATTTCGGCGATTCTCATCGACGATCGCTTCGATCGTATCCCCTTCTCGCAACGTGCCTTTTTCCATTTGTCCGTAATGGACGATCAAGTCACCGCTTTTTTGAGTGTCGGTGACAATGAAGGAACCGTTGGGGCTTTGTAGTTTCCCTGCGTCACCGACTTGTCCACCACTTTCACCGTAGAACGGAGAGCGGTCGAGGACGATGCGGAACAGGTCAGCTTCGGTGTCGGTCGACAGGGAGCTGACGAGACGATCGTCTTTGGGAGCACCGACGATAATACCTTTGATTTGGGCGGGAGCTTGAGACTTCTCGTAGCCGAGGAACTCGGAGCTGTGTAGAGCTTCTTTGAGTGTTTCGATAGGGCCTGTTTCAAAGAGCTCGATCACTTCTCCGCCGCTGGCGTTCCCGTGTTTCTCCATGGCTTCTTTGTAGCCATCCCAATCGAAATTGAAATTTCTCTCGGCAGCGATTTGTTGGAAGAGTTCTGGGGGAACACCGTGTGTTTGGTAAAGAGTTGCTGCTTCTGCGCCATCGACGAGTGAGCGTTGCGAGCTGGTCATGTCGTGGAAGACTTTTTCGATCCGATCCAAACCTGCACCAATGGTTGCAAAGAAATCTGCTTCTTCACGTTTCATGACACTCGCTACGCGATCGACGGTGTCACTTAATTCTGGATATGAACCTTTCATCATCTCGGCGACGACGGGGACGAGTTGGTGGAGGAATGGGTCGCGAAGTCCTATTTGGTGACCGTCGAGGACTGCTCGTCGGAGGAGTCGTTTGATAACGTAGCGGGCCTTCTTCGGACCTGGGTAAACGTTCTCGTGGATTGCGAAAGAGCAAGCGCGAACGTGATCGGTGATGCGTCGCAAGCGTCGGCCGTTATCGCTTTCGTATTCGTAGGAGATACCGCAGACTTCTGCGGCAGCTTGGACGATCGGCATTAGGATATCGATATGGAAATTCGTAGGAACGCCTTGCATGACGCTGGCGCATCGTTCAAGTCCCATCCCTGTATCGATATTCTTGCTCGGCAGGGGCTTCAAGTTGTTCGGTGGTTCACCGACACGGTTGAATTGGGTGAAGACGAGGTTCCATATCTCGACATTCTTCCCATTATCCAACGTGTAATAGATTTCGGAGCATGGACCGCAAACGCCATCGGGACCTTGGGACGGTGAGCTAGCGGGCCAGAAGTTATCGGCTTCGTCCATTCGGGTGATGCGGGACATCGGAACGCCGATGGTCTCATTCCAAATCTTGGCCGCTTCGTCGTCGTCTTTGTAGACGGTGATGGTAAGCCGTTCGCCAGGGATACCGAGCCATTTCTTATCGGTGAGGAATTCCCAAGCCCAAGCGATGGCTTCGGGTTTGAAGTAATCCCCGAAGCTAAAGTTTCCGAGCATTTCGAAAAACGTATGATGATAAGCGGTACGACCGACGTTATCGATATCACCGGTTCGAAGACATTTTTGGCAAGTCGTTGCCCGGGTGTAGTCGAGTTTTACTTTGCCGAGAAAGTGGTCTTTGAATTGGTTCATTCCGGCAGGAGTGAACAGAACGGAGGGATCCCATGTGGGAACTAGAACATCGCTCGCTTGGCGATGGTGTCCTTTGCTTTGGAAGAAGGAAAGGTATTTTTCTCGCAACTCGTCCGTTTTCATAGTGTTTCGGCCAGAATGGAATGTAGTTATTATGTCTCAGAGAATGGACTGATAATTTACCGACAAATCATCGATTCGCGTAGACCAGCTAGCAACCGAAAATCGCTTGAGTAGTAGTGAATTCGGTGGTTCGAATTGCCATCCGGGCAAAATTGGCTTGAAACTTCTCAAAGAAATCATTGAAAGAAAGGGATCGGCAATGTCTTGGGAAACGATCCGGTCTCGTTTGTTTCGACGAAAAACCCACGAAGAAATCCAGCAGGATCTCGAGGGGCGAGCATCGCACGGGTTGGTCCGCAGCCTGACGCTTTTCGATTTGACTTGTTTCGGAATCGCGGCTGTGATTGGGGCGGGTATTTTTTCGACGATCGGCTCAGCTTCTTTCGAAGGTGGCCCGGCGATTAGTCTATTGTTTGTCATCACGGCTATCGCCTGTTTGTTTTCTGCATTGTGCTACGCTGAGTTCGCATCGAGCGTACCGGTCAGTGGAAGTGCCTACACGTATGCCTTTGTGGCGTTTGGCGAACTGACGGCTTGGATGATCGGCTGGAATCTGCTGATGGAGTACGCGATCGGTAACAGCGTGCTAGCTTTTGCTTGGTCGGGGTACTTCGTCAACGTACTCGAAGGAATGCAAGGTTGGTTGGGAAGTATCGGATTGGGCTTCGACATTCCAGAGTGGTTGGTACAAGACTACTACAGTGCTTCGCGGGCTCCGGCGGAGATGGCAAAGCTCACTGCTGCGGGGCAAGAGCCAAGCAAGGAGTTGCTCAATCATGTCAAGGCGTGGGAGTCTGCTCCAAGTTGGAATGGATGGCGGCTGATTTTGGATTTGCCTGCGCTGATGATCAACATCTTTGTGACGGGTTTGGTTATTATCGGGATTCAAGAATCGAAGCGAGTGAGCAACGCGATGGTTGTCTTGAAGATGGCTGTGATCGCTTTGGTGGTACTTGTGGGTTTCTTTTATATTCAACCTTCGAACTGGCATCCCTTCGCACCCAATGGACTCGAAGGTGTTTTCAAAGGGATCGCAGCGGTGTTTTTTGCTTACATCGGTTTCGACGCAATCTCGACAACGGCTGAAGAGTGTCGCGATGCTCAGCGGGATATTCCTCGAGCGACAATACTTACGTTGATCTTGTGTACGGTGATCTACATCATCTTGGCATTCACGTTGACGGGGATGGTCTCTTACAAAGAGCTCAATGTCAGCGACCCGTTAGCGTTTGTCTTTGGAAAAGTAGGGGTGAATTCCATGGTGGGGATCGTATCGATCAGTGCGGTGATCGCTACGACGAGTGTGTTTCTGGTCTTTCAGCTTGGGCAACCACGTATTTTCATGAGCATGGCACGCGATGGGCTGCTACCTAAAGCCTTCGCTTCAATCCATCCGAAGTACAAGACGCCTGCGTTTTCATCGATCATCACCGCAGTCATGGTGGCTTTACCAACTTTGTTTCTCAATTCCCAGTTGGTGACCGACTTGGCTTCCATCGGAACACTTTTTGCCTTCATGTTTGTCTCGGCTGGAGTACTGGTTCTTGAACAACAGCCCTTGGAGCGATCCGGGTTTCGGGTGCCGAAGTTACCTGGCGAAGTGATCTTGCCGGTCTGTTTTCTCTGCTACTGTGCATTGCTCAATCGCTTGCCAAGCAGCCATCACTTTTGGGGTGATTGGTTCGCTCAAGAAGGCTTTCACTTCGATCGGATTCCCTACGTGATTTTCTTGGTTGTGTTCGCGGCATTGAGTGTAGCGAGCGTCCGATATCGCTGGTCGGCTATTCCTGTCTTGGGAATCGTGGTGAACTTGTACCTGATCGCTGGTTTAGGTGCCGCGAATTGGATTCGATTCGCCGCTTGGTGCTCGCTGGGTTTGATTGTTTATGGCTTGTACGGATACCACAACAGCGTAAGACGACGAGTCGATGCGTTATAAAGGTCAAAGGAAGAGGTGGTTTAGTCCCTAGCGGGGATCCAGCACTCGTCGCTTAAGTTGCAGGTCACGAGTTCGATTTCTCCAACGCGTTTCCCAGGGAGAATGGCGAGCATACCGGTCTCGGGGTGAGCTTCGCAAAACGAAACCGCTTGATCGATCCCCATGACGTAGAGTCCCGTTGCAAGTGCGTCCGCCCAAGTCGCATTCGGATGGGTGACGCTCAAGCTTAGAATGCCGGAAGCAGGCCAGCCAGTTCTAGGATCGATGATATGTCCATAGCGGACTCCTCGAAAATAGAAGAACTGGTTTGCCGGGCCGCTTGTTCCCAACGCCCGGTCGCATAGGACGAGCGTTCCGAGGATTCGTTCGGATTGTTCAGGATGTCGCACGGCAATTTTCCAACCCGTTTGGGGGTTTTGCAAAAGCTGTTTGCCGTGGGCTACTACACTGCTTTTTCCACCGTGAATTGCGAAATCGGTGACCCCATTTTGCAAGAGGATCGCGACGGCTTGGTCGATCGCGTACCCTTTTCCAATCCCACCTGGGTTCACGGCTACATCAGCAAGAAATCGAGCTCGTTGCAAAGCTGGTTCTATTTCTAAGTGATGTGAACCAACGTTCTTAAGAGCGTCGGAAATTTGTTGTTCGGTCGGCATGCGCCCCTGTCGGCTAGAGAAGCCCCACACGTCGGAGAGTTTCGCTGCGGTGATGTCAAAGGCACCGTTGGTAACTTGGAAAATCTCATGCCCGATTTGCAGTAGCTCCATTGCGGGCAAAGACAGATCCACCCACGTTTCTTTGCCGCGATGGTTCAAGCGAGAGAAGTCGCTTGTCGGGCGGTAAACGCTCAGTAGACCTTCTAGGTATTCGATCGTTTCGAGAGCTTCAACAGCCGCTTCGGGACCTTCGGGGGGATGATTTGGGTGAAGCAAGACATCGAATTGGCACGCCATCGCGTTGCGAGTGAATTCGAGCCAGAGGGGATTCGATGGAATTTGGAACTGCAAAGATTATCTCCTAGCAACTTACCTCGGGTTGCGATTTGCATTGCCGTTTCTTCTGGATCGCTCTCGAAGCAATCGGCGAAAATCGTTTGGATCGGCAAGGTCGATTTCGTCGCGGACTTCGCGGCGCAAACGTTCGTAGGATTCGACCAAGCGAGTATTGCTATTCATTCCTTCAGGGACCATCCAAGTCGATAGCACAAGGAGTTGGTCGTTGCGATCGATCCCTTCAAGCAGACTTTTAGGGAACGAGGAAAGTTGATTGGCAAGCTCCGCGACGATTTCATCTTGATCGGCAAGCCGGAAGCCGTCTTCGATTGGGCGAGTGGAATTTAGGGCCATCATCGCAGTTTTCACGTCGGTTTCACGACGCAGGAATGGCATTGCAGCGAAGATCGATGGGAGCAATTGATTCTTGCTCCATTCTTCCAATGTGTTGCTGTCGTCCGATTGCAGTTCTGCTGCGTAGAACATCGCTGCTCTCAGGCTAAGTTGTTCCTTTAAGAAGCGGATGCGTTGCTCACTACTATTGAGCGATTCTAGATCTTGGCGTTTAGCGGTAGGCATCGAATCGAGCACCATGCCGATGACTCGAACGGTTTGATTCCAATGATCCGCGTTCGGTGAACTATCGAGTTGCGTTTGGATTGCTTCCCAACGATTTCGAGTTTCACCTGGGAATTTCCCAAGCAGTTCGCGGGTGCTGTCGAGTTTCGCGATTTGTACTGCGTTCAGACTGTGTACCCAATTTCTTCTTCCCCACAGGGACTTCGGTACAAGTGGAATCATGCGGTCATAGTAATGGCTGCGCAGGTATTCGATGAGTTCTTTCTCTTGTGCGAGCTCCGAGACGACATTCAATTCCGCAGCATCTTGTAGACCTGGAATGTTGGCTGCGAGATCGAGTTGTGAGAGTTCGAATCGGCTTTGGAAGTAGACCAAGAGGGTGCCTAAGAGGAGCCCAAGGATCCCAGCGAGGCTTGCGATCAAAGCGGATTGAGGCCAAGCCAGCCAGTCTTTACGTGGTAGAAGAGTTGGAGAAGCCGCCGAAGGATTTCCGTTTGTTTTCTTATCGAGTGTGTCGATTGATTTTGATGTTGCAGCGCCTCCTGTAGCGGCGTGTTCACTCGAACGTCGCAAATCCGCCACAACCATTTCGATGGTTGTTTGCGTAAAGCTCTGACGCGGGGCTGCTTGCGGAAGATCATCGAGCAAGTCGTACGTTTTCCGCAGGTCTGCAAGACGTTTGCGGAGATCTTCGTCTTGGACTAATTTGCGTTCCAGGTTGGCTGAGAGTTCAGGCGAGAGCTCGCCATCGAGGTATGCGGTGAGCTCTTCGTCGATCTGATCTGCATCTATCTCGCTCATGCATCCTCTTCCCGTTGGTTCTTGCTCGATTCATATTCGTTATCGAGGGGGTCCGCTGATTGTTCTCTGAGTCTCGCTTGTTCCATTTGTATCGCTTCGGGAGACCCGGGAACAAAACCTTGTTGCAGGTAGGGATCAAGAAGGTTTTTAAGGTTCACTCGAGCGCGCATCAGAAGGGATTTCACGGCTTGGACGCTCAGGCCCATCGTCTCGCCGATTTCCTGATAGCTCATTCCTTCGAACTTGCTCAATAAGATTGCGGTTCGTTGTCTTTCGCCTAGTGCGTCGAGAGCCAGTAAGATGACTTTCGAGCGTTCCTCGTGATCGAGTTTTCGCACGGGTTGGTAGCCGCTGGGGGCTACGGCAAGGTTTTCAAGTACAAGGCCAGAGGTCGATGTGTTTTCAGATTTCGAGAGTTGATATTCGCGTCGCGAGGAGTTGTCTCGGAGATGGTTTGAAGCGACGTTATGAGCGATGCGGTAGAGCCAAGTCGAGAATTTGGCGGTTGGCAGGTAGTTCTTACGGGATTTGTAGACTCGCAAAAAGACTTCTTGGGCTAAGTCCTCGGCTTGTTCGCTGCTGCGGGTCCAGCCATTCATGAATCGGATGATTTTCTTTTGAAACCCGTCGATCAAAAGTTCAAAAGCCATCGCGTCGTCATCTTTGACACGCAACATAAGCGCGACGTCTGGGTCGATCTTGGCGTTTTCCGATGGAGAGTTGGCGTTCGACAAAATACTTTGGTCTGCTCGGTTGCTTGCTCATGGCTTGGACAAGTTGACGGGAAACGTGGTTCCCGACCAAGCTTCAATGTACCGCCGGAAGGCGATCGATGAAACTCCCAACCAACATTACGGGGTTGTGAAGTTGCCAAGAAAGCTCGTAGAGGATTGGATTGAAGGTTTCGCAGCTCTACGGCAATTAGCCGGGGGGAGTGCCCGGTTTGGAGACTTTAGCCTCGATGATTGATTTCGCGTGTTGTTGGTCGAACTCGCCCCCCATTTCTTCGGCCAATTGGTGGAGGAAAGTAATTAGAATTCCGCAGCGACTTTCGGCCAGGGAACGCCCTTCCGGGGTGTTCATCATGCTTGGAAGGCGGAATAGTTTTGCGTAGAAGTGGTCTACGGATTGGACGTTGTCTTCAGGAGTTCGGTGGGTAGGAAATGGGTCGGTAGGATGGACGAGTCGCTGCCCCATCGAGCCGCCGGTCATCAGGCAGCGAGCTAGTCCGATGGCACCGAGGCCTTCGAGTCGATCGGCGTCTTGAAGAATTTTCGCTTCGTTGGATTCACATGGGATGTTTGCGGAGAAGCTGTGGGCGGCGATGGCGTGCTGGATGGGTGCAAAGAATTCTTGGGGGTAGTCGATCGAAGCGAGCAGCTCCGTGGCTTGTTTTGCGGAGAGTCTGGACGCTTGGGATCGCAGGGGTGAGTTTTTTGGGATGCAGACGCAGTCGTGCAACCAAATGGCGGGAAGTAGAACATCGAGAGCAACGGGAGTGTTGCCGATGAGCATGCAAGCGTTTCTTTCGACACGTTCGACGTGTTCGATTCCATGTCCTGGATCGGCATCTTGCATGGCATTTTCGGCGAGCTTACGAATGGATTGCAGCCAGCGATCGTTCCATTGTTCGTAGGATTCGGTGAGGGCTGGGAGCATGGTGGATTGGTATCGTCGATGATTTTGGATGAGACTGATAAGTATACGAACACCTTACTAGATTTATAACCAGAGTGAAAGTCGCATTGCGACGGTGGCACGCGTGAGAATTCGAACCAATTCTCACGCCAAGACGCCAAGACGCAAAGACGCCAAGACGCAAAGAGGACAGGGATGAGATAGTGTTGTTGCAGGATTGTGGCGCGGTCCTTTTACGTGGTGCGGTCCTCCCGGGCCGCAAAGACGAGCGCAGCGAGGCGTCTTTGCGAGTGGGATGCACGGACTGCCGCCCAGGAGGACCGCAACACCATTGCGCGGACAAAAGGCTCACGCAAAGACGCCAAGACGCAAAGAAAGAAGTTCCCTTGTTGGTAGCCCAAGGGAAAGAATTCCCCATCAATTCGTTGCTCCCCTTCTCCTCCGAGGGGAGGAGAATGGGTCGGGGGATGAGGTAGGTGAACACTCGCAGTTTGTGTTTTGCGAACCGCATGGATTTCGAAAAATATCCTCCAGACCTTGCTCATGATTGTATCGCAGCAGGCAGCTTCAAACGTTGTTCAGTGCTCTTCCCACCCTCATCCCCCCCGCCCCTTGCTCCCGCCATGCGGGAGAAGGGGTGCCAAGCGGAAGGCATTGGGCATTGGGCTAACAGTCACCGCTGGTGGGTTTCGCGGTCAGTGGTTAAACGTGCGCATGAAATGGGCGGTGTTTGGGATGTCGAAGTGCTTGAGCTAACTATCGGTCGACCGCTTCACCACACCCTACAGATTGCATCGCAGCAAGCGGCTTCAAACGTCGTCCAGTGCTCTTCCCACCCTCATCCCCCCCGCCCCTTGCTCCCGCCCTGCGGGAGAAGGGGTGCCAAGCGGAGGGCATTGGGCATTGGGCTAACAGTCACCGCTGGTGGGTTTCGCGGTCAGTGGTTAAACGTGCGGATGAAATGGGCGGTGTTTGGGATGTCGAAGTACTTGAGCTAACTATCGGTCGACCGCTTCACCACACCCTACTGATTGTATCGCAGCAAGCAGCTTCAAACGTCTCCCAGTGCTCTTCCCACCCTCATCCCCCCCGCCCCTCGCTCACGCCCTGCGGGAGAAGAGGTGCCAAGATCTTTCCGTAGTATTTCCCCGTAGCATGAGACCTCTGTGGCCGTGCGAGGGGCCCGCATGTCTCACGCAAAGAAACAATGACGCAAAGGGTGAGGGACAGGGTTGGCTCGTTGAAATGCTGCTCGAGAGCCTTTATGGCTTAGGGGTGATTTCGGGATGGCTCAGCAAGTACTCGCGACGCTGCTGCGCAAATTGCTTGAGCGAATTCCCACCCACTGCCCCTCTACCTGCCCTCGGTTCAGGAGCTTGCGTCGCATCGGTCTCGGACGTCGCGCTGAAGAAGTCTTCGGTACGCGAAAGTTTTCTGGAATCGAGACGGACTTGATCGGTTAGCGATTCTCGCAATTGTGAAACGATTGGACCTAGATTGTTCCAATCGAGATCTTCTTGCGCGATCTGCCGTAGAAGCTCTACGTAGCGTTGACGGTACTGTGGGACTTGAAGCAAACGACTACGCAGTGGACGATCTGGATTATCCATGCCGGTGAACGGATCGAGGGAGAATGGATTGCCTCCCCTACCCTGCCCCGCATTCTGTCCTCCTGGGCCTCCTCGACCAAACCCGCGTCGACCACCACCTGGGCCACCGAAACCTGGGCCGCCCCCGCCAGGACCCATCATCGCACCGCTAAACGATTCATTCATGTCGTGAGGTGCAAGATGAAATTTACCGTCAGCATCGAGGTAGATGCTGTAGTCGCTACCGCGAACCCAATAGCCGTCGTTATTGATCAACGCGATATCGAGCGCAAGGAATTTCAACGCGCCATCAACATCGAAAATTGGCTCGAGTTGTTCGGGGAGTTGATCGATGGGGGTCTCATTGAGAACCTTGCACAGTTGCATCAACGCGTTCCATGATTTCTCGTTGTCATTGTTCTTGATTTCATAAAGACGCTTGTAAGCCTCTACGTTATCGCCAAGATAACGCAAGCTGCCGCCGCCACCTGGGCTGCCGGGAACTTTCCAACGCACGACACCTTTGGAGGATCCCAAATGTTGGCTGATGAAGTATTTGTCGAACTGCTGTGCGTTCTGGTAGATGCCCCAATCTTCTCCGTTGATCACAACACGGACGTGGTTCACGGCGGGGGTAGGAAGATATTTCGAAGCGATTGCCGAGTAGAGAACCGAGTGCATTAGGGTCGGGTCGCCATTGGAGTTGAGCAAGTTCAAGGATTTGTAGCTGAGAAGTCGCTGGTCTTCATCGGCCATGTCCATCGAGATGTTCAATGATCGTTTGGAACCGGCGGGAACCATTCCAAAGGAGGATGCACCTCGGAAGCTAACACCGACAAGGGGATACTTTTTGCCGTCGACTTCGAGGGTTGCGTCGACTTCGACATCGGTTGGTTTGAAGTCGGCTAGTTCTGATTCCCAGTCTTCGTTTTCGAAGGTCAGGAAGATCGTGCGAAGGATGCTGCGGTCGTAGAGGTCTTGGTCATCGTAGCGGGTGACTTCGCTGGGTGAGAGTTTGACACCTGGTTTTCCCGGTTCGCGATTTCCGCCTGGACCCCCAGGGGGTGGGCCTCCGAAACCGAAGAAGCCACCAAACCCGCCTGGGCCACCGGGAGGTCCGCCCCTACCTGGCCTACCGCCCGGTCCGCCAGAGCCGGAGGATTTCGCTTCTTTGCGCGCCGGATCTCGTTCTTGTCGATCAAGCCATCCGTCTCCGTTTTTGTCGTACTTGGCGACCAGCGGACGATCGGGTCCGCCCCCCGGCCCACCGAAACCTGGTCCGCCGAAACCTGGTCCGCCGAAACCTGGCCCACCGAAACCCGGTCCACCGGGAGGTCCACCGAAGCCACCGGGTCCACCAGGTCCACCGGGTCCACCAGGTCCACCGGGTCCACCAGGTCCAGCGGGTCCAGCGAATAGAAACGCACCCGTCGATTCGAACGTGAAGGCTTCTCCTTTGAGTCCTTGCCATGTCTTGAGTTGTTCCTCCGATAGGCTTTCCAGGATTGCCCGCTCCGCATCTTGCCGGGCTGCAGCGATCGCTTGGAAATCGGGGGGGCCACCGGATCCGATTCGGATGGCGGTCGGGTTGAGTGCGGGGACCAGTTTTCCGATCGAGGCCCGCTGTGACTCGGTGAGTTTCACTGCGTCGGCTATGTTAGGGCGTGCGATGGCCGCGAGCCCTTCGCGTTGCAGGGACAATTCACTGAGTCGTCGAACTTGTTTATCGTTCAGATTGCCAGACAGCTGTGTTTCGGAGTCGGCGAGCAGCTTCTCGATGGTCAAGCGAGCTTCTTGCATTGCTTGATCTCGTTGCTCGTCATCGAGTTCAAAGATGCGTTGAGGGGCGATTGGGTGCATGGCTTCGAAGATCTTCGGTTGCAATGCTTCTTCTGCTGCGAGCAAGAGTTCGATTTGCTTCTCGGAAAGTTGCAATTCGCGTTGGACTTCGGGGAGCCGGAGGATGGGCAAGGGACGATGGGCCAGGCCGAGCATCATTACCGGGCCGAAGATGTTTGGAGGTTGCTGACCAAAGCCCGGCGGTTGAAATCCTGGCCCATCACCTTCGGGCCCGCGTTGATTTCGTGGTGCCGCAGGGTCTTGAGCAAGTCCCAAGCAGGAGCACAGAGTGCATGCAATGAGTGTTTGATATTTCAGTCGAGCTAATTTTCTCAAGCGACGATTCATCGTTCGGTGACTTTCCAAGAGATGGACTGGATGGAAGCAATGGAAGCTAATGCGATGGGGATGGAAGCTGTATCGAAGAAGGACGCGTTGGGGATTTCGTAGGTCCATTCCATCATGGTTCCTCCGCGCGCCGATTCTGCAGCGACGATGCGGTACGAGATCCCTTGTTCGGCGAGCAGTTGTTCGACTTGTTTCGATCCGGATGCATCCGCAATCGGGGTTTTGAAGATTAGCCGACCCATAGTCGGGTTGCTCGATCGTTCATTGCGCGCAATGATCCACTTCGATGCGACGATAAGAAAGGTCATGATTGAGCCGCCGAGCAGGGCAACGTCGAAGTTCCCGGCTCCGAGGGCCATACCTACGACGACTGCAAAAATTACGAAGCCGATGTCGAGGGTGTCATCGACGACGGTGCGAAAGCGAACGATCGACAGTGCACCGACGAGGCTGAAGGCTCTCGCAATGTGGTTCCCTACGACTTGGGTCACCATGGCGATGAGGATAGCTAGGAAGATCAGGGTCAGAGGGAAACTTGCGGTCCCATGATTCGGTCCCCTGTTCCATGTGTATAGCCAAGCGATGAAGCAACCGCTCAGAGCGGCAAGCAGAAGCCTTATGGCGAGGCTTGTCGCATCGATCGATGTGGAATCCACGTTTGCTTGTGTGAGCCAATCAAGCATTTCGACAACTCTTTCTTCCTTGAATTTCAAACAAGATGCACCTAGCAAACTTTTTGGAAATGATTGTATTTGGGGTCGAGAAGGATTACCGGACGGCTTGCGCCGTGCCGCTTTAAGGCTTACCGGACGGCTCGCGCCGTGCCGCTTTAGTGACAAGAGATGAACACGCGATACTACCATCTGTTCCGCCGTAGATGAAGACTTTGTGAAGTAGTGGCGTTAATGCTGTAGCTCGGCCATTCCTAAGAGGGGGTAATGGGCTTGACTTGCTGGAATCGGATTCCGTACGTTCCGACCTATCGTTTTTGAAGGGCGGGATTTACATGGTAACGGCGAGGAATTTCATGCAGTTGAACAAGCCAATTGTGAGGGGAAGCCGAGCTGCGCGTTACGTTGGCCGAGTCTGTGCGACGTATGGAATTCTCGTAGCCATCCTTATTTCGTTCATGAACCCTGTTTTTTCACAAGAGATTCGCCCCAGAGATATCAGGGGTGATCGCGTTGGTGCTAATGAGGATTCGCAGGTTCGGACAGTTCCTTTGGTGCGAACTGAGATCGCAGCCAATGCGAATCAATGGTTAGCGATGCGACATGCGATGGTAGGGGCTTATGGTGCTCAGTCCCATCCGCATCCGGCGAAACCCGATGCATTATTGCTACAGTTCAACAATGACTTTGTACTTTTGGAGCATGACCCTGGTCGTCGAGTGATTCGCATCGAGGGGCTTGAGCCGATCGTTGTTGCGTTGAATCGGGTCGGGTTAGCTTACACGCGCGAGTCGACGGTATCGAAGGATCGGAGTTTTCGATTTGTTTCGTTGAAGGTGCAGGGTCAGCAAGCGCTTCGTGGTTGGTCGCGTCAAGAGTTAGCTCAGGGCAGAGGCTTTGGAGTGGATGGATCCGTTCGGCTTGCTGCAGGATTTCAGGAGCCGATCCCACAGTTGGGGGCAGGAGCCATTGGGGCGGGGCAAAAAGATCAAGATTCCGAGAAGGACGGCGCGCCGGATAAGCTGCCGTTGCCGCAATTCGAAGGAGTTCAGATCGAGATGTTACCCGATCTCGATGCGGTCATTTTGCGAGGTCGAGATCAGCAGTTGACCGATCTTTCAGAGATCATCAAGCGACTGGATCAGGCGAGCAAAGAGAGCAAGCCGGAGATTGAGGTTGTAAATCTGCAGCATGTGAATTCAGAATCGCTTGCGAAGATCATCGAGGATATTGAAGAGAAGTTTCTCGGGGCACGGCAAGGGCGAGTGACGGTTGCACCTTTGATATCGCCGAATGCGTTATTGCTCATCGGTTGGGGTGAGTCGATGGAGTTGATGAAGCAGTTGATTATGAGGCTTGATCAACCAACTCGGTCCGACAGTACGTTAGCAGTATTTCCGTTGAAGCATGCGTTGGCGAGTGAAGTGCAAAGCGATTTACAATCGTTCTACAGGGGTAAAGATGGCTTGGCCCCGATCATCAATTCGTTTGCTGATCCGCGAAGCAATGCGATTATCGTCAATGGTTCACCTCGTGACATTGAAGAGATCCGCAAGTTATTAGAGAAGCTCGATGTGCCACAGAGTGGGTTGATGCAATCCGCCCGCGTATTCCAGATTCGCCACAGCATTGCTTCGGATATTGCGGAGGCGCTGCAAGAGGCTTTAGCGACAACGACAACCGATCGGAATCGAACGTTGCAGATTGTCGATGAGAATGGCAATCCGATCGTCTCAGGAGGGATCTTGGGTGCGACGAAGATTACGGTCAATGATCGTAACAACACATTGATTGTGTCGAGTTCTCCAGAAACATTGCCATTGATCGAGCGGTTCATCGAGCAGTTAGATACTCCTGGCGCGACGGCCAAGATCAAGATCTTTCCGGTGAAGAATGGTGATGCAGCTTCGTTGGTTGAAACGTTGCGAGCATTGATTCCATCGTCATCGGCGACGACTGGAGGGAGTGGTGCGGCAGCGGTGCAGCTTTCAAGCAATCCGTCCGAGATGTCGTTGTTACCTTTACGGTTTACGGTTGACACTCGCGGCAACAATATTATCGCTATTGGTTCCGATGGAGATTTGAAGATTGTCGAAGCGTTGATTTTGCGACTGGATGAAGGGGATTTGTCCCAGCGCAAAAGCACGGTTTATCAGTTAAAGAATTCGCCGGCGATCGATGTCGCTACAGCGATCAATCAGTTCTTGCAAAACAAGCGTGTGGTGGAGTTAGCCGCACCTGGAACGAACAATCCCTTCGATCAGCTTGAACGCGAAGTTGTGGTTGTACCCGAGCCGGTTCAGAACAAATTGATTCTCAGTGCAACACCGAGGTATTATGACGAGATTGCCGAGCTCATCGAGCGGCTTGATGAACAGCCACCGCAAGTGATGATTCAGGTGATGATCGCCGAGATTTCTTTGGGAAATACCGACGAGTTTGGCGTTGAGTGGGGATTGCAGGACTCCGTCCTGTTCGACCGTAGTTTGTTGGGGAATTTAGCGACGCGTACGACGACGACAAATACTTCGACACCTGCGGGGGTAGTTACGCAAACGACGCAAGAAATCGTAGCGGCATCGAACGTACCAGGATTTAATTTCAACAACGTCGACCCACTGGGGAATAGTGGTTCAGCGAAGGCTTTGAATTCCTCGAATGATGTGGGAGGTCAGGGCATATCGAATTTCGCGGTTGGTCGTGGTAACGACGAGCTTGGGTTCGGTGGACTAGTGTTATCTGCAAGTAGTGAGAATGTAAGCTTTTTACTGCGAGCCTTGCAGGATTCGAGGCGTTTGGAGATTCTCTCGCGTCCTCAAGTCTTAACGCTGGATAACCAGCAAGCGTTTATTCAGGTAGGTCAGCGGATTCCTCGAATTGTCAACTCTATCATCAATCAGAACGGGACCCAAAACGTAGTAGCGTTGGAGAATGTCGGTTTGATCATCGGGGTTACGCCACGTATTAGTCCCGAGGGTAACGTGGTGATGGAGATCGACGCCGAGAAATCGAAGTTGGGGCCAGAGGACGAAGGGATTCCGATCTCGATTGCCCAGAATGGGACCGTGATCCGTTCACCGCGAGTCGATACGATTACCGCGCAAGCGACCGTTAGCGCTGCGGATGGAGAGACGATTATTCTCGGGGGTCTGATCTCGCGATCGACCCGAACGAACCATCGTCAAGTGCCTTGGCTGGGTGATATTCCTGTCATCAAGTATCTTTTCAGTTATGACTATAATGACACGGTTCGCACTGAGCTTTTAATCATCATGACACCGCATATTGTTCGCAATCCAACGGATATGGAGCGATTGAAGCAAGCGGAATTCGCCAGGATGAGTTGGTGTGAAGCGGATGTTTTTGAGATTCATGGGGATGTGTTTCCACGGACAGGGATGTTGCAGGATTGGAATGAAGATCCGGCTGATTGTCCTGTGGTTTATCCCGATAGCGATCCGCGTGGTTCTTACGAATCGACGTTGGAAATACAAAATCCGTCGATGCCGCGAGAATTAGGCACGCAATTGCCAAGTTCTATGCCCGACTCGTTTGTTCCACCTGTTCAAGGTGCCAATGAGTTGCCGACACCTACGTCGGTAAAACCTTCGGCGGGTTTACTTCGATTACCGCGAACACTTCCACCGAGTGTTCGTCCTGCCCCAACTCTCGAGCCGGCGGCGAGCATATCGTCAGCCATGGTTCCCGCCTCTGACTCGTCATCAAGGACCCGTAAATGATTCCCATTCGGATTCCTTCCTCGTTTCCTTTATTGATCCTGTTGCTCTTGTCGTGCTGTTGCATGGTGGGGTGCCAATTTGCGCCAAAGAAACTTCCCGATTCATGGAAGTGGGGGGCGGACGACAAGCCCGCTCTGCCAGACCGGATACTTGCCGTTTGGACTGACACTGTCTTGCACCAGCCCAACCAACCGGGGGTTCGGGGATTTGGTGGGCGTGTATTCTTTTATCTAAAAGATCAAACAGATCCGATTGAAGTTGATGGAAAGTTAGCTGTATACGTTTTCGATGCTGAGGATGCCGATCCGATGAATCAAAAACCGTTGCGCAAATATGTGTTCACTGCCGATCAATTCGCCAGTCACATGAGCAAGACTTCCATCGGCCCGTCCTACAGCGTTTGGTTGCCCTGGGGGGAAGTCGGCGGTCCGCAGATGAAGCTCAGCATCATTGCAAGGTTTGAAGGGGTCGATGGCGGAACGACCATTTCGGATCCGACCATCAAGCTATTGCCTGGGATTGTCAGTCGCAATTCGGACGGTGAGACATTTGAGAGTGGGAAATTAGGGACTGGGAAGCTAGCAAACGATAAAAACGGGAGCGAGAAAAGCTTGACGGGAGGAGGGGTTAAGTTCCGATTGTCGAATCGAACGACGAAAGAGACGATTGAGGATTCAGACGATGGCGTGCAGCTTGCAAGTGGCATTGCTGATGGGGACGATCAAGGTGTACAGCGGGCGTCGTATTTGAAAAAGAGTTCATCGACGATGAAGAGTTCGGCTGGGCGTCAGGAGAGTTTGACGCGAGGATTCAATGATTCGCGAGAGATTAAGCCAGAGGATTCTCGCAGCGTGCAAACGATTGATTTGCCTCCAGCTTTCGAACGACATTTTCAAGAGTCATCTGTCGTGAATACAGAAGTGATTGATATGCGAAGTGGCAATGTTAAAGCTTTTCAGAAAGGGTACTCCCGTTCTGATTCCGGAGTCAGCCAGGAAGGCTCTGGGTCGGCAGTTAAGGATTCGAGTTCCAAAACTCCAGCAATGAAGAGCTCCGAGCCGCGTGTGTTGCGACGGAATTCAGCGAATCGACTTGAAGTATTGCGTTCTGGCAAGTGGATCGATTCGATTCATAGACGGGATGGGAACAACGCCGATCCGGTCCTCAACGGTGTGGAGCTTCACTCGATGGATCGGCCACAAGGCTCACTGAGCGATAACGAACCGAAATCTTGAGCGAGCCAGCAAGATAATTCGCTAGGTGGTTCGCAAGTTGCAATGCAAAAGAGAGGGATTTCAGCGTCTAAATTTAAGGCGTTATGTTGTGACTACGAAGAATCTCGACCGCTCTTGCTAATGGTTTATCAAGCTCGAATCGAGAGTCATTCGGATCTTCGATTTGAGCTAACGGGTGGTCGGTTATTAGCCCGTTTCGCAAAGGATCGCTTCGGAGTTGAAAGCGTTTCTGGGATGCGGCTTCGTCTTCTGGAGACAAGCTAACCAAGCCTTGTGGGTCTGGAAGGACTCCCCATTCATCATCGGAGGAGTTGTTAGGGCGTTTATGAATTCGGCGACCGCTCGGTGGGTAGTAGTAGGCGGTGGTAAGTCGGATCGCAGCGGAGCCACCGAGGACGGGGACGATGCTTTGAACGTTCCCTTTTCCGTAGGAGCGCTCCCCTAGGACGATAGCCCGTTTGCGATCTTTCAGGCAAGCTGCGACGACTTCGCTAGCGCTTGCGGATTCTTTGTTGATAAGAATGCAAATAGGGACTGAGGGGGGAAGCAGGGTGCCTGGTGTCGCGTAAGCGGTGTCGATTTGAGCGTTGTTTTCGCGGCCGTGCGTAGAGACAATTGGTCCATCTTCGAGAAACATATCGCAGACTTCGACAGCGGCATCTAGCAGTCCGCCGCTGTTGTCACGCAGGTCGATGATGAGGCCTTTGCACGGCGAAGCGTTCGAGAGGATTTCGCGAAGTTCCGCAGCGGTTCTTTCTCCGAAGAGTTCAATGTGAAGGTACAAAATATCGGATGCGACTTGTAGTTGGTGTTCCCATGTCCCATCGGGTTTTCTGCGATCGCCGGTGATACTTTCTACGGCAACAAATTCGCGAGGGACATCGAAGCTCATCGATTCTCCAGCGCGTTCGATCAGGATGGAGGCTGTTGATCCGACGGGGCCTTGCAGCCAGCGCGAGAGGGTATCCATGTCTGGGGCCGCTTCCACCTTATTGCCATCGACTTCTCGGATTACATCTCCTGGACGCAATCCTGTACGAAAAGCTGGCGAGTGGAAAATGGTGGAGACGATGGTAGGTTTAGGTCGTTGCGGTGGGCCTTCGACTTGAATTCCCAGTCCCGCGAATTGTTGGTCGAACAAAGCATTGAAGCTTGTCAGAGCACTGCTTGGGATGTACGCGGAGTACGGGTCCAAGGATTCGAGCATACCTTGCAGTGCAGCGTCGCGGAGATTGTTGGTCGATTTTGGCTCGACGTAGGAGTTTTCGATCCAGTGCATGCTGTATGCGATATCGCGAACGGGACGGAGCCAAGCAGCGTTTGCGTAGCAGATTAAGCAGAGGATAAGAAGAGCAGAGAGTTTCTTTAAGGTATTCCAACTCACGGGTTTTCGTCTCCTGCGAGCATACTGTTTTTGTTAGGATAGCGACTTGAAGAATACGAAATGATAATTGCCAGATCGGATTGGTAGAAACCGTGCTGAATCGCGATGACATTGTAGCCGAATATTTGCAGCAGCTTCCTTATGCGCCCTATCCGGTCCAAGAAGATGCTTTATTTGCTTGGTTTTCTTCGGATCATGGGGTCTTGGTTTGTGCTCCGACGGGGACGGGCAAGACGCTTATCGCCGAAGGAGCGATCTTCGAAGCACTTCGCACGGGGCGGCGGTGTTACTACACGACTCCTTTGATTGCGTTGACAGATCAGAAATTGTACGAGTTGCAAGCAGCAGCGCAGCGTTGGGGATATCCGGCGAATTCGATTGGGCTGGTTACGGGCAATCGCAAAGTCAATCCAGACGCACCGATACTAGTCGTTGTCGCGGAGATCTTGCTCAATAAACTGCTACAAGCCGGGCCGGATGGCTTCGAGGATGTAGATTCTGTGGTGATGGACGAGTTTCACAGTTTCAACGACCCAGAGCGGGGGATCGTCTGGGAGCTGAGTATTGGGATGTTACCCAAGCATGTGCGATTGATGTTGCTTTCGGCAACCATCGGTAACAGCGTCGAGTTTTGTTCTTGGTTGATGCGAGCACATGGCCGGAATCTGGAGTTGGTCCGAGGTACGGAGCGCAAGGTGCCGCTACAGTTCGAGTGGGTAGAAGATGATTATCTCGACGAGCATCTCGAGCGGATTGCAGAAGGAGATGAGACGAAGCGACGGACGCCAGGGTTAGTGTTTTGCTTCAATCGCGATCAGTGTTGGCAGGTGGCTGAGTTATTGAAGGGCAAGAAGCTTATTGACAAGTCACGACAAGCGATCATCACCGAGCGGTTAGAGGGGGTGAATTTGTCGGAGGGTGCTGGGCCAAAGATCAAGCAAATATTGATACGAGGTGTGGGTATTCACCATGCGGGGATCATGCCCAAATACCGTCGGCTTGTCGAGCAACTTTTTCAAGAAAAGCTCCTTACTGTCTGCGTTTGCACCGAGACGTTGTCAGCGGGGATCAATTTACCTGCGCGGAGTGTAATTTTACCGAGCTTGGTCAAGGGTCCTTATGGCAAGAAAAAATTGATCGAGTCGGCTTCGGCCCAGCAGATCTTTGGTCGAGCGGGCCGTCCGCAGTTTGACCGCGAGGGTTTTGTTTATGCCATCGCGCATGAGGACGATGTGAAGCTTCATCGATGGAGGCTTCAGTACGATCAAATTCCGGAGGATACGAAAGATCCGAATTTGATCAGGGCGAAGAAGCAGTTGAAGAAGAAGATGCCTACTCGGCGTCAGGGGGAGACATATTGGACGAAGGATCAGTTTGAAAAACTAGCGCGTGCCCCCGCATCGCATCTTGCGAGCCGAGGCCCACTACCATGGCGACTTTTAGCGCACATGCTACTTCGCGATCCTTCGATCGAGCCGCTGCGAACATTAGTGGGGCGTCGTTTACTTGCCCCAAGCGACATGATCCGTGCGCACAAAGAGTTGAATCAAATGCTCGTAACTCTTTGGACGGGTGGATTTCTGGAGCTTGAGCCCAAGCCTTTACCGAAGCAGGGTGGTGTTGCTCAACCGGGCGGTGGTTCTGCTGGGAGTGGGCCTGCGGGGAGTGGGGGGCAGAAGGGAGCGCAGGGTTGGCTCAAGAGTCAGTTGTCATCGGTCACGTTGGGAGATATGAAGGGTGTCGTTCCACCGAAGAGCGAAGTTGTGAAAGGTGAATCCGGGAATCTCGATGAAGTGGAGGATGATGATGAGCTTGGTGATGCGAATACCGGAGGAGACGATGGTCTGGTAGCGATCACCGATGAGACGGCCGGTCGTGGTTATGATTTAGAGAACTATCGTCCTGAGCGAATTGTTGCGAAGCCGAGGTTGGAGTTGATGCAGGAGTTTCGCAGCGTCAATCCGATTTATGGTTTGTATTTGATACAGCAGTTACAATTCGCGGACATGACCGAGCGGATTCAAGCTTTAGAGAGCATCTTGGAGTTGCCCCCTAATATTTGCAAGTTAGTTCCGGTACCAAGACCGGAAGAGTTGCCATTTGGGCCCTTAGCGCAGAATCATTTACACCCACGGTTGCTTGAACTCGGCCTTGTAGGGGTGGCGGAAATTACCGGCCGTTGGGGAAGCGATAACGACGAAGACGAAGAGGAAGATGCTTGGAATGAGAATGGGCCTCCGCCTAGGCCGTTGGCTTTGGGTGAAAAACTACGTCGGATGTTCGATTACGACTTTCCTGGTGTACATGATGTGCACACTCGGAGTGTATGGGTAGTTGGAGAGTTGCTCGAATTCGAATGCGACTTCAATAAGTTCATCGTTGCGAAGGGGTTGCAAAAGCAGGAGGGGATGCTGTTTCGGCATGTCTTGCGATTTGTACTGTTGCTTGCCGAAATCAGTGCAATCGCTCCGCAGGACAGTACGCCGGAGGAATGGGAATTACCATTTGATCGGCTTGCTGAACAGTTGATGGCAGGGTGTCGCAAGGTCGATCCGGAGAGCACAGATGAGGTGTTGCAAGAAATATCGGATCGGGAGAGCCGCGTGGTGCTTGGAAGGAATAAACCACCTGCGGAGTCTCACCGTGGCGATCTGGCGGTGAAGGGCTTTGGGGAAGGGATTGCGGAGGGTTTGACGAGTGATGGGATCCAATGAGTGAGTTTTACGACCAACTATCGTTAATCAACTGGGCCTTGCTGGTCATCGCTGCCATTGGCATCGGTGTTACAAAGAGTGGATTTTCCGGCGTTAGTTTATTGCATGTGTTGGTCTTTGCGCATGTTTTCGGCGCGAAAGCTTCTACGGGTGTTGTGCTGCCGATGTTGATCGTTGGGGATGTCCTTGCGATGCTGATGTTTGGCAAGCATGCGGACTGGGTGTATGTGCGGCGCATGATGCCTCCTGCAATACTCGGCGTGCTGATCGGATGGATGCTTATGCATCGTTTGAGTGAATCGCTGTACCGGCCGATCACCGGCGGCATTATCTTGATGCTCGCAAGCATGCAACTCGCTAGGCTTCGCAACGAGAACTGGCTGGCGTCGATACCGCATTCGACCATCTTTGCGTGGGGGATGGGGATTGCCGTAGGAGTGACAACGATGTTGGCTAATGCTGCCGGTCCTGTCTTTGGTTTGTTTCTTATCTCGATCGGGCTTCCCAAAAAAGAGTTTGTCGGTACTGCAGCTTGGTTCTTTTTGATTCTCAATGTGTTGAAGATTCCATTTAGTTGGAATTTAGGATTGATCGGAGAGCAATCGTTGATGGTGAACGCTTTGCTGGCACCATTGATTCTGCTTGGACTATTCGCGGGCCGAGCGATTGCTAAGGGGATTTCTCAGAAGAGTTTCGAGATGGTGATTTTGGTGCTCTCGATTGTGGCGGCGATGCAATTGTTGTTGGTTTGAGGATTAAGCCGGGGGGATTTTTGAAACACAGAGGCACAGAGGCACAGAGGAGAGGGAGGGAGAGGGGGCGGTTACTGATTGAGTCGATCAGGAGTTGCCCCGGTACCGACGAAATCGTAGGTGTCGTTTAGGCTTGCGAAGAACCAATCTTGGTTTAGTCCACCGGTCAATGCATCGATGTTGCTATCCGCAAATACGGTATCCGCGAGGGAATCGTTTGGATCGCTATTGAGTCGGATATTTCCGTTCGCATTCGCTCCACTTCCATTTCCCCAAAGGTTTGCTGTCCGAACGGCGAAGGTTCGGGAGGATATCCACTCGGCATAAATCGCAAAGAGGGCTTGGCGATTCGTATCGTGGGATGTCGATCCGGAAATTAGCAGGTCATCGCCACCGGAGCCGGCCAACATATCGGCCCCTGCTCCACCGAACAGGAGATCACGTTGGCTACCGCCGGTCAAGCGATCGTCTCCGCTGAGGCCAACCAAGATGGTCGACTTGCTCGCTTGGCCTTGAAGCACATCGTTGCCGGCCCCCCCGATTACCAGTTGCAAGTTGCTCGTAATTCCACCAACCGCCGAAGCGTTAGCTGCTGTTGTTTGGGCAAGATTCACCGAGACTGCAGAAGTCCATAGAGCATAACTGAGTGAGTTAAGGCCGGTGCCTGTTCCCCCGTTGATCGCACCGGACAAGGATCCGGTAGGTAGGATTTCAAAAGTGTCAGCGCCCGTTCCGCCGGTCAAGTTGTTCATACCAATGAACGAGATGTTTGCCGCTGGAAGGGCTAGAATGCCACCTCCCGCCGAGTTCAGCGTCCAGGAAGCGACCTCTGGGCTTGCAAGTGACGGGCCAGTAAGAGAATCCACACCCAGGCCGCCGACAATGTTCGAGACATTGGCGTAGGTTACGCTGCTGACCGTGATTTGACCTGCTGTGGTTACGGCCCATGCAGTGGTGGTATTGTTGACCCGAGTGACTTTCGTGTCAGGTAGCGAGTTGCCTGTGACACTTTCAAAACCGATGTACGCACCGACGGTGCCTGGGATGCTGCTTGTTGTCGCCTCGAGGCGGAAGTCCAATGCTGTGGATTTGGCGGACAGATCTAAGGTATCGGTGACACCTGCGGCGGTACCACCGGTAAGTGTCTTCGATAGGCTACCGCTATTGGTTACCACAAAGGTATCAGCTGCCGTACCACCCGTGAGGCTATCGAATCCGCTGAAGTTTACGGTTCCAGTGGGGGAGCTTGAGAGATTCCCCGCATTGGCGGCGTTGATCGTCCAGTTCGTCACTGAATTTGGACCGATGAGGATATCGGTGATTGTGGAGATGCTCCCGCTGATGAAACTTTCAAAGCCACTGATGCCACCTGTGGAAGTTGCAGTGTTGGTTTGTAGGTTGATCGTGTTGGCTGTAGTTTTCGCAGCTAAATTCAGAGTGTCCTCCCCTGCCCCACCATGCAAGAGACCCGTGAGTCTTCCGGCGTTTGCGAAAACAAACTGATCGTTTCCTGAGCCACCGCGAAGAGTTTCAAGGCCGAGAAACGCGAGCGTGGAGTTTACGGTTCCGGTCCCGGTTCCGGTGAGATTCCAAAGGTTTTCACCCAAAGTGACCTCGAGGCTATCGGTCCCACCACCACCGTCGTAGGTCACGCCTACACCTGTGAGGGGAGTTTGTTGGACTACAAGTGAATCGTTGCCAATACCCGGAAGCAAGCGAACGATTTCTGTGTTGGAGAATTGAAGGGCTGCGTTGTTCACAAAGAGGTTCGAACCGATGAGTCGAAAGCTGTCATCGACGGTTCGTCCGTTGACTTGCAACGTGTCGTTCCCACCTAGTGCATTGATGACCAGTGCACCTCCGTTGGGAATCGAACGGTTTGAAAATACGTTCGAGCCATTGCTGGTCAACGTCCAAATCGCTTGCGCACCATTCCCCAAATAAGAGGCGACGAAGGTCTCGCTGGCGGCCAGACCGGTGACGTATACATTTTCATCGATGTCGGTTACTTGAATGGCGAAGATCTTCTCGATGAACAACCCTGCTTGGTCCGCGGAGCGAACGCGTACCGAGTAGGTGGGCTGAAGTTCGTAGTCCGTGCTGATCGCAATTCTGAGTGTGTTGCCTTCAATCGTAAAAGCGGTGTTGTCGATATCTCCAGCGCCTGCGACGAGTGTATAGGTGAAGGTATTTCCGGCATTTGGGTCGGATGTGGCCAAGTTACCGATCGCGAAATTTGGAGGGTTGTTTTCGACAATACTGGAGGCTGAAAGCGAGATGTCTGTCGGCGGATGATTGAATTGGTTCTCGATAATTTTGATTTGCGCTGAACGGACTTCACCAAGCAATCCAAAAGGTTTTCCTTCGACATCGCGTAGATAATTGTTCAGGGATTCGGGAGTTGCTTGCGAAACGAGAATCTGAAAGAACTCGTCCGGTTCCGACTCTGAATCGGCTAGAATCGGTACGTGAATCGTCTTGCGAGTTTCTCCATCGAGAAAAACCAATTGTCCTGATACAGATGTGAAATCCGTATTTGCAAGGGCTGTTCCGTCCGCCGTGGCATACTGCACCGTCAGTACGCCATCGGATCCGCCCGTACGAATGACATCGATCGCTAAGTTGACGGTGTCTTCGGCAATGTCCCTGCTGGCGGCCTCAAATTGCAGTTGGCCAACTCCTGTAACCGAAAAATAGAGGGTGAAGACTCCGCTCTGCGAATATCCTGCTGCGTTGGGTGTGCTGAGCCCATCATCGGTGAAATACGCGGAGAGCTTGACATCCACTTCATATCGCCCAGGTTTCGAGAAACCATAATTGAAATGGTCGTGCCCACCGGAGAGCATCCACAGCGCGTCATCGTTGCTGATCCCGTCGGTTGCATCAAATCCACTTGCGTTCCCATTGGCGATCGCGTCGTTGTGCGACGACATCAACACGTTGATATTTCCAAAGACTCCGACTTGCCAGACAGAAAAAACACCATCACCAGCGGAGCCATCGAGATTGTGGTGGCGAACATCAAGGAGGCTTACTTTCGACCAGCGACCTTGTCCAGTGACCCGGCCTTTCGATTCTGTCGCAACGTTATAGCGATCGACGGAAGTCCCGAGTCCGGCGGCTGAGAGGCCGACATACGGAAGTGCATCAGAGAATTGCTGAGGGAGGACATAGAGAGTCTGACCAGTAGCAGTCCCGGTAAAGTCGTACATGGAGGACTGCGGACGAACGATCGCCGATGGAGTTCCGGCATACAGCAATGCCTCGTTCGTCGGATAGTTGAAGACGTCAGTGCCTGATTGACTTAAGATTTGGAGGTCCCAAGTCGATCCAGAGCGTGCGATTGCCAAGTCTACGTGCCCGTTGGCCAAAACAGTAGCTAAGTCGGACGCCATCAATTGCCGAGGTTCGCATTGTTCGAAAGCTAACTTCCTCCGTTTATGCGAGCGTGTCGGCGGATGCGATGGGCGTCGTGATCCGTTTGTTGTATTGAAGTATCTTTGGGGCATTTCTCTCTGTATCTCTTTCTCGATACACCGATGATCTGTCGTTACCAATTAACTGCAAAGCGATTATCGCAGCACCATGTGTGTATATGCAATTTGTATGCATGAGGATACGCGTGGCACCTTGCGGAGTCAAGGATGGGATGGCAGATAGTTGAGCTGGCAGATAGTCGGGATGGCGAATAGTCTGGATGGCTGAAAGCTGAGAGGTAAAAAAAACAGCACTCTCCGTAAGAAGAGTGCTGTTTAGCAATTTATTGGACTAGCCTCGTCAGAGGGTTAGTCCTTGATTAGGGTGCGCGGCGACCAGTTAGGTCGCTTCAGCAACGCTGGAAGTCTCTGGCGAGCTGTCCCGTTGGACGCCTTTGAAGTCCAATCGGGTTACTTTGCCAGTGTCGTCTTTGAAAGCGTCGATCTGGATGGTGTTTTTCCCTTCGAAGCTACCTCGGAGGAGTTCTTCGGAGAGTGGGTCTTCGATGCGTTGCTCGATAGCTCGACGCAATGGCCGAGCACCGTAGTCGAGATTCGAACCTTGCTTGATGATGAATTCTTTTGCTTCATCGGTCAATTCAATTTCGAATCCTCGTTCGCGCAGACGCTCTCGGACCTTCGACAGTTCGAAGTCGATGACCAACTTGAGGTCTTCGTTGTTCAAATGTCGGAAGATGATCACATCATCGAGACGGTTTAGGAATTCAGGACGGAAGACGCGTTCGATTTGGTCCATTACGCGAGCTTTCATGCTGTCGTAGGACGCATCATCGGACGGCTTCTGGAATCCGAAAGCTTGCTCGTTCTTGATCGCTTCCGCGCCAGCGTTGGTGGTCAAGATGAGGATGGTATTTCGGAAGTCGATGTTTCGACCGAAGGAGTCGGTCAATCGGCCTTCTTCCATGACTTGTAGCAACATGTTGAAGACGTCTGGGTGCGCTTTTTCGATTTCATCGAGCAAAACGACGGAGTAAGGACGGCGGCGGATTTTCTCGGTAAGTTGTCCACCTTCTTCGTACCCGACGTAACCTGGAGGGGCACCGATCAGACGGCTGACATTGTGCTTCTCCATGTACTCGCTCATGTCGATATGAACCAGTGCGTCGGCGTCACCGAAAAGGCTTTCGGCGAGGGCTTTTGCAAGAAGCGTTTTACCGACCCCGGTTGGACCTGCGAAGACGAAGCAACCGGTTGGGCGCTTCGGATCCTTCAGTCCGCTTCGGCTTCGGCGAACCGCACGTGCGACGGCAGCGACAGCTTGTTCTTGGCTGACGACGCGTTTGTGCAGTTCGGCTTCCATGTTCATCAAGCGCAAGGAGTCTTCGGTAGATAGCCGGGTCAAAGGGATCCCGGTCATCTTGGAGACGACTTCTGCGATGACTTCTTCGTCGACAAGCCCATCTGCTTCGCGACTTTTCTCACGCCATTCTCGGGTGATTTGGTCTTTTTTGCGGCGGAGTTTGTCGGCTTGGTCGCGAAGTGCGGCTGCTTTCTCGAAGTCTTGGTTCGCTACAGCTTCTTCTTTTTCCTTATTGAGGCGTTCGACATCTTCATCGATATCCTTCAAATCAGGTGGTTTGGACATCGTTCGCAAACGAACCCGTGCGCCAGCTTCGTCGATGACATCGATGGCTTTATCGGGCAAGCATCGTGCGGTGATGTATCGTTCGCTCATTTCAACGGCAGCGACGATTGCATCATCGGTAATTTGTACACGGTGATGTTCTTCGTAGCGTTCCTTGAGTCCCTTGAGGATTTCGATCGTCTCGCTCTTGGAGGTAGGTTCGACGACGATTTCTTGGAATCGGCGAGCGAGTGCATTGTCTTTCTCGATGTACTTGCGGTATTCATCGAGGGTTGTTGCACCGATGCATTGAATCTCACCGCGTGCCAAAGCAGGTTTCAGAACGTTAGCCGCATCGATTGCACCTTCGGCACCACCGGCACCGACGAGGGTGTGAAGTTCGTCGATGAAGAGGATGGTGTTTCGTGCGCGACGGACTTCGTTCATGACCGCTTTGATTCGCTCTTCGAACTGTCCACGGTATTTTGTACCGGCGACCATCATGGCCAAGTCGAGTACGACGATTCGTTTCTCGGCGAGGATCTCTGGGACTTCTCCGTTGACAACGCGTTGTGCGAAGCCTTCGATGATCGCGGTTTTCCCGACACCGGCTTCACCGAGGAGCACTGGGTTGTTTTTGGTTCGTCGGCAGAGGATTTGTGTAGCGCGTTCGATTTCTCGTTCACGTCCGATCACAGGATCGAGTTTTCCTTGTCGAGCCAATTCGGTCAAGTCGCGGCCGAAGCTATCGAGAGCTGGCGTCTTGCTTTTGCTTCCTTTCGTGCTCGATCCGGATTCGCTTGATGATCCGCCGCTGCTGCTAGCGCCAGCTTCGCGGCCTCCGCGTTCCCCGTCGCTCGAGTCGATACCGTGGCCGAGCAAGTTCAACACTTCTTCGCGCACGTCTTCGAGTTTCAGACCCAGGTTCATCAAGACTTGAGCTGCCACGCCGTCTTGTTCGCGCAGCAAGCCTAGAAGGATGTGTTCAGTACCTACGTAATTATGGTTTAAGTTACGAGCTTCCTCTACGGAGTACTCGATGACTTTGCGGGCGCGCGGGGTTTGTGGAAGCTTCCCGATCGTCACCATTTCAGGGCCACTTTGGACGAGCTTCTCAACTTCTAAACGGATCTTGCGCAAATCCACGTCGAGATTTCGCAGAACGTTAGAAGCCACTCCGCTCCCTTCTTTCACTAGCCCGAGCAAAATATGCTCTGTTCCCACGTATTCGTGGTTGAACCGCTGGGCCTCTTGGTTCGCTAACTGCATCACCTTGCGGGCTCGATCTGTAAATCTTTCGTACATGGCTTTCCTTCCTAAAAGGTATGGTGAACTAGTCAGCCAACCGTCCCGAACGCAACGCTCGGGATCCGATCTCAATCTTCTCGGACGACTCTGCCTTGAAGGCTGAGAATCTCAACTAAAGCAAATAACAGTAGCAAACGCCGTTCCAATCGCAATTCGATCCATCGCGGATTGCAAACCAAGGACGGCTTGTCACTTGACGCAGAATTATAGGCCAATGGCCAATCTAGCAAACGGGAGGAGAGGGCGAATCAGGAAGATTCCGAACGGTTGCGGACTTTTCGTTCGATGACCAAGTCTCTTTCTTGGTTCAATTCCGCTTCCCATTTCACGGAACGCTCGAGCAATAGCAAGCGATCGAGCAATTCGATCGCAAGTTCACAACGATCCGTGCGGCGATAAATAGTCGCCAATAACAGGGCCGCTTCTAGGTCGATATCTTCATCGCTAAGAGTTTGGTGCTTTGCGAAAGGTGCGAGAATCTTTTCGGCCTCGAAGTAATTTTCTTGTAAATAGTGGATCTGCGCTTGAGCAAATTCGTTTGTCGGGCATCCTCGCGGTTTTGCGTTTCCAGCCATTACGGATCGCACCGCGCGATAGGAAACTGTTGCCAATGCGGAGCAAAGAATTGTGCCCCAAAGAAATCGCAGCTCCCAGGTCCCAAGCAATGCGGGCCACCAAAACGTGCCGATCCAAGCGGTGCATAGAACGCCGGAAAAGACCCAAGCGAGCAATACGCCGCGAAGCGAACCACGTTCCCAGCCGTCGATCCAGCCTGGCCAGCATCCGGCCGCAAATCGCAACCCCATGCTCATTGCACGGCTCATCGAAAATCTCTCAATCGCAAGTATATTGAATTAGGAATTCTGTTCCCTAAGAGGCTAATGGCACCCCGGGATCTTGATAACGGCTTGGGTTCTGCCAAAAAGGCAGGTCGGGTTTCAGCCAGACGCTTTCTGGAATACCAAAATGAATCGGGTTGCTGCAAGTCCTAGAAGTCTCGCAGTTTGTCGGAGCAACTCGCTGCGAGTTAGTAGTTGCGAGCTAGTAGCTGCAAAAGTCTCTCATGTTTTTTTAGAAAACTTGCGTGAGAAGGTGCACAGGATGAGATTGCCGTAGACATCGCCGAAAGAAACCTGGATTATCTCCGGCACCTAAGGAAAAGGATTTCATTATGCATCATGATCGACACCTGAGTGTACAGGGCGTTTTTGCAAGTGAGCAACAGTTCACTCGCCGGGCTTCGCGAATTAGTTTGGCTTCCATTTTTTCGTTAGCTATCGCCATGGTGGCGGGCGTTACGGGATGTGCAGGTCCGGGATGCACGCAGCCACAATATCCCGCCGGATACCCCCAGCAATACCCCGCCTATCCTGCGTATCCTCAGCCTTATCCGACAACAGCCGGCGCTCCGGCGGTAGGTGGCGTTCCAGCCACTGGGATGCCTGCTACTTTACCCACTGGGTATCCGCCAACGGGTGTCGCACAGCCACCTATGTACAGTCAACCTCCTGCGGTAACTCAACCACCCCTTTACGGTCAACCGCCGGTATATGGCCAACCCATTCCAGGTACGACATCGGCCGGTTACCCACCAGGGTATGCTCAGCCGATGTTTGGCAAATAACAAATAATAGGTAGGTTAGCCAGCTGGCTTGCTTGCTGATCTGCTTTTAGAAGCCCAAGCGTTAAGGTTTTTTCTTGCCAAGAGCTTGGGCAAGGAACGGGTCGATCGGGCCGATCGACTTGAGACAAGCTTGCTCGAACGTAGAACCTGCTTGGATGGCTCGCATCAAAGTGTCGTATTGTTTTCGCATAGAGGATGCTTGCAGGTTGCGCACCAAGGCGAATCCGATGATCCCTTCTTCTTCTTCGTTCATTTTCCCTTCGGTCAGTGGCTTGATGTCTTTTAGATCGCCGACAACTTTGGGGAGTTGGGCCATCCAAGGTTTTACGCGTTGATCATTTTGGCCGGCGGTTGAAGCTAAAGCGGCTCTGCCGGTGCCTTCGGCAAACCAACGTGGTACTCCATCGTGGGACGCCATCCAGAGGCTTGTGAGTTGTTGGACGAGGGCAGTCTCATCAAGCTTTGCATTCCCAGCCTCGGGGACCATTGCCACATATAAATCGAGTACATCTTTGCGCCAGTGGGCGGACCAAGATTGAGGCAACGAGCGGTTTTCGATCATCTTTCCGAGTTCGCTGTAGTCGTATCGGGATTTGAGCACATAGATGGTCACGCCACCTTTGATGAACGGTTCTTTCGAGTTGATTTTTAGTTGCTTGCGAACTGTCTTCAGCGCTGACTGTGCGTTTTGAATAGTTTTTTCGATAGTCGATTTCCCGACGTTCCCCAGGACGTGGAATTCATCGTTGTTGGATTCTTCTGCTGGGGTGTTTGGTGCGAGGACTTTCCAACGCTGCCGGGCTCTTGCCATGCGTTGTTCCATCAGTTCCGTGTGTGTAGCTTTATTTGCCCACGATTTAGCGATGACGCTATCGAGTTGACCTTCGCGATTATCGCCGTCGAAAGTTGCTCCTTCGTCGATCCATTTGGTGATCCGTTCGATTTCTTCGGGTTTTAAGGCAGGTCGCCCGCCTGCGGGCATGCGCTGACCGGCTTCGCCGAGTAGTTTCTTAACCAGCAAGCTGTTTTTCCCGCTGTTGGGTTCGAGTGCTGGTCCGGAGGTCCCGCCGCGCAGAAGGCCGGCGAAGTTGGTGAAGTTTAAACCGCCTGAGGGTCGGTTGCCGCCGTAGTGGCAACCATTGCAATTGGCGACCAAGATGGGGGCGATGTCATTGGCAAAGCTAATGGTTTCCTTGCCAGTGCGTTCCATGACTTCGACGGGCTTGGCTGGTTCCTGCGGTTTGGCTGCATCGCCGGCCGCGAAACTTTTGAGATTTGCTTTGGGATCTTGGCCGTCGAACTTGGCTCCTTGCTGAATCCATTTTTGGAGGGTCGCAAGTTTTTCAGGTGCTACTTTGTTTCCATTCGGAGGCATAATTCCACCTTCGATCGACGTGACCAGCGGGCTGCTAGCGGCATCTCCTGGGAAGAGCACCACTCCCCCCTTGGAACCTTTGATCAGTTGTTCGTGGGATGGCATTGCAAATCCGCCACTTTCTTTATCGACATGGCATCTTCCGCAGTGTTCAACCAAGATTGGGGCGACGTCTTTCGTGAAGCTGACGACTGTCTCAGTGGGCGTTGGATTCGGTTTGGGTTTGTCTTTTCCCATCTCCCGGATACTCGATTGGATGGCGGACCATTCGGGAAGTGGATTGAATTCCGCTCCTTCGAGCGAGAGGACTTCCATGGCCCTCGCCATTTTCCGGTGTAGTCGTTCCCATTCAGGTAGATCTTTCTTGTCTGATTGGGTCACCAGGTCGACGAACACGCTGTTGCAGGCTTCGATCCATTGGGCGCTCTGACCAAACTTTTTATCTTTGAAAAAATCTTCGGCTTGCTTGATCGCCAAGCGAGTGCTTTCCAAGTCCTTTGGCTTCGTCGCCGAGTCGTCTTGGCCGAAGACGACTTGGCTAAGGAAGACATTGCCAGGGAAGAATGGATTCGAACCTGTCGATAGGGTTAGGTTCAAACAAAAAAGAGCGGCAGGGATCAGGATTCGCACAACTGCACGAGTTCTAGGATTGGCAGTACCCGTGAACTTCGATGAGGTCGTATTTGAAAGAGTATGGATCGTATTCATGGGATAAGTGCGAGGAGCGAGCGATATCTGGGGGCGTTATGTTGTTAACGATTAGAGTTTTTGTCGACCGGACAAGGCGTCGGAGAGGATTTCTTTGTTGGTGAATTCCAGGACGCTGCCGCTGGTTACACCGCGAGCGAGTCGCGTTAATTGTACAGGATAGGGTGCCAGCTGGTTGGAAATAAACAGAGCGGTGCCGTCTCCTTCCACGTTCGGGTTCGTGGCCATGATAACTTCTTTGAAGTTTCCGGTTCGGACGCGATCGACGAGGGCTTCGATGGTCAGTTGGTCTGGGCCGATTCCATCGAGGGGGGCGATTCTTCCGAGGAGGACGTGGTAGAGTCCGTGGAAGATTCCGGTTTGTTCGAGGGCGATAAGGTCTCGGGGTTGTTCGACGATGCAGAGCATCGAGGGGTCGCGTTGGGGATTTTGGCACACGCCGCAAAGTGATTCTTCTGCTAAATTGAAGCAGACGCTGCAGTACCGGACGTTTTCGCGGACTTTTCGGATCGCATCCGATAGTGCGAAAGCTTCCGATTCGTGGACTCGCAGGAGGTGGTAGGCGAGTCGTTCGGCGGTTTTTTTTCCGACGCCGGGAAGTCTACCGAGCTGGGCGACTAGTTCGGTTACTGATTGGGAAATCTCTGCCACATCGAACCCTGATTGATAAAGTAGGACATTTCAGTTGAACGAGTTTATCGTTTGACCTTGTTAACATAGCAAACTTCGTTGAAATGATCAGGGACTGGCCTGACGAACTTTCCGTTGCTTGGTGCGACGGTTCCGACGAAAAACCGACCAATACGACGTGATAATCCATGACGGTCTTGCTACAAATTCGAAATGCCCATAAGCGTTATGGGGATCAAATTCTTCTCGATGGGGCGGAGTGCACCCTTTCTGGGGATACAAAAGTCGGTTTTATCGGACGCAATGGAGCGGGCAAATCGACGTTGCTCAAGTGCATCCTCGGTGAAGACGAGCTTGATACAGGGGAGATAATCCGGCATCCGAAGTTGAAGATCGGCTATCTCAAGCAGCATGACCCGTTCCTTCCTGGGGAGACGGCTCTGGAGTTTCTGATGAGGGATTCCGAGCAACCTGACTGGAAGTGTGGAGAGGTGGCCGGCGAGTTTGAGATCAAGGGCCCGATGCTGCAGGCACCCATGCAAAGTCTCTCGGGCGGTTGGCAGACACGTGTGAAACTCTCTGCGCTGCTTTTGCATGAACCGAATTTGTTGCTGCTCGACGAACCGACAAACTTTCTGGATCTGCGTACTCAGCTGTTGCTCGAGCAATTTCTGAAGTCCTTCCAAGAAGCGTGTTTGATCGTCTCGCACGATCGTGCGTTTTTGAACGCGACGTGCGACTCGACGTTGGATTTGTCCAACGGAGAGTTGACGTTGTTTCCCGGCAAGGCCGACGAATTCTTGGAGTATCAGCGGGAGCTTCATGAGCATGATCAGCGATCGAATGCGTCGATTGCCGCGAAGCGTAAGCAGTTGCAGGAATTCATCGATCGCAATAAAGCGCGGGCCAGTACGGCAACGCGAGCGAAATCGAAAAGCAAGATGCTTGAACGACTTGAGCTCAAAGAGATTGCAGGAGAGCAGTCTAATGCGACGATTCGGGCTCCACAGGTTGAACCTAGGCAAGGTCCGGCGGTTCGTTGCCGGGATTTGAGCATCGGATATCCCGAACGTGGAATTGCAACTGGTATTGGGTTGGAGATCGATCACGGGACGCGCGCTGCGATCGTGGGGGACAACGGTCAAGGGAAGACGACATTACTGCGGACACTCGTAGGGTCGCTTCCTGCGTTGGAAGGAGATGTCAGGTGGGGGCATGGCTGCGAGCTTGGTACCTACGCGCAGCATGTGTACACGAGTCTTCCAGAGAACAAAACGGTTCTGGATTTTTTGGAGTACGAAGCGATTCCGGGGACGAAGACTCAAACGATCCTCGATACCGCTGGTGCGATGTTGTTCCGAGGCAATGCGGTCAACAAGAAAATACGAGTCCTCTCTGGTGGCGAACGGGCTCGATTGTGCATGGCCTCGCTATTGCTCGGCAAAGCGAACATTTTGATATTGGACGAACCGGGTAACCACTTGGATGTCGAGACGGTGGAAGCTCTCGCCGATGCATTGATTGACTATCGCGGAACCGTGATTTTTACTTCGCACGATCGGCACTTTCTCAAACGGGTTGCAACGTCGTACATCGAAGTTCGCGATGGCAAAGTCACGCAATATCGAGGTGACTACGACGCTTACATGTACATGGTCCAAAAGGAGCTTGATGATACAGAAGCGACGCGCCATCCGAACGCGGCTCCGAAGAAATCCGCTTCGAAACCTGCGGCGGTGGCTCCGGGCAAACCTCCAGCGAACGATGAGCGAGCGTTGCGCAAGCAGATCAACAACTTAGAGAAGAGCATTGCCAAACTCGATCAGCAGCGTAAAGAGACTCATGAACAGTTGATGAATGCGACCGATACTCAGTCTGCATTGAAACTGCACAATGAGCTTGAGAAGATCTCCGGAGAATTAGAGGCAGCCGAGATGCGATGGGCGGAACTGCAAGAACAGCTTGAGTCGACCTAGGAAGCGAAGTTGCTATGCTGTCAGTAAGCAAGTGGGCAGGAGCAAGTGGGCAGGAGCAAGGTAAGGATGTCGCATGATTCGATTGATAGAAGATGCATCTAATTCGATTACCCTGGAGATTGACTCGCTTGAGGATTGTCGTCAATTTGCATTTCGGCTCGCAGAGATACTCAGTGGGCGGTTGCCTTGTGTTGTCGGTTTGACCGGAACGCTTGGGGCTGGCAAAACGCAATGGACGAAGTTCTTTGCGGAAGCGCTGGGGGCAAATCCCCTGGACGTATCGAGTCCTACTTTTGTGTTGATCCATCCATTGGCGACCGATCCGCCGGTGTATCACATTGATGCGTATCGCATTGGGGACAGCGATGAGTTTTTGGAGTTGGGGGTGGAGGAGCTTTTTGAGTTACCAGCGATAACCATCATTGAGTGGGCAGATCTGTTTCCTGAGTGCATGCCCAAGGAAACGTTGTGGGTGCATTTGGAAGCCCCGGATGCAATTGGGACGCGGCGTCGGATGACGGTGCAAAATGTCCAAGCATTTCCTGGGTTGCGCGAGCGTTTCTTGAGTGTTGACTGAAGCGGGTCTGCTCTGGAGCGATTTCTAGGCTGTTTGGCCGTGAGTTCGACAGGCACGAATGTTGGGTTTCACGTGTGGAATTACCCTTTGGGGTGATTTTTGTTCTAATAAAACCGTGTTATTCCACGTAAAAGATGTTAGTGCATCATTTGGTTTCTCACCCAAATGCACTTCAGATGCCCTTGTCGAAACTCGCTTGTCGTCGACCGCTGCCTTACTGAGTCCAATCCACTAGGAAATCTTCGATGTTGTTTCAACGCGCTTCTCTTCGAAACGGTGTTTTATCGAATGGGTTTCTCTCGTGCGGGCCTGTTCGTTCGTTCATGAAAACCCTCTGCGTGCTGTTGGCGATTGTTGCAGGGGAGTATATTTCCGACAGTGACGTCTCGCGAGGGGGGCTTGGGATCTTTGCCAAGGGGATGGCGTTTCAAGCTTCCTCGGAGGAATTACCACCGGCGGATAGCGTACCTAAGGAGCGATTGGATATGTGGAAAAAGGTTGACCAAGCACTGAGACAAGAGCTTCCGAAAACTGCGTTGGAAGAACTCCAAAAGATACTGGAGCAGTCATTAGCCCAAAAGTCCTATCCTGAAGCGGCGCGTGCCGCAGCGCAGATCTCTGTCACCGAGTCGATGATCGAGAATGAGTCGAATGAGAAGGCCATTTTACGGCTACGTAGTGCGATCACTCAATCGCATGAGGAAGTCCAACCGGTACTGCACGCATTGTTAGCCAATTGGTATTGGTCGTACTTTGAATCCAATCGATGGCGGTTTCAGCAGCGAACCCAAGGCGCTGCGGTGGACTCGCAAGACATAGAAACTTGGGATCTGGCGCGAATCTTCGAGGAGATCGGAAGTGAGTATGCGCTTGCTCTCAAGGAAGCGGAGAAGTTGCAAGCGATTCCGATAGGGAAATTCGACGCTTTGCTTGTGCGTGGGGTTTCGCCGGAGAGTTACCGCCCTACCCTATTCGATTTTGTGGCTTATCAGGCTTTAGAGTTTTATGCATCTGGCGAGCAAGCGGCAGCGAAGCGAGTTGATGCGTTTGAAATCGAAGAGGCTACGGCAGCTCTCGGTCCCACGGAAGAGTTTTTGAATTGGAATCCCCAAACAACGGATGAGCAGTCGCCAAAGCTCAAGGGGGTGAGGTTGTTGCAACAATTGATTCGTAGTCACAGCGATCCAAAAGATCTCAATGCGAGACTTTATGCGGAGCTGGAGCGTATCCGTTTTGTGGGGGCACATGCGGTTGGAGAGGAAAAGGATGCGCGGATCGAGGCATTGCTGCGAGCTTTTGCGGAGCAGAACGCTAAGCATCCACTTTCAGCGGAAGCCCGGAGTCGATTAGCGGAACGCATGATCCAGTTGAATGAACTAAAGGAGGCTTATGCGATTGCCAAGCAGGGGGCAAATGCTTTTCCGGATAGTATCGGGGGACGGAAGTGCCATAACAGTTGTACATATCTAGAGTCGAAAACGCTGAATGTCATTACGGAGCGGGTTTGGAATACAAACGCTCCTTCGCCGAACATTCGAATCATGTACAAGAACTTATCGAAAGTTCATTTTCGCATAGTTGCTGCGAATTGGAACGAACGGCTCGGTGGTTCGCGATGGCGTCCTGATCAAATGACAGATGAAGATCGGGCGGAACTAGTCCGTAAACCACCTGTGAAAGCTTGGTCAGTCGATCTCGATCCGACGGCGGACTATCAACAAGTTGAGAAAGACATCCAACCGCCGAATGACTTGCCATTGGGTTATTACGTTTTGCTCTACAGCATGAACGATTCGTTCACCCCGGAGGATAATCAGTTGGGGGCTTGTGAGGTTTGGGTGAGTCATTTGGCAGTTGTCCTGCGGCAAAGCTGGGGTGGGCTCAAAACAGGCGAACAGTTTGCTGGAATCGAAGGGATCGTCGTCAACAACGAAACAGGAGAGCCTATTGCTGGCGCTGGCGTGCAACCCTTTGTGAGGAACCCAAGAAACAATGAATGGGCTCCTGGTACGGAAGTTCTTACACAACCCAACGGCACCTTTCAGCTTCCATTGGCGATGATCAATGCACTTTTGATGGTTCGGCACGAAGCAGATCGGTTGGCTACCCTCAACGAAACCAGTTATTTCGAGACGCGTAGTGATGGCAAGAGCGAGAATGTCGTTCTCTTAACCGACCGTTCCATTTATCGCCCCGGACAGACGATACAGTTCAAGGGCATTGCGACTTCTGCGGATCAAGAAGCCAACAAGTATATACCGATCGCGGGGCGCAAGTACAAGTTGGAATTCAAGGATCCCAATGGAGAAGTGATCGAGACGTTGGATGTGCGCACGAACGACTACGGTTCATTCAGCGGCTCGTTTAATGCTCCGCGCAATCGTGGAACGGGAGCGATGTTTATCAGTGTTGACGAGAATCGCAGCGTGACACAGGTTCGTGTCGAAGAGTACAAACGACCTAAGTTTCAAGTTACTGTTGATCCAACAAAAGACCAAGTGAAGCTTGGGGATGCCGTGCGAGTCACCGGTCATGCGATGGGATATACCGGTGTTCCTGTCCAAGCGGGAGATGTTCGTTACCGCGTCGTACGCAGGGTACGGTGGTCCAATTGGTTTGAATCGATGTACGCTTGGCGTATTCAGCCGTTCGCAAGGAGCGAACAAGAGATCGCGCAGGGATGGGCGCAGACGAAACCAGATGGAAGCTTTGAAGTATCCTTCATCGCTCGACCGGATCGGTCGGTTCCAGAGGACGATTCTCCCATTTTTCAATACGAAGTCATTGCAGATGTCACGGATGGTACGGGCGAAACTCGCTCGGCCAATCGGATGATTTCGTTGGGGTATGTGACCACCCAAGCGATGCTCAATGCGAGCGAGTGGCAAGTCGAACAAAAGCCCGTGGAACTGAGTATTCGAACTACGAATCTTGATGATGAATCGGTCAAGGCAAAAGGGGTGCTCAAGGTCTATCGGGTTGTGGAGCCGAAAGAAGTTCCGCGTCCCGATTTGTTGGGGGGACGTACCCGTGTGATGCAAAGAAAGCCTGGAGTCCTTGCGAACCGACCGGGAGCTCCAATCACCGAGCCGGTACCCGATCCCACCGCAGATTCGCACTGGCCTCTTGGGGATGTGGTCGTCGAGAGGACCTTCGAGACAGATGAGAGAGGGGTTGCGAAGCTGGCGTTAGAGCTTAAGGCGGGGATTTACCGGGCTGTGGTCGAGACGCAGGATGCAGTGGGTAAGCCTGTGCGCGCCGAAAAGCAAGTGCGAGTGCTGAATCCACAAGTGGAGAAATTTCCAAGCAAACTACCTTTTGTGTTTTCGACTCCCAAGCAGCAATGGGAGCCCGGTGAGACTTGGACTGCCCTGTGGGGAACCGGTTATGAAACAGGGCGTGCGTTCGTCGAGATTTCACATCGAGGAGCTGTGTTGCAGTCTTTTTGGACGGAACCTGGAAAAACGCAAGTGGTCCTGCAGCAGCCGATTACTGAATCGATGCGAGGGGGGCTTTCGGTTCGTTTGGTTTATGTACGAAACAACCGCTTGTACTCTGAGTCCCGAGTGATTGATGTTCCTTGGAGCAACAAAGATCTCACTGTTCGTTGGGAGCGATTCCGCAATAAGTTGGAACCGGGGGCGAAAGAGAAATGGACGGCTAAGATCACCGGTAAGTCGGTTGAGGATGGCGACCTCGTAGCGGAATTTGCAGCAGCGCTTTATGACGCGTCCCTCGATGCATTTTTGCCTCATCAGTGGCCAACGCAAATTGGTTCATTTTATCGCGAGTCTGCGCAGGAGATGTTTCATTTTCAGAATCAAGCACAGTCATTGAATATGTTGCTGAGAAACCTATCAGAGCGTACTCTTCGGGTCGAAGAGTCCTATCGGAGATTTGCTTCGTCGTTGATGTTTATTGAAGTCATTCAATTCGCAAGTCTCGATTTTCGTATGACACGCGGAGCTAAGAGTTTTAGTATGCCGGCACCGGCTTCCGCCGGTCCAGGTGGAATGCGTGGTGCTGGCGAGTTCTCCAGCGTTGCTGACGCAGAACCGATGGTCGCAGGGCTTGGTGGGATGGGTGGCGTTCCGATGGCAGACGGTTCGGTTGCGAAGGCTAAGGGAGCAACTGGCAATGCAATGATTGGGTCGGGGGAAGGAGGCGGTACGTCTGGAAGTTCCGCAGCGATCGATTCGATTTCTCCACGAACAAATCTCAATGAGACTGCGTTTTTCTTTCCTCAAATTGTCAGTGATGCCAAGGGGGAAGTGACTTTGGAGTTCACCATGCCGGAGGCTTTGACGCAATGGCGATTCTTAGGGCTGGCTCATGACAAGAGTTTGCGAAGTGGATCCCTGATCGATACGGTTGTGACGGCCAAGGATTTGATGATTCAACCCAATCCGCCGAGATTTTTGCGTGAGGGTGATGTTATCGAGTTCTCGGCCAAGGTATCGAATCAGTCCAACCAGACTCAGCGCGGTACGGTTGCTTTGCAGTTGTTCGACGCGTTGGATGAGTCGAGTGTGGATGTGCGATTTGAGAACCAATCCAGTCAGCAGGCATTTGAGTTAGGAGAGAAAGAGTCCAAAACATTTTTCTGGAAGATTCGGGTGCCTGAAGGGGCTCGTCCGATCATCTTCAAGGCACTAGCTGCGACCGATAAGCTTTCGGACGGAGAGCAAGCGATGTTACCGGTGCTATCGAACAAGATCTTGGTACGCGAAGCGATTCCGCTCCCGATTCGAGGCAAGAGCACTAAGGAATTTGAGTTCAAGAAGCTGCTTGAGTCGGCCAATTCGCCGACGTTGCGCAGTCAATCGCTGAGCGTTCAGATGACTTCGCAACCTGCATGGTATGCGATCCTCGCGTTGCCTTATTTGATGGAGTATCCCTATGACTGCAGCGAGCAAACCTTTAATCGCATGTTTGCTAATCTACTCGCGCAGCATGTTGTCAATAGTCGACCAAAGATTGCGAAAGTGTTTGAGACTTGGCGTACATTGCAACCAGAAGCATTAGAGTCGCCGTTGAGCAAGAACAAGGAGATTCAATCGATCGTTCTTGAGGAAACTCCTTGGTTGCGCGATGCGCAGCGGGAGTCGCAAGCTCGCCGGAATGTAGGGATTTTGTTCGATACAAATCGTTTACAAAATGAAACTCAATCCCATATGAAACGGCTTGCGGAAATGCAGCGTGATAGCGGCATGTGGCCTTGGTTCCCTGGAGGGCCTGATAACGAATACATCACTTTGTATATCACTACCGGATTTGGACGACTTCGGCATATGAAAGTTGCGGTCGACGAAGAGCTTGCGATCCGTTCCCTTTCGGGATTGGATGCTTGGATGGAGAAGTTGTACCAGCGAATCCGAGAGGAGAATCGCGACAAGGCCAATCTTACGTCAACGATTGCGTTGTATTTGTACGGGAGAAGTTTCTTTCTAAGCGATCGTCGGATTGATGAGGCTCGTCAGCCCGCATTGAACTATTGGCTAGGTCAAGCGAAAGCGCACTGGACGAGTTTGGATCGGCAGTCTCAAGCTCACCTTGCGGTTGCATTGAAGCGTTTTGGAGACGATCAGACTCCGGCAGCGATTTTGAAGAGTTTCCGAGAACGCAGTTTGAACGACGAAGAGCTCGGCATGTACTGGAAGGATGCCGGTGCGTCGTGGTGGTGGTATCAAGCACCGATCGAGACACAAGCGATGATGATCGAAGCGTTTGATGAAGTGGCGGGGGACGCGCAAGCGGTTGAGGACTGCAAAGTGTGGTTGCTTAAGCAGAAGCAGACGCAGGACTGGAAGACAACGAAAGCTACGGCGGATGCAGTGTATGCTTTGATTGGGCGGGGCAAGAATCTGCTTGATTCGGACAGCCTTGTTGAGGTCAAGTTAGCGGACACGATTGTCGAACCGGTAGATGTAGAACGCGGAACGGGGTATTACGAAAAGAAATTCGTTGGTAGCGAGATTCGACCTGAGATGGGGAAGGTGACCGTTACGAAAACCGACGAAGGTGTAAGCTGGGGAGGGTTGCATTGGGAGTATCTTGAAGAGATCGGCAAGGTAACGGCCCATAGTGAAACTCCGTTGAAGCTTGAGAAGGAGCTTTATCGTAGAGTGCTGACGGATGCTGGTCCGAAATTGGAGAAGGTCGCAGTTGGTGAGCAAGGAGCGGCAGGGGATTTTCCATCAGTGAAGGTGGGAGATGAGTTGGTATGTCGCGTTGTATTGCGAACGGACCGGGATATGGAATATGTCCATTTGAAGGATTACAGGGGGAGTGGTACCGAGCCGGTGGATGTGTTGAGTGGGTACAAGTTTCAAGATGGGCTGTTCTATTATCAGAGCACACGGGACACCGCGACCCATTTCTTCATCGATTACTTGCGACGCGGGACTTATGTATTCGAGTACACCTTGCGAGTGCAGCACGCAGGAGAATATCCGATGGGCTACGCAGCGATTGAGTGCATGTATGCACCGGAGTTCAACGGGCATTCCGATGGAATTTCGCTGAAGGTCTTGCCGAAGTAGCGCGATAGCCGTCTGGATCGTGGTGCGGTCCAGAATCGTGGTGCGGTCCTTTTACGTGGTGCGGTCCTCCCGGGCCGCAAACACGAGCGCAGCGAGGCGTGAAGCAGCATGATAAGCGTGCTTGGAAACCTGCGCGGACTGCGGGCCAGGAGACCCACACCACCATTGCGCGGTGCGGTCCATACGTGGTGCGGTCCTCCCGGGCCGCAAACACGAGCGCAGCGAGGCGTGAAGTAGCATGATAAGCGTGCGTGGAAACCTGCGCGGACTGCGGGCCAGGAGACCCACACCACCATTGCGCGGACTGCGGGCCAGGAGCCCCACACCACGTTAGGGCCCACACCACGTTAGGGCCCCACACCACGCTAGGACCCACAACACGCTAGGGCCCACAACACGTTAGGGCCCAACACCACGCTAGGCTAACTGCTCTCGGCTTACTGTGACTCCACTGGCAGCACGATAAGTTCGATTGGTAGCGTGGTTGGATTCCCATCGACGTTGGCCCGCAAGTGGAACCAATATGTTTGCGGTGCCACGATCGGGGCTGCGGTGATGAAGACTTCTCGGGTCGATTGGCCGTTAGGAATCAATAAACCGTTGAGTCCGATGTTGTCGACGAAGCATCCGTGAGGCAGATTTCTGCCACTGTCGTCACCACCAAAGGAGATATCTCCGGCAAAGGAAATCTCACTGCCAGCTTCGCCGCGTTCGATCACAAGTTTCGCGGAGATGGTCTCTCCGGGTTTGATTCGCATGGCGGTCAACGGTAGTGAATCGTCGGGAGCCGCTTTGTCAACGATTTTAAGTTTCATTGTCGGCTTTTCGTTGACTTTCACCTTGATCTTGGGACTTGTATCGCTCGTCCATTCCTGATCCCCTGCGACGCTTTTCGCATGGAGTGTCACTTCAAATTCTTTAGGAAGATTCTCTAAGGTGCCTGTTGTAGAACGGATTTGTCCGATGGCGCGCAATTGATCTGCTTGGATCCTCAGTGGCTGAACAACGCTTAGTCCATCCGGGAGTCCTTCGAAGGAGATTTCGATTTGTGAATTCAGGCCATCGAAGCGATCGGTAGCGACAATGAATTCGGTACCTACGTTGGGCCGAAGTGTGATTTCCGGAGTTTCAAGTTTGATTGAAAATTTGGGTTTGGGTGGAGCGATCGAAAGTTTGTATTGGAAGGTCTCGGCGGCAAGGCCTCGGGTGTCTCGGACACGGACAAAATAGGTTGCATCGGACGGTGCAGTGAAGAATATCACCGAGTCTTTACCCGCTTGACGCTGGGGGTCATCGTCATTGGCATAATAGATTGGGAAGACCGGCTGGCCGTTTGCAATCGGTGCTTGGTCTTGTTTCAATTCACGTACGATCCAAGCGGGCTCGTTCAGGGCGTGAGCAACGGGAGATGTCCCGAAGAAGGTATAACGCGAACCGCTGCCGGGGTAGACTTTGTAACCGGAGTCTGGGCCACGAGGGTAGAGCCAAAGACGTACTACTTCGCCGCTGGCGTAAAGCCATTCATTGAGTTCCATATCTTCCCATCGATGCAATCGGAAATCATCGATTGTGGTTGAATCCTTTCCGCGGAACGTAAAGTAAGATTCGCGTACGGCTTGTAAGCGAGTTCGCAAAATAGGAACACCATGTTCATCGGTGATTTCCAAATGGCTGTCGAATGGAGATTTTTCTCGCGAAGCGATGGTTTCAATTTTCAAGGTTTCCCCTTGTTTCGCTGCGAAGCTGTACCAGTCGCCACCGCGTTGGCGGTCTTCGGGAAGAAACACCCCTTCAACCAAGGCAGGTAGCGTAAGCCCTTGAGGGTCAACTGGCGGTTTCGATGCGATCCGTGATGCAGTTGAGGGCTGGCCTGGATTTCCAGGAATTGAAGCCCCGGGGTTTGTAGGGCCTGGGTTTTTAGGGCCTGGGTTTGTCGGGAGTGTCAAAGTTGCTAATGCAGGCGAGTTGTTCGTCGTTGCAGAGAGGCTTGCAGGCAGGTCCACGGAGTGGATTTGGCCATTGAGCGTTGTCCATCGGATCTTTGCTGGGGTGGATGGAATCCAGGCCAAGGAGGTTGGCAGTTCGGTCGACTTCGGGAGGACTTCGATCAGTTCCCATCTCTGGGTGTCCCAGATTTTCAATGTGTTGTCTTGGGCGGAAGTGCAGGCGAATCGGTGATCGGGGGAGAGTGCCATCAGGTGAATGGTAGATTCGTGAGCAAAAACTGCATGCCGCAAGGGGCTTACTGAAGGTTCACTCAGGGAGGGTAGGTGCCAGAGTCGTATGCGTCGGTCTGCCCCGCATGCGACGATTTCCAAGGTGCCCGCTGGTTGCTTCGATGATTCCTGAGTTGGTGTCTGTTTAGATTGGTTAAGCGAATTCGGTGCGTTAAGGATTCTCACGACATACTGTTCGGCTTCGCACTGCCCAAAGGTATCGAGTCGGAGTCCCGAGTCGACGCGCCAGATTTTAATGGTCTCGTCCGCGCTGGCGCTTGCTAGGATTTCACCAGTGGGGTCGAAGTCCAAGTCATAGACCGCACCGTTGTGTCCTTCGAAAGATCGAAGGAGTTCGCCGGATTGATAATTCCACAGCCGAATGATTCGATCGTAGCCGGCGGTAGCAACCCAGGGCTCGCTGGGGTGAAGGACGGCTGAGTAAAGCATGTCGCGGTGGGCTTCTAAGCGATACGTTTTGGCGCTGCTCAACCCTATCGATGATTGCGGAGCGTCTTTCGAGTCGGGAGCAGAAAGAAGTCCATCGAGTTCGATTACTGTGACTTGGCCGCCAAATCCAGGCAAGCCGGAGGCGATCGCGACACGTCGCGATTGGGGATCGAGGCGAAGCTGAGAAACTTTTCCGATGATTTCCAATCGATCCATGGAAGTCCACTGCGGGTGCTCTGGGTTGGATTGCAAGCGTTCGACGTATCCGTAGCGACCGACAAGCATGCTTGAATCCTGCAGAGCGATTGCAGCGGGGATAGAAGAGGCTTTTGGTTTAGGGCTATTGGAGTTAGGGAGACTCGTTTGTTGAGCTTGGAGGAGTCGCCATTGATCTTGAAGGCTCATGGGAGCGTCTTCGCCTTCGGCACCGCGTTCGATCCAAAGTCTCAGGATTTCCTTTTCTTCTGAGGAGGGTTGTGGTGAGTCCTCGGGTGGCATTTGTGGTTCATCCAGCCCGGCGATACGTCGCCATATCAAGGAGGAATCGACGTCGCCTGGGGTGATGGCAGGCCCTGCGTCCCCTCCTTTTTCGATAGCGGCTAAGGAGTCGAGTTGCAAGTTTGATTGCGCGTCGGAGGGATTGTGGCAACCGACGCAGTACTTCACTAGTAGGGGGCGGATTTGCTGTGCAAAAGGGTTCGCAGCCTTGGGCTGCGGGCCATCGGCTTGGAGGGGCACCCAAGAGCAGAGGAAAACACCTGCGATCAGGCAGTGCAAGGCGAAGTGGAGCATTCGAGTATCAAAGCACGGGAGGGAAGCAGATTGCGGGTTCAAGGTCGGCTGCATGGCATTGATTCGCTGGGTGGGTTGAGGGGGCGATGGGACTCGTTCACGGAAATTTTATCTATCGGAAATATGCTTTTGGGAAAGCCGGCAAAGAAAAACCGTGGGAAGCCCATCGGCGGATTGTACTCGAATCCTTGGAGAACTGTTGGATTGATGGTATCTTGGACGACTTCGAAAATACGTTTTTCGAGTTCGTAGAATCCTTCCAAAACAAACCTTTCCTAAGTTCGGAGCGCGACGCGATGGCACGACCTGTCACTTTGTTTACTGGCCAATGGGCCGATCTTCCAATATCCAAGATGGCTGCGTTTACCAAGGAAGCTGGATATGACGGGATTGAATTGGCTTGCTGGGGCGATCACTTCGAAGTCGACAAGGCTATGTCGGACGATGGTTATTGCAAAGCGAAGCGTGACTTTTTGGACAAGCTTGGTTTGCAGTGTCACGCGATCAGCGCTCACTTGGTAGGCCAAGCGGTCTGTGATCCGATCGATGGTCGGCACAAGGCGATTTTGCCTCCGTACGTTTGGGGTGATGGAGAACCTGCCGGGGTTAATAAGCGAGCCATTGAAGAGCTCAAGAAGACTGCGCATGCAGCGAAGAAATTCGGCGTGAAGGTCGTCAACGGTTTCACCGGTTCGAGCATTTGGCACTTGAACTACTCGTTCCCACCTGTACCTCAATCGATGATCGACGACGGTTTCAAGTTGTTCGCAGACCGATTCAATCCGATTCTCGATGAGTTCAAGGCTTGTGGAGTTCGCTTTGCCTTGGAAGTCCATCCGACGGAGATTGCCTTTGACATTTACTCTGCCAAGATGGCTTTGGATGCGATCAAGCATCGTCCTGAGTTTGGGTTCAACTTCGACCCAAGTCACTTGATTTGGCAAGGGGTTGATCCGGTGGAGTTCATTCGTGAGTTCCCAGATCGGATTTATCACGTTCACATCAAAGATGCCGTTACCAAACTCAATGGTAAGTCCGGTATTCTCTGCAGTCACCTCAATTTCGGTGACCCGCGTCGCGGATGGGACTTCCGTAGCCCAGGTCGCGGTGGGGTGAATTTCGAGGAAATCATTCGTGCGCTCAACGACATCGGATACGCTGGACCGTTGAGTGTTGAATGGGAAGACAGTGGCATGGAGCGGGAGTTCGGAGCACGCGAGGCGGCCAAGTTCGTTAAGGAGCTAGACTTCTCACCAAGCAACCGAGCATTTGATTCTGCATTTGATAAGGCGCAAGCGTGATTTCCACCAACGCAACAGAGCTGTTTGATCCAAAAGACGAGGCCCTTAGGTTTTTACCCGAGGGCCCGTATCCCCTGAGCGCAGAGCGTTTTGGCGAGGATCGATTTTCTTGGGTCGCGATTCAGCATGGGCCATCGGCAACGAAGGGTTCTCTGAATATCTACGACTTCAAGATTGGCACCAATAAATCGTATGAACTTCCTGGGCGACCTGGGTTTGCCTTTCCGACCGATCAAGGCAACTTTGTTGTGGGATGTGAGCGAACAGTCGGTATTTTCTCCCCCGTTGACGGATCGTTTCATCCGTTCATCGAAGGAGTTGATGCAGCAGTCGAGGGGACGATCATCAATGACGGCGCGGTTTGGGAAGGGAACTTGATCTTCGGTACCAAAGATTTGGAGTTCAAGACCAAGAAGGCCGGACTGTACTTGTGGCGTGCTTCTGACAAGCGATTGATCCAATTGCGAAACGATCAGATTTGCAGCAATGGCAAGGTGATCTTAGGTCGCGAGGATGGTTCGGTCGACTTGCTCGATATCGATTCACCGACTCGTCAAGTTGTTGCGTATCGTTTGGACATTGCCAACGGTCGCTTGGATGCCGGACGGGTTGTCGTCGATCTGCGAGAGGATGTGGGAGTTCCCGATGGGATGACGCTAATGCCTGACGGCAAGAGTGTCATTATCTCGTTGTACAATCCTAACCCAGCGGATTTCGGTCGGACCATCCAAGTTCGATTGGCTGATGGCCAGATCGAGCGTGAGTGGAGAACCATCGGTAGTCCGCAAGCGACTTGTCCACAGTGGGTGGAGCGGGCCGGCAAGGCTTCTTTGGTCATCACCACGGCGGTCGAGCACATGAGTTTGGACCGTAGGCCTGGAGCACCGAAGGCTGGCAGTTTGTTTGTGGTCGATACCGACTTAGCATGGAGTTCGGAGTTATTCGGTGCGATAGCACCTGTGTTCCGTCAGTAACAGCTAGCGAACTGTTAGCGAACTGTTAGCGGTTAGCCAACGCGGGTCGTGGGTACTAGATCTCACGCCCGCTATCGCCTAAGACGCCAAGACGCCAAGGGAGGAAGAGACGAAGATAACTATAGGGCAACAAGAAGTTCTTTGATCAGGGCCTCTATCCCCGTGGTTGACTTCTTTGCATCCTTGCGTCTTTGGTGCG
>Ga0315899_10000235_pt1 | contig 67959 bp, 62 predicted proteins | sample LakEriMetagenome_2_FD_203518 | JGI IMG/M metagenome (GOLD analysis project Ga0315899, IMG submission 203518) | Freshwater fungal communities from buoy surface, Lake Erie, Ohio, United States - Buoy 4 MA112 | ecosystem: Environmental > Aquatic > Freshwater > Lake | place: USA: Lake Erie, Ohio... | reverse complement strand
TTCTGCAACCTGGTGGGCGCCGGCGAGCAGGCCGGTATCCTGGACGACCTGCTGGACCGGCTGGCCGTCTACAAGGAGAAGATGCTCGCCATCAAGGGCAAGATCAAGTCGGCCCTCTTCTACCCGACCGCCGTGCTCGTGGTCGCGGCGATCGTGGTGGTGGTGATCATGCTGTTCGTGATCCCGGCGTTCAAGGGCGTGTTCGCGAGCTTCGGCGCCGACCTGCCCGCCCCGACGCTGATGGTCATGGCGATGTCGGATTTCTTCGTCGCCAACTGGTACCTGCTCTTCGGCGTGATCGGGGGCGCGTTCTACTTCCTGATGCAGGCGTGGAGGCGAAGTCCCGCGGTGCAGATCGCGATGGACCGGCTGTTCCTGAAGATGCCGGTCTTCGGCGAGGTGATCCGCAAGGCGACGATCGCGCGCTGGCTGCGCACGCTGTCGACGATGTTCGCCGCCGGCGTGCCGCTGGTCGAGGCGCTCGACTCGGTGGGCGGCGCGTCGGGCAACCACGTCTACCTCGAGGCGACCAAGAAGATCCAGCAGGAGGTCGCGACCGGCACGAGCCTCACCGTCGCGATGCAGAACGCCAAGGTCTTCCCGAACATGGTGCTGCAGATGTCGGCGATCGGCGAGGAGTCGGGTTCGCTCGACGCGATGCTCGGCAAGTCGGCCGACATCTACGAGCGCGAGGTCGACGAGGCGGTCGAGAGCCTGTCCTCGCTGCTCGAGCCGATGATCATGGTGTTCCTGGGCACGATCATCGGCGGCCTGGTGGTGGCCATGTACCTGCCGATCTTCAAGCTGGGGCAGGTGGTCTAGGCCCGCGCCACGACGGTGTACCCCACCCTGGGGAGATGCACGGTCGTCTCCCCGAGCCGCGCGTCGCGCCGCTGCACCGCGACGTCGAACGCCCCGACCCACGCGAGCGTCCCGGTCACCGGCTCGGTCTCGTAGCCGTCCGGCGAGACCGCGACCGGCGTGCCGGGCGGCGGCAGCGAGTCGTCGTCGATCGACGCGGGCAGCGATGACGGCGACGCGCCCGCCGCGACCTCGAGCGCCTCGCGCGCCGTCATCGGCTCGGGGCGACCGTGCCCGATCGCGGCGACCCGCGCCATCCACGCCCGCGTCGCAGGGCAGCCGTCGAGCTCGCCCGAGCAGTCGATCGGCATCGCCGACAGGAACCACAGCCCGTGATGGACCGCGAGGTCGGCCTGCGTCGGCCGGTCCGAGACCAGGAACGGTCGTCCGTCGGCGAGCATCGCCTCGATGACGCGCAGCTGCGGCCGCACTGCCCCGAGCTCGCGACGCGCGACCGTGCGCAGCCGCTCGTGGCTCGGCGGGCGCTTGCCGCGCATCGCCGCGCGGTCGACGTGGAGGCGGGGGTCGACCCGGTCCGCGTTGATGCCGCTCACGAAGCGCGCGATGGGCCAGAACAGGTCGCGCTCGGCCCAGGCCTCGATCGCGGTGGCGACGCCCGCGCACGTCGCGGGCAGCAGCGGCGACGACGGCCATCGGGCATCGAGCTCGCGCGCGATGCGCCGCGTGTCGCAATAGACGTCCGCGCCGATCTGCATGACCGGGATGTGCCGGTAGCCGCCGGTCAGCGCGACCAGGTCCGGCTTGGGCATCACCGACGGCGCGTCGACCGAGCGCCACGCGAGGCCCTTCAGGCCGAACGCGAGACGGATCTTCTCCGCGAACGGCGAGAAGTCGTAGTGGTGGAGGATCGGGGTCGGGTCGGAGGCGGGCATCGCGTCGGGACTCGGGCGGGCGGCCCCGCGGAGCCTACGCCGTCGGGCTGACCGACGCGAGCTCGGCGCGCCGTACCGACACGCGCGCGCCGCCGGCGAGGTCGTCGGGCGGCCCGGCTGCCGACCCCGGATCGGCGTCGACCGTCAGCGGTCGTGCCGCCGCATCCAGCGGAACGCCAGGGGCACGAACCACGGATCGCCCCGGTAGAACGGCGCCGTCCTGAACGGGCGATCGAAGGCGCTGTCGCCACCGGCACGGCCGAGCACTCGCGAGGCGAGCTTGCGGCCGAACAGCGTGCCCATCGGCACGCCGACGAAGCAGTAGCCGCCGGCGTAGTGGATGCCGTCGTGCAGGCCGATCCGCGGCTCGAAGTCGAAGGTGCCCGCGCACCGCCCGGTCCAGACGTGCGAGACCGCCAGGTCCCCGAGGTCCGGGAAGATCCGCAGCATCCGCGCGCGCAGCCGCCTCGCGATCGAGCGCAGGTCCTCGTTGCGGCCACCGGTGAGTCCGCCGAACTGGATGCGCGACGGGTCGTCCGGCACGCGCCGGAACCAGTCGACGTCGAAGTTCCAGTCGATGAAGGTACGGTCGCCCGCGAGCAGCGCGGCGACCCGGGCCTCGCCGAGCGGCGCCGACACCGCCTGGTACGCGTCGAACGGGATCACGCGCCGCTGCAGCCAGCGCCACGCGGGGCCGGTGTAGCCGTTGGTCGCCACGATCGCGTCGCGCGCGACGAGGCGCCGCCCGTCGCGCAGGTGCAGCGCGACCCCGTCGATGTCGCGGCCCAATGCGCTCACCTCGCAGCCGCCGCACACCGTCGCGCCGGCCCGCCGCGCGGCCTCGAGCAGCCCGCGGTGGTAGAGCCCGGGATGCAGCCCGGCGTGGTCGTCGATCCGCACGCCGCCGTGGTAGTGGTCGGTGGCCAGCTCGGCGCGCTGCTCGGTACGGCTCAGGACGGTATGGGCCTCGCCGGCGTGCCGCTCGCGCAGCGCGTACTCGCGTCGCAGCGCATCGAGCATCGCGGGCGTCGTCGCGAGCAGCAGCCGCCCCTGGCGCCGGTAGTGGCAGTCGATCGCGTGCCGCTCGACGGTCTCGCCGACGGCCTCCGACGCCTCGCGCAGCTCGCGGTAGACGCGCACCGCACGCTCGAGACCGTCGCGCTCGGCGATCTCGCCGATGCCGTGCTTGAGCGACCGGCCGACGTAGCCGGCGTTGCGGGTGCTCGCGCCCAGCCCCGGCGGGTCGCGGTCGAGCACGACGACGTGCCGCCCGGACCGGGCGAGCTCGATCGCCGCGACCAGCCCGGTGATGCCCGAGCCGACGATCGCCACGTCGGCGCGCCCGGGCGGCGGCGGACCCGCGTCGGCCGACGGCGGCGCGGCGCGCCACCACCACGGATCGAACGAGGGCGGCGCTTCGCCGACGACCGAGGCCGCGGGCACGGCTCAGTCCCGGTCGCTCCGCCCCGCCCGGTCGACCTTCAGCCAGCGGAACAGCTCCTCCATCCGCGCGGCCACCAGCGCCTCGCCGTCGCGACGCGACCAGTCGTGCACGCCACGCCCGGTGCCGAGGCCGTCGAAGCCCCGCGCGACGAGGTCGGCCACGGCGGCGGGCGGCTCCGCGCCGGTGTCGAGGTGGGGCAGCAGCGATCGGGCGAAGTGGTACATCGTGCGCAGCCCGCCGACGTCGGCCGACTCGAGCGGCCCGGTGATGCCGACGCGCCGGCCGAAGCTGTTGCGCACGACCGTGTCGATCGCCTCGGCGCTCGCCGCGCCGGACGCCCACAGCGCCCACGCCTCGCGCAGCATCGCGAACTGCAGGCGGTTGCCGATGAAGCCGGGGATCTCCTTCTCGATCAGCGCCGGCTCCTTGCCGGCCGCCTTCAGCGCCGCGCAGGTCCACGCGACGACGCCGGGATCGGTGGCCGGCCCCGCGCAGACCTCCACCAGCGGGATCAGCTGCGGCGGGTACCAGAAGTGCGTCGCGATGACCCGCTCCGGGTGCGCGACCCGCTCGAGCAGCGCGCTCGCCGGCTGCCCGCTCGACGAGCCGAGCACGGTCGGGAGCGGGCAGATCGCGTCGAGGCGTCCGAACAGCTCGCGCTTGAGCGCGAGATCCTCGGTGACCGCCTCGATCACCAGCTGCGCCTGCGCCGCGTCCTCGAGCCGGACCGAGGTGCGCACCCGGGCGAGGATCCGCGGCGACTCGGCCTCGTCCACCAGGCCGTGCCTCACGAAGTCCCGCAGGCTCGCCGCGATCCGTTCGGTCGCGCGTGCGAGGGACGCCGGATCGCGGCCGATCATGATCACCGAGCGCCCCGCCGCGGCGAACACCTGCGCGACCCCGTGGCCGATGATGCCGTTGCCGATGACGGCGACGGTCTGCAGCGTGCTGGGCTCCATCGTCTCCTCCGTGGAATCGGGCGAGGTGAACGATACCAGCGGCCGGTCATGCGCGTGCGGCGACCCGCGCGGCCGGGCGCCCCGCCGCCGCGAGGCCTCAGGGTGTGATCGCCACCTTCAGCACGCCGTCGCGCTGGTGCGAGAACAGCTCGTAGGCCTGCTCGATGTCTTCGAGCCGGAAGCGGTGCGTGACCATCGGCCCCAGGTCCAGTCGCCCGGCCTCGATCACCGCCATCAGCCGGCGCATGCGCTCCTTGCCGCCCGGGCACAGCGTGGTGACGATCCGGTGGTCGCCCAGCCCGGCGGCGAACGCGCCGAGCGGGATCTTCAGGTCCGTCGAGTACACGCCGAGGCTCGACAGCGTGCCGCCCGGCCTGAGCACCCGCAGGCAGGCCTCGAAGGTGTCCTGGATGCCGAGTGCCTCGATCGCGACGTCGACGCCGCGGCCGTTGGTGAGCCGCAGGATCGCCTCCACCGGATCCTCGCGGCTCGAGTCGACGACGACGTCGGCGCCCATGCGGCGCGCGATCTCCAGGCGCCCGGCGATGCGGTCGACGCCGATCACGGTGGTCGCGCCGCTCAGCTTGGCGCCCGCGGCCGCGCACAGGCCGATCGGGCCCTGCGCGAACACCGCGACGGTGTCGCCGATGCGGATGCCGCCGCTCTCGGCACCACCGAAGCCGGTCGACATGATGTCGGGGCACATCAGCACCTGCTCGTCGGTGAGTCCGTCGGGCACGACCGCCAGATTGACCATCGCGTCGGGCACGAGCACGTACTCGGCCTGGCAGCCGTCGATGGTGTTGCCGAAGCGCCAGCCGCCCAGCGGCTTCCAGCCGTGCGCGGTGCCGGCGCCGTCCTGCGCGCCGCAGCCGCACTGGCACGCGTTGCTCCAGCCGCTGGGCGTGATCGCGCCGGCGATCACGCGCTGGCCCTCGCGGTAGCCGCGCACCGCCGAGCCGAGCTTCTCGATGACGCCCACCGGCTCGTGCCCCACCGTCAGGCCCCGGGCGACCGGGTATTCGCCCTTGAGGATGTGCACGTCGGTCCCGCAGATCGTGGTGGTGGTCACGCGCACCAGCGCGTCCAGCGGACCCACGTCGGGGATCGGCTTCTCGTCGAGCACGATGCGGCCGGGTTCGACGAACACGGCTGCCTTCATCCTGGCCATGGAGCGCTCCTGCTTCCGGTGCCACGACGGCGTCGCGACGACGGCTCCCATGGTCGGGCGGAATCGCGACCGGCGATTGACGCGCGTCAAGCCATCCTGTCGGCGTCGGCCTCGGCCTGGACGTCGACCTCGCGCGAGAACACCGCCTCGGCGTTGCGCGCGACGCGCGTCGTCTCGCGCCACGCCCAGGCCGCGACCGCGACGCTGCCGGCGACCGGCACGAAGCGCGCGATGCCCCGGCCGAGCGTGCGCGTCGACAGCCGCGCCGCGATCGCGCGCGCGACCGGCTGCAGCGCGCGATAGGACGCGCTGCGCACCAGCAGCCGCTCGCCGGCCCGCACGACGAAGCCGCCGAGCGGACGCTCGAGCGAGTGCGAGAACAGGCAGTGCAGCAGCACCTCGCGGGTCGCGGCTCGGGGGCGGCCGTGCGCGGCCGCGATGTCGGCGACGAGCTTCGCCTGCACGCGCCAGATCGCGGCGAGCTCGGGCAGCAGCGTCAGCCAGCCGATCGGGCCCGGCGGCAGCGCCGCGGCCGCCGACAGGGCGGCCGTCGTGCGCGCGGCGCGCGCCGCGAGCGTGCGCGTGCGGGCAGCCGGATCCGGGGCCGGCGGCTCGGTGCTCGTCGGCACGCGCGCGACGACGTCGAGGACCGCGGCGGCCAGGTCGGCCGTCGCGGGCGAACCGGTGTCGCGGGATGCGGTGTCCATGCGAGTGCTCCTGCAGCGTTCGTACCCGACCGGCCCTGGGACGGCGACATGGTCGCACGCGGATCCCTGACCGGCTGCCGGCCGACCCTCCCCGGCACGCGACGCGCGGCCGGCCGCCCGCGCCCGGCGGCCGGACCCGCCGGTCCGCGGACCGGCACGCTCGGCTACCATCGGCGGACCATGCCCGGTTCGACCCTCGCCGCCCTCGCCGCCCTGCCGCCGCCCGCGCTCGTCGCGCTGGCCGCGGTGCTCGGCCTGCTGGTCGGCAGCTTCCTGAACGTCGTGATCCACCGCCTCCCCAAGATGATGGAGGCCGACTGGCACGCCCAGGCCGCCGAGCTGCGCGGCGAGGCCGCGCCGGCCCGCGAGCGCTACAACCTCGTCGTGCCGCGCTCGGCCTGCCCGCACTGCGGCGCGCCGATCGCCGCGTGGCAGAACGTGCCGGTGCTGTCGTGGCTGCTGCTGCGCGGCCGCTGCGGCCGGTGCGCCGCGCCGATCCCGGTCCGCTACCCGATCGTCGAGGCGCTGACCGGCGTGCTCGCCGCCTGCGCGATCGCACGCTACGGCGCGACCGCGGCCGGAGCGGGCGCGCTGCTGCTGACCTTCTTCCTCGTCGCGCTCGCGTTCATCGACCTCGACACGCAGCTGCTGCCCGACGACCTGACGCTGCCGCTGCTGTGGATGGGCCTCGCGTTCAACCTCGCGGGCACCTTCGCGCCGATCGCCGACGCCGTGGTCGGCGCGATGGCGGGCTATGGCATCCTCTGGACCGTGTTCTGGGCGTTCAAGCTCGCGACCGGCAAGGAAGGCATGGGCTACGGGGACTTCAAGCTGCTCGCCGCGCTCGGCGCGTGGTTCGGCTGGCAGGCGATCCCGGCGATCATCCTGCTCGCCTCCGCGGTCGGCGCGACGGTCGGCATCGCGATGATCGTGTTCGCGCGGCACCGCCGCGAGGTGCCGATCCCGTTCGGCCCGTACCTCGCCGGCGCGGGCCTGCTCGCGCTGTACTTCGCGCAGCCGCTCGGCGCGCTGTTCGGCATTGGCTGAGCACGCCGCGCGCCGCGTGCCGGTGATCGGCCTCACCGGCGGCATCGGCAGCGGCAAGAGCACGGTCGCAGACCGGCTGGTGGCGCACGGCGCCGCGCTCGTCGACACCGACGCGCTCGCCCACGCGCTCACCGCGCCCGGCGGCGACGCGATCGCACCGATCCGCGCGGCCTTCGGCGACGGCGTGATCGCCGCCGACGGACGCATGGACCGCGCCGCGATGCGCGCGATCGCGTTCTCCGACCCGACCGCGCGCAAGCGCCTCGAGGGCATCCTGCATCCGATGATCCGCGCGCGCACCGAGCGCGGCATCGCCGAGGCCGCCGACGCGGGCGCGCCCTACGTCGTCGTCGCGGTGCCGCTGCTCGTCGAGTCGGGCGACTGGCGCGGCCGCTACGACCGCGTGCTCGTCGTCGACTGCGCGCCCGAGGTCCAGGTCGAGCGCGTGATGCGGCGCAACGGCTTGCCGCGCGATCAGGTCGAGGCGATCCTCGCGGCCCAGGCGAGCCGCGCGCAGCGCCTCGCCGCGGCCGACGACGTGGTCGACAACGGTGGCGCGCCCGATGCGCTAGCGGCCCAGGTCGAGCGGCTCCACGCGGCCTACGTCGGTTTGTCAAGGTCGGACGAATGAGCCAAAATGGGTTGATCGCCCCGCGCGTCGACGTCGTCCCGTCCGGGACCCGCCCAGGACTCGCTCTCCGTTGACTCTCTACGAATACCCGCTCAACGAACGGATCCGCACGCTGCTGAGGCTCGAGGACCTGTTCGTGCGGTTCGACCACTTCGCCGGCCAGGAGGGTCAGCTCGAGCACCACGTCGCGCTGACGACGCTGTTCGAGATCCTCGAGGTCGCATCGCGCGCCGACCTGAAGTCCGACCTGCTGCAGGAGCTCGAGCGCCAGCGCCAGACGCTGATCGCGTTCCGCGACAACCCGAACGTCTCGCCCGAGGCGCTCGAGGCGGTGCTCGCCGACATCGACGGCGCGGCCCAGGCGCTGAACTCGGGCGCCGGCAAGACCGGCCAGCACCTGCGCGACAACGAGTGGCTGATGAGCATCCGCAGCCGCGCGATCATCGCGGGCGGCACCTGCGAGTTCGACCTGCCCTCGTACCACGCGTGGCTGAACCGGCCGACCGAGGCGCGGCTGCGCGACATCTCCACCTGGGCGGCGCCGTTCCGCGCGCTGCGCGACTCGCTGGTGATCGTGCTGCGGCTGCTTCGCGAGTCGGCACAGCGCGCGGTCGTCACCACGCACCAGGGCAGCTACCAGCAGACGCTCGGCGGCAAGGTCTACCAGATGCTGCAGATCCGGGTCGACCCGGCGAGCGGCGCGATCCCCGAGATCTCGGCGAACAAGTACATGCTCTGGATCCGCTTCACGTCCCAGGGCGGCGACATGCGTCCGAGGCCGTACGAGGGCAACGTCGAGTTCGAGCTCTCGCTCTGCAACCTGTAGGCGCCCCCCGCCGCACGATGCCGCCGCGATGACCGCGATCGTCGACTGCCCCGTGTGCGGGCGCAAGACCGAGTTCTCGCCGGCCAACCGCTGGCGCCCGTTCTGCTCGGAGCGCTGCAAGCTGATCGACCTCGGCCAGTGGGCGACCGACGGCTACGTGATCCCCGGCGACGCGCCCGATCCCGAGGAACCGGGGGCCACACCGCCGCCCCGCGTCCCGCCGCGCGACTGACCGGCCGCGCGCCTCAGCGCCAGGCGGCGCGCATCGACGCGACGCCGTGCGCGCCGGCCGCCTCGGCCTCGCCGAGGTCCGAGGCGTCGAGCCCGCCGAGCGCGTAGACCGGGATCGGCGTCGCCGCGACCTCGCGCGCGAAGCCGTCGAACCCGAGCCCCGGCGCGCCCGGGTGGCTCGCGGTGGGCCGCACCGGCCCGAGCACCGCGAAGTCGCAGCCGATCGCATCGGCCGCGGCGAGGTCCGCGCCCGCGTGGCACGACGCGCCGACCCAGCGCACGCGAGGCCGCTCGCGCGCCGCAGCGAGGTCGCGCGCGGTCAGGTGCACGCCGTCGACCGCACGCGCGAACGACTCCGGATGCCGGCTGCTGACGACGATGCGCAGCGGCCGGCGCTCGCGCAGCGCGCGCAGCCGCCCGAACAGCCGCTCGAACGCGTCCGCGGGCAGTCCGGGCTCGCGCAGCTGCAGCAGCTGCGGTGCGCGCGCGCCCGTGTCCTCGCGCGCGTCGAGCGCGCGGTGCAGCGCGCGCTCGAACGCCTCGACGCCGATCTCGTGCGCGCAGGAGATCGCGTACGTCGACGGCAGGCGCAGCCAGCCGATCGGCGCGATCGACGCGGGCAGCAGCGGCGCGACGTCGATCGCGCCGGCCGGGCGCCACGCGAGCGCCTGCCCTTCTCGCGGGCGCGGCTCGCCGCGCCAGCGGCGCACGCGACGGAACCACAGGCGCACGGTCGCGTGCGGGTACGCGTGCCCGCGCACCACCCACGGCGTCGAGTCGAGCACGTCGAGCCCGAGCTCCTCGTGCAGCTCGCGCGCGAGCGCGTCGGCGACCGACTCGCCGGCCTCGAGCTTGCCGCCGGGGAACTCCCACCAGCCCGCGTAGGGCTTGCCCTCGGGCCGCTGGCCGATCAGCACCGCGCCGTCGTCGCGCAGCACGACGCCGACCGCGACGTCGACGACGCGCGGCGGCGCGGCGGCGCTCACGCGCGGGCCCGCCCGCCCCGCTTCGATGCGGCGGCCTTCGTCGCGGGCTTCGCCGCCGCACGCGTCGCGCCGTTCGCCTTCGACGCGCCGTTCGCCTTCGCGGCACCGCTCGCCTTCGACGCACCGCCCGCTTTCGCGCCCGCGGCGCGCTTCGGCCCCGGCCGCCCGCCCGCCCAGTCGCGCGCGAACTGCCACGCGACGCGCCCCGAGCGCGAGCCGCGCTCGAGCGCCCAGCGCAGCGCGTCGGCGCGCGCGGCCTCGACCTGCGCGTCGTCGCAGCCGAAGTGGCGCAGCCAGTGCGCGACCACCGCGAGGTAGTCGTCCTGGCGGAACGGGTAGAACGCGACCCACAGCCCGAAGCGCTCCGACAGCGAGATCTTCTCCTCCGAGGTCTCGCCCGGATGGATCTCGCCGTCCTCGGTGTGCTTGGCGGCGAGGTTCTCGCTCATCCGCTCGGGCATCAGGTGGCGACGGTTGCTGGTCGCGTAGATCAGCACGTTGTCCGAGGCCGCGGCGATCGAGCCGTCGAGCGCGGTCTTGAGCGCCTTGTAGCCGGCCTCGCCCTCCTCGAACGACAGGTCGTCGCAGTAGACGATGAACTTCTCGGGCCGGTCGCCGACCAGGTCGACGATGTCGGGCAGGTCGACGAGGTCGGACTTGTCGACCTCGATCAGCCGCAGGCCCTCGTGCGCGTGCGCGTTCAGGCACGCCTTGATCAGCGAGCTCTTGCCGGTGCCGCGCGAGCCGGTGAGCAGCACGTTGTTGGCCGGCAGCCCCTGCACGAAGCGGCGCGTGTTGCGCTCGATCAGTCGCCTGGGCTCGTCGATGTTCTGCAGGTCCTCGAGCGCGATCGTCGCGCGGTGGCGCACCGGCTGCAGCCACGACTGCCAGCCGAACGCGGTGGGCCGGCGACGCCAGCGGAACGCGACCGAGGCGTTCCAGTCGGGCTCGGCCTGCTTCGGCAGCAGCGTCTCGACGCGCGTCAGCAGCGACTCGGCGCGCTCGGCGAGGCGCTTCAGGGTGGAGGTGTCGAAGAGCATCGGGAGTGGGTCAGGAACGGTAGTCGGCGTTGATCGACACGTAGTCGTGCGACAGGTCGCAGGTCCAGACCGTCGTGGACGCGTCGCCGCGATTCAGCACCACGCGCACGGTGATCTCGGCCTGCTTCATCACGCGCTGCCCGTCCTCCTCGCGGTACGACGGATGGCGCCCGCCGCGCGTCGCGACGTGCACGTCCTCGAGGTACAGGTCGATGCGGGTCTGGTCGAGGTCGTCGATGCCCGCGTAGCCGACCGCGGCGAGGATGCGGCCGAGGTTCGGGTCGGACGCGAAGAACGCGGTCTTCACCAGCGGCGAGTGTGCGATCGCGTAGGCGACCGCCGCGGCCTCGGCCGGGGTGCCGGCGCGCTCGACGACGATCGAGATGAACTTGGTCGCGCCCTCGCCGTCGCGCACGATCGCCTGCGCGAGCTCGCGCGCGACCTCGAGGATCGCGGCCTTCAGCGCGGCCGCGCCGGGCGCGCCCTCGTCGGCCACCGCGGCCTCGCCGGCGCCGGTCGCGATCAGCACGAACGAGTCGTTGGTCGAGGTGTCGCCGTCGATCGTGATCCGGTTGAAGCTCGCGTCGGCCGCCTCGCGCACCCAGCGCGCGAGCAGCGCCTGCGGCACGCGCGCGTCGGTCGCGACGAAGCCGAGCATCGTCGCCATGTTCGGGCGGATCATGCCGGCGCCCTTCGAGATGCCGGTCACGGTCGCCGTGCGGCCGTCGACGACGACGCGCCGCGAGGCGGCCTTCGGCAGCGTGTCGGTCGTCATGATCGCCTCGGCGGCCTCGGCCCATCGGTCTGCACGCAGGTCGTCGCGCGCCGCGGGCAGGCCGGCGACGAGCCGCTCGACCGGCAGGGGCTCGAGGATCACGCCCGTGGAGAACGGCAGCACCGCGGCCGCGGGCACGCCGAGCAGCGTGCCGACCGCCTCGCAGGTGCGGCGCGCGTTGGCGAGCCCGGGCTCGCCGGTGCCGGCGTTCGCGTTGCCGGTGTTGACCACCAGCGCGCGCACGCCGGCGCCCGCGGCGAGGTGCTCGCGGCACACCTGCACCGGTGCCGCGCAGAAGCGGTTGCGCGTGAACACGCCGGCGACGCTCGCGCCCTCGGCGAGCCGCACCAGCAGCACGTCGCGGCGGTTCGGCTTGCGGATCGCCGCGCGGGCGGTGCCGAGCTCGAGGCCGGCGATCGGGAACAGGCGGGCGGGATCGGGAGCGGCGAGGTTGACGGGCATCGCGGTCTCGGGCGGGCGCGCGCGAGGCGCGCGGGGAGCCGCGATTGTACTGCCCGGGCCGCGCGCGGCCCGGGCGGGCCGGTCCGCGGCCGCGCCGTTCGCGGCCGTCAGCGCGGGACGACGCTCAGCCGAGCCGCCCGTGGCACTGCTTGTACTTCTTGCCCGAGCCGCAGGGGCACGGGTCGTTGCGGCCGACCTTCGCCCCGAAGCGCCGGAACGGCGCCTCCTTGTCGTCGTCGGCCGACGCCGGCGCCTCCTGCACCGCGAGCGCGACCGACTCGGGGTCGGCGTCGGGCGCCGCGGAGAACTCGGAGTGCGTGTACGACGCCTGCTCGAACGACTGCTCGGCGCGCGCCTCGACCTGCTGCTCGACCTGCTGCGCCTCCTCGGCCGACTGCACGCGCACGTTCATCAGGATCCGCGTGACCTCGTTGCGGATGCTCTGCAGCATCGACTCGAAGAGCTCGAACGACTCGCGCTTGTACTCCTGCTTCGGGTTCTTCTGCGCGTAGCCGCGCAGGTGGATGCCCTGGCGCAGGTGGTCGAGCGCCGACAGGTGCTCGCGCCAGCGCTGGTCGATCGACTGCAGCATGATCGAACGCTCGAAGCCGGCGAAACCCTCGCGGCCGACCATCCCGACCTTGTCGCCGTAGTGCGCGTCGGCCGCCTTCAGCACCGCGCCCAGCATCTCCTCGTCGCTCGCCTCGCCCTTGACCATCTCGTCGAGCGGCACCATCAGGCCCCAGTCGTCCTCGAGCTCCTTCTGCAGGCCCGGCACGTCCCACTGCTCCTCGACGCTCTCCTCGGGCACGCGCGCGCGGAACAGCTCGGTGAACACGCCCTGGCGAAGGCCCGCGATCAGCGCCTCGGTGTCGGCGCTCTCGAGCAGCTCGTTGCGCTGCTGGTAGACCACCTTGCGCTGGTCGTTGGCGACGTCGTCGTACTCGAGCAGCTGCTTGCGGATGTCGAAGTTGCGCGCCTCGACCTTGCGCTGCGCGCTCTCGATCGAGCGCGTGACCATGCCCGCCTCGATCGCCTCGCCCTCGGGCAGCTTCAGGCGGTCCATGATCGACTTGAGCCGGTCGCCCGCGAAGATCTTGAGCAGCGGATCGTCCATCGACAGGTAGAAGCGCGACGAGCCCGGATCGCCCTGCCGGCCAGAGCGGCCGCGCAGCTGGTTGTCGATGCGGCGCGACTCGTGGCGCTCGGTGCCGATGATGTGCAGGCCGCCGGCGGCCACGACCTGGTCGTGCAGCGCCTGCCACCCCGAGCGCAGCCCGTCGGCCTGCGTCGTCCTGGCGGCCTCGTCGAGGTCCTCGCGCGCCGTCAGCTGGTCGATCTGCTTGGCCGCGTTGCCGCCGAGCACGATGTCGGTGCCGCGGCCGGCCATGTTGGTCGCGATCGTGATCGCCTTCGGGCGGCCCGCCTCGGCGACGATCTGCGCCTCCTGCGCGTGCTGCTTGGCGTTCAGCACGCTGTGCGTCAGCCCGACCTGCTTGAGCATCCCCGACAGCAGCTCGGAGTTCTCGATCGAGGTCGTGCCGACCAGCACCGGCTGCCCGCGCTCGTGGCAGTCGCGGATGTCGGCGAGGATCGCGTCGTACTTCTCCTTCGCCGTGCGGAACACCTGGTCCTGGCGGTCCTGCCGGACCATCGGCCGGTGCGTCGGGATGATCACGGTCTCGAGGCCGTAGATCTCCTGGAACTCGTAGGCCTCGGTGTCGGCCGTGCCGGTCATGCCGGACAGCTTGCCGTACATGCGGAAGTAGTTCTGGAAGGTGATCGAGGCGAGCGTCTGGTTCTCGCTCTGGATCTGCACGCCCTCCTTCGCCTCGACCGCCTGGTGCAGGCCGTCGGACCAGCGGCGCCCGACCATCAGCCGGCCGGTGAACTCGTCGACGATGATCACCTCGCCGTTCTGCACGACGTACTGCTGGTCGCGGAAGAACAGCGTGTGCGCGCGCAGCGCCACCGTCAGGTGGTGCATCGACAGGATGTTGGCCGCGTCGTAGAGGCTCGCGCCCTCGGGCAGGATGCCGAGCCGCGTGAGGATCTGCTCGGCCTTCTCGTGGCCGGCCTCGGACAGGTGCACCTGGTGCGACTTGCGGTCGACCCAGTAGTCGCCGGGCGGATCGGGCTCGTTGGTCTTCGGCTCGCTCTCCATCGGGGCGAGCAGCGGCGGGACCTGGTTCATCCGCACGTACAGCTCGGTGTGGTCCTCGGCCTGGCCCGAGATGATCAGCGGCGTGCGGGCCTCGTCGATCAGGATCGAGTCCACCTCGTCGACGATCGCGTACGACAGGCCGCGCTGCACGCGGTCCTTGACGTCGTACACCATGTTGTCGCGCAGGTAGTCGAAGCCGTATTCGTTGTTCGTGCCGTAGGTGATGTCGGCCGCGTACGCCTGTTGCTTCTGCCCATGAGGCATCTGCGACATGTTCACGCCGACGGTGAGGCCGAGGAAGTTGTAGAGCTTCCCCATCCACTCGGCGTCGCGCTGCGCGAGATAGTCGTTGACCGTGACGACGTGCACGCCCTTGCCCGCGAGCGCGTTCAGGTACGCGGGCAGCGTCGCCATCAGCGTCTTGCCCTCGCCGGTGCGCATCTCGGCGATCTTGCCGTCGTTGAGCGCCATGCCGCCGATCAGCTGCACGTCGAAGTGCCGCATGCCGAGCACGCGCTTGGCGGCCTCGCGGCAGGTGGCGAACGCCTCGGGCAGCACCGCGTCGAGCGACTCGCCGTTGGCGACGCGCGCCTTGAGTTCGGCGGTGCGGCCGGTGAGCTGCTCGTCGGTCAGCGCCGACACCGCGGGCTCGAGGGCGTTGATCCGCTCGACGACCTTGCGGTAGTCCTTCAGCAGGCGCTCGTTGCGGCTGCCGAAGATTCGGGTCAGCAGTTTCTGGATCATGGGGACGCTGCGTCCGCGCCCGGTGGAGGGCCGGCCGGCCGGTGGCCGCACCTCCCGTGCCCGGGCGTCGACATGGACTCGTGGGCAATCGTCGAGTCTAGCACGCGGCCCCTGGCGCCTCCGGGGGCCGCGGCCCCGCCCGGCACGGCCGCGGGCACGACCGTCGGCGCGGCGCACGGACCGCGATCGGCTACAGTGGACGCGAGACGCCCGCCCCGATGAAACCACCGTCCCGCCGCTCCCGCCACGCCGTCGACTGGCTGCAGGCCGAGCCCGGCTTCGCCCGCCTCGGCGAGCAGGCCGCGCGGCTCGCCGCGATCGAGGCCGACCTGCGCGAGTGCGTGCCCGGCCTGGTGCTGACCGCGGTCGCGCTCGAGCGCGACGTGCTGGTCGTCGGCGCCGCGCACGCGGCGGTGGCGGCCAAGATCCGGCAGATGGGACCGACGGTCGTCGCCGCGCTCGGCCGGCGGGGCTGGAAGGTCGCCTCGATCCGCTTCAAGCCCTCGTTCCGTCCGGTCGCCGCGCCGGCGCCGCGCATCGTCAAGGGCACGCCGACGCCGGACGCGGCCGCCGGCTTCGCCGCGCTGTCGGAGCGCGTCGACGACCCTCGGCTGAAGGCCGCGCTGCGCCGCTTCGCGGCCCGGCACGGCGCCGGCGGCTCGCGCTGAGGTGAGCGCCCGCTCCTAGCGAGAACCGCCGCCGGACGCGGCGAGGCGCTTTCGCATCGCGCAGGCTTCGACGAACCCGCGCAAGGTGTCGAGCGGCACCGGAGCGCCCCAGCGCGCGGTGCCGGGCGGCAGCCCGCCGTGCGCGGCGAGGTCGGCGTCGTCGAGCGCTGTGGCGACGACGACCGCGACCGAGCGGAACTCGGGCACCGCGCGCAGCCGGCGCAGGAACTCGAAGCCGTCCATCGGCGTCGCGCGCAGGTCGGTCAGCAGCACGTCGGGCCGGTGGCGCTCGATCGCGACCAGCGCGTCGAACGCGTCGTTCGCCCACAGCAGGCGCACCGGCTCGCTCCAGCCGGCGACCGCGGCCTCGAGCCGGCGGCGCGCCGCCGCGTCGGGCTCGACCGCGAGCAGGGCGACGCCGCCCGCGTCGACGCGCCGCGCCGCCTCGCCGGCGGCCCGCGCCTCGCGCAGCGCGTCGATCGCGGCGCGCGCGATCCGGCGGTGGCCGCCGCGCGTCTTCCAGGCGTGCAGCTCGCCGCGCTCGACCATCGTCTGCACGGTGGTGTTGGAGACGCCGAGCAGGCGCGCGGCCTCGGAGGTGGTGCAGACGCCGACCGCGGCCGACGGGTCGGGCGGCGCGTCGCCCGGCGCGGGGCCGCTCATCGCGGCGCGGCGCGCGCCGGACCGCTCACGCGATCCGCTCCAGCAGCAGCACGCCGAAGAACACCAGACCGACGACGACGCCGACGCGCACCAGCTTGAGCGACCAGCCGAGCCACTTGCGCTCGCCGGTCACGATCCAGAGCGCGGCGGACACCGCGACGCCCAGGCCGAGCAGGATCGCGACGGTCCTCAGCAGCAGCACGGGGCGTCGCTCAGGCCGGGACCCAGTCGCGCGCGAACATCCGCGGCGCCTCGCGGCGCTGCGAGAAGGTCGCGAGCTCCCACGCCTCGGCGTCGGCGAGCAGCGCGCGCAGCAGCGCGTTGTTCATCGCGTGGCCGGACTTGTGCGCCGAGTAGGCGGCGAGCAGCGGGTGCCCGACCAGGTACAGGTCGCCGATGGCGTCGAGGATCTTGTGCTTGACGAACTCGTCGTGCGAACGCAGCCCGTCGGCGTTGAGCACGCGGTACTCGTCCATCACGATCGCGTTGCCGAGGCTGCCCCCCTGCGCGAGGCCGTGGGCGCGCAGCGCCTCGACGTCCTGCATGAAGCCGAAGGTGCGGGCGCGCGAGATCTCGGCGACGTAGGAGTCGCTCGCGAAGTCGACCTCGACCTCCTGCGCGGTCGCGTCGATCGCGGGGTGGCCGAAGTCGATCGAGAAGCGCAGCTTGAAGCCGAAGTGCGGCTCGAGCCGCGCCCACTTGTCGCCGTCGCGGACCTCGACCGGCCGCTTGACCCGGATGAAGCGCTTCGGCGCCGCCTGCTCGACGACGCCGACCGACTGCAGCAGGAACACGAACGAGCCCGCCGAGCCGTCGAGGATCGGGATCTCGGCGGCGGTCACGTCGACGTAGAGGTTGTCGATGCCCAGCCCGGCGAGCGCCGACATCAGGTGCTCGATGGTGGCCACCTTGACCGACGGATCGGTCTCGGCGGTCAGCGTCGAGGCCATCCGCGTGTCGTTGACCCGCTGCGCGTCGGCGCGGATCTCGACCGGCTCGGGCAGGTCGGTGCGGCGGAACACGATCCCGGTGTCGGGCGCAGCGGGGCGCAGCACCAGCTCGACGCCCTGCCCGGAGTGCAGGCCGACGCCCGTGGTGCGCACCAGCGCCTTGACCGTCCGTTGCCTCAGCAAGGGGGCTCCCGTTGCGCCGCTCGCGCGATCAGAGCTGCTTGAGCATCGTGGCCGCGTCGCTGACCTCGAACTTGCCCGGCTGCTCGCGGTTCAGCTGCTTCACGACGCCGTCCTCGACCAGCATCGAGTAGCGGTCCGAGCGCACGCCCATGCCGCGCGCGGTCAGGTCGAGCACCAGGCCGGTCTTCTGGGTGAACTCGGCGCTGCCGTCGCCCATCATCCGGACCTTGCCGCCGGACTTCTGGTCGCGGCCCCACGCGCCCATCACGAACGCGTCGTTGACCGACACGCACCAGATCTCATCGACGCCCTTCGCCTTCAGCGCGTCGTAGTGCTGCACGTAGCTCGGCACGTGCTTGGCCGAGCAGGTCGGGGTGAACGCGCCGGGCAGGCCGAAGATCGCGATCTTCTTGCCCTTCACCAGGTCGGCCACCTTGAAGGCGTTGGGGCCGATGCTGCAGCCGTTGCCCTCGACCTCGACGAACTCGGTCAACGTGGCCTCGGGCAGTCGGTCTCCGATCTTGATGGTCATGCGAGCGGCTCCTGTGGTTGTTCGACGATGGATGGCGCCCGGCTCGGCGGTCGAGCCGGGACACCCGCCGATTGTAGCCCGCCGCGACGGGCGGGCCCGGGGCGTGCCCAGGACCCGCTCGTCGCGTCGCGCAATGCCCCTCCCGTCGCCGGGGGCGAAGCGTGTCGCGAGGCGGACCGGACCGCGGGAGGCCCCCCGCGGTCCGGCCGGTCGTCGCGTCGTCGTCGGCCCGTCAGTCCGCCTGCTTGCGCAGGAACGCCGGGATGTCGAGACGGTCGACGCCCTTCTCCTCGAGCGCCGCGACCTGCGCCGACGCGCTGCCGCGCGCGTTGCGCCAGACCGCCGGGGTCTCGAGCTGGCCGTAGCCCGCCGGCTCGGGGTGGCGCTGCACGTCGTGCGTGCCGGTCGCGCGGAACGGCTGCTGCACCAGCTGCGGCTTGCGGGCGGTCTTGCCGATGCCGGTGGCCACGACGGTCACGCGCAGCGCGTCGCCCATGCCTTCCTCGTAGACCGTGCCGTGGATGATCGTCGCGTCCTCGGCGCAGAACTGCTTGATCGTGTTGATCACCTCGTTGGTCTCGCGCAGCTTGAGCGAGCGGCTCGCGGTGATGTTGACGATCACGCCGCGGGCGCCCTGCAGGTCGACGCCGTCGAGCAGCGGCGAGGCGACGGCCTGCTCGGCGGCGAGGCGCGCGCGGTCGAGGCCCGAGGCCTCGCCGATGCCCATCATCGCCTTGCCCTGCTCGCCCATGATCGTCTGCACGTCGGCGAAGTCGACGTTGACCAGGCCCGGCACGTTGATGATCTCGGCGATGCCGGCGACCGCGTTGTGCAGCACGTCGTCGGCGCGGCGGAACGCGTCCTCGAGGCTCGCGTCCTCGTCCATCACGTCGAACAGCTTCTGGTTCAGCACGACGATCAGCGAGTCGACGTGCTCGACCAGCGACTCGATGCCGTCGTCGGCGACGCGCATCTTGCGGGCGCCCTCGAAGTCGAACGGCTTGGTGACGACGCCGACCGTCAGGATGCCCATCTCCTTGGCGACGGCCGCGACGACCGGCGACGCGCCGGTGCCGGTGCCCTTGCCCATGCCCGCGGTGATGAACACCATGTTGGCGCCGGCGAGCGCCGCCTTGACCTGCTCGCGCTCGGCCTCGCAGGCCGCGCGGCCGGCCGACGGGTTCGCGCCCGCGCCGAGGCCCTGGTCGCCGAGCTGGATGATGCTCGGTGCGAGCGAGCGCTTGAGCGCCTGGCGGTCGGTGTTGACGGTGATGAACTCCACCCCCTGCACGCCGCGGTTGATCATGTGGTTGACGGCGTTGCCGCCGGCGCCGCCGACGCCGACGACCTTGATGACGGCACCGTCTGCTTCGGACTCGATCATTTCGAACTTGGACATCTGATGGGCCTCCAACGAGTTGTGTTGCTTGTGCTGACTGATTGACGACTGACGACTGACGGACAAAAGAACGAGGGACGACGACGCGCGGCGCCCCGGGGCTCAGAAGTTCCCCAGGAACCACTCCTTCATGCGGCGCAGGGTCTCCTTGAACGAGCCCGACTGCTCCGCGACCTTGCGGCCGCGCAGGCGCTGCATCCGGGCCTCCTCGAGGAGCCCGAGCGCCGTCGCGAACCGGGGCGTCCTGACCACGTCGGCCAGCCCGCCCGCATACTCCGGCACGCCGATGCGCACCGGCTTGAGGAAGATGTCCTCGCCAAGCTCGGCCATGCCGGGCAGCATGCTGGTGCCCCCGGTGATGACCACGCCCGAGGACAGCAGCTCCTCGTAGCCCGACTCGCGGATCACCTGCTGGACCAGCGAGAACAGTTCCTCCACGCGCGGCTCGATCACCGCGGCGAGCGCCTGGCGCGACAGCGAGCGCGGCCCGCGGTCGCCGATGCCGGGCACCTCGATCTTGTCGGCCGGATTGGCCAGCACCTGCTTGGCGATGCCGTGGCGCAGCTTGATCTCCTCGGCGTCGGGCGTGGGCGTGCGCAGCGCCATCGCGACGTCGTTGGTGATCTGGTCGCCGGCGATCGGGATCACCGCGGTGTGGCGGATGCTGCCGCCGGTGAAGATCGCGATGTCGGTGGTGCCGCCGCCGATGTCCACCAGCGCGACGCCCAGTTCCTTCTCGTCCTGGGTGAGCACGGCGGTGCTCGAGGCGAGCGGCTGCAGGATCAGGTCCTGCACCTCCAGCCCGCAGCGGCGCACGCACTTGATGATGTTCTGCGCGGCCGACACCGCGCCGGTGACGATGTGCACCTTGACGTCGAGGCGCACGCCGCTCATGCCGATCGGCTCGCGGATGTCCTCCTGGCCGTCGATGATGAACTCCTGCGGCAGCACGTGCAGGATCTGCTGGTCGGTCGGGATGTTGACCGCCTTGGCGGTCTCGATGACGCGCGCGACGTCGGCGTCGGTGACTTCCTTGTCCTTGATCGCGACCATGCCGATCGAGTTGAACGAGCGGATGTGGCTGCCGGCGATCCCGGTGTAGACCGTGCGGATCTTGCAGTCGGCCATCAGTTCGGCCTCCTCCAGCGCCTGCTGGATCGAGGCGACCGTGGTCTCGATGTTCACGACCACGCCCTTCTTCAGGCCCTTGGACTCGTGCTGTCCCAGCCCGACGATCTCGTAGCGTCCGTCCTGCTGCATCTCGGCGACGACGGCCACCACCTTCGAGGTGCCGATGTCGAGGCCGACGATGAGGTCCTTGCTGTCTCTGGTCATTGCGAACGCTTGGAGGTGGTCGATGCGCCCTGCGCGGGGGCGGGCCTGCTCGGGGACGCGGTCCGGGCGGCGGCCGCGCGCGCGCCGCCCCGCTCGGACGACGTGGTGTCGATCGCGCCGGGGGCGCGGATCGCGAAGCCGTTCGGGTAGCGCAGGTCGACCGCCGCGATCTCGCGGTTCAGGCGGGCGTGCACCGTGGGGGCGAGCGCGACCCAGCGCGCGATCCGCTCGGCGATCGGCAGCCCCTGCTCGCGTCCGAGCAGCAGCACGGTGCCGTTGTCGAGCCGCGCCGACCACGCATAGCGCGGCGACAGCGTGAGCGCCTCGGGCGCGATCGCGAGCGGGGCGAGCTGCTCGCGCAGCTCGTGCCAGCGGCGCGTGACCTCGGCCTCGCTGCCCGGGGGGCCTGCGAACTCGAGCAGCGCGCCCTCTGCCTCGGCCTCGGCGACGTTCGCCGCGAAGAGCTCGCCCTGCCGGTTGACGAGCCGGCCGTCCTGCCAGACCGCGAGCGGCTGGTGCTCCTCGATGCCGACCCGCAGCGTGTTCGGCCAGATGCGACGCACCTGCGCGCGGCGCACCCAGGGCACCTGCTCGAACGACTCGCGCACCGCGGCGAGGTCGACGGTGAAGAAGTTGCCCTCGAGCCGCGCGGCGCCGGCCGAGCGCAGCAGCGCGCGGTTCACGTGCTGCAGCGGCTGCTCGAGCGAGGCAGGCTCCACGACGACCGCCTGCAGCGCGAACGCGGGCCGCTGGATCAGCCACGCGGCGACGCCGACGAAGAGCGCCGCGCCCGCCGCGGCCATCAGGCCGTTGGCGGCGGCGTTCAGCAGCCGGACGTCGTGCCAGGGGTTCACTTCGCGGCGCCCCCCGCCTTGAGCCGTGCGGTCTCGAGGATCCGCACGCACAGGTCCTCGTAGGAGATGCCCTCGGCCTTCGCCGCCATCGGCACCAGCGAGTGCCCGGTCATGCCGGGCGAGGTGTTGATCTCGAGGAGGAACGGCTCCGAGTCCGCGCGGCGCAGCATCACGTCGGCGCGCGCCCAGCCCTCGCAGCCGAGTGCGTGGAACGACTCGAGCGCGATCTCGCGGATCCGCGCCGACAGCGCGTCGGGCAGCTCGGCCGGGCAGACGTAGCGGGTGTCGTCGCGGAAGTACTTGTTCTGGTAGTCGTAGTTGCCGGCCGGCGCGACGATCTCGATGACCGGCAGCGCGCGCGCCGCGGCGCCGCTGCCGAGGATCGCGATCGTCAGCTCGCGCCCGTCGACGAACTGCTCGCACAGCACGTCGTCGTCGTGGCGGCGCGCGATCCCGTAGGCGGCATCGCACTGGTCCTCGGAGACCACCTTGGTGAAGCCGATCGTCGAGCCCTCGCGCGAGGGCTTGACCGCGAGCGGCAGGCCGAAGCGCTTCGCCGCCGCGCGCACGTCCTCGCCCGAGCGCGCGAGCGCGAAGCCCGGCGTCGGCAGCCCGTGCGTGGTCCAGATGCGCTTGGTGTAGACCTTGTCCATCGCGATCGCCGAGGCCATCACGCCGGAGCCGGTGTACGGCAGGCCGAGCAGCTCGAGCGCGCCCTGCACCGTGCCGTCCTCGCCGAAGCGGCCGTGCAGCGCGATGAAGACCCGCGCGAAGCCCTCGCGCACGAGGTCGTCCATCGGCCGCTCGGCCGGGTCGAAGCCGTGGGCGTCGACGCCCTTCGACTTCAGCGCGGCGAGCACGCCCGAGCCGGACATCAGCGACACCTCGCGCTCCGCCGAGCGCCCGCCGTACAGCACCGCGACCTTGCCGAAGTCAGGGCTGGCCATTCGCGATCTCCTGGGTGCGTGCCGGGACGCCGCCGATCGAGCCGGCGCCCATCGTGATCACGACGTCGCCGTCGCGGACGGTGTCGAGGATCGTCTCGGGCATCGTGCCCACGTCCTCGACGAACACCGGCTCGACCTTGCCGGCGACGCGCACCGCGCGTGCGAGCGTGCGGCCGTCGGCGGCGACGATCGGGCCTTCGCCGGCCGCGTAGACCTCGGCGAGCAGCAGCGCGTCGACCGAGTTCAGCACCTTGACGAAGTCCTCGAACAGGTCGCGCGTGCGGGTGTAGCGGTGCGGCTGGAACGCGAGCACCAGACGCCGCCCCGGGAACGCGCCGCGCGCCGCGGCGATCGTCGCGGCCATCTCGGCCGGGTGGTGGCCGTAGTCGTCGACCAGCGTGAAGCGCCCTCCGCCCTGCGCGGCGGGCACCGGCATCTCGCCCCAGCGCTGGAAGCGGCGACCGACGCCGCGGAACTCGGCGAGCGCGCGCACGATGGCCTCGTCGGACACGCCGAGCTCGTCGGCGACCGCGATCGCGGCGAGCGCGTTCTGCACGTTGTGCAGGCCCGGCAGGTTGACCGTGACCTCGAGCGGCGCGCGCGTCGTGCCGTTGACCCGGTGCAGCACGAAGCGCATCCGCCCGTCCTCGGCGACCGCATCGACCGCACGGAACTGCGCCTCGGGCGCGAAGCCGTAGGTGATCGTCGGCTTGGAGACGAAGGGCATGATCTCGCGCACGTGCTTGTCGTCGACGCACAGCACCGCCGCCCCGTAGAACGGCAGCCGCGAGGTGAACTCGACGAACGCGTGGCGCAGCCGCGCGAAGTCGTGCCCGTAGGTCTCCATGTGGTCGGCGTCGATGTTCGTGATCACCGCGATCATCGGCGTGAGGTTCAGGAACGAGCCGTCCGACTCGTCGGCCTCGACGACGATGTAGTCGCCGGTGCCGAGCTTCGCGTTCGCGCCGGCGCTGTTGAGCCGGCCGCCGATCACGAAGGTCGGGTCCAGGCCGCCGGCCGCGAGGATCGACGCGACGAGGCTGGTCGTCGTGGTCTTGCCGTGCGTGCCGGCGATCGCGACACCCTGCTTGAGCTTCATCAGCTCGGCGAGCATCAGCGCGCGCGGCACCACCGGCATGCGCCTCGCGCGCGCCGCGGTGACCTCGGGGTTGTCGCCGCGCACGGCGGTCGAGGTGACGATGCAGTCTGCGCCGGCGATGTTCGTCGCGTCGTGGCCGCGGACCACGGTCGCGCCGAGCTCGACCAGCCGGCGGGTCGCCGCGTTGTCGGCGGTGTCCGAGCCGCTGACGCGGTAGCCGAGGTTCAGCAGCACCTCGGCGATCCCGCTCATGCCGGAGCCGCCGATGCCGACGAAGTGGACGTGCTTGACCTTGTGCTTCATGCCGTCCCTTTGCGCGCGATCGCCTCGCAGGCGTCGGCGACCTGCGCGGCGGCGTCGGGCTTCGCGAGCGCGCGGGCGCGCTCGGCCATGGCGAGCAGGGCGGTGCGGTCGAGGCCGTCGAGCCGCGCGGCGAGGCCCTCGGGCGTCAGCTCGGCCTGCGGCACGAGGAGCGCGGCCCCGCGCTCCGACAGGAAGCGCGCGTTGGTGGTCTGGTGATCGTCGACCGCGTGCGGGAACGGCACCATCAGGCTCGCGACCCCGGCGGCCGCGACCTCGGACACCGTCATCGCGCCGGCGCGGCACACCACCAGGTCGGCGTCGGCATAGGCCGCCGCCATGTCGTCGATGAACTCCACCGCGTCCGCCTCGACGCCGGCATCGCGATAGGCGGCCTGGAGCGCGGCGAGGTGCTTGCGGCCGCTCTGGTGGACGACCCGCGGCCGGCGCGCGGCGGGCAGCGCCGCGAGCGCCTTCGGCACCACGTCGTTGAGCGCCTGCGCGCCGAGGCTGCCGCCGACGACCAGCAGCCGCAGCGGCCCGCTGCGGCCGGCGTAGCGCGACGCCGGCGGCGGCAGCGCGGCGACGTCGCCGCGCACCGGGTTGCCGCTCCACGCGGCGCCGGGGATCGCGTCCGGGAAGGCCACCAGCACGCGGTCGGCGACCCTGGCGAGCACCCGGTTGGTGAGCCCGGCGACCGAGTTCTGCTCGTGCACCACCAGCGGCGTGCGCGTCAGCGCGGCCATCATGCCGGCCGGGAACGCGACGTAGCCGCCCATGCCGAGCACGACCGCGGGCTTGACCTCGCGCAGCACCGCGAGGCTCTGGCGGAAAGCGCGCAGCAGGTTCAGCGGCAGCATCGCCTTCGTGGCGAGGCCCTTGCCGCGCAGGCCGCCGAAGCGCACCCACTTCATCGGGATGCCGTGGCGGGGCACCAGCGTGGCCTCCATGCCGCCGGGGTTGCCCACCCAGACGACGTTCCAGGCGCGCTGGCGCATCACGTCGGCGACGGCGAGCCCGGGGAACACGTGGCCGCCGGTGCCGCCCGCCATGACCAGGAGCGTGCGGCTCATGCCACTCCCCTCATCATCTTGCGGCTCTCCCAGTCGATCCGCAGCACGATCGCGAGGGACACGCAATTGACCAGGATCGCCGAGCCGCCGTAGCTCATCAGCGGCAGCGTCAGGCCCTTGGTCGGCAGCAGGCCGAGGTTCACCCCCATGTTGATGAACGCCTGCACGCCGATCCACAGCCCGACGCCCTGCGCGACCAGCCCGGCGAAGAACCGGTCGAGCGCGATCGCCTGCCGGCCGATCTCGAAGCAGCGCCGCACGATCCAGAAGAACAGCACGATCACCGCGAGCACGCCGACGAAGCCGAGCTCCTCGCCGATCACCGCGAGCAGGAAGTCGGTGTGCGCCTCGGGCAGGTAGTGCCACTTCTCGACGCTGCCGCCCAGCCCGACGCCGAACCACTCGCCGCGGCCGAAGGCGATCAGCGAGTGCGACAGCTGGTAGCCCTTGCCGAGCGCGTTCTTCTCGTCGAACGGGTCGAGGTACGCGAAGATCCGCTCGCGCCGCCACGGCGACGCCCAGATGATCGACACGAACAGCACCGCCATCGTCGCCGACAGCCCGGCGAACAGCCTGACGCTGACGCCGCCGAGGAACAGCAGCCCCATCGCGATCGCGGCGATCACCATGAAGGCGCCCAGGTCGGGCTCGAGCAGCAGCAGCGCACCCACCAGCGCGACCGCGAAGGCCATCGGCACGAAGCCCTTGCGGACCTCGTGCATCCAGTCCTGCTTGCGTACCGCGTAGTCGGCGGCGTACAGGATCACGAAGAGCTTCATCAGCTCGGACGGCTGCAGGTTGACCGGGCCGAGCGGGATCCAGCGGCGCGCACCCAGCACGACCTTGCCGATGCCGGGGATCAGCACGAGGATCAGCAGCACGAGGCCGAAGACGAACAGCCAGGGCGCGGCCTTCTGCCAGCGCTGCACGGGGATCGCGAACGCGAAGAGCGCGAAGCCGAAGCCGACGGTGAGCGCGAACGCGTGGCGCGTCAGGTGGTGCGTGGTACGCAGCGACGAGAAGCGCGCCGAGTCGGGCAGCGCGATCGAAGCCGAGTAGACCATCACCATGCCGAACAGCAGCAGCACCACCGCGGCCCAGAGCAGGCCGAGGTCGAACTCCCGCACCGCGCCGGTCGGACCGGCGCGGCCGCCGAGCGCGGCGCGGGGACGGGGCAGGCGAAGGCTCAGCACGGCTGCCCGTCCTCCTCGGCGACGCGGCGGACCGCGTCGACGAACACCTGCGCGCGATGCCCGTAGTTGCGGAACATGTCGAAGCTCGCGCAGGCCGGCGAGAGCAGCACCGCCTGGCCGGGCTTCACGATCCGGGACGCCTCGGCGACCGCTTCCTCGAGGCTCGTGCAGTCGACGAGCGGCACGCCGCTCTCCTCGAGCGCCGCGCGGATCGCCGCCGCGTCGCGCCCGATCAGCAGCACCGCGGCCGCGTGCGCGGCGACCGGCAGCGCGAGCGGCGAGAAGTCCTGGCCCTTGCCTTCGCCGCCGGCGATCAGCACCGCGGGCTTGCCCAGGCCGGTCAGCGCGGCGACGGTCGCGCCGACGTTCGTGCCCTTGCTGTCGTCGTACCACTCGACGTCGCGGATCAGCGCGACCAGCTCGCAGCGGTGCGGCTCGCCCTGGAACGCGCGCAGCCCGTGCAGCATCGCGGCCATCGGCACGCCGACGGCGCGCGCGAGCGCGAGCGCGGCGAGCGCGTTGGCCTGGTTGTGCGCACCGCGGATCCGCAGCGCGTCGGCGGGCATCAGGCGCTTGACGCGGAACGGGGCGGCCGCGTCGCGGCGGCGCCGGCCCGACGGCATCGCGTCCTCGTCCGGCACCGCCTCGGCGAGCCAGGCGAGGCCGCCGTCGCGGACGATGCCGAAGCCGGGCGCGGCCGTCGGCGCGTCGAGGCCGAAGGACACGACGACGCGTGCCGCCTCGGCGGCCGCCTTCGCCTGGGCCTCGGCCTTGGCCGCGCGGGCGGCGGCGCGGCGCGCGGCGAGCCGCTCGGCCTTCGAGGCGCCCTCGGGCAGGCCGTCGTCCGGCGCGGCCGCATCGGCGACATCCGCGCCGTCGGCCGGCAGCGTCGCGCCCGGCCGCGTCAGCGGATCGTCGCGGTTGACGACGCAGACCGCGCCCGGCGCGTAGATCCGCTGCTTGGCCGCGAGGTAGTCGGCCATCGTGCCGTGCCAGTCGAGGTGGTCCTGGGTCAGGTTCAGCACGGTCGCGCAGTCGGGCGCGAAGCTCTCGGCGAGCCAGAGCTGGTAGCTCGCGGCCTCGACGACCCAGACCTGCGGCAGGTCGTCGTGCTCGACGGCCTCGCGCAGCGCCTCGAGCGCGGCCGGGCTGATGTTGCCGCAGACCGCGACGCGCAGGCCCGCCTGGCGGCACAGGTGGCCGACCAGCCGCGTCGTCGTCGTCTTGCCGTTGGTGCCGGTGATCGCGACCACCTTCGTGTCGCGGCCCTCGGCGCGCAGCACCGCGATCTCGCGCGCGAAGAACTCGAGCTCGCCCCAGACCGGCAGGCCGGCCTCGAGCGCGGCCGCGTGCAGCGGCGCGGCTGCGCCGACGATCGGCGACAGGCCCTGGCTCCAGCCGACCAGGTCGACGCCGTCGAGCAGCGCGGGCGCGAGGGCGCCGCCGACGAAGCGCGCGTCCGGGCAGGCGGTGCGCAGCGCCTCGAGCTGCGGGGGCGCCTCGCGGCTGTCGGCGACGAAGACCGACGCGCCCCGGGCCGCGGCCCAGCGCGCGATCGCGAGGCCCGACTCGCCGAGCCCGGCGACCAGCACGCGCCGGCCGGCGAGCGTCGCGCGCTCACGCGCGAGCGCGAGCGCCTCGGCGCGCGCGCGCTCGAGCCCGGCCTGCCGCTCGGCCTCGCGCGCGGCGCGCTCGGCGGACCCGGCCTCGGCCTCGTCGGCGGCGTCCGCGGGCCGCGGGTCGACGGGGTCGAGTTCGTTCTCGTCCATCGCGCTCACCGCAGCTTCAGCGACGACAGGCCGAACAGCACCAGCATCATCGTCACGATCCAGAACCGGACGACGACCTGGGACTCCTTGACGCCGCCCACCTCGAAGTGGTGGTGCAGCGGCGCCATCCTGAAGATGCGCCGGCCGACGCCGTAGCGCTTCTTCGTGTACTTGAACCACGCGACCTGCATCATCACCGAGACGGTCTCGGCGACGAACACGCCGCCCATGATGAACAGCACGATTTCCTGCCGGACGATGACGGCGACCGTGCCGAGCGCGCCACCCAGCGCCAGCGCGCCGACGTCGCCCATGAAGACCTGCGCCGGGTAGGCGTTGAACCACAGGAAGGCGAGGCCCGCGCCGGCGATCGCGCCGCAGAACACCGTGAGCTCGCCCGCGCCAGGGATGTGCGGGATCAGCAGGTACTTCGAGAACACCGCGTTGCCGGTCACGTACGCGAAGATGCCGAGCGCCGAGCCGACCAGCACCGCGGGCAGGATCGCGAGGCCGTCGGCGCCGTCGGTCAGGTTGACCGCGTTGCTCGTGCCGACGATCACGAAGTAGGTCAGCAGGATGAAGCCGAACACGCCGAGCGGATACGACACCGTCTTGAAGAACGGCACGATCAGGTCGGCGCGCGGCGGCAGGCTCATCTCGAAGCCCTGCGAGAACCACTCGACGACCAGCTGGATCGCCTCCTGGTTCGACGAGGCCGGCACCGCGAACGCGAGGTAGACCGCGGCGATGCCGCCGATCAGCGACTGCCAGAAGAACTTGTCGCGTGCGGACATCCCCTTGGGGTTCTTGTGCACGACCTTCCGGTAGTCGTCGATCCAGCCGATCATCCCGAAGCCGAGCGTCACGATCAGCACCGCCCAGACGAAGCGGTTGCCGAGGTCGGCCCAGAGCAGCGTCGAGGTGCCGATGCCGATCAGGATCAGCGCGCCGCCCATCGTCGGCGTGCCCGACTTGGTCAGGTGCGTCTGCGGGCCGTCGGTGCGCACCGCCTGGCCGATCTTCAGCTGCGCGAGCTTGCGGATCAGCCAGGGGCCCGCGGCCAGCCCGATCAGCAGCGCGGTCAGCGTCGCGAACACCGCGCGCAGCGTGATGTAGTTGAAGACGGTGAAGAACCGGAAGTCCTTCGACAGCCACTGGGCGAGCTCGAGCAGCATCAGTGATGCCCTCCGTCGCCCGCGTCAGCGCCGGCGAGCGCCCGCACCACGCGCTCCATCCGCATCGAGCGCGAGCCCTTCACCAGCACCGTCGCCTGCGCCGACGCGAGCCTGGTCGCGCGCCAGCAGGCGTCCTCGATGGTCGCGAGGTGCTCGGCGCCATCGCCGAACGCGGCCGCCGTCGCGGCGCTCGCCGGGCCGAACGCGAGCAGCCGGTCGATGCCGCGCTGCTTCGCGTAGGCGCCGACCTCGGCGTGGTACGCCGGGCCCTCGTCGCCGACCTCGGCCATGTCGCCGAGCACCAGGATCCGCGGCGCGGCGTGCTGCGCCAGCACGTCGATCGCGGCCCGCACCGAGTCGGGGTTCGCGTTGTAGCTGTCGTCGATGACCGCGGCGCCGGTGGTCGCGGCCACGCGGCGCAGCCGGCCCGACGCGGGCCGGAAGACCGCGAGTCCCGCCGCGATCGTCGCCGCCGGCACGCCGATCGCGTGGCAGCAGGCGGCGGCCGCGAGCGCGTTGCGCACGTTGTGCGCGCCATCGATCGCGAGCGACACCGCGAGCGGCGCGCCCTCGATCGTCATCTCGAAGCCGTCGGGCCGCGACGCGGGCGCGGCGCGCACGGCGCACGCGGCGTCGGTGCCGAAGGTGAGCGTGCGCCGGCCGGCCGCGAGCGCGTGCCAGATCGGCGCGTGCACGTCGTCGCCCGGGTACACGGCGACGCCGTCGGCCGGCAGCGCCGCGATCGCCTCGCCGTTCTCGCGCGCGGTCGCCTCGACGCTGCCGAGGAACTCCTGGTGCTCGCGCTGCGCGTTGTTGACCAGCGCGACCCGCGCCTGCGCGATCCGCGCGAGCCAGGCGATCTCGCCGGGCCGGTTCATGCCGAGCTCGATCACCGCCGCGCGGTGCGAGGCGTCGAGCCGCAGCACGGTGAGCGGCACGCCGACGTCGTTGTTCAGGTTGCCCCGGGTCGCGAGCCGCGCGGCCTCGCCCACCCAGGCGCCGAGCACCGACGCGATCATCTCCTTGACCGTCGTCTTGCCGTTGCTGCCGGTGACCGCGATCACCGGCAGCTCGAAGCGGCGGCGCCAGCCGGCGGCGATCTCGCCCAGCCCGCGGCGCGTGTCGCCGACCCAGAGCACCGGCGCACGGCAGCCATGGGTCCAGCGGTCGATCATCAGCGCCGAAGCACCCGCGGCGAGCGCCCGGTCGATGAAGTCGTGCGCGTCGTGGCTGTCGCCGCGCAGCGCGACGAAGAGCTCGCCCGGCTTCACCGCGCGCGTGTCCGTCGACACGCCGGTGAGCACCAGCGGCGGCTCGCCCGGGTCGGCGGCGATCAGCCGGCCGCCCGAGAGCCACCCGAAGGCCTGGCGCAGCTCAAGCACCGGCGGCCTCCGTGCGGCGGCGGCACGCGAGCGCGCGCGCGGCGTGCTCGGCGTCGAGGAACGGATGGCGCGTGCCCGCGATCTCCTGGTAGGGCTCGTGGCCCTTGCCGGCGATCAGCACGACGTCGGCGTCGCCGGCGCGCGCGAGGGTCTCGGCGATCGCGCGGGCGCGGTCGGCGTCGCGCAGCGCGGGCGCCGCGTCGAGGCCGGCCTGGACCGCGTCGAGAATCGCCTCGGGCAGCTCGCCGCGCGGGTTGTCGCTGGTCAGCACGACGCGGTCGGCGAAGCGCTGCGCGACCGCGCCCATCAGCGGGCGCTTGCCCGGGTCGCGCTCGCCGCCGGCCCCGAACACGCACCACAGCAGGCCGCCCCGCGCGCGCGCCACCGGGCGCAGCGCGTCGAGCGCGTTGGCGAGCGCGTCGGGCGTGTGCGCGTAGTCGACGACCGCGAGCGGCGCGGGCGCGCCGCCCCCCGCGTCCGCCTCGACCGCCTGCAGCCGCCCCGGCACCGGCCGGAGCATCGCGAGCCGCGCGACGACCGCGTCGAACGGCAGCCCGAGCGCGAGCCAGCAGCCGGCGACCGCGAGCAGGTTCGAGACGTTGAAGCGGCCGAGCAGCGGCGACTCGAGCGTCGCGCGCCCCCAGTCGCCGTCGAGCCCGATCCGCATGCCGCGCGGGGCCGCGTCGATCGAGGTCGCGACCAGCCGCCGGTCGACCTCGCCCGCGGCGAGGTGGCAGGCGGGCGAGCCGCCGGCCTCGGCGGGCATCGCGCCCTGCGCCTCGATCCGGTAGCCGATCCGCTGCACGCCCGGCGCGAGCTGCGCGAGCATCGTCGGATGCCACGGGTCGTCGAGGTTGACGACGGCGGCGCGCAGCCCGGGCCACGCGAAGAGACGCGCCTTCGACTCGGCGTACGCCTGCATCGTGCCGTGGTAGTCGAGGTGGTCTCGCGTCAGGTTCGTGAACGCCGCGACCGCGATCCGCGTGCCGTCGAGCCGGTGCTGGTGCAGCCCGATCGACGAGGCCTCGATCGCGACCGCGCCGACGCCGTCGGCCGCGAAGCGCGCGAAGAGCGCCTGCAGCGACAGCGCGTCGGGCGTGGTGAGCCCGGTGTCCTCGAGCGCGACCGACGCCCCCTCGCCCGCGGGACCGTCGACGAGGCGGCCCGCGCCGAGCGTGCCGACCACCGCCGCGCGGCGGCCGCTCGCATGCAGCCCCTGCGCGACCCACTGGCTGCAGCTCGTCTTGCCGTTGGTGCCGGTCACCGCGACGACGTCCATCCGCGCGGTCGGCGCACCGTGGAACGCGTCGGCGATCGGACCGGCGAGCGCCTTCAGGCCGGCCACGCGTCGCAGCGGCACCGACGCGTCGGCGACCGCCGAGGAACCGGACTCGCCGTGCGAGTCCGCCTCGACGACCAGCGCGAGCGCGCCGCGCTCGAGCGCCTGTGCGACGTGCCGGCGGCCGTCGGCGCGCTCGCCCGGGTACGCGAAGAACGCGTCGCCGTGTCCGACGCGACGGCTGTCGGCGACCAGCGCGCCGCCCGCGGGCAGCGTGCCGCGCAGCCAGCGCGCGACGTCGGCGGCGGCGGCGATCGCGTCGGTCACAGGCTCTCCCGCACGGGCTCGGCCGGCACGATCACCGAGTTGAACGGCGCGTCGGGCGGCACGCGCATCGCGCGCAGCGACTCGCCGGTGATCCGCGCGAACAGCGGCGCGGCGACCTGGCCGCCGTAGTACTTGCCCGCCGACGGCTCGTCGATCATCACCGCGACGACGACGCGCGGCGCCGAGACCGGCGCGAGGCCGACGAAGGACGCGATGTACCTGTTCTGGTAGACGCCGTTCTCGTTCTTGTGCGCGGTGCCGGTCTTGCCGCCGACGCGGTAGCCGGGGATCTGCGCGAACGGCGCGGTGCCCTGGGGGCCGGCGGCCATCTCGAGCATCTTCCGGACCGACGTCGCGGTCTCGGGCCGGAACACCGGCACGCCGACCGCCGGCGAGTCCGAACGCAGCATCGTGAGCGGGATCAGCTCGCCGTCGCGGGCGAACACGGTGTAGGCGCGCGCCATCTGCAGCAGCGACACCGAGATGCCGTGGCCGTACGACATCGTCGCCTGCTCGATCGGCTTCCAGGTCTTGTGCGGACGCACGCGGCCGGCGACCGCGCCGGGAAAGCCGATGTGCGGCGGCTGCCCGAAACCGAGCGAGGTGAAGCCCTCCCACATCTTCTGCGGCGGCAGCTGCAGCGCCATCTTCACCGTGCCGACGTTCGACGACTTCTGCAGCACCTGCTCGACCGTCAGCGGCCCGTAGCGGTGCGCGTCGCCGATCGTCGCGGTGCCGATCGTCATCTTGCCCGGCGAGGTGTCGATGACCGACTGCGGCCGCACCTTGCCGGCCTCGAGCGCCATCGCGACCGAGAACGCCTTCATCGTCGAGCCCGGCTCGAAGGTGTCGGTGATCGCCCGGTTGCGCAGCTGCGCGCCGGTCAGCTGCTGGCGGTTGTTCGGGTTGTAGGTCGGCCAGTTGGCGAGCGCCAGCACCTCGCCTGTCTTCACGTCGACGACGACCGCCGCGCCCGCCTTCGCGCGGTGCTCGCGCACGGTGTCGCGCAGCGCGTTGAACGCGAGGAACTGGATCCGGGTGTCGATCGACAGCGCGAGGTCCTCGCCGGCCTGCGGCTCGGTGCCCGAGCCGACCTGCTCGATCACGCGGCCGAGGTTGTCCTTGATCACCCGCCGGCTGCCCGACTTGCCCGCGAGCCGCAGCTGCTGCGACAGCTCGAAGCCCTCCTGCCCGACGTCCTCGACGTTGGTGAAGCCGACGATGTGCGCGACCGTCTCGCCCTCGGGGTAATGGCGCTTGCGCTCGTCGCGCAGGTGGATCCCCGGGATCTTCAGCTCCGCCACCTTCTGCGCGACGTCCGCCTCGACCTGCCGGCGCAGGTAGACGTAGTTCTTCTCCTCGGCGAGCTTGCGCTCGAGCTCGCGCGGCTCCATGCCGAGCAGGCGCGCGAGCTGCGCGCGCTTCTCGGGCGAGGCGACGACGTCGTCCGGGTCCGCCCAGACCGCCTTGGCCGGCAGGCTCGACGCGAGCATCGTGCCGGTGCGGTCGACGATCTTGCCGCGGTTGGCCGGGATCTCGAGCGTGCGCTCGTAGCGCACCGCACCCTGCTTCTGCAGGTAGTCGTTCGACATCGCCTGGAGCCAGAACGCGCGCAGGCCGAGCGCGACGAACGCCACGGCGACCAGCCCGAGCATGAAGCGCGACCGCCAGGCCGGCAGCTTCGTGGTCAGCAGCGCGTTGCGCGTCAGCTTGACCGGACGCGCCATCAGCGGATCTCCCGCACTGCGGCGACCGGCGGCACGACCGGCGGGGGCGGCACCGAGGCCGCGTCGGCGGCGCCGCGGCCGGCCGGGGCGGCGACGTAGAGCGTGCGCTCGGGTGCGACCGGCAGCATCCGCAGGTCCTTGCGCGCGACCGCGTCGATGCGCGAGTGCTTGGCGAGCTGGGTCTGCTCGAGCTGCAGCTGGTTCCACTGGACATCGTGCTTGCGCGCCATCGACTGCGCCCGCTCGAGCTCGATGAACGCCTTGCGGGCGCGGTGCTGCGAGGTGACGAGCAGCAGCGCGCAGGTCATCAGCACCGCGATCAGCACCGCGTTGACCTTGGTCATGGGGGTCAGATCCTCTCCGAGACGCGCAGCACCGCCGAGCGCGCGCGCGGGTTCGCGGCGACCTCGGCGGCGTCGGGCAGCGTGCGCGACACCGCGCGCAAGCGCGGCGGCGTGTCGTGCACGGGGACGCCGGTCACCGGGTCGCGCCGGGCCAGGCGGCCCGATTCGCGGGCGACGAACTGCTTGACCATCCGATCTTCGAGTGAGTGGAAACTGAGGACGACGAGGCGGCCACCGACGTGCAGCCGGCCTACGACTCGATCGAGGACGAGCGCGAGCTCCTCAAGCTCTTGATTGACGAGAAGCCGTAGAGCCTGAAAGGTGCGTGTGGCCGGGTCCTTGCCCACCTCCGGCCTCTTCTGCCGGCTGCGGACGACGCCCGCCACGACAGCGGCAAGCTCCCCGGTGGTGCGGAACGCGTCGTCGCCGGCATCCCGGCAGCGAGCAGCAATCGCCTTTGCAATCGGAACAGCAAACCGTTCTTCCCCATAGTCCCTCAGCGCCTCCGCGATGTCGCGATCCGATGCCTGCAGCAGCCACTGACGGGCGGACAGCCCCCGCGTCGGGTCCATCCGCATGTCGAGCGGCCCGTCGGCGCGAAAGCTGAAGCCGCGCGCCGGGTCGTCGAGCTGCGGGGACGAGACGCCGAGATCGAGGAGCACGCCGTCGACGCCGTCGATGCCGTGCGCGTCCAGCACCGCACCGACGTCGGAGAACCGCGACTGCTCGATCGAGAACCGACCATCCCTCCACCCCCGTCCGACCGCGACCGCCTCCGGGTCCCGGTCGATCGCCAGCAATCGCCCTCCCGACCCCAGCCGGGCCAGGATCAGGGCGGAATGGCCGCCCCGGCCGAAGGTGCCGTCCACGTAGACGCCGTCGGGCCGGATCGCCAGCCCCTCGACGCACGCTTCGGGCATCACCGGCCGGTGGACCCCGGGCACCGCCGCGTCGACCAAGGCGCTTCGCCTCAGATCGACAGGCCGGACAGCGCGTCGGGGATGCCGCCTGCGATCGCCTCGTCTTCCTTCGCCGCCAGCCTGGAGGCGTCCCACACCTCGAAGTGGGTGCCCATGCCGAGCAGCACGACGTCCTTCTCGAGACCGGCGACCTGCCGCAGCTCGGGGGCGATCAGCACGCGCCCGGAACCGTCCAGCTCGACATCGATCGCGTTGCCGAGGAAGAACCGTTTCCAGGCGCTCGCGCCGATCGGCAGCGCCGAGATGCGTTCGCGGACCGTCTCCCAGACGGGACGGGGATAGAGGAGGAGGCAGCCGTCGGGGTGCCGGGTCAGCGTCAGCCGACCCTCGCATTGCAGCGTCAGGGCGTCGCGATGCCGCGCCGGAACCGACATGCGGCCCTTCGCGTCCAGCGCCAGCCCGGATCGCCCCTGGAACATTCCCCACCTTGTCCGATTCGCCCGAGGAAGAGTCGATCTGCGCCCAACTGGGGCCGATCTCCCACTCTCAACCACTTTTCTGCACCTTTTCCCACTGTACGGAAAAGTGGAACCCCGGTCAAGTTGACACCGCTTTTCTTCAATCGGTACAAGCACTTAGCCGCGCTTTTTCACAGCTGGATGCATATCCAGCATGGCGGCCGAAAGCGAACTGAATCAGTATCTTATTCGATACTGCTCAGATCGCGCATGAGGATGGAGCGGGTCTGTAGGCCGGATTCTGTGCGCCGGTTTCCCGGCGTGACGGTCATTCGTCTAGGCCCCCGGTCACCCGGGGGCTCGAGCCACCAACCCGCACGCACGGAGGGGCGTCCGTCGCGGCGCGAGCCGCATGCGTGCCTATTCGGCGTTGCTCCGGGTGGGGTTTGGCGTGCCGTCCCCGTCGCCGGGAACGCGGTGGGCTCTTACCCCACCGTTTCACCCTTGCCCGCAGCCGCTTTCGCGGCCACGTCGGCGGTCTGTTCTCTGTGCCACTGTCCGTCGCCTTGGGCGCGTCCCGGGGGACCCGCTTGCTGCGCCTGGCCGTTAGCCAGCACCCCGCCCTCCGGAGTCCGGACCTTCCTCCCGGGCATCGCTGCCCCGGCGACCGTCCGACCCGCTCCAGCGATGATTCTATCCGCTCGGAGACGGGCGGCGGCCGGCCGGCGGCGCGCCCTCGCCCGGTGCGGGCCCGCCCCCTACCCTCGGTCGCATCCCGCTCGCGGCCCGCGCCGCGCGCCCACCGGAGTCGTCGCATGACCCGATCCAGCCCCGTCCGCCTCCCCGTGCGCCGCCCGCTCGCGGCAGCCGCCGTCGCGCTGGCCCTCGCCGCGCCTGGCCTGGCCGCCGCCCAGGCCGCGACGATCGATCTCGGTGACCCGAGCGTGATGTCGCAGCGCGGCCAGCGTCTCGCGCTCGCGCTGCCCTACGGCTCGTCGCCCGGCGAGCGCGTGTCGGTCTCGCGATTCGAGGTGGTGTCGGTGAAGGCGCCCGACGGCTGGACGGCGCCCGATCCGGCCGGCTTCTCGTTCGCGAAGCCGCCTCGGCGCAACGTCGTCTACCTGCGCTCGCGCGAGACGGTCGACGCGCCGGAGCTGACGGTCACGGTGCGCGTCGCCGAGCAGCCCGACTCGCTGCAGACCTTCACGATCGGCGTGCCGCCGGCGCGGGCCACCGCGGTCGCGTCGGGCGCGCCGGCGATGACGCCGGTGTCGACGGGCGCGGCGGCCGCCGAGCGCGCCGCGCGCCGCGCTCCTGCCCGCGAGCGCGCGACGGCGCGCTAAGGTCTTCGGTCACCCGGGCTCGTCTGACCGGCGTCAACCCGGCGCCGCGCGAGCCGTGGTCCGATCGTCGCATCGACGATCGACTGGAGACTCCGATGCTCGAAGGCAAGGTGTGCGTGGTGACCGGCGCGGCGTCCGGCATCGGCCGGGCGATCGCGCTCGCATGGGCGCGCGACGGCGCGCGCGTGGTGGTGTCCGACCTCGCGTCGGCCGCCACCGGCGGCGAGGAGACCGTGGCGATGGTGCGCGCCGCCGGCGCCGAGGCGATCTTCGTCGCGGCCGACGTCGCGCGCGAGGCCGACTGCGCGGCGCTCGTCGCGGCCTGCGTCGAGCGCTTCGGCCGGCTCGACGCGGCGTGCAACAACGCGGGCGTCGCCGGCGCGCTCGGGCCGATCGCCGACTACGCGACCGACGAGTGGCAGCGGGTGCTGTCGGTGAACCTCACCGGCGTGTTCCTGTGCATGAAGCACCAGATCCCGGCGATGCTCGCGAGCGGCGGCGGCGCCATCGTCAACGTCGCGTCGATCCTCGGCGCGGTGGGCTTCGCCGGCGCGCCGGCGTACACCGCGGCCAAGCACGGCGTGGTCGGGCTCACCCGGGTCGCGGCGCTCGACTACGCGGCGCACGGCATCCGCACGAACGCGGTGGGGCCTGCGTTCATCCACACGCCGATGATCGCGGCGATGGAGGGCGACCCGGCGACGCGCCAGGCGCTCGAGGCGCTGCACCCCGCGGGCCGGCTCGGGCGGCCCGAGGAGGTCGCCGAGCTGGTCGCGTGGCTCTCCTCGGACCGCGCGTCGTTCGTCAACGGCGCGTACTACGCGGTCGACGGCGGCTACCTCGCGCGCTGACGCACGCGGGCGCCGAACGCGCGCTCAGCCGCGTGCGATCGCCTGCGGGTTGTCCTCGACGTAGGCGCGCACGATCGACGCGAAGTCGGCGTCGGCGACGAAGCCCATCGACGACGCGCGCGCGGTGTCGAAGCGCGCGGCCCAGGTGCGCACCAGCCGCATCACGTTCTCGTCGAGCGCCGGCTTGATCCGCGCGACGACCGCGTCGCCCGCCACCGCGCGCAGCGCGGCGATCTCCTCGTGCATCGACACGGTGAGGCCCGGCAGGTTCAGGCTGCGGTGCCAGCCCCAGTCGGCGGGCGACAGCGCGATCGCGTGCAGCAGCATGCCGACGACCGCGCGCGGCGAGGCGACCCACATCTCGGTCTCGGGCGGCACCGGCAGCGGCGCGTCCACGCCCGCGAGCGGCTCGCGGATGATGCCGGACGCGAAGCCCGAGGCCGCGCCGTTCGGGCGCCCCGGCCGCACGACGACCGTCGGCACGCGGACCGCGCGGCCGTCGATGAAGCCCTTGCGCGTGCAGTCCTGCACGAGGAGCTCGCCGATCAGCTTCTGGGTGCCGTAGGAGCCCTGCGGCGTCGGCGTCGTCGCGTCGGCGACCACCGGCGGCAGCGCGCCGCCGAACACCGCGATCGAGCTCGAGAACAGCAGCCGCGGCTGCGTGCCGAGCGTGCGGCACGCCTCGAGCAGGTGGCGCGTGCCGTCGAGGTTCACGCGCATGCCGAGGTCGAAGTCGGCCTCGGCGGTGCCGCTGACGACGGCCGCGAGGTGCACGACCGCGCCGGTGTCCTTCGAGACGAGCGCGCGCACCTGCGCGGGGTCGGAGATGTCGCCGGCGACGTTGTGTACGCGCGCGTCGCGGATCGCGCCCTCGCCCTGGTCGAAGCAGACGATGCGGTCGACGGTCTCGTCGCGCGCGCCGCCCGCGTCGTGCAGCCGCAGCGTGCGCTGCGCGAGCAGGCGCGCGATCAGCTGCTGGCCGAGGAAGCCGGCGCCGCCGGTGATCAGGATCTCCATCGTGTCTCCGTGTGGGTCGTGTCGGGGTGCGCGTCAGGCGGGACCGCGGCGCTCAGCAGCGCCGGGAGGCGCGCAGCCGCCCGGGCCGGAACACCGTCGCGTCATTGTAGAACCCGGGGTCCGCGTTGGCCTCGCACCATTCCGGCAGGCCCATCACCGGCAGCGGGCAGAACGCGCGGGTGTCGAGCGCCCCGGGCTCGAGCGAGGCGGCGAGCGCGGCGTCGAGCGCGTCGGCCGGCGTGTCCGGCGGCAGCCGCAGGGGCCACGCGTGCGCGGTGATCGCCTTGAAGGGCGCGTCGAGCTTCTCGAGCAGCGCGTGGCCGAACGCGTGCACGCGCACCGACGCGACGAACCGCGCGCGGTGCGCGACGAAGAGCGCCTGCCAGTCGAAGGCGCGCAGCATCGCCTCGAGCGAGGCGTCGGTGCCGACCCAGAGCGCCGCGTTCTCGTCGAACAGCGTCGCCGCGTCGCGCAGCGGGCCGCGGGGCGCGCCGGGGCCGGCGTCGGCGAGGGCTCCGGCGTGCAGCGCGTTGAGCCGGGCCTTGGCGCGCGGCCACGCGAGCCACGCGAGCGCGTTGTGCAGGTCGTGGCGCGCGCCGGGGCCGTCGATGCGGGTGGCGACCTCGCCGTCGGCGAAGATCCGCGCCTCGTAGGCGACGCGGCTCGCCGCGGGCACGCGTCCGGCGCCGCCGCCGTCGGCGTCGGCCACGAAGCGCAGCGGCCGGCCCGAGCCGCTCGCGACGCCGCGCTCCCGCGCCCAGGCGTTCAGCGCGTCGAGCCGTGCCGGCGGCGGCATCGAGGCGAGCGCGGCGAGGTGCGACGCGTGCGGGGCGAGCCAGGGCGGGACGCCGGGGCGCGGCGCGGCGGCCGGCACGACGTCGACGGGCCGCGCGGGCGCCGGCGCGGCGTCGCGCCCGTCCCCGGCCACCGCCGTCAGGAGGCGAGCCGCCAGTCCAGCGGCTCGCCGGCGGCCAGCGGCACGATCGACGCGGTGCCGAACGGCAGCGCCTCGGGCACCGTCCAGGTCTCGCGCCGGACCGTGACCCGCTGCGTGTTGCGCGGCAGACGGTAGAAGTCCGGCCCGTGGTGGCTCGCGAAGCCCTCGAGCCGGTCGAGGCGGCCGACCGAGTCGAACGCCGTGGTGTAGAGCTCGATCGCGTGCGGCGCGGTGTAGCAGCCGGCGCAGCCGCAGGCGTGCTCCTTCAGGTGCTTCGCGTGCGGCGCGCTGTCGGTGCCGAGGAAGAAGCGCGGATCGCCCGAGGTCGCCGCCTCGAGCAGCGCGCGACGGTGCGTCTCGCGCTTGAGCACCGGCAGGCAGTACCAGTGCGGACGGATGCCGCCCTTGAAGAGCGCGTTGCGCTCGTAGAGCAGGTGGTGCGCGGTGATCGTGGCGCCGGTGGTCGCGGCGGGCGAGGCCGCGACCCACTGCGCGGCCTCGCGCGTCGTGATGTGCTCGAACACGATCCGCAGCGCAGGGAAGTCGCGGCGCATCGGCTCGAGCACCGTGTCGATGAACACCTTCTCGCGGTCGAAGACGTCGACGCCGGGGTCGACGACCTCGCCGTGGATCAGCAGCGGCAGGTCGACTGCCTGCATCGCCTCGAGCGTCGCGCGGACCGCGGCCATCGAGGTGACGCCGGCGTCCGAGTTGGTGGTCGCGCCCGCCGGGTACAGCTTGACCGCGTGCACGACGCCGGACTCGCGCGCGCGCCGCACCTCGTCCGGCGGCGTGCGGTCGGTCAGGTAGAGCGTCATCAGCGGCTCGAAGCCGCTGCAGGCGGGCTCGTCGCCCGCGGTCTCGCGCAGCGCGGCGAGGATCCGGTCGCGATAGGCGCTCGCCTGCGCGACGGTGGTGACCGGCGGCTTCAGGTTCGGCATCACGATCGCCCGCGCGAACTGGCGGGCGGTGGCCGCGACCACCGCGCGCAGCGCCTCGCCGTCGCGCAGGTGCAGGTGCCAGTCGTCGGGGCGGGTCAGCGTCAGCGTGTCCATCGTGCGGGGCGGTCGGGGGCGGTCGGGCGTGGCCGCGATTGTCCCACGGCGCGGCCACGCCGGGCCCGCCGGGCGCGATCGCCCGCGCCCCGGACGGCGCCACGGCGCGTCGGTTCGCGCCGTCGCCGCGTCGATCCGTCGCACGCCGCTGGCCGGCGCCCCGGCGCGCCGCGAGGATCCGCCCATCCGAACCGCATCCGGGAGCCCGCCGTGAACCCCGTCCAGTCCCAGATCCTCCAGCCCGCGATCGCCGTCCACGTGGTCGCCGCGATCCTCGCCCTCGCGCTCGGCACCTTCGTGCTGCTCGCCCGCAAGGGCACGCCCGCCCACCGGCTCGCCGGCCGTGCCTGGGCGCTCGCGATGGCGGTGACCGCGGCCGGCTCGTTCCTGATCGACGCGCAGGTGCTGCCGGTGGACACGCCGCTCGGCCGCTTCGGCCCGATCCACCTGCTCTCGGCCCTCGTGCTGTGGCAGCTGGTCCGCGCGATCGTGGCGATCCGCGGCGGCGACGTCGTGCGCCACCGCAAGGCGATGACCGGCGCGTTCCGCGGCCTCGTGATCGCCGGCCTGTTCGCGCTGGTGCCGGGCCGCACGCTCGGTGCGTGGCTCGCGGCGGCGACCGGCATCGCGGCTTGAGCGCGCCCCGTGCGATGATCGGCGCCGGAGCCCGATCCGTGAACCGCCGCGTCGTCCTCGTCATCCTCGGCACCCTCGCGCTGAACACGGTGATCGCCGTCGTGCTGGCGACCTCCATGAAGCACGGCCGCTTCGCCGAGAACTTCGTGCAGTCGCAGGCGATCGGCCTCACCATCGCGGCCTGCTGCTGGAGCGTCGCGCCCTGGGTCGAGCGCGCCGAGGGCGACCCGAGGATCGCGTTCCCGCTGTTCGGCATCGCGATCGCCGTCGGCGTGGGGCTCGGGATGCTGCTCGCGAGCGCGGCGACGCGCTGGCTGTTCCCCGAGTCGCTCGCCCCCGAGCACGGCCTGATGTCGATGCGCACCGCGGTCTTCTCGCTGTCGATCGCGATCGCCGGCACGGTCGTCTTCTACGGCCGGGAGCGGCTGCGCCACGCGCGCACGCGAGCCGAATCCGAGGGCTGGCGCGCGATCGCCGCCGAGCGCAGCGCCGCGCAGGCGCAGCTGCAGGCGCTGCGCGCGCAGGTCGAGCCGCACTTCCTGTTCAACACCCTCGCCAACGTGTCGGCGCTGATCGAGCGCGACCCGGCCGCGGCGCGCGCGCTGGTCGACGACCTCGCGCGGCACCTGCGCGCCACGCTGCGCCACGCGCGCGCCGAGACGACGACGCTCGGCGAGGAGCTCGACGTCACCGCCTCGCTGCTCGCGATCATGAAGCGACGCCTCGGCGACCGGCTGCAGTGGCGTTTCGACGTGCCCGATGCGCTGCGCGCCGCGACCGTGGCGCCGATGCTGGTGCAGCCGCTGGTCGAGAACGCGGTCAAGCACGGCATCGAGCCGGCCGCGGGCGGCGGCGCGATCGAGGTCCGGGCGCGGCGCGACGACGATGGCGCGCTGGTGGTCGAGGTCGCCGACACCGGCTGCGGGCTCGATGCGACGGGCGGCGGCGGTCCGGCCCGCGCCGAGTCGGGCACCGGCCTCGCGAACCTCGCCGAGCGGCTGCGCGCGATCTACGGACCCGGCGCGCGGATCGCGCTGCGCGAGAACGCGCCGCGCGGCACGGTCGCGCGGCTGGTGCTGCCGTCGATGCCCGTGCGCGAGGCGACCGCATGAGCACCGTGCGCGCGGTCCTCGCCGACGACGAGCCGCTGCTGCGCGATGCGCTCGCGGCCGCGCTCGCCGACGCCTGGCCCGCGCTCGAGGTGGTCGCCACGTGCGCCGACGGCGACGCGGCGCTCGAGGCGATCCGGCGCGAGCGCCCGGACGTCGCGTTCCTCGACATCCGGATGCCGGGACGCAGCGGCCTGCAGGTCGCGACCGAGGCCTCGGCCGACGGCGGCGACGCGCCGCTGTGGGTGTTCGTCACCGCCTACGACGAGCACGCGCTCGACGCCTTCGACCGGGAGGCGGTCGACTACCTCCTCAAGCCGCTCGACGCGGACCGGCTCACGCGCACCGTCGAGCGACTGCGCGCGCGGCTCGACGAGCGCGCCGCGGCGCCCGCCGGCGCCGCGCCCGCGCTCGACGCCCACACGCTGCGCCGCCTCGTCGAGCTCGCCGGCGCCCGACCCGCCGGCCCCGAGCCGCTGCGCTGGCTGCGCGCGTCGCTGCGTGACGAGGTGCGGCTGATACCGATCGACGAGGTGGTCGCGTTCGAGGCCGCCGACAAGTACCTGCGCGTGCTGACCCGCGACGGCGAGGCGCTGATCCGCATGCCGCTCAAGGAGGTGCTCGAGCGGCTGCCGGCCGACGAGTTCTGGCAGATCCACCGCGGCACCGTGGTCCGAGCGCGCGAGATCGCGCGCACCACGCGCACGCTGTCGGGCAAGCTGGTCGTGCACCTGCGTTCGCGACCCGAGCGCTTCGAGGTCAGCCGCCCGTTCGCCCACCAGTTCCGCGCGGACTGACCCCGCGTCAGCGGCCGAGCCGCGCGTCGATCGCCTCGGCGATCTCGGCCGCACCGTCGCCCCGCGCGGGCGGTCGCGCCGGCTGCGCGGCGAGCGCCGCGAGCGCGTCGTCGAAGCGGCCGGCGCGCAGCGTGTCGAGCCCGAGGCGCGCGATGCGTGCGTGCCGGCCGAGCCAGTCGACGAGGTACGGCGACTCGGGCCAGTCGTCGCGCGGCACGACCAGCGTGTCGCGCCCCGCGAAGCCTGCCTCGGCGAAGGTGCCGTAGCCGGGCTTGGCGACCAGCAGGTCGACCGAGGCGAGCAGGTCGGGGTACGGCCAGCCGAGCGTCTCGAAGCGCCGCACGCTCGCCGCGTCGTGCGCGCCGTCGAACGAGGCGACCGCGCGCCAGCCCGTCGGCAGCCGCCAGGCCCGCGTGTCGATCGCCATCGGGATGCCGCCGAACGCGACGAGCATCACCCGCGCGTCGGGCGGCGCGCCGAGCGCAGCCCGCAGCGCGTCGCGCCTCGAGGTGCCGAGGCGCGCGAGCGACGCGACGCGCACGCGGTTCGGGTAGCCGTCGAACGGCATGCCCGGCTCGAGCGCGAACAGCGCGTCGGCCTGCCGGTACGCGTCGCGCATCCACGAGACGATCGCCGCGACGTCGGCGTGCGTCGGGTACCGCGCCTCGAGCAGGTCGGCCCAGTTGAGCGAGCACGCGCCGAACGTCGGCACGCCGAGCGACGCGGCCGCCGCGATCGGCAGCCAGCCGACGTTGGCGAGCACCGCGTCGGGCCGCAGCGCGCGCAGTGCGTCGCGCTCGATGCCGAGCCGGGCGACGCGCGTGTCGTGCAGCACGCGGTACCGGGCGAGGCTCGCGTCGTCGTCGATCGTCAGCGCGTCGCGCATCATGAAGCCGAACTCGGTGTCGTCGGTCTCGACCGCGGGCTCCGGCAGGCCCGCCGCCGCGAAACGCTCGCGCACCAGCGGCGCGGGCAGCCCGGTGCGCACGGTCGTGCGCAGCGACGGCCGCCGCGCGGCCAGCGCCGCGACGATCGGGATCGTCTGCGACAGGTGCCCCCAGCCGTGCGACGCGACGCTGGCGACCAGGTGCGGTGCGGCGCCGGCCACGGTCGCGGCCTCAGGCGACCAGGATCGCGCGGTAGTCGTTGACGTTGGTGCGCGTCGGGCCGGTGACGACCAGGTCGCCGAGCGCCGAGAAGAAGCCCCAGCCGTCGTTGTCGTCGAGGCTGCGCCGCGCCTCGAGGCCGAGCGCGGCCGCGCGCGCCGCGGTGTCGGGCGTCATCACCGCGCCCGCGTTCGACTCGACGCCGTCGATGCCGTCGGTGTCGGCCGCGATCGCCGACACACCGGCCATCCCGCCGAGCTCCTTCGTCAGCGCGAGCAGGAACTCCGAGCAGCGCCCGCCACGGCCCTTGCCCCGCAGCGTGACGGTGCACTCGCCGCCCGAGACGAGCGCGACCGGCGGCGCGAACGGCCCGCCGTGGCCGCGGATCTCGCGGACCAGCGCGGCCATCACCTGCGCGACGTCGCGCGCCTCGCCGGTCACGGTGTCGCCGAGGATGACGGCACGCACGCCGGCGGCCTCGAACACCTTCGCGCCCGCCTCGAGGCTGCCGTGGGCGGTCGCGATCATCCGGCCGTCGACGCGCGCGAACAGGGCGTCGCCCGGCTTGGGCGTCTCGGCGACCTCGCCGCGTGCGCCGCGCGCGAGGTGCGCGGCGACGCTCGCCGGCGGCGTCACGCCCCAGCGCGCGAGCACGTCGATCGCGTCGGCGTAGGTGCTCGGGTCGGGCGAGCACGGCCCGGAGGCGATCGCCGACGGGTCGTCGCCCGCGACGTCGGACACGATCAGTGCCCGTACGCGCGCCCGCGTCGCCTGCGCGAGCCGCCCGCCCTGGATGCGGGACAGGTGCTTGCGCACCACGTTCATCTCCTGGATCGGCGCGCCGCTCGCGAGCAGCGCGCGGGTCACCGCCTTCAGGTCGGCCATCGACACCGCTTCGACCGGCAGCGACAGCAGGCTCGAGCCGCCGCCGGACACCAGCGCGAGCAGCAGATCGTCCGGCCCGAGCGCGGACGCGGCCGCGAGGATCTCGGCGGCCGCGCGCTCGCCCGACTCGTCGGGCACCGGGTGCCCCGCCTCGACGACGCGCAGCCGCTCGGTCGGCAGGCCGTGCGCGTAACGCGTGATCACCAGCCCGTCGAGCGGCGCGCCCGCGGGCCACGCGAGCTCGACCGCGCGGGCCATCGACGCGGCCGCCTTGCCCGCGCCGACGACCAGCGTGCGGCCGCGCGACGGGTCGGGCGGCCCGGGCAGGTGGCCGGCGACGACCTTCAGGGGATCGGCGGCGTCGACCGCCGCGCGGAAGCTGTCGAGGAGCAGGCGTCGGGCGTCCATGGGGCGCGACTCTAGCGCAGATCGGCGGGGCGCCGACCGCCCGGGCGCGCACCGCCCACGCCCCGGAAACGACGAGCCCGGCGCTCGTCCGGGCTCTGGGGAGCCGCGTGGCGAGACGCGGCCCGGTCGCGTGCGGCGACGCTCAGTCGGCGTACACCCCGGCCTTCTTGATGATCGGCGCCCACTTGTCGATCTCGGACTTCAGGTGCTTGCCGAGCGCCTCGGGCGTCTGCAGGTTGGGCGCGACCACCGTCGAGCCGAGGTCCGCGAAGCGCTTCTGCAGGCCCGGGTCCTTCAGCCCCGCCTGGAGCGCGGCGACGAGCTTGTCGAGCACCGGCTTGGGCGTGCCCTTCGGCGCGTACATCCCGTGCCAGATGCTGAGCTCGAAGCCCGGCAGGCCGGCCTCGGCCGAGGTCGGCAGGTCCTTCAGCGACTCGAGCCGCTTCGGCGCGGTCAGCGCGAGCGCCTTCACCTTGCCGCCCTTGATCTGCTCGGTGGTGTTGGTGGTCTGGTCGCACAGGATGTCGACCTGCCCGCCGATCAGGTCGGTGATCGCCGGCGCCGTGCCCTTGTACGGCACGGTGGTGAGGTCGGTCTCGATCGCCTGCTGGAACAGCAGCCCGCACAGGTGCGAGGCGGCGCCGATGCCGGCGTTCGCGAGCGTGATCTTGTCCTTGTTCTGCTTCACGTGGCCGATCAGCTCCTTGACGTTGTTGACCGGCAGCGTCGTGCGGACCAGCAGCGTCATCGGCACGTCGTTGATCAGGCCGACCGGCTCGAGGTCCTTCAGCGGGTCGAACGACAGCTTGCGGTACAGCGCCGGCGCGGTCGCCATGCCGATGTGGTGGACCAGGATCCGGTAGCCGTCGGGCTGCGCGCGTGCGACGTCGGCGACGCCGATCGTGCCGCCCGCGCCCGGCTTGTTCTCGACGATCACGTTGGTGCCGAGCGTCTTCTCCATCGCCTGACCGACGGCGCGCGCGACGGTGTCGGTCGGGCCGCCCGCCGCGAACGGCACGACGAGGGTCACGGGCTTGGTCGGGTACTGCTGGGCGGTGGCGCCCGCGGCGGCGATCGCGAACGCGACACCGGCCAGGATGTTGAGAGATTTCACGTTGTCTCCGTTACGGAGCGACCGGGCGTGGGTTACCCGTCGCCGCACCCATGGGGCGCGGACTGTATCGCATTTCGGAACGGTTCGGGAGTGCGCCTGCGCTCAGCCCGCGAGCGCCTCGGCGACCGCCTTGCCGACGTCGACGGTCTTCGCGGTGCCGCCCATGTCGGGCGTGCGCGGCCCGTCCGCGGTCACCGTCTCGATCGCGCGGACGATCGCGTCGTGCGCCTCGGGGTGGCCGAGGTGATCGAGCATCATCGCGCCCGACCAGATCATGCCGATCGGGTTCGCGATGCCCTGCCCGTAGATGTCGGGCGCCGAGCCGTGCACCGGCTCGAAGAGCGACGGGAAGGTCCGCTCGGGATTGATGTTCGCCGACGGCGCGATCGCGATCGTGCCGGTGCACGCCGGGCCGAGGTCGGACAGGATGTCGCCGAACAGGTTGCTCGCGACGACCACGTCGAACCAGTGCGGGTTGCGCACGAAGTGCGCGGTCAGGATGTCGATGTGGAACTTCTTCACCGCGACGTCCGGGTACGACTTCGAGACCGCCTCGACGCGCTCGTCCCAGTACGGCATCGAGATGAAGATGCCGTTCGACTTGGTCGCCGAGGTCAGCTGCTTCTTGCGCTTGCTGGCGAGCTCGAACGCATACCTGAGGATCCGGTCCGTCCCATGCCGCGTGAAGACCGACTCCTGGATCACCACCTCGCGGTCGGTGCCGGGGAACGCGCGGCCGCCGAGCGAGCTGTACTCGCCCTCGGTGTTCTCGCGCACGACGTAGAAGTCGATGTCGCCGGGCTTGCGGCCGGCGAGCGGGCAGGGGATGCCCGGCATCAGGCGCACCGGGCGCAGGTTCACGTACTGGTCGAACTCGCGGCGGAACAGCAGCAGCGAGCCCCACAGCGAGATGTGGTCGGGCACGGTCGCCGGCCAGCCGACCGCACCGTAGTAGATCGCGTCGTGGCCGCCGATCCGGTCCTTCCAGTCGTCCGGCATCATCTTGCCGTGCTTCGACCAGTAGTCGCAGCAGGCGAAGTCGAAGTGGTCGAGCTGCAGCGGGATGCCGAACCTGCGGGCCGCGGCGTCGAGCACGCGCAGGCCCTCGGGCATCACCTCCTTGCCGATGCCGTCGCCCGGGATCACGGCGATGCGGTGCGGAGCGGTCATGGGGTCGTCCTCGGGGATCGTGGGAAGGGGCGACGCGCGCGCCGCCGCGGCGTCAGTCGAACCATGCCTCGATCAGGCCGCTCTCCGGCCTGAAGCGGCCCTGCTCGAACAGCAGGCGCGTGGGCCCGGGCATCGCGCGCACCGCCACCGGGTGTCGCGGATCGCCGGGGTAGCACAGCAGCCGGCCGGTCGGGATCTCGAAGGGCTCGGGCCGGATCACCGGCGGCACGCGCGCGGCCGCGTCCGCCATCGCGGCACCGACGTCCGCGAAGCGCGACAGGTGCGCGAGCGTCATGATCTGCGGCGCGGCCATGTCGATCTCGCCGGCCCAGTAGCGCTCGATCGCCTCGCGCGGGCCCATCCAGTCGGCGGCGACCGCCTCGCTCGGGTCGTGCACCGCGACCTGGCCCGCCGGCAGCCGCGCGACGAAGAAGCGGGTGTCGAAGCGCTTGCGCATCTGCGAGGGCACCTTCGGCGTCACCCAGCGCGACCACGGCTGCATCGACGAGGCGTCGAGCGCGAGGCCGAGCGTCGCCATCACCTCGCCGAAGCCCATGCCTTCGCGACGCAGCGCGCGCGCCTCGATCGCACGGGACTCGTCGACGCCGCGGGCGAGCAGCACGCCGGTCTCCTCGAAGGCCTCGCGCACCGCGGCGACGAACAGCGCCGCCGCGTCGCGCGGCTCGAGCTCGGGCTCGCCCAGCCGCGCGTGCAGCGCCTCGGGCGACGCGTCGAAGCGCGCGAGCAGGTCGTCGTCGGCATCCTCCCGATCGAGCTTTCCGCCGGGAAAGACGCGGGCACCGGCGAGCACGCGGTCCTCGCTCGGCCGCTCGAGCAGCAGCACCTCGAGGCCGGCGTGCGCATCGCGCAGCAGCACGAGGCTCGCGGCGTGGCGGGGCGGGGCGAGGTCGGCCGGGGCCGCCGTGCGGGGATCGTCGCTCATCGCGCCGATGTTACCAGCGCGGCCCCGCCGGACCGGCGCGCGCCCGCCGGCCTCGGAACGCGCCGCGCGTCAGCTCGCCGTGCCGAGCTTGAAGCGCCCGACGAGCTCGTGCAGGTCGCGGCCGCTCGCATCGAGGCTCGAGGTCGCCGCGGCGATCTCCTCGACCAGCGCGGCATTGCCCTGCGTGTCGGTCGACAGCTTGGTCAGCGTCGCGTGGATCTCGCCGACCCGCTCGCTCTGCTCGCGCGAGCCCCCGAGCACGCGACCCATCGTCTGCGCGACGGCGCCGGCGGTGCCGACCGTGCCCGCGACCCGCTCGCCCGCCTGCGCGGCGAGGCGCGAGCCCGCCTCGATGTCGGAGGTCGAGCGCGACACGATGCCCTTGATCTGCTGCGCGGCCTCGGCGCTGCGCTGCGCGAGCGAACGCACCTCCTGCGCGACGACCGCGAAGCCGCGGCCCATCTCGCCGGCGCGCGCGGCCTCGACCGACGCGTTCAGCGCGAGGATGTTGGTCTGGAACGCGATGCCGTCGATCATGCCGACGATCTCGCTGATCTGCCGGCTCTGCGCGTGCAGCGAGGTCATCCGCTCGACCAGCCCGCCGACGGTGCCCTCGCTCTGGCGCACCGCGTCGAGCAGCTCGGCCATCGACGCGTCGGCCTGTCCGAGCTCGCCGACGTTCTCGCCGACCCGACGCGCGACCGCGTCCATCGAGTTCGCGAGCGCGTCGATCGCGGCCGCGCTCTGCTCGGTGCGCGCCGACAGGTCGACGTTGCCCGACGCGATCTCGGCCGCCGCACCCGACACCTGCGTGGCCCGCAAGTGCACCGCGCGCATCGTGTCGCTCATCGCCGCGAGCGACTCGCGCAGCCGGTTCAGTGCGGTCGCGACCTCGTCCTGGCCCCACGGATAGGGGCGCGCGCTGAAGTCGCCGCCGGCCAGCCGGATGATGTGGTCGGACAGCGTGCGCAGGCCGCCCTGCAGCACCAGGTACATCGCGAACAGCAGGTAGAACGCGAGCAGGATGCAGCCGGCCGCGAAGCCCAGCTTCGCGAACCGGTCGCCCTGCAGGCGCTCGATGCGCGCGACCAGCAGCCCGTCGAGCTGCTTCATGGCCTCGGCGTTCAGCGCGTACGAGGCCTCCAGCCCCGCGGTCGCGCTCGCCCACGCGTCGGCCGGCCGCTCGCTGCCCGTCATCGCGCGCGCCGCGGCGTCGAGTGAACCGACCACGGCGTCGAGCTTCGCGACCGCGCCGAGCGGCGCCTCGAGCGCGGCGTTGCTCGCGCTCGCGCGGGCGAGGCCGGTGCGCTGCCGGTCGGCGCCGACGCGCGCGACGCTGCCCGCCTCCGCCAGCGCGCGCAGCGGCGCGGCGGTGGCCGCGCCCTGCGCGCCCGCGAGCGCGACCCCGGCGTCTCGGGTGCGGGCCAGCGCATCGACGAGGCCCGGCCCCTCGATGACCGAGGTCTGCATCAGGTAGAACGCGTCGAGGTCGGGGTCGAGCACGAGGTTCGACGAGTCGCCGACGGCCGCGCCCGCCGACAGCAGCGCGGCGATCGCGAGGTCGTGCACCTCGCCGACGCGCGACGAGGCCGCGCTCGCCGCCTGCATCGTGCGCTGCAGGTCCGCGACTCGGGTCCCGGTCTGCAGCGCCTCGCCGAGGCGCCTGTCGACGTCGGCCAGCGTGCCGAGCGCCGCGCGCCAGCGGTCGGCGGCAGCCGCGGCGGCGGGCGCCGCGGTCGCGTCGCCGGCGCCCGCACGGGCGACCATCGCCCGGTGCTCGTGCGCCGCGCGCAGTGCCGGCGTCCACGCCTGCAGCCACTCGACGCCGCGCCGCTCCTGCTCGGCGAACTCGATCTGCGATTCCGCGTTCGCCCAGTAGAACCAGCCCAGCATCCCGATCGGCACCATGAACGCGGTGACGACGAGCAGGGCCTTGACGGACATGCTCAACGTGCGCATCAGGCGCACGCCGGGCGCCATCGGGCCGTGGAAGGCGAAATAGCCGCGGGTATCGGACGAGGGCATGGCGTCGGTCTCGGAGGAGGGCGGTCGATCCTGCCAGCTTTGCCGCAGAGCGCCACGGCGATCCGTCGAACATCGCCGGCGCGCCGGCCGATCTCGCTCGATCGCCCTGCCCCCGTGCGGCGGCGCACCGCGAGCGGGCGGCGCGGGCCGCCCGGCCTCCGCCCGTGCGCACGGCGCGACCGCCCGCGGGCGGGCCGCACGGGACCGGTGCACGCTCGCGCCCCGCGCCGCGACCCCGTCGTGCGATGCGCCCGGCAGCTTTTTCCACGAAGTGTCGGACGGGCGCGACGGATCCGGGCGCGACGTCCGTCCGGGGCCCGCCGCGGACCCGGCGGACCGACGCCCCTTGCCTTGTGCGGGCCGTTCGATTGTGCGTAGACTCGCCGCACTCTGCCGCTGCCGGCTCCCACAGGCCGCGAGGACGGCAGGCCCACGAACCCCACAGTGGAACGATTTCAACGATGAAGACCCCCTGGATCAAGCGGCTGGCGATGGCCGCCGCCTTCGCGGTCCCCGCGATCGCCCCCCTCACCGCATCGGCCGGCCCGACGCTCGACGCGATCAAGCAGAAGGGCACGCTGCGCTGCGGCGTCAGCACCGGCGTGCTCGGCTTCTCGGCCGCCGATTCGCAGGGCGTCTGGCGCGGCATCGACGTCGACTTCTGCAAGGCGCTCGCGGCGGTGATCTTCAACGACCCGAACAAGGTCCAGTACGTGCCGCTGTCGGCGCAGGCGCGATTCACCGCGCTGCAGTCGGGCGAGGTCGACATCCTGTCGCGCAACACCACCTGGACCGCCTCGCGCGAGCAGGCGATGGGCGCGGTCTTCGCAGGCGTGATGTTCTACGACGGCCAGGGCTTCATGGTGAAGAAGTCGGCCAACATCAAGCGCGCCTCGCAGCTGAACGGCGCGACCGTCTGCGTGCAGCCGGGCACCACCACCGAGCTGAACCTGACCGACTACTTCCGCAGCAAGAAGATGACCTTCAAGCCGGTGGTCATCCAGGACCTGAGCCAGGTCGAGCAGGCCTTCTTCGGCGGTCGCTGCGACGTCTACACGACCGACATCTCGGGCCTCGCCGCGACCCGCCGCAAGGCCGACAAGCCCGACGACTACGTGATCCTGCCCGACGCGATCTCGAAGGAGCCGCTCGGCCCGATGATCCGCCGCGGCGACTGGGACTACTTCAACCTCGTGCGCTGGACGCTGTTCGGCCTGATCGAGGCCGAGGAGCAAGGCGTCACGCAGGCCAACGTCGACAAGCTCAAGGCCGAGAGCAAGGAGCCGCCGATCCAGCGCCTGCTGGGCACCAGCGGCGACATCGGCAAGGGCATGGGCCTTGACAACGACTGGATGTTGCGCGTCATCAAGGCGGTCGGGAACTACGGCGAGATGTACACCCGCAACGTCACGCCGCTCGGCCTCGAGCGCGGCCAGAACGCGCTGTGGAGGGACGACGGGCTGATGTACGCACCGCCGATTCGGTAATCGCGCCCCCGGGCCCGGGGCGCGTCGCGCGCCGGGCCCTTCCCCGCCTCACCGAGGCCCCCCATGTTCCGCCACGAGCGCGCCCGCAACATCCTCTACCAGGTGCTGCTGCTGGCCGCCGTCGTCGGCATCGGCTGGTGGCTGGTCTCCAACACGCTGCACAACCTCGAGTCCCGGAAGATCCAGACCGGCTTCGGCTTCCTCGCGCGCGAGGCCGGCTTCGAGATCGCCGAGACCCACGTCGAGTACCAGCCGTCCGACTCGTACTACCGGGCGTTCCTGGTCGGCATCGTCAACACCCTGCTGGTCGCCGCGATCGGCGTCGTGTTCGCGACGGTGCTCGGCACGCTGATCGGCATCGCCCGCCTGTCGCCGAACTGGCTGCTCGCGAAGCTCGCCTCGGGCTATGTCGAGGTGATGCGCAACGTGCCGCTGCTGCTGCAGCTGTTCGTCTGGTACGGCCTCTTCACCGAGATGCTGCCGCCGGTGCGCGAGGCGATCGACTTCGGCGGCCTCGCATTCCTCAGCCAGCGCGGCCTGCGCGTGGCGTGGCCCGCGCCGCACCCGGCCTGGACGATGGCGGGCTGGGCGATGCTCGCCGGCATCGCGCTCGCGTTCGCGTGGCGCGCTCGGGCCCGGGCGGTGCAGCGCGAGACCGGCCGCCAGCTGCCGGTCGGCCTGCCGACGCTCGCGCTGGTGCTCGGCCTGCCCGCGATCGCGTGGGCCGTCTCCGGCGCACCCACCACGATCGAGGTGCCCGAGCTCGCCGGCTTCGACTTCCAGGGCGGCAAGGTGATGTCGCCCGAGTTCTCCGCGCTGGTGATCGGGCTGTCGACCTACACGGCGGCGTTCATCGCCGAGGTCGTGCGCGCCGGCATCCTCGCGGTCGACCGCGGCCAGGGCGAGGCCGCGATGGCGCTCGGCCTGTCGCCGGGCCAGCGGCTGCGTCTGGTCACGCTGCCGCAGGCGCTGCGCGTGATCATCCCGCCGATGACCAGCCAGTACCTGAACCTCACGAAGAACTCGTCGCTGGCGGTCGCGATCGGCTACCCGGACCTGGTGGCGATCGCCAACACCACGATGAACCAGACCGGGCAGGCGATCGAGGCGATCGCGATCCTGATGGCCGTGTACCTGACGATCAGCCTCGCCATTTCGCTGTTCATGAACTGGTACAACGACCGCGTCCGGCTGGTCGAGCGCTAGGACCCGACGATGGCCGACGACGCCCTGCCCACGCCCGCGCCGAGCGCGCCGCGCCCCCGTCCCGCGGGCGGCGCGGGCCCGCTCGCGTGGCTGCGCGCGAACCTGTTCTCCTCGGTCGGCAACGGCATCACCACGGTGCTGGTGCTCGCCGTGCTCGCCTGGATCGTGCCCAAGGCGCTGGGCTGGCTGGTGTTCGACGCGGTCTGGGGGCCGCAGCCGGCGTCGGCCTGCGACGCGGTGCGCGGCCAGGGCGCGTGCTGGGCGGTGGTGTGGGAGAAGATGCGCTTCATGCTGTTCGGGGTCTACCCGTTCGACCAGCAGTGGCGCCCGGGCCTGGTCGTGGTGATCCTGACGGGGCTGCTCGTCGTCTCTGCGTTCAAGCGGTTCTGGCGGCCTGCGCTGGCCGCGGTCTGGGCGGCGGGCATCGTCGTCACCTTCTGGCTGATGGGCGGCGGGCTCGGCCTGACTCCGGTGCGCACCGAGCAGTGGGGCGGCCTGCCCGTCACGCTGATCCTCGCGATCTTCGGCATCGCGTTCGCTTTCCCGCTGGGCATCGTGCTCGCGCTCGGACGCCGCTCGACGCTGCCGATCGTGCGCTCGCTGTCGGTGATCTACATCGAGGTCGTGCGCGGCGTGCCGCTGATCACCGTGCTGTTCATGGCGAGCGTGATGTTCGCGCTGCTGCTGCCCGAGGGCATGCGCATCGACGTGCTGCTGCGCGCGCAGGTCGCGATCATCCTGTTCGTCGCGGCGTACCTCGCCGAGGCGGTGCGCGGCGGCCTGCAGGCGGTGCCCAAGGGCCAGTACGAGGCCGCCGAGGCGCTGGGGCTGCCCTACTGGCGCTCGATGGGCCTGGTGATCCTGCCGCAGGCGCTGCGGATCTCGATCCCGCCGATCGTCAACAGCTTCATCTCGCTGTTCAAGGACACCTCGCTGGTCGTGATCATCTCGATCTTCGACTTCGCGTACGCGGTCAAGAAGTCGGTCGAGACCGACATCTCGTGGAAGAAGTACTTCATCGAGGCGTTCCTGTTCTCGATCCTCGTCTACTGGATCTTCTGCTACGCGATGTCCCAGTACAGCCAGTGGCTCGAGAAGGATCTCGCCCGCGGCCAGCGCCGCTGAGCCACGCAGGCCCCCCGACACGCACCGGAGTCCGCAGCATGAGCGCCGTTCCCCAGTCCCCGCCGGCAGACGGCCGGCCCGCGATCGAGATCCGCGGGCTGAACAAGTGGTACGGCGAGTTCCACGTGCTGAAGGACATCGACCTGACGGTCGCCCGAGGCGAGCGGATCGTCGTGTGCGGGCCGTCGGGCTCGGGCAAGTCGACGCTGATCCGCTGCATCAACCGCCTCGAGCAGCACCAGCAGGGCAGCATCGTCGTCAACGGCATCGCGCTCACCGACGACCTGAAGAACATCGACACCATCCGCTCCGACGTCGGCATGGTGTTCCAGCACTTCAACCTGTTCCCTCACCTGACGGTGCTCGACAACTGCACGCTCGCCCCGATCTGGGTGCGCAAGCAGAGCAAGGCGCAGGCCGAGGCGACGGCGATGAAGTTCCTCGAGAGGGTGAAGATCGCCGAGCAGGCGCCGAAGTACCCGGGCCAGCTCTCGGGCGGCCAGCAGCAGCGGGTCGCGATCGCGCGCGCGCTGTGCATGACGCCGTCGATCATGCTGTTCGACGAGCCGACCTCCGCGCTCGACCCCGAGATGGTCAAGGAGGTGCTCGACACGATGGTCGACCTCGCGAAGGAAGGCATGACGATGCTGTGCGTGACCCACGAGATGGGCTTCGCGCGCGCCGTCGCCGACCGCGTGATCTTCATGGACCGCGGCGAGATCGTCGAGCAGAACACGCCCGAGGCGTTCTTCTCGAATCCGCAGAACGAGCGCAGCAGGCAGTTCCTGAGCCAGATCCTCGACCGCTGAGAGCGGTCGCGCAGGGCCGGCTTCGACCCAGCTTGGGAGTAGGACATCCGGGCCCGGCGGCCGAGCGGGCGTAGGCTGCGCCGGACGCGGTGCGTGTTCTCCCCCCGGGATCGCGCTTCGCGTCGCGATTCCCGGCCCGGAGCTTCGATGCCCTCCCCTTCCTCCCCGCGTGTGACCGCGTCTTGAACGCGATCGCCCGCACCCGGCATTGCACGAGCCGCGACGGCACGCGGATCGCCTTCACCATCGACGGCGGCGGGTTCCCGCCGGTCGTGAAGGTGGCGCAGTGGTTCAGCTGCCTGGACGACGAGCCGGACGGCCCGGTCCTCGGCCCCTGGATCGCCGAGCTGTCTGGGCACAATGCGCTGGTCCGCTACGACCAGCGCGGCTTCGGCGCCTCCGAACGCGCGCCGGCGCGCGTGTCGCTCGACGCGTGGGTCGAGGATCTCGAGGCGGTCGTGGACGCGAGCGGGCACGTGTGCGTGGTGCTCTTCGCGGTCTCGCAGGCGGTGCCGGTCGCGGTCCGCTACGCGGCGCGCCACCCGGGCCGCGTGCTCGCGCTGTTCGCCTGGGGCGGCATCGCGCGCGGGCCGGGCCGCCGCGGCGACGCGTCGCCGCCGCAGGCCGTCCTCGACGCCGCCGCGGAGCGCGCGCGCGATGGCTGGGACGACCCGGCGACCTTCCGTGCGCTGTTCTCGTCGCGGTTCGCGCAGGGCGCGGACGCCGCGACGCTCGACGCGATCGATCGCTCGCACCGGACGCTGTGCGACGGCGCGGTCGCCGCCGCCTCGCTGCGGGCGTGGTCCGACCTCGACGTCGAAGCGGACGCGCGGCGCCTGAAGTGCCCGGCCCGGATCGTGCGCGCCGAGGGCGACGCCATCGCGAACGCGGCCGAGGCCGCGCGGCTCGCGTCGGCGATACCCGCGTGCCGGCTCTCGACCGTGGCGGGCACGCGGCACCTGCTGCTGCCCGGCGACGCCGGCGCCGCCGAGGCGCACCGCCTGCTGCACGAGACGCTGGACGAGTGCCGACACGACCTCGCTCTCTCCGCACCGCGCCTGACCGCCCGGCAGCTCGAAGTGTTGCGGTGGGTCGCCTACGGCCTCACGGACCGCGAGATCGGGGAGCGCATCGGGCTGAGCCCGCGCACCGTCGGCGAACACGTCTCGGGCGCACTGCGGCAGCTGCGCGCGCGCCACCGCGACGAGGCGGTCCGCCTCGCCGCGGCCCGGGGCCTGCTGGGCTGAGGCCCGACCCGCGTCAGCGGGTCGTCCGGCTGCGCCGCGCGCCGCTCGCCGCCGCCTTGCGGCCGGTTCCGGCCGAGGCGGCCGCCCGTCCGCCCGACTTGGACGCGCGACCGCCCTTCGCTGCGGCCGCGGTGCGACCCGCCGCGCCCCGCTTCGCCCCCGGGGGACGCCGACGCACCGGTGCCCGCGGCCTTGCGGCCCCGGCCGGTGCCCGCCGACGCGGCGGCGCGGATCGGCCTCATCAGCCCCGACGAGATCAGGTCGAACGGTTCCATCGAGTGTTCGGACTCGAGCGCGATCCGCCGCTCGGCCATCCGGCACGCGAGGTCGGCGAGGTCGACCCGGGCCTTCCTCGCCTTCGGGAACATGCCGCCTTCCTCCTCCTTCACGTGGTGGTCCACGTACTCGCCGAGCACCTTGACCTTCGCATCGAACAGCGCATCACCGGGCGACCTGGAGCGGATCTGGCGGACCAGGTCCATCGCCGACTGGTGCTCGACGCGGCGTCTCGTCCATCAGCGCCGCGTCGACGCGTCGCCGCGCGCACCGCCGGATAGAACAGCTCCTCCTCGAGCTGCGCGTGGACGTGTGCTCCCGGTGGCGGCTGCGGGGCACGGGTTCCGCGCGGCGCACGACGCGCCGCCGGCCGTGCCGGCGATGCGTCGGGGGGCAATGCGCGTGCCCGCCTCGCCGACGTCAGCCGTGGGCGAAGACGAAGTCCCGCACGATCGGATAGATCGACGACTCCCACCGGCGGCCGTTGAAGACGCCGTAGTGGCCGACCCCGGTCTGCACGTGGTGGGCGCGGCGGAACGGCGGGATCGAGCCGCACAGCTCCTGCGCGGCCACGGTCTGGCCGACGCCGCAGATGTCGTCCTTCTCGCCCTCGATCGTCAGCAGCGCGGTGCGCCGGACCGCGTCGCAGTCGACGCGCCGCCCCTGGAAGGTCAGCTCGCGCGTCGCGAGCATCGCCTTCTGGAAGATCCGCTCGACCGTCTGCAGGTAGAACTCCGCCGGCAGGTCGGCCATCGCGAAGTACTCCTCGTAGAACTCGCGGATCGTGTCGGCCTGCGCCTCGTCGCCGGCGACGACGTGGCGGTACAGGTCGTCGAAGGCCTTGCGGTGGCGCGCGAGGTTCATCGACATGAACGCGCTGAGCTGCAGGAAGCCCGGGTACACGCGGCGCATCGCGCCCGGGAAGCGCCACGGCACGACCGAGATCATGTGCCGCTCGAACCAGGCGATCGGCCGCTCTGCTGCGAGCCGGTTCACCTCGGTCGGGTTGACCCGCACGTCGATCGGCCCCGCCATCAGCGTCAGCGTGCGCGGCACCGCGACGTGGCGCCGCTCGGACATCACCGCGACCGCAGCGAGCGCGGGTACCGTCGGCTGGCAGACCGCGAGCAGGTGCGTGCCGGAGCCGAGCGTCTCGACGAAGCGGATCACGTGGGCGACGTAGTCGTCGAGCCCGAAGGAGCCTTCGCCGATCGGCACGTCGCGCGCGTTGTGCCAGTCGGTGATCCAGACGTCGTGGTCGCGCAGCAGCGTGCGGACCGTGCCGCGCAGCAGCGTCGCGAAGTGGCCGGACATCGGGGCGACGACCAGCATCTTCGGCTGCGGCGGGTCCACTGGCGGCTTGCGGAAGTGCAGCAGCGTGCCGAACGGCGTCGACAGCGTGGCTTCCTCGAGCACCGGGACCCGGCCGGCGGGCGTGTCGACCGCGTCGATGCCGAAGTCGGGCCGGTGGTGGGTCAGCGCCAGGCGCGAGAACACCTCGCAGGCCGCGCGCGTGCGCCGCGTGGCGTCGGCGACCGGACCGCGCGGCAGGCTCAGGTCGAGCGCCGCCTGCATCGTGCGCGCCCACATCCGCGCCGGCTCGGCGAGGTCGGTCAGTCCCTGGTAGGCGTGGTAGAGCATCCGGGCTCCGGTGGTCGGCCCCGTTCGTGCAAGGCGCGTGCCAGCGCGGCGGTGCGGGATGGCCGCGCGTCTGGCACGCGCCTTGCACGGTGCGTGCGTCCGCGCCGCCCGGCGCGCCCGTCCCGGAGAGCCGACGCGATGGCCAAGGCCGTGCTCACGATCACCAGCAGGAACTACTCGTCGTGGTCGCTGCGCGGCTGGCTGATGGCGACGCTGTCCGGGCTGCCGTTCGAGGTGCGGACGATCTCGCCCGACGACCCGGCGATGCGCGCCGACATCCTGCTGCTGTCGTCGTCGATCCGCGTGCCGCGGCTCGAGCACGACGGCGTCGACGTCTGGGACGTGCTCGCGATCGGCGAGTACCTCGCCGAGATCCGTCCGAAGGCCGGGCTGCTGCCTGCCGACCGCGCCGCACGCGCGCACTGCCGCGCGATCTGCGGCGAGATGCACTCCGGCTTCGTGTCGATGCGCACCGCGCTGCCGATGAACCTCAAGGCCCGCTTCCCGGGGTTCAAGGTCTGGTCGCGCGCGCAGGCCGACGTCGACCGCGTCGTCGAGATCTGGACCGAGTGCCTCGAGCGTTGGGGCGGCCCGTGGCTGTTCGGTGCGAAGCGCTCGCTCGCCGACGCGATGTACGCGCCGGTCGCGACCCGCTTCGCGACCTACGACGTCGCGCTGCCGGCGGCTGCGGCCGCCTACCGCGACGCGATCCTCGCGATGCCCGAGATGCGGGCGTGGACCGAGGCGGCGATGGCCGAGCCCGAGGACATCGAGGAACTCGAAGTCGAGTTCTGACCCGGCGCGGGGCGCGGCCGCACGCCGCGCGTGCGCGGCGCACCGGCGGCGCGCCCCCGCCTCACCACGGCGCGCCGACGAAGCGCCCGTCGAACCACAGCCAGGTCGTGCCGCCGGCGTCGAGCGCGCGATCGAACGCGGGCGAGTCCCATGCGCGCGCGCGCGACGCGCCGGTGCCGATGGCGGCGACGCCGGGCGCCTCGAGCGGCGCACGCTCGGCGAGCGCGGGCGCCGCCGGGTCGACCTCGAAGCGGAACGCGGCCAGCCGCCCGAAGCCGCGCGGGCGCAGCGCGTCGGGCAGCGCGACCCACGGCCATGGGTCGCCATCGTGCACCGTGACCGGCAGCGACACGCGGAACCGGCCGTCGGCGGCCCGGACGACCGTGACCCCGTGGGGCGTCAGGTCCGAGGTCGAGCGGCTGCCGCGACCGCCGATCGTGCGGCGCGCGCGCTCGACCGGGCGCGCCGGATCCGCGACGTCGATCAGGCTCACCAGCACGCCGGTCTGCAGGTCCGCGCCCTGCCACGGCACGCTGTCGTGGCCCACGCCGAGCAGCAGCGTGTCGGTCAGCGGGACGAGGCGCTCCGAGAAGCCCGGCACCTCGAGCGCACCGAGCACCTTCGGGTCGGCCGGGTCGGCGAGGTCGATCGTATGGACCGGATCGATGTTCCGGAACGTGACCACGTAGGCGCGCGCGCCGACGAAACGCACCGCGTGCACGCGCTCGCCGGGCTTGCCGATCGGCTCCGGACGACGCGCGTTCGGCAAGGTCGCGATCGTCTTCAGCTCGCCCGCGCCCGCGTCCTCGAGCACGCTGAGCACCGCCGGACCGGCGCTGCCCGCGCCGTCGCGCTGGCTGACGACGCGCAGCCTCGGACCGTCGGCCGACAGCATGAAGCGCGCGGTGTCGGCGGCGCCTGCGCCGAGCCGCCCGGGCACGGTGCCGGAGCCGCGGTAGGCGACGCCGCCGCCCGCGAGCGCGAGCCGGTGGACGTCGGTGACCGGCGCGTCGGCGAACGAGACGGCGGGCGCGCCCGGCGTCGGGGGGCGCGTCGCGGCCGGATGGCGGGTCGTCGTCAGGTACAGCGCATCGGCCGCCATGTAGACCGTCTCGACCGGCGCGACCAGGCAGCGCCCGGCGGGCCGCGCTTCGGGCGCGGCGAGGTCGATCGAGACGACGCTGGTGGTCGCGCCGACGCCGCCCGGCGCCGCGGGCTGCAGCCAGCACGCATCGCCGTCGAGCAGCGGCGCGGCGGGCCCGTCGTCGACCCGCCAGGTCGGCAGCACGCGCTCGACGGCCAGCGCGGCGAGCCAGCGCTCGTTGGCGGCCGCGTCGCGCCACGACCAGTCGAAGCCGTCGTAGCGCGGCTGCCCGCCGAGCACCGCCCACAGCCGGCCGTCGGCGACGCGCGTCGCCTGCAACCGGCCCGACATCGAGACCGTGCGCGCGAGCCGCGGCCGCGCGGGGTCGGCAACGTCGATCCATGCGAGCACCGCGACCGGCTCGAAGGCGGGCGCCGGCAGCGACACCGCCACGACGCCGGCGGGCAGCGGCGCCGGCATCGGGTCGACGGGGAGCCCGATGGGCGCGTCACGCCGGCCCACCGCCACGACACGGCGGCGCGGCCCGTCGACGTACAGCCCGTCCCAGCGCACCGTGCCGTCGAGCTCGAGCCCGCCCGCCGACGCGAGCGTCGCGCCGCCGTCGGCGAGCCGCGACGCGCCGAGCCGCTGCGCGCGGCCGGCCTCGGGCGGCGACAGCGTCCAGACGAGGTCGCCGTCGGTGCGCAGCACGTCGTCCTCGTCGACGCCGGCCTCCTGCAGCGGCGTCGACGATGTGGGCGTGCCGGCGGGGGCGCTCGAGTCGGCAGAGAGGCCCGAGGACGTCGGCATCGGCGCGCCGATCGCGAGGATCGCGGTGCCGCCGGTGCGGGCGCCCGCCGTGGCGCTCGCGCGCAGCCGGTCGCGGAAGTGCGCGAGCAGGGCCTGCGCGTCGGCGCGCACCAGTTCCTTCTCGGCGGTCGGGGACGGGTCCGGCCCGGGTACCGCTGGGCCGCCCCCGCCACCCCCGCCGCAGGCGGCCAGCGCCGCGCAGGCGACGAGGGCCGCGAGCGCGCCGCGGGCGGCCCGGCCCGGCCGGGCGATGCCGGCAACGCGGACGTGGATGTTTCGACCGTTCGACCCCATGACTCCTCCGACCGGGAATTTTTCCCGCCTGGGATCTGATCCCAGTTCTTTGCCTCGCGTCAAGTCCCGCGGTATGCTCGGCGCCGAACCGGTCACGAACGGATGAGCGACCCGACCCCTCCGACCCCCGACGCGCGGCAGCAGGCGATGCTGCGGCTGCTAGAGCCGCTCGCTCGGCTCGCGCTCGCGCAGGGCCTGACGCTGCAGCCGCTCGCCGAGCTGATGAAGCTCGCGCTGGTCGCGGCGGCCGGCCGGGAGGATCCGGACGCGTCGATGTCGCAGCTGAGCGTGCGCACCGGCGTGCATCGCAAGGACCTGCGCCGGATCGCCGCGCGGCCGGTGCCGCGCCCGACGCGATCGCCCGGCTCGGAGGTGCTCGCGCGCTGGATCGCCGACCCGCACTACCTGACGCGGCGCGGCACGCCGCGCGTGCTGCCGCGGCTCGCCGACCCGGCGGGCGGCCCGTCGTTCGAGTCGCTGGCCGCCTCGGTGACCACCGACGTGCACCCGCGCGCGGTGCTCGACGAGCTGCTGCGGCTGTCGCTCGCCGAGCTCGACGCGCGAGACCGCGTGCGCCTGCGCTCGACCGCCTACGTGCCGCACCGCGACCGGGTTCGGATGCTCGGCCTGCTCGCCGACAACGTGGGCGATCACCTCGACGCCGCGGTCGCGAACCTGCGTGCCGACGGCGACCGGTTCCTCGAGCAGGCGGTGTTCTCCGACGAGCTCTCGGAGGCGTCGGCCGACGCGTTCAACCGCGCGACGCGGCGCGCGTGGGAGCGCACGCAGGCGGACCTGATGCCGCTGCTGCAGCGGCTGCACGCCGAGGACCGCGCGCGCGGCGACGACACGGCGCGCTGGCGCGTGCGGCTCGGCGTCTACGGCTACACGGAGCGCGACGATGGAGCGTGATCGGACTCTCGTGGCGATCCGGGTGGCGATCCGGGCGGCGCTCGCGGCGGCGGCGGCCTCGCTGCTGCTCGCGGGCTGCGGACCGGGCACCGGCGGCACCGGCCTGCCGCCCGGCTCGGACACGGCGCAGGTCGACGCGGCCCTCCCGTCGCCCGTCACGTCACCCGTCACGTCGCCCGGCCCGCAGCCGTCGACCGGCACGGTCGCCGCGCCGCGGCCGCTGCCGAGCCGCGCGCCGGACCTCGACGGGACGATCGACCGCGTCGACGACGCGACGCTGTCGATCGCCGGCAGCGCGCTGCCGCGCGCGGCGACCGACGTCGTGCTCGCCGACGGCAGCGCGGCGCCCGCCGACGCGGCGCGCGCGGGCCGCGCGGCGCGCGCATGGCTGGAGAACGGGCGCTGGCTGGTGGTGCTGCCCTGAGCCCGTGAGCCCGGACGAGGCGCGCGCGGCGCCCGCCCGCGGCCTCGGCCCGCCTCAGCCCGCCGTCGCCTCCGCGGCCGCCACCCCGTCCTCGCCTTCGCGCGCCTGCATCGCCCACAGCTCGGCGTAGCGCCCGCCGCGCGCGAGCAGCTCGTCGTGGCGGCCGCGCTCGACGATCCGGCCCGCCTCCATCACCAGGATCTGGTCGGCGTCGACGATCGTCGACAGCCGGTGCGCGATCACCAGCGTCGTGCGGTGCGCGGCGACCGCGCGCAGCGCGTCCTGGATCGCCGCCTCGTTGCGCGAGTCGAGCGCGGAGGTGGCCTCGTCGAGCACCAGCACCGACGGGTCCTTGAGCAGCATCCGCGCGATCGCGACCCGCTGCTTCTCGCCGCCCGAGAGCTTCAGCCCGCGCTCGCCGACCGGCGTGTCCCAGCCCGCCGGCAGCGACGCGATGAACGCCGAGAGCTGCGCGGCGCGCGCCGCCGCCTCGATCTCGGCGTCGCTCGCGTCGGGCCGCCCGTAGGCGACGTTGTAGCGCAGCGAGTCGTTGAAGAGCACCGTGTCCTGCGGGACGATGCCGATCGTCGCGCGCAGGCTCGCCTGCGTGACCGAGCGCAGGTCGCGACCGTCGATCGAGATCGAGCCGCCGGTCACGTCGTAGAAGCGGAACAGCAATCGCGCGAGCGTCGACTTGCCCGCGCCGCTCGGGCCGACGACCGCCGTGGTGGTGCCGGGCGCCACGACGAAGCTCACCTCGTGCAGGATCGTGCGGTTCGGATCGTAGGCGAACGCGACACGGTCGAAGCGCACCTCGGGCGCCCCCGCGGGCGCGAGCGTCGCCGCGCCGGGCGCGTCGTCGACCTCGCGGTTCGCGTCGAGCAGCGAGAAGAGCCGCTCCATGTCGGCGAGGCTCTGCTTGATCTCGCGGTAGAGCACGCCGAGGAAGTTCAGCGGCATGTAGAGCTGGATCATGAACGCGTTGACCAGCACCAGGTCACCGATGCTCATGCGGCCCTCGACGACGCCGACCGTCGCGCGCCAGACCATCAGCGTGACCGCGACCGCGATGATCGCCGCCTGCCCGACGTTGAGCACCGACAGCGAGGTCTGCGAGCGCACCGCCGCACGCTCCCAGCGCTGCATGCTCTCGTCGTAGCGCCGCGCCTCGAAGGCCTCGTTGCCGAAGTACTTGACCGTCTCGTAGTTGAGCAGCGAGTCGATCGCACGGACGTTGGCCTTGGAGTCGAGATCGTTCATCGAGCGACGGAACTCGGTGCGCCACTCGGTCACCAGCACCGTGTACGCGATGTACGCGACCAGCGCCACGCCGGTGATCCCGGCGAACCAGACGTCGTAGTTGAGCACCAGGTAGCCGAGCACCAGCGATATCTCGACCAGCGTCGGCAGGATCGAGTAGAGCGTGTACGACACCAGGCTCGAGATGCCGCGCGTGCCGCGCTCGATGTCGCGGGTGAGCCCGCCGGTCTGGCGCTCCAGGTGAAAGCGCAGCGACAGCGCGTGCAGGTGCCGGAACACCTTGAGCGCGATCGTGCGGACCGCGCGCTGCGTGACCTTCGCGAACACGAACTCGCGCAGCTCGGTGAACACGGTGGAGGCGAGGCGCAGCGCGCCGTAGGCCACCAGCAGGCCGAGCGGGATCGCGAGCAGCGGCGCCGCCTGGCCGGCCACCGGCGCGAGCCGGTCGACGATCTGCTTGAGCAGCACCGGCACGCCGACCGTCGCGACCTTGGCCGCGACCAGGCAGCCGATCGCGAGCAGCACGCGCCAGCGGTAGTCCCACAGGTACGGGAACAGGCTCGAGAGGGTCTGCCAGTCGGAACGGTCGCGCGTCCGCGGGCCCGGCGGGGGCGGCGGCGAGGAGGAGGCGTGGCGCATCGGGCGGGAGTCGGGGTCGGCTTGGCGCTGCCGTCGGATTCGGGTAGCGTCGTCGGATGCCGGCCCGACAGGTTACACCGCGGCCGCGGACGCCCTCCGACCCGAGCCCCCGATGAGCCCCGAGCCCACCGCCCCCGCCGGACACGACCTGACGCTGCGCGTCGTGCCGATGCCCGCCGACCTGAACGGCAACGGCGACGTGTTCGGCGGCTGGGTGATGGCGCAGGTCGACATCGCCGGCGGCATCGCCGCGGCGCGCCGCGCGCGCGGCCGCGTCGCGACCGTCGCGGTCAACGCCTTCCAGTTCAAGCAGCCGGTCTCGGTCGGCGACGTGCTGAGCTTCTTCACGCGGATCGAGTCCACCGGACGCACCTCGATCACCGTGCACGTCGAGGTGATCGCGGCGCGCAACCCCGCCGATCCGTTCGTGGTCAAGGTCACCGACGCGACGCTCACCTACGTCGCGATCGACCGCGACGGCCGCAAGCGCGCGGTCGAGCCGCTGCCGGCGGGCTGACCCGCCTGGCGGCGACCCCTTCGGCGATCCGGGATCGAAAACTTTCGACTCGCGCGCGGCGCCGCGACCCCTCGGTCGCGCCCGAAGATCGGCCCACCGTGACAAAATTCACGGTGTCGCCGCTCGTCGTCCATAGACTGCCACGCGTCGGACATCAGGAAGCCAAGATGATCACGCCCCGATCGATCGCCCCCGCGACCCGCAAGCTCGGTCTGGCGCTGCTGTGCGCGGGCACCCTCGCCCACGTGCCGGCGCACGCGGGGCCGGTGCTCTCCTACCTGTCCGGCATCGGTGTGAACGTCACCACCGGCATGGCCTCCGCGGACCGCGGCAACACGCTCTGGCTGCCGACCGCGCCGGGCGTGCGGTACCAGATCGAGGACCAGAGCACCGGCGGCAAGGTGGGCCCCGGCTACGGCGGCCAGCCCTACGACCTGGAGGCGCTGTACCTGCAGGTCGTGGGCAACACGCTGTACATCACCGGCGTGTCCGGCAACGTCGACAATCCCGCGACGATGTTCCCGACCGCGTCCGGCTCATGCGCGTCGGGCAATTGCCGGAACTTCGGCATCGGCGACTTCTTCATCGGGCAGGGCGAGAACACCGCGTTCAAGCCGTACGCCGCGATCGAGACGACCGGCCTGCGCTTCAGCATGGACGGCGGCGGCTTCACGACCGGATGGAATCGCGAACTCGCGCAGGGCCGGGTCGTGCAGGTGGCCGGCACGGTCGGCAACGGCTCGACCGCGCCCAACCCGATCGGCTGGGAGGCGGGCATTAACAACTGGGGCGCGAACTTCAAGCCGGGCGCCCCGACGCAGATCGCGGCGACGGGCTACACGCCCACCGCATACACCGCGACGTTCAACTGGGAAGTCTCCGGCGTCCACTCGTTCTACCAGGCGGTCGTCGACCTCACCTCGTTCAGCTCGGCGATCCCTGGCGGCCTGACCAACCCGTTCACCGTCCACTGGGGCGAGATCTGCGGCAACGACTTCCTGCAGTGGGATCCGCAGCGGCCGTCCGCCGACGGCATCCCCGGCCTCTCGGGCGTGGTCGGCGCGCAGGTGCCCGTGCCTTCGTCGCTGGGGCTGCTCGGGCTCGGCGCGCTTGGGCTCGCATCGGCCCGGCGCGGGCGCGGACGGCGCACCGCCTGACGCGCGCGCGGCTTCACCCGGGCCGGCGCCCCGCGTGGGGCTGTCGGCCTTATCGTTTCATCGACGCGAGGAACGCGTCGATCGCGGTGCCGTGCTCCGGCGTGTGGTGCGCCAGCGCCTGGAACGCCGCCGACAGCTCGAGCAGCGAGTCCAGCCGCATGTGCTGCCCCTCGCGCATCAGCCGCTTCGCCATGCGCAGCGCCGGGCCCGGGTTCGCGGCGATGCGCGCCGCGAGCGCGCGCGCCTCGTCCATCAGCTTCTCACCGGGCACCACCTTCGACACCAGCCCGCAGGCCAGCGCCTCGGCCGCGTCGATCGTGTCGCCGGTGAACGCCATCTCGGCCGCCTTCGACATGCCGACCGCGCGCGGCAGCAGCCACGCACCGCCGTCGCCGGGGATGATGCCGAGCTTCACGAAGCTCTCCGCGAACTTCGCGCGCTCCCCGGCGATGCGGATGTCGCACATGCACGCGAGGTCGCAGCCCGCGCCGATCGCCGGGCCGTTGACCGCGGCGATGGTGGGCACGTCCAGGTCGTAGAGCGCGAGCGGGATGCGCTGGATGCCGGCGCGGTAGCCCTCGCGGATCGCGTAGGGCGAACCGGCGGCGATGCCTGTCTTGTCCTTCATGTCCTTGACGTTGCCGCCCGCGCAGAACGCGGAGCCGGCACCGGTCAGGATCACGCAGCGCACGTCGGGGTCGCGGCGGATCCGCTCGCACGCGGCGACGACAGCATCCCACTGCGCCTGGTTCGACAGCGCGTTGCGGCGGTCGGGATCGTTGAGGGTCAGCGTCGCGACGGCGCCGTCGCGGGTCTCGAGCACGAATTCGTCCATGCCCGATGCTCGCACGATCCGGCCCGGGCGGGAAAACGTCCGGGGCGGATCGTGGAGCGCGGCGGTCGAGACGACCGTCGGGCGCAGCACCTGCGAGCCCGCGGACGTTTCCGCGGAAACGTTCCCGCGGCACGGACGTTTCCGCGGAAACGCCCCGGCCAAGACGGCGCGACCCGGCGTGACCGCGACCCGCCGCGCCGTCGCGCGTCAGCCGTGCCGCCCGAGCACCTGCGGCGCCAGCGCGTCGGCCCACACGACGTACGCCCCAGGCCCCGGATGGAACCCGTCGCTCGCGACCAGCGACGGATCGGTCATCGCCGGCAGCGGCACGTGCGTCGCGCGCGGCAGCGCGCCGCCCGGACGCGCCGCGCACCAGCGGCCGAGCGCCGCGTCGAGCGCGCGCGCGTGCAGCCCCATCACGCCGCGCAGCGGCTGCGGCAGCGCGGGGAAGCGGTGCATCGGCGGCAGCCCCGACCACAGCACCCGGCGTACGCGGTGGCGCTCGTGCAGCCGCGCATGCACCCGCT